>Ga0209640_10004870_pt1 | contig 11740 bp, 10 predicted proteins | sample RifCSP10_1_FD_184018 | JGI IMG/M metagenome (GOLD analysis project Ga0209640, IMG submission 184018) | Soil microbial communities from Rifle, Colorado - Rifle CSP2_sed 10_1 (SPAdes) (version 2) | ecosystem: Environmental > Terrestrial > Deep subsurface > Rock core/Sediment | place: Rifle... | reverse complement strand
GGGATGAAGGTGGGCCAGGTCGCGCTCGGCTTCGGCGCCGACGACATGGGCTCGGTGATGATCGAGGAGAACGTCGTCTCGGCCGCCGGCACGACGCACCGCACGACGACCGCGGAGCTCGTCCACCTCATCAAGGCGATGGGGAAGACCCCGGTGCAGCGCGACACGCTGTACCGCGAGGTCAAGGTCTTTGCGTAAGAGAGAGGCCCCGATGCGGGGCCTCTCTCCGCCGCGACTCAATCCAGAAAGACGCCGTTTCGCTCGACGCCGAGCTCGGCGTAGCCGTCGTCCGACGTGCCTTCGGCCTCGAAGGAGAAGCCCAGCTCGAGGCCCTCAATCTCCGCCGTCGCGCGCGCGGGCGCGAAGCGCCCGCTGAACGCCGCCGGATCGGTGGCGGGAACGGTGTCGCCCGAGCCAAGGTCTTCGGCCGGACCGATTGCCTCCCAACGCACCTCGAGGTCGACCGTGGCCGGCACGTGGTTCGCGCCGGCGAACTCGAACGTGTCGACCTGCGGCACGCCTCTCGCGCGGAGCCTCGCGCGGCGACCGTTATCGCTCATGTCGAACGCGCCGCGCCTAAGCCCGACCGTCCAGAACAGGCCGTTCTTAGGGATTCCTCCGTTCAGATCGTGAACCTGCGGCGAGCCCGGACCGGACTCGAAGAGGTCCACTCATATGAGGGCGAACAGCCCACGCTCGCGCGTGCCGTTCGCCGTCATGTACTCGCCCTCCGAGACGCGGAGGTCCACCTCGAGCCCGTACTCGTGGCCGTCGCTGCCCTCGGCGGTGCCGACCAAATAGGCCATTGCCGTCACGCCCTTGAAATCAGTGATCGTCGTCGGCTCGACGTCGAGTCCCTGCAGCGGGAGGCCACTGAACGGGAGCGTCACGTTGGTTGGGCCGGGCAGAAACAGGTGGATCACGTCGAAGGGTGGTGGCAGCCCCACCGGGAGACCACCGGGGATCGGCTTCGGTGCCGCGATCAGTCCGTCCTCCGCGCCGGCTACTGAGGGCCAGACGAGCCCTCCGGGCAGGCCGACCGCGGCGGCGGCCCCTGCACCGCCGAGCAGAAAGCCACGCCTGCTCAACGGACGAGCGGTCGCGACTTCGCTTGATTCCTCGCGCACACCAACCTCCTTCCTTCCCCTCAGAGGGAATCGTGCGCGGAACGAGTCGAGCTTACGAGGCATGTGTCACAAAGTCAAGATCAGCCTCTTCGCCGGACCAGACGGTCGAAGGCGACGATGGCGCCAAGCGCAGTCGCGAGCAGGATGACTCCGATCCATGCCCATGACGGCCTCGAGTCGAGGGGCTCCGCTTGCACGCTTCGCACGAGCGACTCGACGACACTCGCCGGCGAGGTGCCGGACTTGCTCGTCCGCGCATGATCCACGAGCTCTTCAAGCCGGCTAGTGCCGAGCTCGTTGCTCCAGCCGCCGAGCTCCGTCCCGACCAGCACGACTAGCGTCCCGTCGAGCCCGGCTTCGCGCGCAATCTCCGCGGCGACTGCGTTCGGGCCTCCGGCGATCTCGCTCAAAGCAGAGGCGGGCATGAAAGCGACCTTGGGGTTCGAGCCGACGACGAGAGTGAAACCGCCTGCCTCGAGGTCGGTCACGACCGAGCCTCGGTCGTATGAGACGGAGACCTCTTGGAAAGCCTCCACAGCACGTCCGATAGCGGTCGTCGGGGCGTGAGCAGGCCCACTCGGTGCGAGCACGAGAGCGGCAAGAACGGCGACGGAGAACGCACGGAACACGCCGCGCAGGCTATTCGGATCCTGTAAATCCCTGCAAATCGTCCAGTCATGTTCGGTACCCTCGACGGGCCGTGGCGCGCCTCGTCGTCTTCTTCTCAGCCCTAGCCGTCCTTGCTCTGGCCGTGTCCTCCTCGGCTGCAGCCGCGACGACGCAGCTGCTGCCCGGCGTGACGTACGAGACCGGCGTGCAGTTCACCCCACACGGACCAGTCGCAATCCACATCGTCTCCGGCCCGAGGCCAGTCGGCCTGTACCGGCTTCGGCCGGTGCTCTCGAACGACTCAATCGTCCAGCGCGAGACCGTCTCGGCGATGCAGCGACGTCTGACCACGCAGTCGACCTCGGTGGGCGTCAACGGCGACTACTTCTCCGTCAACGATGGACGCCCGAGCGGAATCTTCCTCCGAGACGGCATTCTCGCGACCCCGCCGAACTCGTCGCGCTCCAGCGCGGGAATCACGCTCGACGGCCTGCTCGACGTCCGCAAGGTGCGATTCCTCGGCACCTGGCGGGGAACGGGCCAGCGACGCTCGCTGAACTTTCTGAACAAGGCGCCCGGCACGAACGGGATCTCGCTCTTCACGTCCGACTGGGGACCGGCGACTCCGCGCATCGATGGCTCGTTCGCCGTCGTCCTTGCGCCTTTCTCGTCGGCGACTCCCAACACCGACTTGCCCGTTCCGGTCACGGCCGGCTCCCAGAACCGTCCCGTGGCGATCGCGCCCGGGACGGCCGTGTTGGTCGCCCGTGGGACAGCGGCTGCGAAGCTCCAGGCGGAGGCGCAGCCGGGAACCACGGTGACGCTGAGGCTCATCCTCCAGCCGGACTGGCCGACCGTCGCCGACGCGATCGGAGGGGGACCCGTGCTCGTACGCGACGGTGCGCCCGTCTATCGCTCGTACGAGGCGTTCACGATCTCGCAGCTCGTCCCGCGCGGACCGCGCAGCGCCGTTGGTCAGCGCGCGGACGGGAGCGTTCTCCTGGTCACGACCGACGGGCGTCAGCCCGGCTACTCGGTGGGGATGACGAACTTCGAGCTCGCACTGACGCTTGTTCGACTCGGTGCCGTTCGAGGAATGGCGCTCGACGGTGGAGGCTCGTCGACGCTGGCATTCGAGGGCACCGTCCTGAACTCGCCCTCCGACGGCAAGGAGCGAGCGATATCGAACGCGCTGATGTTGCAGTACTACGGGGTCTACGTGCCGCCGCCGCTCGAGGCCGTGGTCTCGCCGAACGGAGACGGGGTCTCCGAGACGCAGTCGCTTGGGTACAAGGTCGTGCGCCCCTCGACCGTCACCGTCACGCTCACCGCACCGGATGGGGCGATCGCCGCGCAGGAGTCCGGCGGCCGCGAGCCTGGAATATACGAGGTCGCGTTCCCACCGCTTCCTCTTCCGCCTCCTCCGCCGCCCCTGCCGCCCGAGGGCCAGCCTCCGCCGGAGCCCGAGCCGACCACGCCTCTTCCCCCTGCCGAAGGCCGCTGGACGCTCACCGTCGCGTCGACCGACGACCAGGGACTGAGCTCGACTGCGACACGCCGCTTTGCGGTCAACTCGACGCTCGGCTTCCTGACGATCGAGCCGGCGCGGCTCGTCCTCCCGAAGAGCGGGGGCCGCGCGGCAGCCGTTCGCTGGACGCAGGCGCGCGCCGCTCGGGTGAAGATCACGGTCGAGACGCGCGAGGGGATTCTCGTTCGGACGGTCGCGAACCAGCGCTTCGAGGCGGGCGGCCAAGTCGCCACCTGGGACGGGCGAGCGAACTGGGGCAAGCTCGTATTCGGAGGCCGATACGTGGTTCGGATCACCGCGACGAACGAGCTGGGCGCGGTCTCCCTCGAGACCCAGCTGACCGTGCGCCGCGCGGCATAGGCCAGCCAACGTCGTCAGTACAGTCCTGCCGTGCTCGTCGCGTCGATCCTCAGCGGAATCACCGATGCCATCACTTCGGCGATCGGGGACTACGGCCTGTACGCCGTCTTCCTGCTCATCCTGATCGACGCCGTTCTTCCTGCCGCAAGCGAGGTGGTCATGGTGTACGCGGGCGCGGTCGCAGCAGGAGCATTCGCGGGACAGGACGTCGTGCTCTTCGGACGCACGATCGACCAGGGAGTGACGGCTTACGTCGCCATGGCCCTCGCCGGGACCATCGGGTACACGATCGGCTCGATAGGGGGCTGGGCGATCGGGCTGTACGGCGGACGCCCGTACGTCGAACGCCACGGCCGCTGGCTCCACCTCGACACCGACAAACTCGATCGTGCCGAGCGCTGGTTCGAGCGCTGGGAGAGCTGGGCCGTCTTCCTAGGAAGGGTTACGCCCGTGGTGCGGTCGTTCGTCTCGATACCGGCAGGCGTCATGGAGGCGCCCTTCGTTCGCTACACCATGCTCACACTGGCCGGCTCGACGATCTGGTGCTTGGCCTTCGCGGGCATCGGATACGCGGTGGGTGAGCGCTGGGAGGACTTCCACCACGCGTTCAGGTACGTCGAGTACGTGGTCGCCGCAGCGATCGTGGCTGGGGTCGCCTGGCTCGTCCTGCGATACCGGCGACGACGTCTACACTCGCCATCGTGACGGGCCAGATTCCGCTGATCGACGTGAAGGCGCAGTACGCCCCGCTCGTACCCGAGCTCGAGGCGCGCTTCTCGGCGGTTCTCGAGTCGGGTCGTTTCATCTTCGGGCCCGAGGTCGAGGCATTCGAGCGGGAAGCCGCAGCTTTTCTCGGCGTTCCTCACGCCATCGGCGTCGCGAACGGCACCGATGCGCTCGTGCTGTCTCTCGAGGCGCTGGAGATCGGTCGCGGCGACGAGGTCATCTGCCCGGCCTTCACGTTCTATGCGACTGCCGAGGCGATTGCCCGCGTCGGCGCGAGGCCGGTGTTCGCGGACATCGACCCAGTCACGCTGAATCTCGATCCTGAGGACGTCGCTGCGCGCATTACTCCGCGAACGCGGGCGATCATGGCCGTGCACCTCTTCGGCCGACCGGCGCCGCTCGACGAGCTTGCCTCGCTTGGGCTCCCGGTGATCGAGGATGCCGCGCAAGCGTTCGGGGCCGAGGGCGTCGCCACCACCGGGGTCTGCTCGACGTTCAGCTTCTTCCCGACCAAGAACCTCTTCGCCCTGGGCGACGGCGGGCTCGTGACCTGTCTCGACGACGGCGTCGCCGAGCGCGTGCGGATGCTCCGTTTCCATGGGTCGCGCGACAAGACGACGTTCGAGCTCGTCGGGACGAACTCTCGCCTCGACGCCGTTCAGGCCGCGATGCTGCGCGTTTTTCTCCCGCACCTGACCGGGTGGAACGCAGCTCGGCGCGAGGCTGCCGCACGCTACGCGGAGCTCGGGCTCGGCGAGGCGGTCGAGCTCCCCGTCGACGAGCCGGGCCACGTGTACCACATGTACGTCGTGCGCTCGACGCGTCGCGGTGAGATCGCCGGTGCCCTTGGCGAAGCGGGCATCGCGTCAGCCTCGTACTACGTCACGCCGATGCATCTTCAGCCCGCCCTGGCCTACCTCGGCTACGAGCGCGGATCGCTTCCCGAGACCGAGCGGATGGCCGTGGAGAACCTCGCCCTGCCGATGTGGGGTTCTATCGGCGCCGACGTGCAGGAGCGAGTCGTCGACGCCGTGCGCTCGGCGGTCGGCGTCCCAGCCTGATGGTCAGATCGCCGGTCAACAGACACAGGCTGTGGCAGGTCGCGGTCGACGCCACGCTGATCGTCGCTGCCTGGGTGGTCGCGTGGAACGTCCGCTTCGACACCGACTGGCCGCGGTACTACGACCGCTACCTCGAGTGGGACGTCATCGCGCTCGTGCTCGGGATCATGCTCCCGGTCTTCATCGCGTTCGGGTTCTACAACCGCTGGTGGCGCTACGTCTCCACGCAGGACATGTGGGGCGCTGTACGGGGCGTGATCGTCGCCGTGATCGCGGCCTTCGTCGTCCTGACGATTCTCGACTTCCATCCGGCGAAGGTTCCGCGCTCGATCTGGGTCATCGACGCGCTCGTCCTCCTGGCTCTCGTGGCCGGTGTTCGCCTGCTCGCGCGGACGCTGATCGAGCGGCCGGGTAGGGGAACGATCGTCGCCCGCGGCAAGGAGGTCATCATCGTCGGGGCGGGCGACGCAGCCCAGATCATCCTGCGCGAGATGTTGCGGAACCCGTCGCTCGGCTACACGCCGATCGGTCTCGTCGATGACGACCCGCGCAAGAAGAACCTCCGACTGCACGGAATCCGTGTCCTCGGGACGAGTGACGAGCTCCGGCACATCCTCCGTGACCGCCGCCCGGACGAGCTTCTGATTGCGATTCCGTCGGCTTCGGGTGACGTTCGTGAGCGGATCGTCGCGGTCGCTCGCGCCGAGAAGGTGCCCGTCAAGACGCTCCCGGGGCTCTACGAGCTCATCGCTGGCGACTTCAACCTCACCGGCCAGATCCGTCCGGTCGAGGTGGAGGACCTCCTCGGCCGCGAGCCAGTGGAAGCGGATCTCGACTCGATCGCGGGCTATCTCACCGACGAGGTGGTGCTCGTGACCGGAGCGGGAGGCTCCATCGGGTCCGAGCTCTGCCGGCAGATCGCTCGGGTCGGCCCGACGCGGCTCATTTTGGTCGACAATTCAGAGCCCGGTCTGTTCGAGATCGAGCGCGAGCTCGTCGGCGAACGTGGATTCCATGCCACCGCTGCTGTGCTTGCCGACGCTGGGAATGCCACCAAGATGCGCCAGGTCTTCGAGAAGTATCGGCCGGCGGTCGTCTTCCACGCAGCGGCGTACAAGCATGTCGCGCTCGTCGAGGCCAATCCGATCGAGGCGGTGCGCAACAACACGCTGGCGACTCGTACGGTCGCGGACGTCGCGGTCGAGTTCGGGGCAAAGCGGTTCGTTCTCATCTCCACGGACAAGGCCGTCCACGCAAAGGGCGTGATGGGCGGCACGAAGGCCCTCTGCGAGTGGATCGTCGAGGCGTGGGGGCACCGCGACGACACGACGACCCGCTTCTGTGGGGTGCGGTTCGGAAACGTGCTCGGCTCGTCGGGCAGCGTGATTCCGATCTTCCGCAAGCAGATCGCGCGCGGCGGGCCGGTCACGGTGACCCACGCGGAGATGACCCGCTACTTCATGACTATCCCGGAGGCCGTGCAGCTCGTCATCCAGGCCGGCGCGATCGGCGGGCGCGGGCAGGTGTACGTGCTCGACATGGGCGACCCGGTCAAGATCGTCGATCTGGCCGACACGATGATCCGGCTCTCGGGGAAGCAGCCCGGGGTCGACGTCGCGATCGAGATCACCGGACCGCGCCCCGGCGAGAAGCTGCACGAGGAGCTGTGGTCGGAGACGGAGACCGTCACGCCCTCGACACACGAGGCGATCATGCTCGTGACGCGCCCACCTATCGACCGACACTGGCTCGAAGACGAGCTCGACGAACTCGGGAGCCTCGTCGAAGCGGGCGAGACGCTCGAGCTGGTCGGGCGCCTCAACGCGATCGTCGGAGCGCCTCGCCGGAACGGCATCGCTGCCGGAGACGGCGCGGGCGCCGTCGAAACGGCGCCCGCATCCGAGACTGTTTCCTGAGTCCGGCCTAGATACCCGGGATTCGGAGCAGGAGTAGCTGCCCGCCCTCCCTCTTGTAGGTGAAGTCGGGCCCGACGGCGCCGAAGTTGTCCTCGCCGTCGGCCTTTTCGACCCACAGCGTGTGCGCTTGGACGTCGATCAGGAACGCCCCGGGGCCGAACGCGGCCGAGGCGTCGACGATTCCGCTCGACTCCCACGCCCCCCAGTTGCCGATGGAGAGGGCGGTTGAGCCAGGAGGCAGACCCACATCGGTCGGGCCGCCGTCCGCAGACTGGTCGACCTTTGCGACGACCTGAGGCGTGCCCGAGAACGGGACGTACCAAAGTCGCCCCGTGGTGGCATTGGGAAGTCCCTGGTCAGCGAGCACGAACTGTTGGCTTGATCCAGGATCTTCGGTCAGGAGGAGCCCAGTGGCCGTGGTCTCGATGTTGTCGGGTTGGTGGACCTCATCGAGCGTCTTGACTGGGTTGTTGTCGCCCTCGACGAACACCGTGAGCGATTCGACGACCTTCGGGTCGTTTGGATCGAGCTCCATCCTCCAGACACGGCCGTTTGTCGAGCGGCCTGGCTGGGAGATACCAGCTGTGCCTCGCCCCGAGTCGACGACATAGACGACGTTCTCCATGCCCGGCCGCTTGTCGTAGGCGATGTCCTCGACGCGGACGAACTGGAACACGTTGTTGAGCTGGCTCCAGTACTCCAGCACCCACTGAGGCCCGTCGATACCCGGGCCCGGAGCCACGGTTGCGACCCTCAGGTCGAGCTGCCAGCTGCCGTTCGTCGGCGGCAGTGGGAATCCGACATCGGCCGCCTTCAACTCCGAGCCGTCAGGGTTCAGACCGGTGGCGATGTTCTTCGGCACCTTGATGAAGTGGCCGGTGACGACCTGCGTCGAGCCTGGGACGAAGTCGTAGTAGTCGGTGAAACCGGGCGTATCGGAGACGAACGCCCATAGATCGCCGTCATCTGCGAGCAATGAGTCCGTGTCCGACGCGATGTACGAATAGAGCTGGGATTGCGCGGGCCTCGTTCCAGCTGGTATTGGCCCACCTGCCGGGATGGTCAGCGACCCGCTGGTAAACGTGTCGTCTCCCGAAAGGACGACCAGATCGTCGAACCCGGGAATAGCGACGTTGTTCTCGTGGTTGTGTCGACCCATTCCGTGGATCGGGTGGTGCTTGCCTGTCTTGACGTCTAGCGCGACGACGAGGCCCGCCTCCTTCTCGGCCGGGTCTCCGATCGCTGGCGGCCATGAGGCCTCCTGCCGGAGCGCGTAGTCGGGCGACTCCTCGTTCGTGAAGAAGATGTCGCGGCTGAAGCCCTCCTTCGCGGTTGCGAGGTAGTTCGAGCAGAAGCGCTGGTAGCCCATGCTGCTCGGGATGACGAAGGACCCGTTGAGCACACCGGCCGAATGCTGGTTGAGGATCAGCCGGCTGACCTGAGCGTTGTCGAAGTCGTTCTCCCCGTTCGCCGCGGTCGGGTTGGTGGCGTTGTACGGGAACGGAATCTTGCTCGTCTCGTGGTTCACGAAGAGGTCCACCCTGCCTTGACCTCGCGTGCGTACGGAGATGCCGTCTGGGATGGCTTCGAAGCGATACCCGCTCGGAAGCACGTCTCCGACGGTCAGCAGCGGCTCGATGGTCGTGTTCGCCATGACTGGCGTGAGCATCGAGGGCTGCCCCGTCTTGAATCCGCTCGGGTTGCCGTGGTTCGCGAAAGCTGCAGTCGTCGTCGCAGCGGATACGACCAGCGCGGCAGCTACGAGCGCCCACACCGTGCGTCGTCTCATGTCTCCCCTTTCCATCGACTGACGAAATGCAACCCTAACCCGTGCGGCGCGCGCGGGTCTACCTCTCGAGCGCCCCGAGGAGCAAATCGAGGAGCAGAGCGGGATCGCGGCCGCTTGGAATCGTCGTCGCGCTTCGCTTTGTCAGAACGACATCGCTTGCCGCGCGAAGGTGCCGCAGTCTTCCATTCGCGATCAGGCCCTCGTCCACAGCGCCGATCTTCCCTGCGAAGGTCGTATAGACGGGCACGCCGAGCGCCACGGCCTCGCGGTTCATCGTCCCTCCCGCGGAGACCACGAGATCGGCGAGCGCGACGAGGCTCGGAGCGTCTACAGCTTGCGTCGGTACGACCAGGGACGGCAGCTGCTTCGCGGCGATCGCATCGCGCTGCTCGACTGTGCGGGGGAGTACTACGGCCTGCACGCTCGGATCCGCGCCGAGCCGCTCGAGCACGTCGGCGAACAGCGGGTTGCCGTGACGGTGGTAGAGGGAGACCTCGGGCGGCGTGCGTACGACAACGAGCACACGCTCCCGGTCGAGCCCGAGCTCGTCGAGGACGGCCGCGACCGGCTCGAAGCCCTCGAGGTAGTACTCCTCTTTTAGCCCCGGATATCGGCGCACCTTCGCGGCGCGAGCGCCGAGCCGCTCGAGCCGCGCCTGCGGGATTGCGTCGGGGACGACGACACGTCGCGCTGCACGGCAGCCGACCCCGTGCTGAACGCGCGCGAACTCGTAGTCGAATGCATAGGAGGACGGGATCCCGAGCGAGCGCGCAACCAGCGGGAGCTCGTGCGAGGCGTGGGAGAGGGCGATGTCGAAGCGTCGCCCCTTCGCATACCGGCGCAGTGCGCGCAAGCGCCCTCCCATCGCGCGCGCCTTCCCGAACGCGCTCGCGCCGCCGTGCCGAGGCCCTACCGCGGAGTGCGGGATGCCGTGCAGCGAGAGCAGCTCGAGCGTCTGCGCGTAGTCGCGCGTCGTAACCTCGACCTCGTGGCCCCTGGCCTGGAGAATGCCGATCAGCGGTCGGAAGAACGGCACCTGCGGCGAGTTCGAGATATCGATCCAAACGCGCACGGCGTGACATTAGCCTTTCACGGATAACATTTCCTTATGGACACGCGACAGCTAGCAGCGTTCTGCGCAGTCGTCGAGCGGCGGAGCTTCTCGCAGGCCGCAGAGCGGCTCGGGGTCACGCAGCCGGCGGTCTCGCTTCAGGTGCGGGCGCTCGAGAAGCGGCTGGGAACACAGCTCCTCGATCGCTCCGGCCGGCGGGTCGAGCCGACTGAGGCGGGATGGCGCCTCTACCGCGGAGCGCAACGCATGCTCGCGCTCGAGGACCAGATCGTGGCGGGGGTCGCGGCGTCCGTGGAGGGCGCGCTGGCAGGCGAGCTCGTGCTGGGAGCATCCACCGGCCCGGCCGCTATCGCCGTCCCGGTTGCGCTCTGCGAATTCCAGCGCGAGCACCCGGACATTCGAGTCTTCCTTACCGTCTCCGACACCCATTCGGTCGTTGAGAGGGTCGCTGCACGTGAGCTGGAGCTCGGAATCGTCGGCGCGTCGCGGCGTCACCGCGGTGTTCGCTTCGAGCCGTTCTTCTCGGATCAGGTGATCCTCGCTTGCCCGCCCGGGCATACCTTCGCCAATCGAACCGTCACGCTCGACGAGCTGCGCGGCGAGTCGCTGATCCTCATGCAAGAAGGCGCTGGTGTCCGTCAGATCATCGAAGACGGGCTTCGGCGGCAGGGCGTGCGACTGCGGGACCTCGATGTTCGCCTCGAGCTCGGACTCCAGGAGTCCGTTCGGCGCGCGGTCGAGGCCGGCTTCGGCGTGACATTCATCTCCCGCACGGCGGTCGAGTCCGATCTCGCCGCAGGCACGCTCGCCGAAGCGCGGGTGCAGGGCCTCGAGGCGACGCGGGAGATCTCGCTCGCATCCGCGGCCGGCCGCGCGCGCTCACGCGTCGCCGACGCGTTCGTCGCGTTCGCTCGAGAGCGATTCGCCTAGTGGTGGCTCCGGGAAATACGGCACTGCTTGGCCGGCTGCAAACGCTTCGCATCGCGTCGTCCTCAGTCGCCCCGATATCTACTGATATCGGGACTCCCTGCGTCCTAGCGCTGCTCGGTTTTCGCGCGGCCAAGCAGCACCGGACTTCCCGGAGACACCACCCGTGATCGTCCGCTGGGGCATCGCCGAGCTCGACGGTCTTCTCGGCGAGCTCGGCATCGAGCGCCCGCTTCTCATCACGACGCAGCGCTTCGCCGAGCTCGAGGTACCTGTTGCCGCGCGCTTTTCGGGTGTCCAGCGACACTCGCCGCTCGAGGTCGTCTCCGCTGCGACTGCCGTTGCCGAAGGCGCAGACGGCCTCGTGGGCCTCGGCGGGGGCAGCGCGATCGACACCTCCAAGGCGGTCTCGGCCGCAGCCGGTCTGCCGCTCGTCGCAGTTCCGACGACGTACGCGGGAGCCGAGTGGACAACGTTCTTCGGCATGCGCGACTCGGCACGACGCCGGAAGACCGGAGGGTCCGGTGCCAACACCGTCGCGATCGTCTACGAGCCGGCGCTCACGCTGGGCCTTCCGCGCGAGGAGACCGTGGGTACGGCGTTGAACGCACTCGCACACTGTGCG
>Ga0209640_10004869_pt1 | contig 11741 bp, 8 predicted proteins | sample RifCSP10_1_FD_184018 | JGI IMG/M metagenome (GOLD analysis project Ga0209640, IMG submission 184018) | Soil microbial communities from Rifle, Colorado - Rifle CSP2_sed 10_1 (SPAdes) (version 2) | ecosystem: Environmental > Terrestrial > Deep subsurface > Rock core/Sediment | place: Rifle... | reverse complement strand
AGGCACCCACCTCGAAAAGCAATCTCGGCCCCGCCTCGGCGGGGCCGAGTGTTCTCTTATGAAGCTTGCCCTCCGTTTGACCGGAGATAGAATGGCCACCATGCGCCCGCGATTCCACCAGATTCGGTTGCCGAGTGTGCTCTTGCCTGCCTTGGGGCTGATCGGCTATTTGCTCTGGCTTGTCGCGGCGGAACCGAGCCTGCCGCGTGACCTCATTGGAATGCTCGGCGGGCTGGGGGCGAAGGCTGCCGCCACCTACGCTCTGCTGAATGCGTCGAACCGCGTAGCGGTCCCGGCAGGACAGCGCTCCTGGCGGACCTTCGGGGTTGGCCTGGCGCTCTGGACCCTGGGCGCCGGCATCGAAGTAACCATGCGGATTGCCACCGGCCGCTTGCCCGCCTTGCCCTCCGTCCCCGACTGGCTCGGGATGGCTGGGGCGATGGCCGCCCTGGCGGCGGTGATTGCCTACCCGCGCCGAGTCTCGGAACGATTCAGCCGAGTGCGGGAAGTCCTCGACGTGGCCATTCTGGCCCTCGGGGTGGCTGCCCTGGCCTGGCTGGTTTTCATTCGGGCAACGCTGGCGGTCGGCCTGGGAGATCCGATCCAGGTGCTGTGGTCGGCGGTCGGTCCGGCTCTGGACCTGGTGCTGGTCGGGCTGCTTGCCCGCCACATGCTTCGCAGCGAGGCGCGGGGGGATGCGACCCTCTTCGGCCTGCTCGCAGCCGGGGCGCTCTTTCTGGCCGGGGCCGAGCTGGGTGACGGTTACCGCCGGCTGCTCGGAGATCTATCTACGGCCGGGCTCGTCGAACTGGGATGGATGGCCGCCGGCCTGCTGTTTATTGCGGCCGCATCCAGGCTCGGGAGGCCTCATCCGGAAACCCAAGCGTCTCGGCCGGTGTCCTCACGGGTGGCTTCTCGGCTCGAGGCTGTGCTTCCGATCGCTTTTACCTACGCGGTGGTGGGCACCCTCATCGCAGATTGGTGGCTCTCGAAACAAGTAGATTGGTTTATGGTCGCGGCCGCAGCGGCGCTCAGCCTGCTGCTCGTGGCGCGCCAGGGGGTGATCATTGGCCAGGTCGAGATGCGCCAGTACGCGGCGCTCGTCAACTCCTCGGTTGACCTCTCTTTCATCTGCGACAAGGCGGGCGAGCTCTTGCTGTCGAATCCAGCGCTGCGGGCTGCCTTGGGCTGGTCAGAACCCTTTCCGCTCGATGCGACTCTTCAAGACATGCTCGTTTCAGCCAGGCCGGCCAGCGAGATCCTGGAACGGGCCCTCGACAAGGGCTGGTCGGGTGAAGTCGCCCTGCAGGGTCGGGGCGGCGTGGGCCCGGCCTTTCCGGTCTACCTTTCGCTACGACCCATCCAGGATGAACGCCGCAACGAGCCGCTGCTGGCGGGAACCGCCCACGACCTCACCCTGATCAAGCGCCGAGAATCGGATTTGGAAAAGGCCCTGGCCGAGATCGCCGCGGCCCGCACCGACCTGCAGCAGCTCAATGCCGATCTGGAGCAGAAGGTGCAGGCCCGCACCCAGCAGCTCGAACAGACGGTCTCCGACCTGGCCCGGCTGAATGAGGAATTGAAGGAGTTGGACCAATTAAAGTCGGAATTCGTGGCCCTGGTTTCCCACGAGCTGCGGGCACCCTTGACCAACATTCGCAGCGGGATCGAGCTGGTGCTCGAGCGTGACCCGACCCTGGTGACCAGCGTCGAAGAGTCGCTTCGCCTGGTGCAGCAGGAGACCGAGCGGCTGGTTGGTTTTGTGGGAACCATCCTGGATCTCTCGGCGCTGGAGGCCGGCCGGTTCCCCCTCGTGCTGAAGCCCCTGGATTTGGTTGACGTGACGGAGCAGGTCGTGGCCCAATTCCCCGACCTCAAGCGGATGCGCACAACGTTCCCGCCAGAGCTGCCTCGGATCCGGGCGGATGAAGCCGGGCTCAAGAGCATCCTGTATCACCTGCTGGACAATGCGATGAAATACGCCCCGGAAGGCGAGCTGAGCCTGGCAGCGGCGGCCGAGAACGGTAAGATCCGGGTAAGCCTGAGCGACTCTGGACCCGGGGTGCCTTCCGAAGAGCGAGAGCGGATCTTCGAAATGTTTCACCGGCTCGACAGCCGCGATGAACGCGAGGTGTACGGGCACGGGCTCGGTCTGCCGATGGTCCGCCGGCTGGTCGAGGCCATGGGAGGAGCCATTCGGGTCGAGCAGAGCGCGTCCGCCGGCGCTCGATTTGTCTTCTGGCTCCCGGCGGCGGAGGGGTGATGGCGAAGATCCTGGCGGTCGACGACGACAAGACCCTGCTGCGCTTCGTTGGCGACTACCTGGGAGGCGAAGGCCACCAGGTGGTCACGGCCGACCGGGGGACCAAGGCCCTCAAGGAGTTCTTCCGTGAGCGTCCGGAATTGATTCTGTTGGATGTGATGATGCCGGGCATGGATGGGTGGGAGGTCTGCGCCCGGGTGCGGGAGTTGGCCACCACCCCCATCATCATGCTCACCGCCAAGTCTTCGGAAGCGGATAAACTCAGAGGCTTTAGGCTGGGCGTCGATGACTATCTCGCCAAACCCTTCAGCCTGGCGGAGCTGGCCGCCCGAATCAAGGCGGTCCTCGGCCGGGCCACATCCGTTCCGGAGCAGGAGCTGCCACTCCACAGTGTGGGGGCGATCGCGGTAGATACCCGGCGCCGGGAGGCCCGATTGAACGGGCAGCCGCTCGCCCTCACCCCAACCGAATTCCGATTGCTGGCCGTGCTGGCCAGCCGGCCGGGGGAGGCGGTTTCTCAGGAGGAACTGACCGCGGCCGTCTGGCGCAACCTCCGGGAGCGGGGCGGAAGCACCCTCCGGCGCTACATCTGGTTCCTCAGGCAGAAGATCGAGACCGACCCGGAAAGCCCGCGACGCTTGGTGACGGTCCGTGGCTTTGGATACCGTCTGGAGGAGGGTTAGTCCAGCTGGGGCGGCCACTGAGAGAAGTCATCCATGGTTGAGCGACGAGAAGCGCGCACCGATCTTCCCCAGGCGATTGAGGAAGCGGTTGCTCAAGTAGTCGGTTTGATTGGCACCAAGCCGCTAACGGTTGTCGCCGAATATCCGGCTCATTTGCCGGCGGTGCGGGTCGACAAGCAGCGCCTGGTCAGCTTGATTGGCGGGGTCATCGGACATGCCGTGCGGGCAGCGGAGGAAGGCGAAGTCGTGGTGACGGCCGAAATCTGGGCCAGCGGCTCGCGGCTCGAAGGCAATCCGGCCGAGAACCCCTGGGCGGTAGTCCTGGTCAAGCTGCCTGGTTCGCAGCAGGCCGGCAAGCGGCTGGCCGACGAGCTCGAGCCGGCGACCGCCTCGAGCCGGTCGGCGGAGCTGCCGATCCCGTCGCTGCCTTCGATCCAGGCCATCGTCGGCGGACTCGGCGGAAGTCTGGTCCTCGAGCATCCAGAGCCCGACCGGCCCATCCTGCGACTCTCACTGCCACTCCTGGCCGCCCCCCGAGGCGAGGGCGATCTGCGCAGCATCGTCGAGTATCACCTCAGCGGCGAACCGAAATCCGGCGAGACCCTGCTGCTGGTGATCGATGACCCGGGCCGCCTGGCGGAGATGACGGCCGAACTCGTCGATGAGGGATATTCGGTCATCCCGACCTCGAATGGGGGAGAGGTGCTCGGCCTGGCTCGTCAAGAGCGGCCCGACTTGATCTTGCTGGATATGCTGGCCCGCGACCCCGGGGCACTCGACGTCGCGATGGTGTTGAAACAGGATAGCCGCACGTTGAATATCCCGGTGTTATTCCTCACCTCGACCAGCGATCCACAGGGTGAGCGGCTGGGGGCGGCCAGCTTTCTCGTCCGCCCGACCGGCACGGGGGCGCTGGTTTCGACCATTCAGGCCGTGCTGGGTGCAGGGATCAGCCCGGCCGGCCGGGTGTTGGTGGCCGAACAGGACGACATCGCCCGCGAGATGCTGGCGATGATGATCCAGGCCCACGGTTACCGGGTAACCGAGGCGGCCGGCGCCGAAGAGGCCCTGGCCTTGGCCGAACACATCCCGCCGGAATTGGTCTTGGTGAATTCCGAAATGGCCCAGGAGCGCGATTACTGGCTGCTGCGCGGATTGCGCCAATTGGGACAGGGATTCGATATCTTCGTTCTGGCCGAAGCGATCACCGAAGCGCAGGGGAAAGAGGCCGTCGATCGAGGAGCCTCGGGCTTCAGCGAAACTGGCCAGCTTCCCCAGCTGCTGGACCGGGTCCGCAAGGGTAAGCAGCGCCCTTAAGCCTCAGCCGATGTAAATCGGAGTTCCCCGGCCGATCCGGTGCTTCTCATCCGGCTGGACTACCGGGAGGGTCCAGCGGTAGAGCCACCTAGCTTCCTGGGTGTCCATGTTGATGCAGCCGTGGCTCATCGGTCTCCCGAAGTCGTTGTGCCAGTACGTTCCGTGGAAGGCGATTCCGGTGGCGGTGAAAAAGGAGACCCACGGGACCCCCGGCAGCTCATAGGCCTCCAGGTCCGGCGTGATCCGCCCGTCCCCCATGTGGCGGCTTGGCATCTTGACTTCAATGAAAAATTGGCCGGATGGGGTGATGGTCGGGATTCCATTCTCGCGAGGCCGGGTGTCCGGTATGCCACTCGAGATCCGGGTCCGGAACACGAGCTGGCCAAACTCGTAGCAGAAAAGCTCCTGGGTCCGCAGATCGACCGAAATCTGCTTGTGCCGCAGCGGCACATCCGCTGAGATCGGGGTCACCTCGGCTTTGGATATCCGCCTCAAGTGCTCAGCCCGCGCGTAGTAGCGGATCCGAAGCAGGTCGTCGAGCAGCTCATACCAAATCCGGCCATCCTCGCCGGTCCCCGAGGAAATGACCCAGGCCGTGGACTGATAGTAAAGGCGGTAGAGCGGATCGGAGGCTGGATCGGGGCCGCGATGAGTGCGGGTGTAGGGTACCGAGACTTCGAACAGGGCGCCGGCCGAGGGGATAGACTGTTCCGCCGGCATCGGGCGCCACTCGACCCGCTGCAGGTAACCGGAGTGGACGTAGCCATCCGGCACGCTGTACCAGATGGGATTGTGGCGGGGTCCTTCATCCGCAGTTAGGCGCGAAAGTACGGTGACCAGCGTATCGCGGGTCAACTGATGGAGCTGGGGGGAGCGGAACGAAGGTTCCGAATACAGCCCAATCCACTCTGCGGTGACTCTGCCGAGGCCAAGCCCTGGATGGGCAGTCGGTGGATCGGGGGGTCGGAGGGCGAGCGCGCCGGGAGCAAGCAAGCCAAGCTTCAGGACGTCCCGTCGACCTAACCCCACCTCCATCGCTCGGGCATTCTAACGGGTGCCGGCAGGGTCGTAAATGGTAGAATCCCTCCGAATGGATAGGTCTACAAGGCTATACGAACGGCAGGCGCCATGGATCTGCGCCCGGCCGTTTTTGCTTGAATCCCTCGGTTCGTACCGCTTCTGGATTCCCACCTAGCCCGCCGTTTGCGCGCCTTTATCGCGGTTGAGCTTCCACCTTCAATGTGCCGAAGGCTGGGGGCCGAAATCACCAGGTTGCAGGACCAACTGGGCGGGCGGGCAATCCGCTGGGTCGATTCGGCGGCGGTGCACCTGACCCTCCGGTTCCTCGGCGAGATCGATGATCGAACCGCCGGCTTGATTGCCGCACATCTTGACGAAGTCTGTTCCGGTTTTGCAGCAACGAGTGTGGAGGTCGGGGGATTGGGCGGATTCCCGAGCCTCAGTCGGCCCCGGGTGATCTGGGTCGGCATCCAACAAGCGGACCGTGAACTCGAAAGGTTACAAGCCGAGATCGAGGCCCGGGTTATCAAACTTGGGATTGAAGGCGAGAATCGGAGCTACCATCCTCACTTGACCCTGGGCAGGCTGCGGCGCGAGGCGACTCCGAGCGAATTGAAGCTCTTGGCAGATCGGCTCCAGGGGATCCAGGTTGCCGATCTCGGCACAGTCGGCGTGGAGGGGGTCAGCTTGATGCGAAGTGAGCTGACCGGGGCAGGGTCGGTGTATTCCCGCCTGCACTACGCGCGGCTGGGAGCCTCGAAATGAGGCCAGAAGCGATTCCGCTGGAGTTGGCCAAATCCATCGTGGATACCCTCGAGGAGCGCAAGGCGGAGGACATATTGCTGCTGGATCTATCCGGGATCTGCAGCTTTGCGGACCTATTTGTCATCTGTACCGGCGGAAGCGAGCGGACATTGAAGGCGCTCTCCAATGAGGTTCAGCGCCGGGTGGAAAAGAAATACGGGAGGGGTCCGCTCCACGTCGAGGGAGAGCCGGCCAGCGGCTGGGTACTGCACGACTACGGCAGCGTGGTTCTGCATTTGTTCTCTGAGCAGCTCCGGGAATACTACGGGCTGGAAGAACTGTGGGGCGAGGGGAAAGTCCTGCTGCGGATGGCGTGAGGAGCAGCTGGCTACTCTTCGAAGATCCAGCCCTCCGAAGCTCTAGACCAACTGAGGATCTCGTCAGGCCTGAACCAGAGCGGAATCTCTTGTTCGGCCGTCTCGATTCCATCCGACGCGTGGGTAAGGTTGCGGCCGATCTCGAGGCCGAAATCGTGCCGGACGGTCCCCGGGCTGGCCTTGCGGGGATCGGTCGCTCCCATGGTCTGGCGCACGGCCTCGATCGCCGCGGGGCCTTCCCAGACCATTGCCAGAACCGGTGAGGAAGTGATGTAGCGGATGAGCCCTTCGTAGAAGGGTTTTCCTTTGTGGACCGCGTAGTGGCGGGCGGCCAGCTCGGTGTCCACCTCGACAAACTTGGCGGCTACGAGCTTCAGGCCGCGCCGCTCGAGCCGGGCGATGATCTCGCCGGCCAGCCCCCGCTGAATTCCATCGGGCTTGATCAAAACCAGGGTCCGCTGCAACTTCGGCTCCACAAAACTGAACTCGGGAAGGTCCCGAGTTCAGATCCTCTTGCTCCTGCAGGCCGGCGGAATCAGCTGGCCTCCATACCCTTTCGATAGGCCTCGATGGCTTCGGAGGTCTGATCGTCCTTCATATAGGCATCACCCAAGACCTGCCACAGGGCGGCCGCATCGGGGGTTCGCTCCAGCGCGATCCGCAAGTCTTCGATGACCTGGCCCAAAGACTCACGCCGCTTGATCAGCCCGCCGTAGAGTTTCGCAGCGGAACTGACATCGCCGGTCGCCAGCGCCTGGCGGGAATCTTCGAGCACCTTTGCGGGGTCAGGTTTGGGCCGGCGTGTGGGCGGAGCAGGCGCAGCGGTGACTGGTGGGGTCGCTTCGACCACCGGGGGCGGCGCGGCAATTGGGGTCGGCCGAGGCGGTGGCGGTGGTGATGGCGCAGCCGGAATCCGTGCTGCGGCGGGTGGAGCAGTCGGCTCGGGCCGAGGCGCCGCCACAACCGGTCGCTCGACCGCGGCCGGTGGGGCGGGTACCGGGGTAGGTTCGATCACGACCGGACGCTCGACCGGCGCGGCTGCAACAGGTGGGGGCGGCTGAACGGGAACGGAGGCTGATCCGGCTGGCACCGTCGGGGCGCTCGGGGCAGGTTCCGCCTTTTCGGCGGCTTCCACCAACCAACCCGGCACTTCGTCTTCCGGCTCCGGCTCCGCAGGTGTCTGGGCCTCGGCGGTCTCCTCGACTGCCCAATCCAACTCACTCCAAGCCTGGGGTTCAGGCTGCTCGGGAGGCGGCTCGGCCGGAATTTGGACTTTGGGAAGTGGCTGGGTGCCCATCCGGGTCAGCCAACCCGGCGCAGTATCGAGGGCCGACAGCTCTTCGTCGGCCGGCTCGGGTTCTGGTTCGGGCTCAGCGACCGGCTCTGGCTCTGGCGCGCGGGCCGGAGGCTTTGGCACGCTGACATCGACATCGAGTCCGCGTTGCTCCGCCAAGGCCTCAAGCCATTCCAGTCCTTCGTCCGCCTCTTCGGGAATATTGCGCGGCTCCAAGATCGGCGCGGAGGGAGGTACTTCGGGAATGCTTTCGACGATGGGCGCGTCCGACTGCCGGGCAGCCAGGCCTTCCAGCCAGCTGAGGACCGCGTCGTCATCTTCGACCGGCTCGGGTTCGGGGGCGGCTTCTACCCGTGGTCGCTCCGGGGCGGGCCGCGGAATCTCCGCCCGCTTCTCGGATGGCGCAGCCGGCTCCTCGTCGAGACCTTCCAACCAATCCGGCACTCCGGTCGCTGGTGCAATCGGCTCGGGTTCTTCGGCGAGCCCTTCGAGCCAATCGGGGGCCGATTCGATCTGAGCTGAAAGATCATCGGCATCTTGTGAGCCGACGCTCCCGGGCACCGCGATCTCTCTCAACCAGTCCGGGGCCTGGGCGCCGCGCGCCCCGCGCACTTCAACGGTGTCGGCGCCTTCTCCGGCCAAACCCTTCAGCCAATCGGGGGTTTCTAACCCGGGTTGAGCCTCCAGGCTCCCGCCGCTTGGCGGCACTTCTTCGGCCAGCTCATCCGACATATCTGCCGGCGGCTCTTCCGCTTCGGTCTCCCCGAGTCCTGACAACCAGCCTGGGGCCGCCTCGGTCGATTCCTCAATCTCCGGGCTCACCTCGGCCGACAGTCTTGCTGCTTCGATGGGCTGCTCCCGGCTTTCCATGGCTGCCGACAGCCAGTCTGGAACTGCGCTGGGGGTGGGAGCAGGTTGGGCAGGAGCGGTCGGTGGCTTAATCGGGAGGGGCGGGCTCTCCGGTGGCTCCTCGCGGACGGCCGCGTCCGCCACCGCCGACAACCACCCCGGCAGTTCGGGCGGTGCGGCCGGCTCGCCGGTCTCAGGTTCGGCAGCTGGTCCTCGTGCAAAACCTGACGGCGGGGTTTCGTCTTCGAGCCGAGTCCCTTCGAGGGGCCCGGTGTCCCGCATCCAGGTGGGCAGGTCTCCCGCCGGCTCTTCGGCCGATCCAGCGGGCTCACTGCTTCGACTTCCGAGCCAGGTGACGATTGTCTCGGTAGCTCCGGGAGAATCCTCGGTGATCCAGGTCGGAAGGTCTTTGCCGTCCGACTCGGCCTTCGGAAATGGGGCTTCGCCCGCCGGCTCGAGATCTGGCTCCTCGGCCGGTTCCTCGGCCTCCTGGCCTTCGACTGGGGCCATGTCGTGGATCCATTCGGGGAGTTCCGCGGGGGCAAGGTCACCGGCCGGTGCCGGCTCTGCAGGTAGCTCGCCAGCCTCGAGGATTCCTAATTCTTCGTCCGAGAAAGACACCGGCTGGTCCGTACTCTCTCCGCGGGATTCGTCCCAGCCGGCCGCCTGCATCCACTCCGGGATGGCACTTGCTGGTTCCGGGCGAGCCGTGGAGCTGACCTCGCTCTTCAGCTCGACCTCGCTCATCCACGACTGGGCCGGCCCCGGCTCCGGGGCGGATTTGGCATCCCACTCGAGCGCCGCCGGTTCGGCGGCATCCGCCGGCTCGGGGACTTCGAGCTCCGGCATCCACGCCGGTTCCACCGGCTCAGGAGCCGACTCGATCAGTTCGTCCTGGCGCCCAATCTCATCTCGCAGCTCCGCTTCAGCCCTCGGTTCAAATGGTCGAGGTTCCCCAGGCTCGAGCCATGGTGGGAGCGGACCGGTCTGCGGAACCTCTTCACCCTCTTCCGAACGACGGCGCTGCTCCTGCATCTCGTATCCGAGCGTCGCTGCCCAACCCGGCTGGCGGGATCCCGGCTGCGCCTCGCCGGCCTGCCACTCGAGCCTTTCGAGCATGACGGCAGAGGGCTCGACCGCGGCAGGATCGGCCATCGCGGACTCGACGAAGGCCGCGTAGGGATCCAATCCGGCGATCCGGCGATGGAAGACTGCGGCTTCTTCCACCCGGTCTCCAGCTTGCAGGCCGGCCGCCAGGATCCGGTTCGCGACCAGACAGTAGGGAAGCTTTTCGAGAATCCGATTTGATAGGGTGGTTGCTTCGCTCTGCTGATTGGTCTGCCAGTAAATGTCGGCGAGTAAGACCTGCAGGTCCGGCCGTTCAGGATCTTCTTGGAGCGCAGAGCGCAGCTCAGCCACCGCCTGGGGGTAGAGTTCGCCGTGGGCGTACATCCTGGCAAGCGCGCCGCGGGTCAGGCGGACCTTGTGCGGTTCGAGCCCGTCCCGCTTTCCGATCAGGCGCTTCATCTCTTGCTGGATGGCCGGGTTGGCTGGATTGGTCTCGAAGGCCCGCTCCATGTGCCAGATGGCTGCATCCAGATTGCCTTCGTCCTCCCGGACGATGGCCATGCCGATGTGGGAGACGAAATCGTCGGGGGCAGCCGAGAGCACGCGTTGAAAGATATCCGCCGCATCCCCGTAGCGCTTCGCCTCCAGGTACGCCTTCCCAAGATGGCGGTAGGTCTCGAGGTGCTTCGGGTAGCCGTGGAGGATATGGCGGCAGTGCGCGATGGCCTCTTCGAGCCGTTCCCGCTCGATGAGCTCGTCGATCTGCTTGGCGTAGGCGCGTAAAGTTACTTCAGGCACTTGACCGCCTCTTGGAATGAGTATGACTCATTAGGGGGCTTTCTGCAAGATTACGGCCGTGGGGGGGTAATCCTACAAATGATTCGATGATTAGCCGGGAGGCCTCACCGACTCGGGTGTTGCGAGGCAGGCTTCCTTCTAGGACGCCTTTCCGCGGAGCAGGGGCACCTTCCAGCGCTGTCGGCTAATCCGTGGAGGGAATCGGATCGATCCGCAATTCTTTCGCCGGCCGCTTGCTTTGCCCGATGGCCCAGACCAGCAAGGCGACGAGCCCGGCGACGGTCAACCAGCCGGCTATCCCCAGCTCTTCGTACTGCACGACGATGGGGGCAATGATCACTGAAACCAAATTGACCACTTTGATCATCGGGTTCAGCGCCGGCCCGGCGGTATCCTTCATCGGATCTCCCACCGTGTCGCCCACGATTCCCGCCAGGTGCCGTTCGGAGCCTTTGCCGGTGTTCTTCGCTGGATTGGAGGGCTCGTCTTCGATCGTCTTCTTGGCGTTGTCCCAGGCGCCGCCGGCATTGTTCATGAACACTGCCAGGAGTTGGCCGGAGAGGATGATCCCCGCCAGGAACCCGCCCAGCGCTTCGGCCTTGAGCACCAGTCCAACCAGGATCGGCGTGACGACCCCGAGCAGCGCCAGCGGGCGTAGCTCCTTTTGGGCCGCGCTGGTCGAGATGGCTACCGCCTGGGTGTAATCCGGCGCTACCTTGCCCTCCAACACGCCCAGCTTGAACTGACGCCGCACTTCCTCGACAATCAAGGAGGCTGCCCGACTGACGCTATTGATCGCGAAGGATGAGAAGAGCCAGGGCAGGGCGCCTCCGATCAGCAGACCGACGAAAACCTGCGGCAGGTCGACCCGGATCCCGAGGGTCTTGATCTGCTCGGCCGCCGGCACGCCCAGGGTCGCCTGAGCCCGGCTCACGTCCACCAGGAAGGAGCCGAACAGGGCGACCGCCGCGATGACCGCCGAGCCGATCGCCACGCCCTTGGTGATGGCCTTCGTCGTGTTGCCGACCGCGTCCAGGTCGGCCATGATCCGGCGGGCCTGGACCGTGTCGCGGTCGTCCTCCCCCTGCCAGGCCATCTGTCCGATTCCATTGGCGTTGTCGGCAATCGGCCCGTAAGAGTCCATCGCCACGTTGTTTCCGGTCAGGGTCAGCATCCCGATCCCGGTCATGGCAACCCCATACAGAATGAAGGTCACCGCCTCGTCGGCCGGGATGCCGGAGATTCCGCCGAACGTGAGGATCGAAACGAAGATCGTCACCCCGATGACCAGGATCGACCAGACGCTGGACTCGTACCCGACCGCGATC
>Ga0209640_10004868_pt1 | contig 11742 bp, 7 predicted proteins | sample RifCSP10_1_FD_184018 | JGI IMG/M metagenome (GOLD analysis project Ga0209640, IMG submission 184018) | Soil microbial communities from Rifle, Colorado - Rifle CSP2_sed 10_1 (SPAdes) (version 2) | ecosystem: Environmental > Terrestrial > Deep subsurface > Rock core/Sediment | place: Rifle... | reverse complement strand
GCATCATCTGCCGCGAGATGACCTCGATGTGCTTGTCGTTGATGTTGACGCCCTGCAGCCGGTAGACCTCCTGAATCTCGTTCACGAGGTACTTCTGCAACTCCTTCTCCCCCAGCACCCGCAGGATGTCGTGCGGGTTGCTCGGGCCGTCCATCAACTGCTCGCCCGCCCGCACCCGCTCGCCCTCGTGCACGTTCACGTGCACGCCGCGCGGCAGCGCGTATTCCCGCGGGTCGCTCCCATCGTCGGGGACGATGATCATCTTGCGCTGGCCCTTGACCACGCCGCCGTCCTTGACGACGCCGTCGATCTCGGAGATGACCGCCGGATCCTTCGGCTTGCGCGCCTCGAACAGCTCCACCACGCGCGGCAGACCGCCCGTGATGTCCTTGGTCTTGGTCGTCTCGCGCGGGATCTTGGCGAGCACGTCGCCCGCCTCCACCGTCTCGCCGTCCTGCACCATGAGGTGCGCGTGCGACGGCATGTGGTACTTGCGGATGACCTTGCCCGTCTTGTCCTTGATCTCGATCGTCGGCTGCTTCTTCTCGTCCGGCGAGTCCACGATGATGAAGCGTGACAGACCGGTCACCTCGTCCACCTCTTCGTGGACCGTCACGCCCTCGATGATGTCCTTGAAGCGCACGGCGCCCAGGTCCTCGGTGAGGATCGAGAACGTATACGGATCCCACTCGACCAACACCTGGCCCTGATCGACCTTCTGGCCGTCCTTCACCTTCAGCCGCGCACCGTAGACGATCGGGTAGCGCTCGCGGTCGCGCCCCTTCTCGTCCTTGATGACGAGCGAGCCGTTGCGGTTCATGACGATGAGCTGCCCGCCCTCCTTGTGGGTCTCGACGACGGCGAGCCCCTCGTAGTGCACCGAGCCGGCGTGCCTGGCATCGAGCGTGTTCTGCTCCGAGATCCGGGACGCGGTACCCCCGATGTGGAACGTGCGCATCGTGAGCTGCGTGCCGGGCTCGCCAATCGACTGGGCCGCAATCACGCCCACCGCCTGGCCGAGCTCGACGAGCCGTCCGGTGGCGAGGTCGCGGCCGTAGCAGCGCGCGCACACCCCGCGCCGTGTGGCGCAGGTCAGCACGGATCGGATGCGGACCTTCTCGATGCCCGCCTCCTGCACGGCCGACGCCTTGTCCTCGTCGATCTCCTCGTTGACGTCGACGATGGTGCCGGCGCCGAACGGATCGACGATCTTCTCGAGCGTTACCCGGCCGACGATGCGGTCGCGCAGCGGCTCGATGATCTCGCCGGATTCGACGATCGCACGGGCCTCGATGCCGTCGAGGGTCCCGCAGTCGATCTCCGAGATGATGACGTCCTGTGCCACGTCCACCAGGCGCCGCGTGAGATACCCCGAGTCGGCCGTCTTGAGCGCCGTGTCCGCCAGCCCCTTGCGCGCGCCGTGCGTCGAGATGAAGTACTGCTGCACGGTGAGGCCTTCGCGGAAATTCGACGTGATGGGCGCCTCGATGATCTCGCCAGACGGCTTCGCCATCAGTCCTCGCATGCCGGCGAGCTGACGGATCTGCTGCTTGGAGCCCCGGGCCCCGGAGTCGGCCATGATGTAGACCGGGTTGAAGAACCGGCCCGACCGATCCATGTCGCCCATCTCGCTGAACATCTCGTCGGCGATCTTCTCGGTGACCTCCGACCAGATGGCGATGATCTTGTTGTAGCGCTCGCCGTTGGTGATGGCACCTTCCAGGTACTGCTGCTCGACCTTGATGACCTCGTTGCGCGCGTCCTGCACGAGCTGCTGCTTGTTCGCCGGGATGATCAGATCGTCGATGCCAATCGACAGGCCCGAGCGCGTCGCATAGCTGAACCCGAGGTTCTTCAGCGAGTCGAGCATCTCGACCGTCCGCTCGAGGCCGAAATCCAGGTAGGTCTTCTGGACGAGCTGCTGCAGCCCCTTCTTCTTGAGCAGGCCGTTGACGAATGGCATGCCCTTCGGCAGCGACTCGTTGAACAGGACACGGCCGACCGTGGTGTTGATGATCTTGCCCTTCACTTCCTGCGTGTCGGTGTGCAGCACGTCCTGATCGTCGCGCGAGGTGGACAGATCCTGCAGCACGCCCGTGTAGCGCAGCCGGATCGGCGTGAGCGTCTCCAGCTCGCCCGCCTCGAGCGCCAGCACGACGTCATCGGCGTTCCCGAAGGCGCGGCCTTCCCCCTTGGCGCCGGCCTTGGCTTTGGTCATGTAGTAGCAGCCGAGGACGATGTCCTGCGACGGCACGGCGATCGGCGCGCCGTTGGCCGGCGACAGCACGTTGTTGCTCGACATCATCAGCACCGAGGCTTCGATCTGGGCCTCTGGCGACAGTGGAATGTGCACGGCCATCTGGTCGCCGTCGAAGTCGGCGTTGAACGCCGTGCAGACGAGCGGGTGGATCCGAATCGCCTTCCCTTCGACCAGCACGGGCTCGAAGGCCTGGATGCCCAACCGGTGCAGCGTCGGCGCGCGGTTGAGGAGCACCGGGTGCTCGCGAATGACCTCTTCGAGGATGTCCCACACCTCGGGGCGCTGCTGCTCCACCATCTCCCGCGCCTGCTTGATGGTGGCGACCAGCTGCCGCTCCTCGAGCTTGTTGTAGATGAACGGCTTGAACAGCTCGAGCGCCATCTTCTTCGGCAGGCCGCACTGGTGCAGCTTCAGCTCGGGTCCGACGACGATCACGGAGCGGCCCGAGTAGTCGACGCGCTTGCCGAGCAGGTTCTGCCGGAAGCGTCCCTGCTTGCCCTTCAAGGTGTCCGACAGCGACTTGAGCGGACGGTTGTTCGCCCCGCGCAGCACGCGGCCGCGCCGGCCGTTGTCGAACAGCGCGTCGACGGCCTCCTGCAGCATCCGCTTCTCGTTGCGGATGATGACGTCTGGCGCCTTCAGCTCCATCAGCTTCTTGAGCCGGTTGTTCCGGTTGATCACCCGCCGGTAGAGGTCGTTGAGGTCCGAGGTCGCGAACCGGCCGCCGTCCAGCGGCACGAGTGGGCGCAGCTCGGGCGGAATCACCGGGATGACGTCGAGAATCATCCAGTTCGGCTGGTTGGTCGACTTGCGGAAGCTGTCGACGACCTTCAGGCGCTTGGCGTACTTGAGCTTCTTCTGCACCGAGTTCTCGGTGCGCATCTTCACGCGCAGCTCCTCGGCCAGCTTCTCGATGTTGACCCGTTTCAGCAGTTCCTTGATCGCCTCGGCGCCCATCTGCGCGCGGAACTTCGTCCCGTGCTCCTCGCGCGTCTTGCGGAACTGCTCCTCGTTGAGCAGCTGGTTCTGCTTGAGCTCGGTCTCACCCGGATCGACGACGACGTAGGCCTCGAAGTACAGGATGCGCTCGAGGTCCCGGAGCGAGATGTCGAGCAGGTGGCCGATGCGGCTCGGCAGCCCCTTGAAGAACCACACGTGGCTGACCGGCGTCGCCAGCGTGATGTGCCCCAGCCGCTCGCGACGGACCTTGGCCTGCGTCACCTCGACGCCGCACTTGTCGCAGATCACCCCGCGGTGCTTCATGCGCTTGTACTTGCCGCACAGGCACTCCCAATCGGTGATGGGCCCGAAGATCTTGGCGCAGAACAGCCCGTCGCGCTCCGGCTTGAAGGTGCGGTAGTTGATCGTCTCCGGCTTCGTCACCTCGCCGAAGGACCAGGACATGATCTTCTCGGGCGAGGCGAGCGAGATGCGGATCGCGTCGAAATCGGCGCGGAGGGTGGTCTTGGTGTCGTGAAAGCTTGGTCTCATGTTGTGGCTTTGCTTTGAAGTAGGCAGTTCACAGTAGGCAGTTCACAGCGAGCGGCCAAGAGCGCTACCGACTGTGAACTGTGAACCATGAACTGCCTACTGCCTACTGCCTACTGCCGGCCTACTGCCTACTGCCTACTGCCTACTACACCTGTTCAAGTACTGGCTCGCCCTCCTCGGTGGGCAGGAGCTCGGCCGGTCTCCGCTTCGTGGACACCAGCTCGACATCGAGGCACAACGACTGAAGCTCGCGAATGAGCACGTTGAACGACTCGGGCAGCCCCGGCGTAAACGAGGCGTCTCCCTTGACGATCGCCTCGTAGATCTTGGCGCGCCCGATCACGTCGTCCGATTTCGCCGTGAGCAGCTCCTGGAGGATGTGCGCCGAGCCGTAGGCCTCGAGCGCCCAGACTTCCATCTCCCCGAACCGCTGGCCGCCGAACTGGGCCTTGCCACCGAGCGGCTGCTGCGTGATGAGCGAGTATGGGCCGATCGACCGCGCGTGGATCTTGTCGTCGACCAGGTGCGACAGCTTGAGCATGTAGATGTAGCCGACGGTCACTTCCTGCTCGAAGCTCTGCCCCGTCATGCCGTCGTAGAGCGGCGTCTTGCCGCCCTTCGGGAGCCCGGCCTGCTCGAGCCAGTTCTTGATCTCCTGCTCGGTGGCGCCGTCGAACACCGGCGTCGCGAAGTAGAGGCCAAGCGCGTGCGCGGCCCACCCGAGGTGCGTCTCCAGAATCTGGCCGACGTTCATACGGGACGGCACGCCGAGCGGGTTGAGGACGATTTCCACCGGGGTGCCGTCCGGCAGATACGGCATGTCCTCTTCCGGCAGGATGCGCGCGATGACGCCCTTGTTGCCGTGACGGCCGGCCATCTTGTCGCCGACCGACAGCTTGCGCTTCATCGCCACGTACACCTTCACCAGCTTGATGACGCCGGGGGGCAGCTCGTCGCCGCGGCGGATCTTCTCCTTCTTCTCCTCGAAGAGCTGGCGGACAACCTCGACCTGCCGCTCGGTGCGCTCTTCGAGCAGTCGCAGGTCGCCCTCGAGCCGCGGATCCTCGCTCTGGATCTTCAGACGCACCATCTGCTGATACGGGACGGTCTGCAACACTTCCGGCGTCAGCTCGATTCCCTTTTTCAGCAGCCGCTCGCGCCCGTACTCGTCGAACGCGTCTGCGCGGAGCGTCTGGCCGGTCAGCACCTGCACGACGCGCTTCTTCACCTCGTCGTGAAGAATGCGTATCTCGTCCTGCAGGTTCTTCTCCATCATGTCGAGCTCTTCCTGCTCGATCGCCTTCGCGCGGTCATCCTTCTCGATGCCCTTGCGGGAGAAGATCTTCACGCCGACGATGATGCCCTCGATGCCGGGCGGGCAGATCAGCGAGGCGTCGCGCACGTCGCCCGCCTTCTCACCGAAGATGGCGCGCAGGAGCTTCTCCTCGGGCGTGAGCTGCGTCTCGCCCTTGGGCGTCACCTTGCCCACGAGGATGTCGCCCGGCTTCACGTACGCCCCGATGCGGATGATCCCGCTGTCGTCGAGGTCGCGGAGGTAGGTCTCGGAGACATTCGGGATATCCCGCGTGATCTCCTCGGGCCCGAGCTTGGTGTCGCGCGCCTCGATCTCGAACTCCTCGATGTGAATGGAGGTGTAGTAGTCCTCCTTCACCATCTTCTCGGAGACGAGGATCGCGTCCTCGAAGTTGTACCCGCGCCACGGCATGAAGGCGACGAGCACGTTGCGCCCGAGTGCCAGCTCGCCCAGCTCGGTGCACGGCCCGTCGGCCAGCACCTGCCCCTTGGCCACGCGCTGCCCCACGCGGACGATCGGCTTCTGGTTGATGCAGGTGTTCTGGTTCGAGCGCTTGAACTTGGTCAACGGGTAGATGTCGGCGCCCATCTCCTTGCTGACCTCGTCGCCGTCGCCCTGTCCCTCGACGCGCACGACGATGCGCTGGCTGTCGACGTAGTCGACGCTCCCGGTCCGCCTGGTGACGACCACCGCGCCCGAGTCCCGGGCGGTGATGTATTCCATGCCGGTGCCCACGTACGGGCTCCGCGCCCGCAGCAGCGGCACCGCCTGGCGCTGCATGTTCGACCCCATCAGCGCGCGGTTGGCGTCGTCGTTCTCGAGGAACGGGACGAGCGAGGCCGCCACCGACACGAGCTGCTTCGGGGAGACGTCGATGAACTGGACGTCGCCGCGCGGCGACAGCACGAAGTCGCCGGCGCGTCGCGCCTCCACGCGGTCCTGCGTGAAGCGCCCGTTGTCGTCCACCGGCGAGTTGGCCTGCGCGATGATGTACTGGTCCTCTTCCCAGGCCGACAGGTAGAACGAGTAGGGCTCGAACTCGACGCCCTTCTTCTTCGACCGGCCGTCGGCGCCCACGATCTCGTCCGCCTCGACAACGTCGTTCGCCTTGTATTTCGGGTGGCCGCCGGCGTTGTGGATGATGACGAAGTCGACGACGCGGCCGTCCTTCACCTTGCGATAGGGCGACTCGATGAAGCCGAACTCGTTGATCCGCGCGTAGCAGCTGAGCGACGAGATGAGGCCGATGTTCGGCCCTTCCGGCGTCTCGATCGGGCAGATGCGCCCGTAGTGCGTCGGGTGGACGTCGCGGACCTCGAACCCCGCGCGCTCGCGCGACAGACCGCCGGGCCCGAGCGCCGAGAGGCGCCGCTTGTGCGTGATCTCGGAGAGCGGGTTGGTCTGGTCCATGAACTGGCTGAGCTGAGACGACCCGAAGAACTCGCGAATGGCGGCCATCACCGGCTTCGCGTTGATCAGGTCGTGCGGCATCGCCGTCGCCATTTCCTGGTACACCGACATCTTTTCCTTGATCGCGCGCTCCATCCGGACCAGCCCGATGCGGAACTGGTTCTCGAGGAGCTCGCCGACCGAGCGGACGCGGCGGTTGCCCAGGTGATCGATGTCGTCGACGTTCTGCGGGTTCTTCCGCAGCTTGAGCTGGTACTTGATCACCTCGTAGAAGTCCTGCGGGTGCAGGATCTTCTCGTCGAGCGGCGTGTTCATCCCGAGCTTGGTGTTCAGCTTCAGGCGGCCGACGCGCGAGAAGTCGTACTTCTGCGGGTTGAAGAACATGTTCTCGAACAGCGACCTGGAGCTGTCGAGCGTCGGCGGATCGCCCGGACGCAGGCGCCGGTAGATCTCGATGAGCGCCTCCTCGTGCGTGCGGATCGGGTCCTTCTTCAGCGTCTGGCTGATGATCGGCCCCACCTCGTCGCGCTCGGGGAAGAACACCTCGATGCGGTCGACGCGCTTCTCGAGCGCCATGGAGATCACGCGCGGCGTCATCTCCTCGTTGGCTTCGAGGATCACCTCGCCCGTCTCCGGATCGACGATGTCGGCGGCCGCGTAGGCCCCCTCGAGGGCCTCGTCGGCCACGGGCACCGTCTCGATCCCCGCCTTGCGGAGGGCCGCGATGGCGTTGGCGGTGATCTTCTTGCCGCTCTGAATCGAGAAGTCTCCGGCCTTCACGTCGCCCGCCGCGCGCAGCCCGACCAGGCTGTCGGCCACGGTCCACTGGAGCGAGGATCCCTGGTTCAGCGAAATCCGATCGACGGAGTGGAACGTGCGGATGATCTCGTCTGCGCCGCGCAGGCCGAGCGCGCGCAGGAACACCGTGGCCAGGAACTTCCGCTTGCGGTCGATGCGGACGTACAGGAGGTTCTTCTGGTCGTACTCGAACTCCACCCACGAGCCGCGGTACGGGATGATCTGGGCGACGTAGAGCGTCTTGTCCTCCGAGTGGAAGAAGGCGCCCGGCGACCGGTGGAGCTGCGACACGATGACGCGCTCGGTCCCGTTGATGATGAAGGTCCCGTTGTCGGTCATCAGCGGGATGTCGCCGAAATAGACCTCCTGCTCCTTGATGTCGCGGATCGTCTTGACGCCCGTCTCCGGATCCTTGTTCCAGACGACGAGGCGGATCGTGACCTTGAGCGGCACGGCGTAGGTCATGCCGCGCTCCTGGCACTCGTCGACGTCGTACTTCAGCTTCATCCCGACCGTCTGGCCGCAGATGTCGCAGACGTCGCCGCGCGCCTGGTTCTCCTTGCCACACCGCGGGCAGAGGACGACGTGGTCGCCGTACGGATCGGCGACGAGCGTGGCGCCGCAGTTCCCGCACGGCTTGCGCAGGTGGTGCAGGCCGGCCAGCTTGCCGCACTTGCACTCCCAGTTGCCGATCGAATACTCGATGAACTCGAGGGACGAGTTCTCGCGGAAGTCGCTGATCGGAAAGACCGACTTGAACACCGACTGGAGGCCGGCGTCCTCGCGCTCGGCCGGCAGACGGTTCATCTGCAGGAAGCGCTCGTACGATTTCCGCTGGATTTCAATCAGGTTCGGGATGGGAACCGTCGTCTTGATCTTGGAGAAGTCCTTGCGCTCGCGGTAGACGTTCTTGGGAAGGCTGTACATCGGTGGCTGACCTCGAAGATCCGATTAAGCGACGCAGCAGGCCCCTGGGCTCAGGGCCCAGGCCTCAGGCCTGATGCCTGAGACCGCCCTGAGGCCCGAGGCCCGACTCCTGGGGCCTACGAGATGCTCACCTTCGCGCCGACTTCCTCGAACTTCTTCTTGATCGCCTCGGACTCGTCCTTGTTGACGCCTTCCTTGATCGACTTCGGCGCGCTTTCGACGAGATCCTTGGCTTCCTTCAGCCCGAGGTTGGTCACCTCGCGGACGACCTTGATGACCTTGATCTTCTCCGCGCCGATTTCGGTCAGCGTGACGTTGAACTCGGTCTTCTCCTCGGCTGGCGCCGCGGCGCCGCCGCCCGCCGCCACGCCGGCCACCGCCATCGGGACGGCCGCGGCCGCCGACACGCCCAGTTCCGTCTCAAGCGCCTTCACGAGCTGCGACAGCTCGAGCACGCTGATGCCCTTGATGTAGTCGATCACCTGCTGCTGATTCAGTTCGGCCATCTCTCTCTCCTGCACACGTGTGGGCTCCGGTCTTCAGTCTCCGGACTCCGGTCTTGAATTCAACGCTTCCGTCGGGCCTTCAGGTCCGCAGACCGAAGCCGTCACGATCCTGCTTCCGCCTTCTTCCTCTCCGCCTGCGCGAGCACCGACACGAGGTTGCGCGGCGTGGCGGACAACACCGTCACCAACTGCTGCATGGGCGCCTGGAGCAGGAAGAGCAGCGTCGAGTACAGCTCCGGCCTGCCGGGCAGCGTGGCCAGTTCATTGACCGCTGCCGGCTGGATGGCCCGGCCCTGCACCACCGCCGCCTTGATCTCCAGCGTCGGCGCCGTCTTCATGAACGTCGTCAGCGCCTTGGCCAGCGCCACGGCGTCTTCCCGCGTGTAGGCAATCGCCGTGGTCCCCTCGAAGTGCTGCTCGAGAGCGGCCAGGACGGTGCCCCGGGTCGCGCGCCTGGCCAGCGTGTTCTTCACGACCCTGTACTGCGCCTTGACGGAGCGGAGCTGACGGCGCAGCTCCGTGGCGCCCGGCACGTCGAGTCCGCGATAGTTCACCAGGATCGCCGTGTCGGCGCCCTTGAAGGCCGCCGTCAGGTCCTGCAGCTCCTGCTCTTTCTCAGCTCTGGTAACAGCCATCGTTGATCCTAAAGGCCTCCGGTCTCCGGTCGCCGGTCTCCATCACGATTTCACCCGTTCATCGATGTGGGCCGTGTCGATCCGGATCCCGGGCCCCATCGTGGAGGACACAGTGACCGACTTGAGGAACTTCCCCTTGGCTGCCGGCGGTTTCGCCTTCACCACGCTCTCGACGAGCGCATGCACGTTGTCAATGAGGTTCTGCGCCGGGAAGGACATCTTGCCGACCGGGGCGTGCACGATGCCCGTCTTGTCCACGCGGAACTCCACCTTGCCGGCCTTGATTTCCCGGATCGCCTGCGCGACGTTGGGCGTCACGGTGCCGGTCTTCGGGTTCGGCATGAGCCCGCGCGGACCCAGCACCTTGCCGAGCCGCCCGACGCCACGCATCATGTCCGGCGTCGCCACCACGGCGTCGAAGTCCATCCATCCACCGAGGATCTTCTCCACGACGTCGTCGCCACCCACGAAGTCGGCGCCAGCCTCCTGCGCCTCCTTCTGCTTGTCCGCGCCGGCGATCGCCAGCACACGCTTGCTCTTGCCCAGGCCGTGGGGCAGGACCACCGTGCCACGCACCATCTGGTCCGCGTGCTTGGGGTCGACGCCCAGCCGCATGGCCATCTCGATCGTCTCGTCGAACTTGGCGTACTTCACCTTCTGAATCAGGGGAATCGCCTCCTCGACCGAGTACGGCCGCTCCTGGACCTGCGCTTCGGCCGCCGTGAATTTCTTGCCGTGTCCTGCCATGCATCTCCTCGTGGTGCCATCGGCGCGCTCGCGCGCGCCTCCCACGTCTACGGTCTCCGGTCTTCGGTCTTCGGTCTCCAGTGGCCACGAGCGAGCTCGATTCACCGGAGACAGGAGACCGCAGACAGGAGACTTATCCGATCACATCAATCCCCATCGAGCGGGCGGTCCCTCTGACGGTCTTCACTGCCGCCGCCAGATCCGTGCAGTTGAGGTCCGGCATCTTCTGCTTCGCGATGCCCTCGACCTGCTTGGCCGTCACCGTACCCACCTTGTTCCTGTTCGGCTCGGGCGATCCCTTCGCCAGGTTGGCGACCTTCTTCAGCAGCACCGACGCAGGCGGCGTCTTCGTGATGAAGCTGTAGCTCCGATCGGCGTAGACCGTCACGATCACCGGGATGATCAGCCCGTCGTCTTTGGCCGTCTTCGCGTTGAAGTTCTTGCAGAAGTCCATGATGTTCACGCCGTGCGGACCGAGCGCGGTCCCGACCGGCGGCGCCGGCGTGGCCTTGCCGGCGGAAATCTGCAGCTTCACCATCGCCTGAATCTTCTTCGCCATATGTCAGTGGGCAGTGGGCAGTGGGCAGTAGGCAGTGAACGCAGAACGCCCGAAGGCCTCTGCCGACTGCCCGCTGCCGACTGCCGATTGAATCAAATCTTCTCCACCTGCAAAAAATCCAACTCCACCGGCGTCGCACGGCCGAAGATCGTCACCATCACCTTGAGCGTGTTGCGATCGGGATTCACCTCGTCGACCACGCCGTTGAAGCTGGTGAACGGCCCCTCGTTGATCCGCACGTGGTCGCCCTTCTCGAACGTGTACTTCGGCTTCGGCTTCTCCGCCGCCGTCTTGACCTGTTCGAGGATGTGCTCGACCTCTTCCTTGCTGAGCGGCGTCGGCTTCGTCCCCGCCCCGACGAAGCCGGTGACTTTCGGGGTGTTCTTCACCACGTGCCACGCGTGGTCGGACATCGTCATCTCGACCAGGATGTAGCCCGGAAAGAACCGCCGCGCGCTCTTCACCTCGCGCCCGCCACGCTTCTCGACGATGTCCTCGGTCGGGATGAGGACCTCGCCAATCTCGTTCTGGAGCCCATAGGCCTGGACGCGCTGCTCGAGCGACTCCTTCACCTTGTTCTCGAAGCCCGAGTAGGTGTGCACGATGTACCAGTTCTTGGTCGCGACCTCGGTCATGCCACACCAAAAAGCCCGAAGATTCGGTTGACGGCCCAGTTCAGCGCCAGATCGAGCCCCCACAGATACACGCCGAAGAAGGTGGAGGTCAGGATCACGACGATGGTGGTCGCATACACTTCCTTGCGAGACGGCCACGTGACACGGCGCATCTCGTTGCGCACCTCGGTGAAGAAGGTGCGGCTGTTGGCCCACCACTTCAATGGGCCACCACCCTCACCGCCCCCGCCCGGCTTCACATGCTCAATCGTGCTCATCGCTGCATCTCACTCGGGGCTCGGGATCCGGGACTCGGGACTCGAACGTTGCCGGCCCCTACCACCGACTCGCGAATCCCGAATCCCGAATCCCGAATCCCGGATCCCGAGTCCCGGCTCTATTGGCAGGTCAGGAGGGACTCGAACCCCCAGCCCTCGGTTTTGGAGACCGATGCTCTACCAATTGAGCTACTGACCTGAA
>Ga0209640_10004866_pt1 | contig 11743 bp, 10 predicted proteins | sample RifCSP10_1_FD_184018 | JGI IMG/M metagenome (GOLD analysis project Ga0209640, IMG submission 184018) | Soil microbial communities from Rifle, Colorado - Rifle CSP2_sed 10_1 (SPAdes) (version 2) | ecosystem: Environmental > Terrestrial > Deep subsurface > Rock core/Sediment | place: Rifle... | reverse complement strand
GACGGTTGGTTTATCACGCTAGGCGCCGGTGAAAAACTGGTGGGTAATGCAGTGACCCTGAATAACATTACCTTCTTCAACACCAACCAGCCCAGCGCCGCCAGTACACCCGGGGTTTGTACCAGTAATCTGGGGATCGCCAGGCAATACCAGATTCGCTATGACAACGCGACAGCGTTCCAGGACAAGAACCTCGACGGCAGCTTAACGGCCGCGGATCGTAGCGAGATACATCCGGGTGGCGGTTACCTGCCCTCACCCGTACCGGTGGTGGTGGAGATCGATGGCAACATCTATGAAGGCGTTCTGTCAGGCGTAAAAGTCGACCAGCCACCGGGTTCAGCACTGGGCGCAAGGTTAAGGAAATTCTGGTTCAAGGAATTCGAATAGAGCTGTATCAATAGATTGATACGTAAAAAAACAAGACCGGGGTTTTATCCCCGGTCTTTTTTTATTTCATGCCAGTTTTTATCTAAGTAGTCTCTTCCGTGATTTGGATCGGGGATGATGGATTTCCAATATCTCTGGAAAGGACTTTAAAAAACATACGGACTTCCGCAAAAATTATTTGCAAAATTCCTTGATCATTTCCTGGGACTTTGCAATCTCGGCCTGTCGCTCTTCTTCAGTCGCCCTGACCCGGCTGCCGTCTTCCTGCACGAACTTCACCATCGGCTGTTCATAACTGGCCAGCCTGGCCCGGGCCATTTCACAATTTTTCTTCTGGAGATCCATTTCCTGTTTCGCCTGATTTTCTTTTTCTGCCTGATCGAGACGGTTCAGCCTGAGTGCCGCTGCTTTTTCCTCTTGCGCCTGAAGGTCCTTCACCGCTTGTTCCGTATCCACCTTTGGAGGGGGGTTGATCGTTTCAGCGGCTATGCCCGCCGGCGGTGGAGTTTGTGTGTACTGTACATTGCCCTCCTCATCCACCCACTTGTACGTCCCGGCCATGGCATGACCGGACATCAGGACAGCCAGTATGATGGGGATAGCGCGCATATCAATTAATTTGCTGGTTTTGTTCATAATTTCATGGCCTTGAGTCAAATTATGTATTACTGCACTGTTTCACAATATTATAGTGGCATATTAACAACCTCACCGCTATACTAAAAATCAGACAATAAAAGGTTGATTATGTTCGATTTTAAAGCCTCAAACGGGTAAATATATGAAAATAATATATGCCATTTTACCGGGTATTTTCATCAGCATGATGTGGTGTCAGGCCTATGCTGTAACCATATACGAATGTGTCGATGAAGCAGGAAACAGTACATTCCAGGACCGCTGTCCACCGGGCACCACCCCGGCAGGCGAAAAAAAATTCAGGACCAGCGGTGGTTCTGAACCCGGGAAACCCGCCCCTGTCGGCAACGTCCCCGTACCGGATGTTGATATTACGATGTATGCCTCACCTGAATGCGATGCCTGCCTGATCCTGCGCGGTGTGCTGGAACAATACAGCGCGGTTTTTACAGAGAAAAATATCAATCAGAGTGATGAAGTAAAGCGTGAATTGCAGGAAAAAATGGGGGGCTCCACCACGCTGACCATCCCCACCATCATCATAGGCGAGAAGATTATCGCCGGTTTCAAAAAGGACGAACTGATCAGTACGCTTGAAGGCGCCGGTTTCAGCAAACCCCGACCCGAAGAAACACCCCCTGAAACCGAACCTGTTGAAGAATTTACCCCGGTTCCTGCACCCGAGACAGAACCGGAACAGCAACCGGAATTCTGATTCGCTTATAGCGGTAAGTGTCCTACCTTGGCGAGGTCCTTGGGCAGTGAGAACACTACCTTTTCCTGTTTGCCCGGCGCTTCATTGAAACTCACTGCGCCCCAACTCTTGAGTTTCTGGATCACTTCTTCCACCAGTACTTCCGGAGCAGATGCACCTGCAGTAAGGCCGATACGTTCCTTGCCGGCCAGCCATTCCTTTTTGATCTCCGAAGCATTATCGATCAGGTAGGAAGGCACGCCCACCTTTTGTGATATTTCTTTCAAACGTGTGGAATTGGAACTGTTGGGTGATCCGACCACCAGGATCAGATCGCATTCACGGGTCAGTTTCTTGACTGCATCCTGGCGGTTCTGGGTGGCATAACAGATGTCTTCCTTCTTCGGACCTACAATATTCGGAAAACGTTTTCTGAGATTATCAATAACTTCGGCCGTATCATCCATGGACAACGTAGTTTGAGTGACGAAGGCGAGAAAATCAGGGTTCTTTACTTCAAGCTTCCACACATCGTCTACAGATTCAACCAGGTACATTCCGCCTTCGTCGTTTTTGGGCTGGTACTGACCAAGCGTGCCCTCAACTTCCGGATGCCCTTCATGACCAATCAGGATACATTCCCTGCCCTCTTCCTGATAATGACCGACCTCCATATGTACTTTGGTCACCAATGGGCATATAGCATCATAAACACGCAATTTGCGGCGCGCTGCTTCTTCGCGCACCTGCTTGGCCACACCGTGGGCACTGAAAATCACAGTCGAATTGTCCGGTACTTCGTCGAGTTCCTCGACAAACACCGCGCCCTTGTTTCTCAGGGAATCCACGACGTATTTGTTATGCACGACTTCATGCCTGACATAGACCGGCGCACCGAAGAGATCCAGGGCCCGTTCAACTATTTCAATAGCGCGATCCACACCGGCACAAAAACCACGGGGATTGGCGAGTATGATTTGCATTAAGTTACCTTTTCCTGATATTAGTTTGTCATTTCGAGCGCAGCGAGAAATCCGCCGTTAGGCGTCCCGAACAAAGTGAGGGATCTCATAAAGATCTCTCCCTATGGTCGAGACAAGGATTTCTCGACCACTGTTCCCGGCGTGGTTCTACCGCCTGCTTCCATGCAGGCGTCCCTATGGTCGAAATGACACAAACAATTTAATTTACTAATCATGACTTCCTGAAACTACGTTGCTTTGCTGCCAGTGTCAACCACCGGACTTGCCGTTGGGTGCTTTATCTTCATTGGACCAGACAGCGTCAATAATCAGCATTATGGCACCTATTGTAATGGCACTGTCAGCGATATTAAATGCCGGCCAATGCCAATCCCGGTAGTAAACATCAATAAAGTCGACCACATAACCCAGCATTATCCGGTCCCAGAGATTACCGGTAGCACCACCCAGGATCAGGGTCAAAGCACAGGCCATCCAGCGATTTGTGGCAGATAGATTTGCCAGCCAGATGATAATCGCAATGCTGACCGACCCGGCAAGCACAATAAAAAACCAACGCTGCCATCCGCCCGCCTGACTGAGTATGCTGAAGGCGGCCCCGGTATTGTGCATTAGCGTGAAATTCAGGCCCGGTATCAACTGCACCGGGGCATGCATGTACAGATAATGTGTGGCCACGGCTTTCGTGATCTGATCCAGTCCCACGATCAGGACTGATAACCATAACCAGTGCAATGTCTTGTTAATTCGCATTTGCTTTATTACGCTATCTGACGAACTTCACCCGATCCATCAACATTGACTATGCAACGCCCGCACAGTTCGGGATGTTTGCTGTTCTTGCCGGCATCTTCACGATGATGCCAGCAACGGACGCATTTTGCATGTTTCGAGGCAGCTACCTTGATCCAGAGTCCATCAATTTCAGATTTAATGGCAGCAGCATCTTTTTTCTCCTCAGCATGCACACGTGCAGAGGAGGTGATCAACACAAAACGCAATTCATCTTTTAGTCCATTCAACAGTGTTGCGATTTTTTCATCACAGTACAGGTCAACTTCTGCATCCAGGCCAGAACCGATCTCACCGGCAACGCGTACCTTTTCCAGTTCCCTGCTGACGGCATCACGAATCGCAATGATCTGCTCCCAGTAGGCAAGTGAGTCTTCCATGCCGGTTAAATTATTGAAACCGTGATACCACTCTTCCAGAAAAACGGAATCACTGCGTTCGCCCGGGATAAATTTCCAGATTTCATCCGCTGTAAAACTCAGTACCGGTGCAAACCAGCGCACCAGTGCTTCAATTATGTGATACATCGCCGTTTGTGCAGAGCGCCGTGGCAGACTGTTTTTTCCGGTGGTGTATTGGCGGTCCTTGGTGATGTCCAGATAAAAACCACCCATCTCCACCACACAGAACTGATGCAGTTTCTGGTAGATGAGATGAAACTGGTATGTTTTGTATGCGCTGATAATTTCTTTCTGTAAACTTGCCGCCTTGAATACCGCCCAACGATCCAGTTCCAGCATCTGATCCATGGCTACGCAATCCGTCTCCGGATTGAAATCATTCAAATTGGAAAGCAGATAACGTGCTGTATTGCGCAGACGCCGGTAGGCATCGGCCATGCGTTTCAGAATTTCATCGGAAACACCCATTTCATTGCGGTAATCCGTGGCTGCGACCCACAAACGCAAGATATCCGCACCCAGTGTTTTCATTACCTGCTGTGGCGCAACCACGTTCCCCCTGGACTTGGACATCTTCATGCCCTTCGCATCCACTGTAAAACCATGTGTTAATACAGCTTTATAGGGCGCCTGATTTTTTATACCGACGGATGTGAGCAACGATGACTGGAACCAGCCACGATGTTGGTCCGAACCTTCGAGATAAAGATCAGCGGGAGAATGTAATCTGTCATCTGCATCAAGGACCGCGGTGTGTGTTACACCGGAATCAAACCACACATCCAGTGTATCCATGACCTTGTCATATTCAGCGATCTCTTTGTGCAGTAATTTCGCACCATCCAGATCAAACCACGCATCAATACCTTTTTCTTCCACCTGTATTGCTACTTCTTCGATCAGGCGCAGGGTTTCAGGATGCAACTCACCGGTGGTTTTATTGATAAAAACGGTGATAGGTACGCCCCAGGTCCGTTGCCGTGAAATACACCAGTCAGGCCGGTCTGCCACCATACCGCGAATACGTTGCCGGCCCCAGGCCGGTAACCATTGCACATGATCAATCGCTTTAAGCGCATTATCACGCAGGTGATTATTGTCCATGCTGATAAACCATTGCGGTGTGGCACGGAAGATGATTGGGGTTTTGTGCCGCCAGCAATGTGGATAACTGTGCTGCACGGATTCAACGTGCAACAGATTACCCTTTTCTTTCAGGACTTCGATCACATGATCGTTTGCCTTGAATACGTTTTCACCGGCAAACAATTCCGTATCGGGCAGAAAACAACCATTACCACCGACAGGATTGTAAACTTCTAGTCCATATTTACTCCCGGCCACATAGTCATCGATACCATGTCCGGGTGCAGTATGCACTGCGCCAGTGCCAGTATCTAATGTCACATGCCTGCCTAAGATAACAGGTACAACCTTGTTATAAAAAGGGTGTTGAAGTTTGGCATTCTCAAGCTGATCGCCTCTGGTACTAAAGACAATTTTCATTTCAGCACCAAGTATCTTTCTAATATTCCCTATCAAATCTTCTGCAAACAATAAAAGCTCTTTGCCTTGACCCAAATCTGCCTCAACAAGTACATAACTTGATTGAGGGTGAATTGTTACTGCTTGGCTCGCTGGCAAGGTCCATGGTGTGGTTGTCCAGATAACAACTGAAATTGGTTTATCAATACTTGATGCTTGCCGTGTAAATCGACCAAGAAAATTTCCATTCTCAATATCATTTTTCAGAACAGGATAACGAACATAGATTGATGGTGAAGTCTTGTCTTCATATTCCACCTCGGCCTCAGCCAGTGCTGAACCACAATCGATACACCAGTGCACCGGTTTGTAACCTTTGATCAAATGACCGGCATCGATCATTTTGCCAAGTACACGGATGATATTCGCCTCGGTGTGATAATCCATGGTGAGATAGGGTTGCTGCCAGTCACCGAGTACACCCAGCCGTTGAAAATCGTCCCGCTGTTTGTTGACCTGTTTGCCGGCATAATCACGGCAGGCATCACGAAATGTTTTCGCATCGACCTTGTGCCCGGCCTTGCCGATCTTTTTTTCCACCATCAACTCAATCGGCAAGCCATGACAATCCCAGCCCGGCACATAAGGTGCATCGAATCCATCCAGGCTACGCGATTTGACGATAATGTCTTTCAGTATCTTGTTGACGGCATGACCGATATGAATATCGCCATTCGCATAAGGCGGCCCGTCATGCAGGATAAACTGTGGGCGGCCTTTTTGGCGCGCACGGATCTTCTGATAAAGCCCTGATGCTTGCCAGTGTGCTAGCAGTTCAGGCTCACGTTGGGCGAGGTTGGCTTTCATGGCAAAATCCGTTCTCGGCAGATTAAGTGTGTTTTTATAGTCAGTCATGATTCTTGCTGGTTATAATTGTTTTTGTCCCTGGAAAAACTCTCTGGCTTCTGCTACATCATTTTTCATCTGTACTTTCAGCTTGTTAATAGTATCAAACATATGTTCCTTCCTGAGCTGTTTTAATAATTCAACGGTAACATAAACACCATACACATCCCGATCAAAATCCAGTATGTGGGCCTCAAGATTGATCGTCTTGCCACCAAACATAGGCCTAGTTCCAATTGAGACCACAGCCTCTGCCAGTTCACTTCCCAGGCCATGAACCCGCGCTGCAAATATACCGGAGACCGGGCTTTTTAATCTGTGCAGATCGATATTGATGGTCGGATAACCCAGTTCACGGCCACGTTTGTCCCCATGCACGACACGGCCATTGATCGCATAGGGCCGGCCCAGCAATTTTTCTGCCTGTATCATATCACCGGCTTCCAATACTTCCCTCGCCCAGGAACTGCTGACCCGTCGCCCGTCTATCTTGCAGCTTTCCGTACACTCAAGAGTAAAACCGTATGTCTTTCCGGATTGGGTGAGTGTGGAAATATCTCCCTTACGTTTGTTCCCGAATCGAAAATCTTCGCCAACGATCAGGTGCCGCACACCAAGTTTGTTCACCAGAACATTCCTGATGAAATCTTCTGCCGGTAAACTTGAGAGCGCACGATTAAAACGCAAACAAACGACCCGATCTATTTCAGACTGCCGTAAATAAATCAGCTTTTCCCTGAGCCGCATCAGTCTTGCAGGCGCCCGATCCGGATGCAGAAATTCCTGCGGATGTGGTTCAAAAATCACGACACCAGCAGGCTGATGATTTTCTGTTGATGCTGCTTGTAACTGCCTGATGATGGCCTGGTGACCCAGATGCACACCATCAAAATTTCCAATAGTTACCACGCAGCCTTTGTGGCTGGCATGCAGATTATGCAGATCGCGTATGAATTCCATCGTCGCAAAAGGCGTGATTCTATATTTTTTAACTGCCCAGTGTCATGTGCCTGAACCGTAATCCACTCAACCACAACACCCCGGTATAAATAACCATACCCAGCACGATCCACTGCCCAAGATACCCGGCCCGGTTTAAAATATTCCAATGTAACCAGATCTCCACCGGCGGCACCAGGTACAGTAAGGCAGCGCTCATCAACAAGCAGGCCATGATCACCCTGCACAGAAACAGGCCCCAGCCTTTTTGTATCTGGTATACATTTCTTTTTCGCAGAAAATAAAATAACAATCCGGCATTGATAAATGATGCAAGCGAAGTTGCCAGTGCGAGACCCGCGTGTGCCAGCGGCATGACCAGCGACAGGCTCAGAACGATATTCGAAACCACAGCAACAATGCCAATCTTGACCGGCGTCTTTGTATCCTGTCTGGAAAAATAACCGCTGGCGAATACCTTGATCAACACGAACCCTGACAATCCCGTGGCATAGGCGATCAGACTCCGCGTAGTCATCTCAACATCCCTCGCGTTAAATTCTCCATATTGAAACAGGGTCGTCAGTAACGGTCCGGCCAGCAACATCAGCCCAAGTGTGGCGGGGATGGTAATCAATATGACCCAGCGCAATGCCCAGTCCAGCATCTGGCTGAATTTTTCCGTGGATTTTTCCGCATACAAGCGGGACAGGTCCGGCAATATCACCGTCGCCAATGCAACACCAAACACACCCTGCGGGAATTCCATCAATCGCTCTGAATAATACAGCCAGGAAATACTGCCAGTCTGCAGGAAAGACGCTATCCACATGGCGACCATCAGGTTGATCTGGGTGATCGATACCGCAAACAGGGCGGGTATCATTAAATTAATAATGCGCTTCACACCTTCGTAATGACGATTGGGAACGGGTTTCGGTAACAACTTCAGGCGCAACAAAAACGGGACCTGAAACAGGAGTTGTACTACCCCGGCAATCAATACACCCCAGGCCAGCGCCATGATCGGCTCTTCCAGCCGGGGCGCGAGATAAATGGCGCATAATATTAATGAGAGATTCAACAATACCGGCGTAAAGGCCGGGACACCAAAACGGCCCCAGGTATTCAGTATTCCGCCTGCCAGTGCCGTCAGGGAAATGAAAAGAATATATGGGAAGGTAATCATCAGCATACTCACAGCCAGATCGTACCTGCCGCCGTTTGATACAAATCCGGGGGCAAAAACCATGATCAGGATGGGTGCCGCGATGACACCAATCAGGGAGATTACAAACAAGGTAAGGCCCAGCGTCCCGGCGACATGGTTAATCAGCGTCTGGATTTCTTCACGGCTTTTCTGGCTCTTGTATTCGCTCAGTACCGGGACGAAGGCTTGCGAAAATCCGCCTTCCGCAAACAGACGCCGCAGATAGTTGGGGATCTTGAAGGCCACGAAAAAGGCATCAGCCCCGGCGCCAGCGCCAAAAAAGTGGGCTATGACCATGTCCCGTATCAAGCCGAAGACACGGGAGATCATGGTCATCAGACTGATCATCAACGTCGATTTAAGGAGAAACTTGCTCAGACGGTTAACCTCATTAAACCGTGGGTTTATCGAAAATATGTATCTGCCTGTTTGTTAAAGTATTTTAAAACTGCCGAGAATAGCATATTCACCACTCAGGATTGACAAATGCTTTCAAGATCAGCATAGTGACGCGCCTTCAGAAACAAACAGGAGCATTACCTTGGCCAATATTGCCTCAGCTAAAAAACGTGCGCGCCAGAACGAAAAAAAACGGCAGCAGAATGCCAGTAACCGGTCCATGCTGCGCACCTCACTGAAGAAAACGGCTACCGTGGCCCAGACCAAAGACAAGAAAGCCATTACTGAAGCTGTCAAGACCGCCGTCCCACTGGTTGATCGCATGGCGAAAAAAGGCCTCATCCACAAGAACAAGGCAGCCCGTCATAAACACCAGATGAATGAGCTGTTACGCAGTTTGTAATACAGGTTGCAGGGATCAGGTTTCCGGGATCAGTAAAACCAATTTTATTAAATTCGAACCCTGACATCCGGCCCCTGATATCTGATCCCTGCCATTCATACTAAAATCAGATTATCCCGGTGTATTAACTCCGGCTCATCGACATAGCCTAACAACTGCTCAAACTGGCTGCTGGATTTCCCGATAATCTTGCGGGCATCACTGGCACCATAATTGACCAAACCACGGGCTATCTCGGTCCGGTCCTCGGCCACACAGGAAACAATCTCACCGCGCCGGAAATCCCCTTCCACGGCCCGGACACCCACAGCCAGCAGGCTCTTGCCCTGATCACGCAGAACATTGACCGCCCCCGGATCCAGAACCAGGCGCCCATGCACCTGGGACAATCCCGCCAGCCATTGCTTACGGGCGGTTAACGGGGCATGGCTGCTGGTCAGCAAGGTACCGCAATTCTGCCCCCCGGCAATTCGTGGGAGGATATCTTGCTCCAGTCCGGTAGCGATAACAGTATTCGCCCCGGATTTGGCGGCCAGCTTCGCCGCACGTAATTTGGTCAGCATCCCGCCCCGGCCCAGTATGCCGCCCCCTCCAGCGTATTGTTGCAGGGTAGGATCATTCGCATCGGCCTCCTCGATCAATTTTGCAGCGGGATAACTGCGGGGGTCCTGGTCAAACAGGCCTTGCTGGTCGGTCAGGATAACCAGTACATCGGCCTCAATCAGATTGGTCACCAGCCCGGCCAATGTATCGTTATCGCCGAAACGGATCTCGTCCGTGGATACAGTATCGTTTTCATTAATCACCGGCACCACACCGAGTTTGATCAGGGTATTTATACTGCTCCTGGCATTGAGATAACGCTGCCGGTCCTTGATGTCCTCATGTGTCAGGAGTATCTGCGCGGTATGCACACCGAATTTCTGGAAACAGGTTTCATAGGCCTGCACCAGTCCCATCTGCCCAACGGCGGCCGCGGCCTGTAATTCGTGAATACTGTGGGGGCGGCGCTTCCACCCCAGTCTGGTTACACCTTCCGCAACAGCACCCGACGATACGATCACCACCTCGCCACCGCGTTTGCGCAGTTCCATGATCTGGTTGACCCAGTTCTGCAAGGATTCCACACGCAGTCCGCAACCATTGTTAGTCAGTAGTGAACTGCCCAATTTGATGACCCAGCGGCGGGCATTCTTCAGTCTGTCACGGTCATTACTCATATTCTTTCAACTTTGCTTTTTCTTTTGTTTCCTGTTTCTGTTGTTCCAACCAGGCCTGTATTTTTCTGGTCAGTTCCTGGCAACCCTGACCACTGACTGCGGAAATCAGATATACCGGTATAATCTCATCAATCGCACGGCTGATCGCCTGCCGGTATTTCTCTGCCTTATCCTGCGGCAAAAGATCTGCCTTGTTCAAGACCAACCAGCGCGGGCGCTGATCCAGTCCGGCACCGAATTCTGCAAGTTCCTGTTCAATCACCCGGATATTATTGACTGCCTCATCAATATTTGCACAACTGGCGATATCTACCAGATGCAGTAGCAAGCGGGTACGCGTGAGGTGTTTCAGAAACTGTATGCCCAGCCCGGCCCCTTGCGCCGCGCCTTCAATCAAACCGGGAATATCGGCAATCACAAAACTCTGTTCTGCACCGACCCGGACCACTCCCAAGTGGGGATAAAGTGTGGTAAAGGGATAATCCGCCACTTTGGGTTTGGCGGCAGACACCGCACGGATAAAAGTCGATTTTCCCGCATTCGGCATGCCCAGCAGTCCTACGTCCGCCAGTACCTGCAATTCCAGATGCAATTTGCGCTTCTCACCTGGTGTACCCTTGGTGGTCTTGCGCGGTGCGCGGTTGGTACTGCTCTTGAAGCGCGTATTACCCAGGCCATGAAAACCGCCCCTGGCCACCAACAGCATGTCATCAGCCTTGACCATATCGCCAATCAATTCCCGGGTATCGGCGTCATAAACCAGTGTTCCCAGCGGTACCTTGATATGGAGATCTTCGCCGCTTTTCCCGATCCGCTCGCCGCCCTGGCCTTTCTGGCCTTTGTCTGCACGGAATACGCGCTGATAACGGAAATCCGCCAGCGTATTCAGGCCTTCATCCACGATCAGATAGATACTGCCGCCATCACCGCCATCGCCACCATCCGGCCCGCCCCGCGGCACGTATTTCTCGCGCCGGAAACTCAGGCAGCCATTGCCGCCGTCACCGGCTTCGACCGTAATTATTGCTTCATCAACAAATTTCATTTGAAAACTTCGCCTATCATTCCATTACTTCGTTGCTTCACTTTGCTCCGGTGCTCATGTATTACGCCATACACTCCGCTCCTCGCAAAGCTCGCACCTCGTACTGGAACGATATGCTGGTTTTCACCGAAAGCTATATAAACAAAAAACCCCGCCGGTGGCGGGGTTTCCATTATCACTCATTAACGCTAAAACCGGTCAGCCCGCGACCACGTTGACAAAGGTCCGGTTTTTCGG
>Ga0209640_10004865_pt1 | contig 11747 bp, 12 predicted proteins | sample RifCSP10_1_FD_184018 | JGI IMG/M metagenome (GOLD analysis project Ga0209640, IMG submission 184018) | Soil microbial communities from Rifle, Colorado - Rifle CSP2_sed 10_1 (SPAdes) (version 2) | ecosystem: Environmental > Terrestrial > Deep subsurface > Rock core/Sediment | place: Rifle... | reverse complement strand
GCCTGACGTCCGTGATCCTGGTGATGATGCTGGGTCAGCCGCGCATTTTCTATTCGATGTCGCGCGACGGCCTGATTCCGCCGATCTTCGGGCGCATCCACCCGAAGTTCCGCACGCCGCACGTCGGCACGGTGATCGTCGGCGCAACCGCGGTCGTGCTCGCGGGCCTGTTGCCGATCGGCGTGCTGGGCGAACTGGTGTCGATGGGCACGCTGCTCGCCTTCGCGACCGTCTGCGTCGGCGTGCTGGTGCTGCGCAAGACGCGGCCCGACCTGCCGCGGGCATTTCGCGTGCCGTGGGCGCCGGTCGTCTGCATCCTCGGCGCCGCGGCTTGCCTGTACCTGTTCTTCCCGGTGTTCCGCGCGAACTGGCAGTGGATGTCCATCTGGATCGTGCTCGGGTTCCTGGTCTACTTCGGCTACAGCCGCCGCCACAGCAAGCTCAACGCCTGACGCATGACCCGGCGCGGACCCCGGGCCCGATCGGCAGCAGCGCAGAGCGGCCCGGCGCGACGGCCGTGGCGGGCGGGTGGCGAGCGAGCGCGTAAGTTCCGGCGGCGCGAGCGAGCCCGCCCGGCAAGGCCGAAGCGCCGAACCGTCCTCGCTACCTGCGGTCTTTTGCCGGCATTTCAGGCCCGTGCAGGTCGACGGGCCGGCCGCGCTTGCGCATCCGGATGTTGATCATCTCGACGCCGACCGAGAACGCCATCGCGAAGTACAGATAGCCCTTCGGGATCTCGAAATCGAGCGACTCGCCGATCAGCGCGACGCCGATCAGGATCAGGAACGAAAGCGCGAGGATCTTGATCGTCGGGTGGCGGTCGATGAACTCGTTGATCGGCCGCGCCATGAACATCATCACGAACACCGCGATCACGATCGCGACGACCATGATCTCGATGTGCTGCGCGAGCCCGACCGCCGTGAACACGGAATCGAGCGAGAAGATGATGTCGATCAGGCCGATCTGGATGACCACGCCCAGGATCTTCGACCGCAGCTTCACCCTCTTGCCCGTGTGATCCTCGGCGCCTTCCAGCGCGGAATGGATCTCGTTGACGCTCTTGACCAGCAGGAACAGACCGCCAATGAACAGAATCAGGTCGCGCCCGGAGATCTCCTCGGAAAACACCGTAAACAGCGGCGCCGTGAGCCGGATCAGCCAGGTGATCGAGAACAGGAGCGCGATGCGCGTGACCATCGCGAATGCAAGTCCGAGGATACGGCCGCGCTGCTGGAGCTCGGGTGGCAGCTTCGAGACCAGGATCGACAGGAAAATGATGTTGTCGATGCCGAGGACGATCTCGAGCAGCGTCAGCGTCAGGAACGCGATCCAGACGGCCGGATCAGCGAGAAATTCCATCACTCGTCCTCCAGTGCCCGCGGCTCAGGGCAGCGCGTCGACTTCCCCGCGCTTCTCCGGCGGCATCAGGTCACGCTGTGACAGCCCGAGGTCGAGCGCCAGCGCCCCGGCGACGTAAATCGACGAGAACGTGCCGACCACGATGCCGACCAGCAGCGCGACGCCGAACGGCCTGAGCGCCTCGCCGCCGAACGCGACCAGCGCGATCACGACGATGGCTGTCGTGCCCGAACTGAGCAGGGTCCGGGACAGCGTCTCGTTGATCGCCGCATCCATCACCTCCTGCGGCGACGACTTGCGCATCTGTATCAGGCGCTCGCGCACGCGGTCGAAGACGACCACCGTGTCATTCAGCGAGTAGCCGATCACGGCGAGGATGGCCGCCATGACCGAGAGGTCGAAAGTCATGCCCGTGATCGCAAACATGCCGACCACGACGAGCGGGTCGTGCAGGACCGCGACGATCGCGCCGACCGCGAACTTCCACTGGAACCGCATGATCACGTAGACGCCGATGAACAGCAGCGCCATCAGCAGGGCGGTTGCGCCCTTCTCCGCCAGCTCGCGGCCGGCCTGCGGCCCGACGGATTCCGTCCTGCGGATCTCGACGTCCGCGTCAACGGACGCCAGCGCGACCCGCACCTGTTCGGTGACTTCGCGTGCGGCCTCATCGTCCGCGGGCGGCAGACGCACCAGCACGTCCTGCGCGGTGCCAAAGCTCTGCACGATGGCGTCGCCGAGCCCGCCGGCGTTCAGCGAGGTTCGTACGCCCTCCAGGTCCGGCGCCTGCGGGAAATGCGCCTCGATGACCACACCGCCGGTGAAATCGATGCCGAAATTCAGCCCGCGCGTGACAACCGCGACAATCGAAGCGGCGATCACGAGCACCGATACCGCGTACCAGTAACGGCGCTTCGCGAGAAACCGGATCCGGGCCTGATGCTTGAAAAATTCCATCGCCGGTTCCTCAGATCGCCAGCCGCTCGACGCGGCGCCGGCGCCCGTAGATCTGGTGCAGCAGGGCACGGCTGCCGATCAGCGCCGTGAACATCGACGTCAGGATGCCGAGATTCAGCACGACCGCGAAGCCCTTGATCGGGCCGGTGCCGAATGCGAACAGCATGACGCCGGCGATCAGCGTCGTGATATTCGAATCCACGATCGCCGAGAATGCGCGCTCGAATCCCCCATTGATGGATGCCAGCGGAGAACTGCCGTTGCGGACCTCCTCGCGGATGCGCTCGAAGATCAGGATGTTCGCGTCGACTGCCATGCCGACGGTCAGCACGATGCCGGCGATGCCCGGCAGCGTCAGAGCTGCCTTGAACAGCGACAGCAGCGCCGTCAGCAGGATCACGTTGGACAACAGTACGAGATTGGCGACCAGACCGAAGACGCGGTAATAAACGAGCATGAACGCGAACAGGCCCGTCATGCCGATCATCAGCGCTTTGAACCCGCGATCGATGTTCTCGCGGCCGAGTCCCGGCCCGATGAGCCGCTGCTCGACGATGTACAGCGGCGCCGCGAGCGCGCCGGCGCGCAGCAGCTTCGCAAGCTCGCTGCCTTCCGCTGCCGTCAGGCCCGTGATCTGGAACTGGTTGGAAAACACGCCGCGTATCGTCGCGACGCTGATGACCTCTTCCTTCGAGCGGTCGATCACCACCTTGCGGCCATCGCGTTCGACCTGTTCGCGCTCTTTCTCGATGAACACGACCGCCATCGGCCGGTTCAGATTTTCGCGCGTGGTCCTGAGCATCTCGTCGCCGCCGCGGCTGTCGAGCTTGACGCTGACCGCCGGTTCGCCCTGCGATGGCGCGAACGACGCATCGATCAGCTGCTCGCCGGTCGCAATGACCTCGCGCTTCAGCAGCACCGGAGAGCCGTCGCGCTGCTGATACAGGCGCGTCCCGATCGGTGCCCGGCCGGTGCGTTGCGCCTCGAGCGGGCTGTTGACCGGATCCACGAGTCTGAATTCGAGCGTCGCCACCTTGCCAAGCACGCGGACGACCTCGGAGGCGTCCTGGATGCCCGGCAACTGCACGGCGATCCGGTTCAGTCCCTGGCGCTGCACGATGGGCTCGGCGACGCCGAGTGCATTGACCCGATTGTTGAGCGCGGTGATGTTCTGCTGGATCGCGAAGTCCTGGCGCTGCTTCACCTGGTCTTCACTGAGCGCCAGGACCAGTTCGCCCGGCATCGCGCCATCCACGGGCGAAAGCGTATCGTCGAATTCCCGGATCGCTTCGATCGCCGCATCACGCTCGGCCGCGTCACGCAGCTGGATGACGACCTGGTTGCCACGAGCGGCGACATCCTGGTACTGGATTCGCGCATCGCGCAGCGACTTGCGCAGGTCGCGCTCCATCACCTGCAGCAGCTGCTCGACGGCGCCCGCGACATCGACTTCGTAGACCAGGTAGATGCCGCCGCGCAGGTCGAGACCGAGGCTCATCGGCTCGAGGCCGAGCCCGGTGAGCCAGGCCGGCGCGCGCGAAGCAAAGGTTGTCGCGATCGCGAACTGGCCTTCGTGGCGCCGTGCGATCAGGTCGCGCGCCTCAAGCTGCTGGTCCACGCCCGTGAAGCGGATCCACAGCCGTCCATCGTCATCCACCGACACGGCCTCGTACGGCACGCCGGCTGACTCGAGGAGGCTGCCGAACTCCGGCATCGCCGCCTCGGTGAACGGCGCGCGATCCCTGCGCGACAACTGCAGCGCAGGCGATTCTCCGAATACGTTCGGCAGCGCGATCAGGCTCGCGATGAGCATGACCACGAGCACGGTCACGCTCTTCCAGACCGGGAACTTAGACATCGTTGAAAGTCGCCCCCGGGATCAGTGCGTCTTCAGGGTGCCTTTCGGCATCAATTGCGCAACCTGGATTTTCTGCACCCGGATCGCAACGCTGGCGGCCACTTCGAGCGTGACGAAGTGCTCGCCGACTTCGGTGATGCGGCCAAGGATGCCGCCGTTGGTCACGACTTCATCGCCGGCGGCCAGCTTGCCGACCATTTCCCGGTGCTCCTTGGCGCGCTTGGTCTGCGGCCGGATCAGCAGGAAATAGAAAACCACGAAAATCAGCACCAGCGGCAGGATCGTGGTGAGGGTGCTGGCCGTGCCGCCTGTGGCGGCCTGTGCCCACGCGGGCGTCATGAAAAAGTCCATTTCTTTCCTCTTCGAGGCCGGTCGCGCCGACCCGGTTTTGGGCGCGTGATTATGCCACAGAGGCCGTCGCCGCCCGGAGCGCGGCGTGGAAACCGGCGCGAAACGCGCCGAACCGGCCCGCCGCGATCACCGCGCGCATCCGCGCCATCAGGTCGAGGTAGTAATGCAGGTTGTGCAGCGTCGCGAGCCGCGGACCCAGCATCTCGCCGCAACGGTCCAGGTGCCGCAGGTACGCGCGGCTGTAATGCCGGCAGGTGTAACAGGCGCAGTCCGGATCGACCGGTCCGGTGTCTTCCGCATAGCGCGAATTGCGGATATTCATGACGCCCCAGGGCACGAACAGGTGGCCATTGCGCGCATGACGCGTCGGCATTACGCAGTCGAACAGGTCGATTCCGGCCGCGACGGCCTCGACCAGGTCCCCGGGGCGGCCGACACCCATCAGGTAGCGCGGTTTCAGCGGCGGCATCAGCGGCATCAACCGCTCCAGCACGCGCTGGCGTTCAGCCTCCGGCTCGCCGACCGAGAGGCCGCCGATCGCGAGGCCCTCGAAGCCCATCCGTTCGAGGCCCTCGAGCGAAACCGCGCGCAGGGACTCGTGCATGCCGCCCTGCACGATGCCGAACAGCACGCCCGCGCCCTGCCCTGCGTCCCATACGCGGCGGCTGCGCTCGGACCAGCGCAATGACAGTTCCATCGATTCCCGTGCCTGAATTTCGGAGGCCGGATACGGCGTGCATTCGTCGAACACCATCGCGATGTCCGAATCGAGCGCGCGCTGGATCTCCATCGAACGCTCTGGGCCGAGGAACACTTCGGCGCCGTCGACGGGCGAGCGGAACCGCACGCCGTCCTCGGTCAGCTTGCGCATCGAGGACAGGCTGAAGACCTGATAACCGCCCGAATCGGTCAGGATCGGCCGCTGCCAGTGCATCATCCCGTGCAGGCCGCCATGGGCGCGGACCACGCCCGGGCCCGGACGCAGCATCAGGTGAAAGGTGTTGGCGAGCACGATCTGCGCGCCGCATTCCGCCAGTTCCTCGGGCGTCACTCCCTTGACCGTGCCGTAAGTGCCGACCGGCATGAATGCAGGGGTCTCGACTTCCCCGCGCGCGAAGATGATGCGGCCGCGGCGCGCGGCACCGTCCCGGCCGAGCAAGCTGAAATTCATGCGTACGCCCCTCGCGTCGCGAGCACCGCGGGATCGGGCGTGACGAACATCGCGTCTCCGTAGCTGAAGAACCGGTAGCGGCCGGCGATCGCGTGATGATACGCGGCGAGCACGCGTTCCCGCCCCGCAAACGCCGCGACCAGTACCAGCAGCGTCGATTCCGGAAGGTGGAAATTCGTCAATAGCGCGTCGACCACGCGGAACCGGTGACCCGGCACGATGAAGAGGTCGGTCTCGCCGGCGCCCGCCGCGAGACTGCCTGCTGCAGCAATGGATTCCAGCGCGCGCACGACCGTCGTGCCGACGGCAATCACGCGGCCGCCACGCCGGCGCGCCGCATCGACTGCCGCGACGGTCTCCGCCGGCACGCAAAAGCGTTCGGCATGCATGCGATGGGCGCCGAGGTCGTCCGAGCGCAGCGGCTGGAAGGTGCCGGCGCCGACATGCAGGGTCAGGCGCGCGATCGCGATGCCCCCCTGCTCGAGTGCCAGCAGAATCGCGTTGTCGAAATGCAGGCCGGCGGTTGGCGCCGCGACCGCGCCGGGTTCGTCGGCATAGACGGTCTGGTAGCGCTCGCGGTCGGAATCCTGCGCTTCGCGCCCGAGATACGGCGGCAACGGCACGCTGCCGTGCGCCTCGAAATAAGCGAGCGCGTCGCGATCGAGAGCGAGTTCCTGCAGCTCGCCGTGGTGCGCGACGACCCTGGCGGTCGCCCCGCCCGGCAACGAGATCGACGTGCCCGGGCGCAGACCCTTGCTCGCGCGCGCCTGCGCCAGAAACCTGCGGGGATCGAGAATGCGCTCGAGCAGCAGTTCGCAGGCGCCGCCGGTCGCCTTGCGGCCCAGTAGGCGCGCCGGCAGCACGCGCGTGTCGTTCAGGACCAGCAGGTCGCCGGGACGCAGCAGCGAGGGAAAATCGGCGAATCGCAGGTCGCGCACGGCACCGCGCGCGCCATCGAGCGCCAGCAGGCGGCTCGCCGTACGCTGCGGCAGCGGATGCTGCGCAATCAGTTCCCGCGGCAGCGGGTAGGAGAAATCGGCGCGGCGCATGCGCCGCGCAGACTAGCACAGCATTGCGCCCGCTCAGCTCTGCGTCGCGGCCCCGGGCGGCGTCGGCGGCACCGGCGGCACGACCCGGCGCGGCCCCACATCGTGCTCCGCGCCCGCCGGCACCTTGGCGTTCAGCGTCTGCGCGCGCCGGTCGCGCAGGATCCGCAGTTCCACCGACTCGCCCGGCTGGTAGGAGCGCAGGATGCGCATCGCGTGCAGGCCGTTCTGCGGCTCGCGCCCGCCGATTGCGACGATGACGTCGCCGTCCTGCAGCCCGAAGTCCGGGTCCTCCGGCGCGTGCGCGACCAACACGCCCTTGTCCGTGCCGAAGTAGCGGCCGAGGCCCGGCGTCAGCGTCACCAGTTCGGCGTCGCCCCATGCATCCAGCAGCCAGTGCGCATCACCGGCGAACGCCAGACCGGGCATCGCCGGCAGCGCGGGCATCGCCGGCAGCCCCGGCATCATCATGCCCGGGCCCGCCATGAACACGTGATCCAGCGGCCGTGCTTCCACGGACAACTTGACCGGCTTGCCGTCACGCCGCAGCTCGACCGCCACTTGCTGCCCGGGTTCGATCGCTTCCATCGCCTTGACGAGTTCGCGCCCGGTGGTGACCGGCTTTGCCTGGATCGCGACGATGACGTCGCCGGCCTTCACACCGGCTTCCGCCGCCGGACCGCCCGGACTCACGCCGGCGACCCGCACGCCGCCGCCATTCGGCTCGGTACCACCGAGATTGACGCCGAGCATCGCGCGGCGCGGTCCCGGCAGGAACACCTGAAATTCGCGGTGCGCACCGCTGCCTGCGGCCTCGCCGCTCAGTTCGGCGACCTCCCGCGCGGCGTCTTCAAGGCGCCGCTGTGCGTCCGCCAGACGCTTCTCGAGTGCCTCCTCGTCGTCGGCCTGCGCCAGGGCGGGAGCAGCGACGCCACCGAGGGCGACCGCGAGAATCATCGCGACGATCAGCTTGTTCATCATTGTCTCCGTCATTCAGCGGGTGCCGATCGCGTCCGCGTAACGGACCTGGACCAGCGAATGCATCAGGTCGACGCGCTCCCGCCACAGGCGTTCAGCCCGTTCCGGCGCATTGGGCTCGAGGTTCACACGGCTCAGGTGGTCATCCAGCAGCGCGAGGCGATCCTCGAGCTCGGCCAGCGTGAAGGCCGTGCTGCCGCGCATGGCGTGCCGTTCCGGAAGGGTCGCGAGCATCCATTCGAGCCGCTCGTTTTCCGCCCGGATGCCGGCGCTAGCGAGCGCATAGGCGGTCGGCGCTGGAAGTGACGCGGTCGCCAGTTCCCGCTGCGCCGATTGCAGCCACCAGCCTAGTCCCAGCGCCGCTGTCAGCACAACCGCGGCGAGCGCGGCCGGCCAGCGCATGGTCAGACGCGATTCACGCTGCCGGCGCGCCGCCAGCACGGCCGCCCAGCCGTCCACGGGTGGATCGAAATCGGCTAGCGCCGCGAGCCGCCCGTCCCATTCGTTCATGCCGGCGTGCATGTCGTACCCTCCGCAAGGGTTGCTTCCGCGCCGAGCAGGTTCCGCAGCCGCGCGTGCGCGCGGGACAACTGCGACTTGGAGAAACTGGGCGTGCGGCCGAGCGCCGTGCCGATCTCGGAATGCGTGAATCCCTCGACGTCGTGCAGCCACACCACCGCGCGCGTCAGCGCGGGCAGCGTCATCAGCGCGCGCTCCAGGCCTGCGTCTTCATCGGTCAGTGCGCCGCTGTCGATCGCCGGCAGGCGGTCCGCACCGCCGGGGTCCTTGTCCAGCCATTCGAGGCTGCGGTGCCACGGCGAGCGCAGGTACATCAGCGCACGATTGACCGCGATCGACCGGACCCAGGCGGCCAGCGGGCAGCGGCCCTCGAAGGCGTCGATGTGCTCGAGCACGTCGACAAAGGTCTCCTGCAGCAGCTCCTCGGCGATGGCAGGGCGACGCACCAGCCGGCGCAGCAGCGTGTAAACGGGTCCCGCGGTCGCGTGATACACGGCTTCCAGCGCGGCGGCGTCGCCGGATCGGGCGGCGGCCACGACCGGGGCCGGGATGTCAATGTCGGCAATGCGGGCCATCGGGCGCTTAGATGCCCGGGCCGGCGAAAAGGTCGCAGTCGGGACGGAAATAACTGGCTGGTGCCGAGGGCGAGAATCGAACTCGCATGACCTTGCGGTCGGCAGATTTTGAGTCTGCTGTGTCTACCAATTCCACCACCCCGGCCGCGCGCAGCGCGAGTATAAAGCGGCGCCCCGCGGCCCGCCTGCATGCCGCAAGTGCTTGGCACCGCAGGCCTTCGAGACGACAATCGCGAGGGAACCTCTGGTCGACCCGCGCATGGGCGCGACCGTGCACGATTTTCGTCCCTGGCAAGAAGCGAGGAGCGATGTGTATCGAGATACATGAACGACGAGCGCCGCCGCCAGGGATGAAAATCAGCCGGTCCCGATGGGTTGCGCGGGTAGAGCAGAGGTTCCCTGGATGAACTTCTGCCCGAACTGCGCCACACCCCTTGAGCGGCGCATACCCGACGGCGATCACCTGCCCCGCTTCGTCTGCCCGGCTTGCGGCGCCATCCATTACCAGAATCCGAAGCTGGTGGCCGGCTGCGTCCCGGAGCACGATGGTCGCATCCTGCTGTGCCGGCGCGCAATCGAGCCGCGACGCGGTTTCTGGACCATCCCGGCCGGATTCATGGAAAACGGCGAGACCCTGCAGCAGGCCGCGGCGCGCGAGTGCCACGAGGAGGCGCTGGCACGCGTCGAGATCGGCGGGCTGTGCGCGATCGTGCACGTGCTGCACGCGCACCAGGTACACGTGATGTTCCGCGCAAGGCTTACCGACCCGTCCTTCGGCGTCGGCGTGGAGAGCCTCGAAGTGAAGCTTTGCGCCGAAGCGGAGCTGCCCTGGCCAGACATCGCGTTTCCAAGCGTCGCGTTCGCGCTTCGCCGTTATCTCGAGGACCGCGCGGCGGGCAGCAGCGACCTGCATTTCAAGACCATCGAGTGACTGCCGCGTGACGCCGCCTGTGGCACAATGTGCCGCTCAAAAATCGGGCCGGGAGTCGCTTCGATGACGTTTGTCGTCACCGAAACCTGCATCAAATGCAAGTACATGGACTGCGTGGAAGTCTGCCCGGTGGACTGCTTCCACGAGGGCCCGAATTTCCTCGTGATCGATCCGGAAGAATGCATCGACTGCACGCTGTGCGAGCCCGAGTGCCCCGTGGAGGCGATCTATTCCGAGGAGGAAGTGCCCGCTGGCCAGGAACAGTTCCTGGCCATCAACGCCGACCTGGCGAAGCAGTGGCCGGTGATCGCGCAACGCGGCGAACCGCCGGCGGACGCGGACGAATGGAAAGACGTTCCGGACAAGCTGCCGCTGCTCGAGCGGTGAAGCCTCAATTCGCGGCGGCGGTCTTCGCGGACATCTCCAGGTATTCCGCCATGCTCGCCGCCGGCAGATAGCCGGCGAGGTACTCGCCCCGGTCGGTGATGATGCCCGGCGTGCCCTGGATTCCCAGCTCCTGCCCCAGCGCGTAATGCGCGGCGATCGGCGTCTCGCACTTGCCTGACTTGACGGATTCACCGCGCTTGGCGCGGGTCAGCGCATCGTGCCGGTCCGCGCTGCACCAGACCGCCTCGGCCTTGCGCCAGGATTCCGTGTCCGGGCCGTTGCGCGGGTACATCAGATAACGGACGCGGATGCCAAGGCGGTTCAGCTCGCCGATTTCCTGGTGCAGCCGGCGGCAATAGGTGCAGTCGACGTCGGTGAACACCGTCAGCGTATGGCGGACCGCGCCGGTTGGCGCAAAGATGATCGCATCGCCGTCGGAAACCCTGGCCATCAGGCCGATGCGGCCCTCCTGGCGGCGCTGCTCGGTCAGGTTCGCCTTCGACTTCATGTCGAACACGTCACCGTCGACGTAGAAGCGGCCATCCTCGGAGACATAGCCGACTTCCGCGCCGGAACGGATTTCGTACAGCCCGACGATCGGCGAAGGCCTGATGTCCTCGAGCTTGACCTCGAGTCGGCGCGCGATCTCGGCGCGGACATCGGGTTTCGGCGCGGGCTGGGTGGTTGCAGCCGACGCTGTCAGCGCGAGCATTGCGGCAGCCGGGATCAGGGTGCGTCGAAACGAGTGGTACACGCGGGCCTCGAAGGGCTGTGGGCCGGAACATTGGACCGCGGCGCCGCGCCGCGGTTCAGGGCCGCCAGTCTATCAGCCGCGCGGGTGATGCTGCGCGTGCAGCTCTTTCATGCGCTCGCGCGCCACGTGCGTGTAGATCTGGGTCGTGGACAGGTCGCTGTGGCCGAGCAGCATCTGGACGACGCGCAGGTCGGCGCCGTGGTTCAGCAGGTGGGTTGCAAAGGCATGGCGCAGTGTGTGCGGCGAGAGTTCCTTCTCGACGCCGCCCTTCTTGGCGTAGCGCTTGATGATGTGCCAGAAGGCCTGGCGGGTCATGCGGTCGCCGCGGCGGGTCGGGAACAGGTGGTCGGTCTGGCGGTCGAGCAGGATCTCGCTGCGCGCGCCGCGGACGAACTCGGTCAGCCAGCGCACGGCTTCCTCACCGAGCGGGATGAGCCTTTCGCGATTGCCCTTGCCGACGATGCGCAGCACGCCCTGGTTCAGGTTGACCTGGCCATGCCGCAGGCTGACCAGCTCGGATACCCGCAGCCCGGTCGCATACAGCACCTCGAGCATGGTCCGGTCACGGTGGCCGAGCGGATCGCTGGTCTGCGGCGCTGCGAGCAGCGCGTCCACCTGCGCCTCGGTCAGCGACCGCGGCAGACTGCGTCCGATCTTCGGCATCGCGATCTGGGCGGTCGGGTCTTCCTTGACCACGCCTTCGCGCACCAGATAGCGGAAGAAACGGCGGAAGCTGGACAACTGGCGCGCGGTCGAGCGCGGCCGTGCGCCGGTCTCGACGCGCCAGGCGATGAATCCGAGCAGGTCGTTGCGCGTGGTGCGCGCCAGAGTCGTGCCGCGCTGGCGCAGCCAGCGGGA
>Ga0209640_10004863_pt1 | contig 11748 bp, 8 predicted proteins | sample RifCSP10_1_FD_184018 | JGI IMG/M metagenome (GOLD analysis project Ga0209640, IMG submission 184018) | Soil microbial communities from Rifle, Colorado - Rifle CSP2_sed 10_1 (SPAdes) (version 2) | ecosystem: Environmental > Terrestrial > Deep subsurface > Rock core/Sediment | place: Rifle... | reverse complement strand
ATAACGGCGCGCTCCTCGACGAGGCCGCGCTCGATGAGCACGCGCACCGTGTAGGCCGAGCCGTACGGCGTCACCAGCTCGTTGCCGCCGAAGAACTTCCCGCCCTCGGCGGCTGCCGCCGCCTCGCCGTACGCCTTCGCCTCCTCGACCAGGTTGACCGCCGCCGAGGCCGGCTCCTGCAGCTCGATCGTCGCCGAACCCTGCACTTCGCCGGCGCGCGCTGCGAACGCCCAGCGTGGTCCCTCGCCGACCGCGACGGACCAGCCCTCGGGAAGCGACGTGAGCCGCAGCCCGAGCGCCATGCTCTCGACCGCCGCCGGCGGCGCGGGCGGTTCTTCGGCGGACGGTCGTGAGCAGACGGCGAGGGACGCGGCGGAGAGCAGGACGAGCGCGCCGCGGAGGATGTTCATCGTGTTGCCGAGTCTACGGCGCCGAGGCCGAAGTAAACGGCCCGCGGCTCGAATCGATCGGAGATCCCGCGCGCCGCGCGTGGGATGCGCTTCGCGCGCTGCGATTCGGCGGCGCCGATCACGCTGCCGTAGCAGGCCCTCGCCCGCGACGCCTTCCGCGCCGCGCTCCGCCTCGCGCCGGACGCCGCCGCCCGCGCCGAGATCAAGATTGTCCTAGCCGCGATCGCGTGAGCGCACGCGGCGCATGCTCGCGCTGCTGCTAGGCTTCGCGGACGGATCACGACGGGCATCCGGGCACGCCGGCGCGCAGGTGCCGTTTGGCAAGGAGAGAGCGCGATGAATCTGCGGCGGACCTCGGCGAGATCGCGGAAGAGCGGTTGCCGAAGCCTGAGACGCTGCGCCGGGCGGGCATCGGTGGCCTGGTTCCTGGTCGCCGCCCCGTGCGTCACGGCGGATCCGACGACGCCGTCGACGACGGACGACGAGAAGGCGGCAGCGACCGAGCCGCAGGTCGACCGACGGGAGAGCGGCGACGCCGGCGAGCCGGAGACGTTCTCCGAGCGAATCGTCGTCACGGCGACCCGTACCGAGCGCCCCGTCGAGCGGCTGCCGCTGAGCGCGAGCGTGGTGTCGCGAGAGGCGCTCGACGTCGCCGCTCACACCTCGGTGGACGGCGTGCTGCGCGCGGTGGCGGGGGTCAACCTGCCGAACGGCGTCAGCGAGACGCAGTACCCGGCCCTCAACACGGTCTCCATGCGCGGGCTCGGCGAGGGGCGGGCGCTGGTGCTCGTCGACGGCGTACCGCTCAACGACGCCATGTTCGGGCACGTCGACTGGACCCGGTTGCCGCTGCGCTCGCTCGAGCGGATCGAGGTTGTGCGCGGCGGATCGGCGGCGCTGTTCGGCAGCTCCGCGATGGGAGGCACGATCAGCCTCTTCTCCCGGCCGCCCGTCGACGGCGAGCTGGCGGCGGATCTGTCGGTCGGCGAGCAGCAGACGCGGCGGGGATCGCTCTCCTACGCGCGCGGTCTCGGGGCGGGGGCGATCTTCGGCGTCGAGCTCGGAGCGGCGGATTCGGACGGCTACCAGCGGGTCCCCGCGGAGCTCCGTCGGCCGATCGACGAACGGTCGCCCTGGAAGAGCCGGCACGCCAGCGCCCGGACCGAGCTCGCGCTCCGACCCGGCGTCTCGGGCTTCGTTCGCGCCGGATTCGACGCCTACGATCTCGGGCTCGGCAACGCCATCTCGAGGATCGAGAACGATGCGACCGACGTCGCCGCGGGCCTGCGGATGGACGCGGTCGGAGGCGGACGGCTCTCGGCGACCGCGTTCTACCGCGACCAGCGGTTCGACGTCGCCAACGCGCGCGTCGCCGCCGACGGCGGCTCGGTGAGCCCCGGCAACTTCGTCGCCACGCCGAGCCATCTCGCCGGGGGCTCGCTGCAGTGGGAGCGGTCGATCGGCGGGGCGGGGCGCCAGCTCCTGCTCGGCGCCGATCTGCGCCGCATGAGCGCCGACAGCCACCGCCTGAACTTCGACGCCGCGGGGGCCGTCGGCTCGACCCAGGACTCGGGCGGACGCCAGGAGTCGGCGGGCCTGTTCGCCCAGATCAGCTGGCAGCCGACCGGGCGGTTCGAGTTGCTCGCCTCTCTGCGCGTCGACGAATGGCGGAATCACGACGGCTACAACGTCCTCTCGAACGGCGCCGACGAGCGTTATCCGGCGAAGCGGGTCGCCGAGGTGAGCCCGCGTTTGGCGGCGCGATGGGATCTGGGCGGAGATCTCGCACTGCGGGGGGCCGCCTACCGCGCCTTCGGCGCTCCCCGGCTCGACCAGCTCTACCGCTCCTCGTCGTTCCGTGGGCAGGACAACCTCCCGAACCCCGCCCTCGAGCCGGAGACGCTGGTGGGCGGCGAGGTCGGCCTCGACCTCGCGGTCGAGCGCCTGCGCGGGCAGCTCAACGTCTTCGTCAACCGCGTCGAGAACGTGGTTGCCGATGTCGTGATCTACACGACGCCCGCGACCGGCCAGCAACCGCGGAACATCGGTCGGGCGCGCTCGCGCGGTGTCGAGTTGATGGCGGAGGCGTACCTCGCCGAGCGCTGGCGCGCCGAGTTGAGCTACGCCTACACGGACGCGACGACGCGGGAAAGCCCGCAGGACCGGGCGCTCGAGGGGAATCAGACGCCGCTCGTTCCGCGCCACGCCGCCGCGGTCGGCTTGCTGTTCCGCGCGCGCCGCGGGGCAGAGGCCACCGCGCGCGTGACCTACGTCGGCGAATTGTTCCAGGACGCCGAAAACCGTCTGCGCTACGACCGCCACGCGCTGGTGGACCTCTTCGCCTCGCTGCCCCTCGGCGCGATGCTCAAGGCGTACGTCGCCGTCACCAACCTGTTCGACGAGACGTACCTCGACGGTGTCGGAATCGTCACCCGCGTCGGCGCTCCGCGACAGGCGCGCATGGGGCTGCGCGTCGCGACCGGCGGGCGCGGCGCGACGGCCTCCGGCGCGGACGGCTGAGCGGCCGCATGCCGTCGCTCGCCGCGCTGAACGCGTACGCGCGGTTTGCCGCCGGGCTGCCGCGAACCCTGCGGACCCGGATCGACGCCGTCGAGGCGGACGGGATCGTGCGCGACCGGCTCGCGCGGCGCGCGGAGATGCTGGTCGAGCTCGTCGAGCGGCGGATCTACGCCGTGCCCGGAAGCCCGTATCGCGAGCTCCTGCACCTCGTCGGCTGCGAGCTCGGCGACCTGCGTCGTCTGGTCGCGGCCGAGGGGGTCGAAGGCGCGCTGGGAGCACTGCGCGACGAGGGCGTCTACGTCACCTTCGAGGAGTTCAAGGGGCGCGTTCCCATCGTCCGCGGCGGCCTCGAGATCTCGACCGGCCCGCGGGCTTTCGACAACCCGGTATCGCGACGCTACTGGCACGGCGCGACCAGCGGGTCGACGGGGCGCAGCACGCGGATCGCGCTCGATCTCGAGCACCTGGCGGCGTCCGTGCCGAGCTCGGTGCTCGCCCTGGCGACGCACGGAGCGCTCGACCTGCCCGCCGCCGTCTGGCGGACCATCCTCCCGGGCCTCGCCGGGATCTCCAACGTGCTCCACGGAGCTCTCCGCCGTCAGCCGATCGAGCGCTGGTTCTCGCCGCTGGCGCGAGCCGACCTCCGACCGTCGCTCAAGAACCGGCTGGCGACGGAGTGGATCCTGGCGGTAGGCAGGCTCTCCGGCGCGCGTCTGCCCCGGCCCGAGCTCGTGCCGCTCGATCGCGCCGGCGCGGTGGCGCGGTGGATCGGCGACGCGCTCGGGCGCCGCGGCGGTTGCACTTTGCACGCGCACGTCAGCTGCCTGCTGCGGTCGGCGCAGGCGGCCAGCGAGCTCGGGATCGATCTGTCGGGCGCGATCTTCTGGGGCGGCGGCGAGCCGCCGACGCCGGCCAAGATCGAGCCCATCCGCGCGGCCGGCGCGCGCTACGTTCCGACCTATTTCCTCTCCGAGGCCGGCGCGATCGGATACGGCTGTCGCGCCCCGGCCGACGCGACGGACGTGCACGTCGTGGAGGATTCGATCGCCGTGATCCAACAGGACGTCGCCGTGCCCGCGAGCGAGCGGGTCGTGCCGGCCTTCTGCCTGACGACCCTGTTGCCCACCTCGCCCAAGCTGTTGTTCAACGTCGAGAGCGACGACTACGGCATCCTCGAGGAGCGCGACTGCGGCTGCCCGCTGGCGAAGCTCGGCTACCGCCGCCACATCCGCCAGGTGCGGAGCTACCGGAAGCTGACGGGCGAGGGGATGAGCCTGGTCGGCAGCGACATGGTGCGGGTGCTCGAGCAGGTGCTCCCCGCGGCCTTCGGCGGCACGCCGCTCGATTACCAGCTCGTCGAGGCGGAGGACGGAGCGGGCTTCACCCGTCTCGCGTTGCGGGTCCATCCCCGGATCGAGCTTCCCGACGATCGGGCCGTCGTCGAGACCGTGCTGGCAGAGCTCGGCCGCGGCGACGACGCGGCCGAGCTCGCGCGCGCCGTCTGGCGGCAGGCCAAGACCCTCGGCGTGTGGCGCGAGCCCCCGTGCTTCACGGCGCTCGGCAAGTTCATGCCGCTCGTACGCGCCGACGCCGGAGCGAGGGCGGAGCGATGAGGGCGATCGCGCGCCTTCCGGCTCGCGCCATCGGAGCGGGGGCGGCGGCCGCGCTGCTCGTCGCGCTCGCCTGCGCTCGGCCGGAACGGGATCCGGATCGCGTCCGCATCGCGATCCTCCCCTTCCTCTCCTACGCTCCGCTCTTCATCGCTGCCGACGAGGGGCTGTTCGCCGACGAGGGGCTCGACGTCGAGCTCGTCCAGCTCGCGACGACCGACGTTCCGCTGGCGCTCGCTCGCGGCGAGGTGGACGTGGCGAGCAACTACCTCACGGTCGGTCTGTTCACCTCGATACGGCGCGGCGCGCGCCTGCGGTTGGTCGCCGACAAGGGACACGAGGATCCCGGATCCTGCGCGGCCAACGCTCTCGTCGCCGGCCGCGACCTGGTGGCGGGAGACGGGGCCGTCGACCTCCGTTCGTTGCGCGGACGGAGGATGGACATGCGGACCGCGCAGCTGCAGGAGTACTGGCTGGAGGCGTTGCTCGGCCGTTGGGGGCTCTCCCTCGGCGACTTCGAGATTCTGCAGGTGCCGCAGCCGGCGAAGCTCGAGGCGTTGCGCAGCGGCGGTCTCGATCTGCTCGCCTGGTCCGAGCCCTATCTCACGCAGGCCATCGAGGCCGGCGTCGCCGTTCTGGTGGCGCGCCCGGCGGACGTGCTGCCCGGACAGCAGTGGGCCTTCGTCGCCTTCGGGCGCAGCCTTCTCGACGAGCGACCGGACGTCGGCGAGCGGGTCATGGTCGCGTATCTCCGCGGCGTCGAGCGATACGTGACCGGCGACCGGCGCCGCAACGCCACGATCGTCGCCGCGCACACGGGACTGCCGGCGGACGTCGTCGAGCGCTCTTGCTGGCTCGCGATCCGCACCGACGGCGCCATCGACACCGCGAGCGTGGTGGCGTTCCAGAGGTGGGCGGTGGCCAAGGGCTACCTCGAGGGGGAGGTGCCGGTCGAGGCGTTCTGGGAGCCGCGGTTCGTCGCCCGGGCCCGCGCGCGGCTCGCCGGGCCCGCGTGGGGGGGGCTCTGAGCTTCTCGGCGCGCGCCCTGGGCATGCGCTTCGACTCCGCCGACCGCGGAGTGAGGGCGCTCGACTCGGTCTCCTTCGCTGCGACGGAGAACGAGTTCCTCTCCGTCGTGGGCCCCTCCGGATGCGGCAAGTCGACCCTGCTCAGGATCCTCGCGGGGATCCTCGAGCCGACCTCCGGAGCGGTCGAGTTCGCGGCCCGCGGGAGCGCCGAACGCCTGCGCACGGCCCTCGTCTTCCAGGAGCACGGCCTGCTCCCCTGGTGCACCGTGCTCGAGAACGTCGCCCTCGGACTCGAGCTCCGGGGCGTGCCGCGCGCCGACCGCGAGCGCGCAGCGCACGCATTCGTCGCCGCGGTGGGGCTCGAGCGCTTCACGGGCGCGTACCCACACGAGCTCTCGGTCGGCATGCGGCAGCGCGTCGCGCTGGCGCGAGCGTTCGTCAGCGATGCCGAGATCCTACTGCTCGACGAGCCGTTCGGCGCCCTGGACGCGCAGACGCGAGCCGTTCTCCAGCAGGAGCTAATGCGGATCTGGCGCGACCATCGACACACCGTGGTGCACGTCACCCACGATATCGAGGAGGCGATCCTGCTCGGCGACCGCGTGCTGGTGATGAGCGGCCGGCCGGGGCGGATCCTGGAGATTCTCGCCGTACCGCTGCCGCGCCCGCGCGAGCCGCGGGCGATGGACCGGCCGGAGATCCGCGATCTCAAGTGGCACGTCTGGCAGCTGCTCGAGCGCGAGGTGCGCGGGTCGCTCGGGCTCGCGGGATCGCCGTGAACCGGCGCGAGCGAGCGCGGCGGGAGCGGCGCGGACGGCGGATCTCGGTGGCCAGCGTCGCCGCGCTGCTGCTCCTCTGGGAGCTTGGCGCTCGCGCCGGCGTGGTCTACGAGCTCGCTTTTCCCGCGCCGACCGCGATCGCCGCCGAGGTTGCGGCGCTGGTGGGTGGCATCGATTTCTGGCGGCACCTCGGGGCGACGCTCGCCCGCACGTCGCTCGGCGCCGTGCTGGGCGGTGCGCCGGCCCTGCTCGCGGGACTCGCCATGGGCTGGTCGTCGCGCGTGCGCGCCGCACTCGACCCCATCGTGGCGGCGATCCACCCGCTGCCCAAGATCGCGGTGCTCCCGCTGCTCATGGTGATCTTCGGCATCGGCGAGACCTCGAAGGTCATCGCCATCGCGCTCGGCGCCTCGTTTCCGATACTGCTCAATGCCGCGGCGGGGGTGCGGCAGATCAGCCCGCTGCACTTCGACGTGGTGCGCTCCTATGGCGGATCGCGACGCAAGCTCTTCACCCGGGTCGTCCTCCCCGGAGCGCTGCCCTTCGTTCTCACGGGGCTGCGTCTGTCGCTCAACGTCGCGTTGCTGATCAGCATCGCCGTCGAGCTCGTCGCCTCACCCACTGGGCTCGGGCGCCTGATCTGGCTCTCGTGGGAGACGTTGCGCGTCGAGCGCCTCTACGCCGTGCTCGTCGTGCTCTCGGCGCTCGGCGTGGCGATCAACCTCGCGCTCGGCCGGCTCGCCCGACGGCTCGCTCCATGGCAGCCCTCGATCGCGGCCTGACGTCGGGTCGTCCGGGATCGGCACCGGCTGCTCCAAGAGCACGGTGATCGCGCCGTGCGGCCCGCGCGTCACGGCGCAGCCGGGCAGGTGGCGGCGTGCCACGGCCGCGACCTCGTCCGGCGTCCGCTTGGGCAGCACGGGCCGGCGCAGCCAGCGCGGGTGGAGCAGCAGGGCAGCGACCCGCACCGCGGTGGCGACGCCGTGCCGCAGCGCGTAGCCGGGTAAGGTGCGCAGCGAGGCGGCGAGTCGCAAGGGGAGGGACCGGGAGAGCCACGCACGGCGGACGGTGAGGAACCGCACCGCCAGGCGCCCGCCGGGGGCGAGCGCGCGCCGCAGCGCCGGCAGGCTCGCGTCGAGGTCGGTGCTGTGCAAGACGTGGACGCTGAAGACGAAGTCGACGCGCGCGTCGGCGATCGGTGGGCGGTGGGCGTCGGCGAGGACGAGTCGTACGTTGCGCGCCCCGTGCCGGGTGAGGCGACGGAGAGAGAGCATCAACATCGTCCTCGAGATGTCGCACGCCACGACCTGATCGCAGCGCGCGGCGAGCTCGAGAGTGAGACGCCCGCCGCCGCAGCCGACGTCGAGCGCGACGCGGCAGGGCTCGGGCACGCGCGCGAACATGTCCTCGTAGTCGGCGAGCCGGTACTCGAGGTTCCGCCAGTCGTCGTAGCGCTCCCCGAGCAGATCCCACTTAGCCGCTGCGCGACGGCTCGCAGCGGCCCAGTCTGTCGAGACCGACGGCGACGATTCTCTTCGTGCGGTCACGCTGCTCAGCTCGAATGCGGGCGCTTGAGCTCGTCTTCGAGGAGCTGGCTGGCGATCGAGAGGAAGTCGGATTCGGTGACGATGCCGACCAGGCGGCCGGCGTTGAGCACCGGCAGCGAACCGACCTTGTGGCGCTTCATGAGCGCGATCGCCTCGAGCGTCGAGGTCTCGGGAGTGACCGTGACGAGATCGGTGCGCATTACCTCGCGCACCGGGATCGGCCCCTTGCCGAAATCCGCGGCGCGCTCGGCGATGGCGGTGACCAGCGTGCGCTGCGAGACGACGCCGACCAGGCGGTGCTCGCCGTCCTCCACCGGCACGTGGCGGATGCGCTTCCACTTCATCAGGTTGGCGACCAGCTCGACGCCGTCGTCGGGGCCGACGGTGAAGAGATCCGAGGTCATGAACTGCTCGACGCGGGCGTAGTGGCGCTCCCAGCCGCCGGCGTGCTCGAGGCTGGCCAGCTCCCAGCGGTGGACGGGCAGGTCGCCCTGCTGGTTCTCGATCGTCGCCGCGGTGATCGCCGCCAGCCGCTCGGCGCGGTTGCCGCTGTCGCGCAGGCTGGCGTACGACTCGAGCTGCCAGTGCGCTCCGGTGTGCTTCGAGCGCACGCGCTCCTCGAGCACGTCGAGGTAGCGGGCCGAATCGGCGGCGTCGATGCCGCGGTCGAGGAGGCCCTCGCGCGCCACCGGCAGGAGCTCGCCGAGGATGAGCTCGTCGGCCGGCACCTGCTTGTGCCCGGGCCAGCGGAACTGCGCGCCGAGGCCGAGCCGCGCGGCGGCGACGAAGTTCTCGTGCGCGGCCTCGAACTCCATGACACGGCGGACGTCGGGATAGAGGCGCGACATACCGGCCAGGAGGCCGAACCAGAAGGCGGCGTTCGCCATCTCGTCGAGCAGCGTCGGGCCCGAGGGCAGGATGCGGTTCTCGATCCTGAGGTGCGGCTTGCCGCCGGTGATGCCGTAGCAGGGCCGCGTCCAGCGGTAGATCGTGCCGTTGTGCAGGCGCAGCGCCTTGAGCGACGGCACCTCGTTCCTGCCCAGCATGGCGAGCGAGTCCTCGTCGATGTCGGCCGCGAGCAGCACCTTGAAGCGCGCGATGTCCTCCTGGAAGATCTCGAGCACCGACTCGTCGACCCAGCGGCGCCCGAACGAGACGCGCGGCACCTGCTCGCGCAGGTGGAGACCGGCGGCGCGGTGATCCACCGACTGCTGGAAGAGCGCGATGCGCGTCTCGCGCCACAGCCTGCGACCGAAGAGCAGCGGCGAGTTGGCGCCTGCGGCGAGGACCGGCCCCGCCACCGCCTGCGTCAGGTTGTAGAGCGGCGCGAACTCCTCGGCCCCGACCTGGTAGTGCACCTGGAAGCTCGTGTTGCATGCCTCGACCATGACGCTGTCGTGCCGGATGATGAGCTCGTCGGCGCCCTTGATGAAGAACTCCCAGTCCTTGCCGCGCAGCCGCCGCATCGCCTCGTTCAAGGCGAAGTAGCGCGGCACCGGCGTCATGTTGACGAGGGTGAGGTCCGAGATGTCGATCGTCGGCAGGATGCCGATCAGCACCACCTCGCTGTCGAGCTGGTGGGCGGCGCGCCGGGCCTTGGCGAGGAGCTCGTCGAGCTGGGTCTCCAGCTGGCGGAGGCAGGTGCCGCCGAACTCGACCGGATCGGTGTTGAACTCGAGGTTGAAGCGCGCCACCTCGGTGGTGAAGTGGGGGTCGGCGAGCTTGTCGATCATCTCGATGGCGAGCGGCGCCGGGCGGAAGTGGCGGTCGACGAGGAAGAGCTCCTGCTCGGCGCCGATCCGGCGCACGCCGGACTCGATGGCGCCGCCCGCGAGCATGAGCTCGAGGGCGCGCAAGTCGGCGAGGAGCTTGCGCGTGAACTCGCGCAGGCTCTCGACGTCGGTGTCGCCTGCGTCCTGTCGACCCACGCGGAGGCCTCCCGAAAGCGGGCGCAGTGTAGCAGGCTGAGTGACTTAGGGCGGTCGCTGCAGCGCCCTCGCGAACGACGCCGAGGGGTGAGCAAACAGAGATCCGAGTCGCCGCTCAGGCGCGGACGGCAGTGTCGGCGAAGAGCGCGGCGATCTGCGGCGGCTTGATCTCGCCGGCGTGGGTCAAGAGCGTGCCGGCGACGACCTCGTCGCTCTCGGGCACGGTGAGCTCCCGGGTCTTCTTGTTCCACAGCAGCATGAGCAGGTTGTAGACGTTGCGCGAGTAGAGGAGGCTGGCGTCTGCCGAGACGGTGGCGGCCAGGTTCGCCGGGCCGAGGACGAGCACGCCGTGGTGGACCACCTCTTCGCCGGCGCGCGTCAGTTCGCAGTTGCCGCCGGTCGCGGCGGCGAGGTCGACGATCACGGCGCCCGGCTTCATCGCCTCGACCATGTCGCGCGTCACCAGCACCGGCGCGCGCTTGCCCGGCACCTGCGCGGTGGTGATCACCGCGTCGGCGTGCGACAGTCGCTCCTCGAGGACGGCGCGCTGCTTGTCGAGGAACTCCGGCGTGACCTCCTTGGCATAGCCGCCGGCGTCCTCCGCCGAGTCGAGCTCGGGCAGGTCGATGAATCTCCCGCCCAGCGACTCGACCTGCTCCTTGACCGCGGCGCGGACGTCGGAGACTTCGACGACGGCGCCGAGCCGCTTGGCGGTGGCGAGCGCCTGCAGGCCGGCGACTCCCGCGCCCAGCACCACGATGCGCGCCGGCTGCACGGTGCCCGCCGCCGTCATCATCATCGGCAGGTACTTGCCGAGTCTCTCGGCGGCGACGATCACCGCCTTGTAGCCGGCGAGCGAGGCCTGCGAAGAGAGCACGTCCATCGCCTGGGCGCGCGTCGTGCGCGGCACGAGCTCCATGGCGAAGGCGGTGATGCCGCGCTCGGCGAGCCGGCGCGTCATCGGCAGGTTCGAGTACGGATCGAGCAGCGCCACGAGCACCGAGCCGGGGCGCAGCGCGTCGACCTCGGTGACCAGCGGATCGCTCACCTTGAGCACGACGTCCGCCGTCTTCCAGGCGGCGTGGGCGGACGGCACGAGGCGGGCGCCGGCCGCTTCGTAGGCGGCGTCGGAGTAGCCCGACGCCGCGCCGGCGCCGATCTGGATCTCGACCCCGAGGCCGGCCGCGGTCATCTTCTTCACCGTCTCGGGGACGGCGGCGACGCGGCGCTCGCTCGAACGGGCCTCTAACGGGACGAAGACGCGGGTCATGGCGTGGGGGGGCTCCTCGGCGGGTGGAACGCGCGGCATCGTACCGGGCTGCGTCGCGCCGGCGCAACCGGCCGCGAGCGCCGCTCGGCCCACCCGGCGGGGCGGGCGGCCGCCTCCGGCGCGGCCGCGACCTAACTCTCGCCCCGGCCGGCGAGGTGCTCGGCGCGCGAGAGGTCGAGCACGCTCTTCACCGGCGCGAAGGTCCATGCGGGGACCTCGACGAAGAGCGTTTCCCAGCCTGCCATGCCGCCGTTCCAGAGGCCGGGCCGTTCGAGCACGGTGAGCTCGCGGCCGCTCTCGCTCCGCTGTGTGACGAGCGACGCCGCCGGATCGACGAAGGCGTCGAGCCGGTACGGCGCGCCGCTCGCGTCGCGCAACGCCAGCGCGAGGTCGACGGGATTGAAATGCGTGGACGAGCGCCAGATCGCCGCCTGCTCCGGTTCGGCGAGCTCGACCTCGGAGTCCTCGACGATCTGCAGCGACAGCGTCCCGTCGCGTCCCGCCAACCAGAACGGCCCGCCGCCCGGCTCGCCAGTGTTGGCCACCACGCCGGCGACGCGCGCCGGCGCCGCGCCACGCCGGCGCGTGGCGGCGAGCTCGAGCAGGCGCCCGACCAGGATCGTCTTCCAGCGTCCGATCTCGGCGTGGCGAGCCGC
>Ga0209640_10004862_pt1 | contig 11748 bp, 12 predicted proteins | sample RifCSP10_1_FD_184018 | JGI IMG/M metagenome (GOLD analysis project Ga0209640, IMG submission 184018) | Soil microbial communities from Rifle, Colorado - Rifle CSP2_sed 10_1 (SPAdes) (version 2) | ecosystem: Environmental > Terrestrial > Deep subsurface > Rock core/Sediment | place: Rifle... | reverse complement strand
CCCGCCGGTCCTTTTCTTGTTACGGACCAAATGAAGGATGATAAGCCCCAAGATCCGTTGCGGGCTTATGAATTCACCGCCCGGAGCCACCGCCCCGATGCGGTCCGCATCGCCGTCGAGAACAAGGCCTAAATCATATTTTTCTTTTTTTACGCGGGATAAAATTTCTGGCAAATATTCGGCGATCGGTTCCGGCTTTACCCCGCCGAAAGAAGGATTCACTTCAGCGCGCATTAACGTAACTTTAAGCTGGCTGCCTTTGAGCACTTCCTCCAGTATCCGGCCACCGCTTCCATGCATCACATCCTGAATCACCTTGAACCGGGCCTTTTTGATCTTTGCCAAATCGATATAACTTTTCATGAATTTTAAATACACTTTCTTAAAATCATGCATCATAATCATTTTTCGTTCGATGGCATCCAATAAATCAACTGACTGAACGGATGTTTTCCCAAGAAAGCCTTCCACTTTATCGGTGATATCTTTGCCAGCGCCGCCGCCCTGGCTTGTTTTGATTTTAATGCCGTTGAATTTGGCCGGGTTGTGGCTGGCGGTTATCATGACCCCGCAAACGCCTTTAATGTCCACAACACCGTAACTTAAGGCCGGGGTTGGGATCATCTCATCCGATAAATATACCTTTATATTATTGGCCGCCAAGACACTGCTGACGATCTCGGCGTATTCTTTGGAAAGAAAACGGGCATCGTAACCGAGGGCGACTCTCAGGTTGGGCGCACCCGCGCTTTTGAAATCATCCTTGATCCATTCACTGATGGCCTGCGCCACGAGGCGGACATTCTTGAACGTAAAATTATCCGAAATAACGCCCCGCCATCCATCGGTGCCGAATTTTATCTCCTGTTTTAAATTTTCCATCGCTTGTCCTTTCGATTCCCTAACGCAAATACAGTTTATGTTTCTTTATATACGCTAATACGCCTTCAGGCAATAAATATTTTACCGTTTTCTTCTCCTTCAAACACCTTCTTAAGTAACTGGAAGAGATGCCCAGATCCAACGTTGGTATGGTCCTTACTTTGAACCCTGTTTTAACCGGCTTAAAACCTTTGCGGCTGACCACGATAAATTGTGTTAGCTTGCTCAACTCATCAATACGCCGCCAATTCTTTAAACCGGGCAACATATCGCTTCCGACAATAAAATAGAATTTTGTCCCGGCCGGGTAGAACTTATGAAGGTATTGCAACGTATGAATGCTGTAGGATTTTCGCGGGTGCTTGATTTCAAAATCGTTCAATTTAAACTTCGGATTATCCTTGATGGCCAGCTGTACCATGGCAGCGCGATGCCGGACGGATAAAACATGCTCACGGCTTTTGTGGGGAGGGTAAAATGAAGGGATAAAAAGGACCTTGTCCAATTTAAGCGCGTCGCACACGATCTGGGCGACGGCCAAATGGCCGATATGGACCGGATTAAACGTACCACCGAGAATGCCTATGCGTTTCACTCTCGAATCTGCCCTTTGCCTTCAACGATATATTTATAGGTAGTTAACTCTTCCAATGCCATGGGCCCGCGCGCGTGAAGCTTGTCGGTGCTGATGCCCACTTCCGCCCCGAAGCCGTATTCGTACCCGTCGGCAAAACGCGTTGAGGTGTTGACAAACACGCTCGAGGAATCAACGGCCTTCAGGAACTGAGCGGCCTCTTTCTTGTCATTGGTAACGATCGCGTCCGAATGCGCGGAGCCGTAGGTGTTGATATGGTCGATCGCCTGCTTGGTATTATCCACCACTCTCACCGACAAAATGAGGTCCAGATATTCCTCATACCAATCTTTCTCACTTGCCTTTTTGATGCCGTCTTTAACGATGGCGCGCGTTTTGTCATCCGCCCGGATTTCGACGCCGCATTGTTTAAGATCTTCGATCATCACGGGAAGGAATTTCTTGGCGATATCTTTATGGACCAGCATCGTTTCCATGGCGTTGCAAACCCCCGGCCGCTGCACCTTGGCATTGATGCAAATGCGCCGGGCCATGCCGATATCGGCTTTACTACTGACATACGTGTGGCAAACGCCTTTATAATGCTTGATGACGGGAATACGGGTATGCTCCGCCACGAAACGGATCAACCCTTCCCCGCCGCGCGGAATGATCAGATCAACATAGCGATCCATTTTGAGAAAAATATGAAGGGCTTCGCGGTCCGTCGAAGAAAGAAGCTGAATGGCATCCAACGGTATGGGGCCGGATTTAAGCGCTTTGATAACACAATCATAAACGGCCTTGTTGGAATAGCACGCCTCTTTGCCACCTTTGAGAAAGGCGGCATTGCCGGATTTCAGGCACAACCCGATGCAATCGCTGGTGACGTTAGGTCGTGACTCAAAAATGATCCCGATGACACCGATGGGCGTGCGCACTTTCTTGATCACAAGCCCGTTCGGGCGTTTGGTCGTTTTGATCACTTCTCCGACAGGGTCTTTGATCTTGACCATCTCCAAAAGGCTATCGGCCATCGCTTTGATGCGCTTTTCATTAAGCGTTAAACGGTCAATAAGGGCGCTACTTAAGCGATTGGTTTTGGCGTATTGCAGGTCTCTCTTATTTTCCCTCATGAGAAAAGCTTGGTTGTTCACAAGGGCTTTGGCCATATCCTTAAGGGCTTTGTCTTTGACAGCCGTCGAAAGCAAAGACATCTCCCGTGAAGCCAACTTTGCTTTCTTGGCAAGCGTTTCAATTTGTTGAGATAATTTCGTGCTCATATTTGCCTTTAAAAACGTTCGGAAAAAACCATGTTATCCACATGAATGACTTCAGGCTTTCCCTTTTTATCCTGAACATTCTCTAAATCGGCGGTGGAATAATTTGTGATGCCCCGCGCGATTTCTTGCTTTTCATTGTCCTGGACAATAACGATATCATGCTTTTGAAAATGGCCGCTCCAGGAAACGATGCCAGGCAGCAACAGGCTTTTGCCCCCCTTTAATAAAGCCACCTTTGCCCCGTCATCGACGATTAAAATCCCCTTAGGCTTGGCACCGAAAGAAATCCAATGCTTCCTGGCCAAAAATTTTTCCTCCCGCTCGATAAAGAGCGTGCCAATGCGTTCGCCCTTTAATATCCTCTCTAATACGTTCTCCGTTTCGCCGTGGGCAATAATGCAAGGCGTGTTGGCTTTGGTCGCGATCTTGATTGCTTCCAGTTTGGCCGTCATGCCGCCTTTGGAGATCTGCTTCTTGGCCGTCCCACCGGCTATTTCCTGAATATCCTGGGTGATCTCCTTGATCTCTTCAAAAACTTTCTTCTCACCGTTTTTAAGGTCGTATAACCCCTCCACATCCGACAAGATCACCAGCAGATCCGCCTTCATCATGCTCGCCAGCATCGCCGATAAACGGTCATTGTCGCCGAATTTAATCTCTTCCGTTGATATCGTATCGTTTTCATTCACCACAGGAACGATGCCCATATCCAGCATCGCCGCAAACGCATTGGAGGCGTTATTGAACCGGCTGCGGTCGTTAAAATCATCCCACGTCAAGAGCACCTGCGCACAGCAGCCTTTATGTTTTTTGAATAATGCGTTATACGTGTTCATCAAAACCGTTTGTCCGACGGCAGCGGTCGCCTGAAGCTGCGCCAGGTCCAAGGAACGCGTTTTTTGCTTGAGCTCTCCCATCCCCAGAACAATGGCGCCGGAGCTGACCAAGATCACTTCCATTCCGTTTTTTTGGGCGGCGCAGATCTGAGCGACCAAAGAACGCAAATGCGTTATCTTCGGCTTCATTTTATAAGTGGCGATCACGCTGGAGCCGACCTTGATGACAACGCGTTTTATTTCGCGGGGGAATTTTCGGTACATAAAATATCCTGGATCCGCTTGATGAGCTGATCCAACCCTTCTTTTTGTAAAGACGAAATCGCTAAGATGTCCCGACCGTATTTCTTTTTAAAGCGCTTAAGATGCTCCTGCGCCTGCGGTAAATCCATTTTGTTGGCAACGACAATTTTGTGTTTGATGATCAGTGGCCCGCTGTATTGCTCAATTTCGTGATTGACCTTTTCATAATCATCCAACGGATCGCGGCCCTCAGAACCGGCCATATCAATCAAATGAACTAAAACTTTGGTGCGCTCGGCGTGTTTAAGAAACCGGTCTCCCAAGCCCTTCCCTTGATGAGCCCCCTCGATGATACCGGGCAAATCAGCAACAATGAAATGGCTGTCCTCCCCGAAAACAATGCCTAGGATCGGTTGCTTGGTAGTAAAAGGATAATTGGCGATTTTTGATCTAACCTTGGAAATGCTGGAAATGAGGGTCGATTTACCCGCGTTGGGAAACCCGATGATACCAACATCGGCAATAAGCTTCAGCTCCAAATGAAGCCATCGCTCTTCGCCTGCCTCCGGTGGGGCCGGTATTCTCTTATGCTTGTTGCCGATACCGCCTTTGCCGCCTTTGGCCACCACCACCTGCTGGCCGTCCTCAACCAAGTCCTTCATTAAAAGATCGGTCTGGGCATCCCTGATCATGGTTCCTAGCGGGACGCGGATGATACAATCCTGACCTTCCCTCCCCGTTTTTCCTTTGCTGCTGCCGTTACCGCCTTTGGATGCTTTAAAATGCTGTTGATATTTGAAATCCAAAAGCGTATGGACGCTTTTGCTGGCCACCAAGCTTACATCGCCGCCCCGCCCGCCATCGCCGCCGTCGGCTCGAGGGTAGCGGGTGTACTTATCCCTATAAAAACTTTCGCACCCCTTGCCCCCGTCCCCGGCCTTGACGAATATTTTGGCCTCATCAACAAAGATCATACTATAGCAACCTTACCTAGACGATAATTTTAGTGATGCTTAAGGTGGTGCGTTGATGACGCTGCCCTTTTTTATTGGCGAAATGCTTTCTGCGCCGGAACTTGAAAGCAATCACTTTACTATCCTCATGGTGTTTAACAACGGATGCCTCCACCTTTACGTCTTTTAAATAAGGCTGGCCAACGCGGATATCACTGCCTTTGGCAAAAAGAAGTACTTTCTCGAGCTTAATATTTTTGCCTTCCTTTTCATCAATGCGGTCGGCCTCAATCATGTCCCCTTCGGCGACTTTAAATTGAGAAGAGCTTATCTCAATAACAGCATACATACCTTAATCCTCCTTCTCCATCATGAAAATACCTTCCTAGCATGGGAGGTACTTTTATATTAATATTAATAATTTATTGTCTTATCATTGTATTCAAAATCGCGAAATTTACAATGAATTTTTATGGGCGGTGTTAGACGAGGCGAACCCGGCCGCGGCCGTCACAATACGGGCATTCCCCAAAGGAAATGGATTCGATCGTTTTCCCTGTTCTGGCCCGGGTCATTTCCACAAGCCCTAAAGGAGAGATTTTAAAAACTTCTGTTTTGGCGGGGTCTTTGGTGAGGGCCCGGTTAAGCGCTTCCAATAGCCTTCGTTTATGTTCCTCCCTGGTCATATCAATAAAATCAATAACGATAATCCCCCCCAGGTCCCTCAGGCGCAACTGGCGGGCAATCTCAGGGATCACTTCCATATTGACCATAAAGGCGGCATCGCCGGGAGAGGCTTTGACCTTAAACCGGCCGCTGTTGACGTCCACGACCGTTAAGCCTTCCGTCTGCTCGATGACAATATAGGCGCCGGATTTTACATGAACGTGCGTGTCATAAATGGTCAACAGTTCTTTATCGACATTTTTGGCCTCAAATAAAAGCTGCTTACCCGTATAAAGCTGGATCCGGTTAACCATCGAACGCCCGATCAAGGTCTGAACAATACGCCGGATCCGCTGAAGGTCGCTTTCATTGTCAATAATGACGCTATCAATTTTTTCCGTCAAATAATCCCGGACAATAACCCACGTCAAATCCCCCTCCTCATAGATCAAGGCCGGGGCTTTTTCTTCTTCGGCCTTTTTGTGGATCTTCGTCCAGATCTTATAAAGGAATTTGGCGTCGCGGATAAGGTCATGCTTCTGCTGCTTTAAAGACGCCGTGCGGATGATGAAGCCCCCTGTCCTCACAAAGGTAAAACCTTTGATGATCTCCCGAAGCCGTTGGCGCTCTTCGGTGTTCTCAATCTTTTTGGAGACGCCCATTTGCTTGTCGAAAGGCATATAAACGACAAACCGTCCGGGCAAAGAGATGTGCGTTGTCAGGCGGGCCCCCTTCTCTCCAAAAGGGTCTTTCACGACTTGGACGAGAATTTCTTGACCGACCTTAAAGGGAATCTCGTTTCTATCTTTTTTGGGAGGATGTGGGGGACGTTGCCCTTCGGGATTTTTCTGTTTACCGCGAAAAATGCGGCCTAAAATACCTTGAGGCTGATTTTCTTCGCCATCGATGACAGGAGGAGGCTCTACCGCATCGGTCAAATACAAGAAGCCGTTTCGTTCTTGCCCTATATTGACAAATGCCGCGTTAATGGAGGGCAGAATCGATTCCACCCTCCCTTTGTAAATATTCCCTAAAAGTGACTGGTAACGGTCAACTTCAATATGAAAATCATCCACGCGCCCATTCTCAATAATCGCAACCTGCCGTTCACCTTTCTGGGTCTGAATAAGGATTTCTTTTGACAATACACCACCAAAGCCTTTCTTAAAAAGGTTTACACGGACTCCCCTTGAAGTCCCCGATGCCTCTTGTCAACCCATTCGTATACCCCAAACACTTATCGAAACTTATTCTCAACGTTTTGACCGCAGGGTATCCTCAGGGTTGACACTGAGGGCCCCGCCCGTTGGCGGGGCCGAACGTGTCAAACAACAATATTACATCTCAGGCGTAATGATATGAGGCGTAATGAAAATAATCAAATCGGTCTTCTCATTGGTCATTTCGGATTTACGAAACACATAACCGAGGATAGGAATCTCCCCGAGAAACGGCGTGCGTTTCTTTGTTTCCGTGGTCTGTGTTTTGACCAAACCGCCGATGACCAACGTATCCCCGTCTTTAACCATGACGCTTGTTTTGGCGGATTCATTACTCAAACGGGGTAATGACGTATTCTCAACCGTGACAAAATCCAAGATCGCCGTAATCTTCGGCTGTACGTCAATTGTGACAAATCCGGCATCATTGACATGCGGCGTCACATCAAAAATAATACCGATATCCATGTATTCCCAGCCGGACACTTGAAGACGGGCTTGCTCCTCATTATACGTGTAAGTGGGAATGGGATATTGGCTGCCAACGGTAATGGATGCCGTCTGGTTGTCCACTGTTACAATACGCGGACTCGATAGGATCTCCGTGTTGCTTCTTGTTTTCAACATTTCCAAAACGACCTGGAACTGGTTGAAATCGAGCGTACCGAAAGTAAAATCTTCATCTTCCGGCTCCACGAAATCATCAACCAGATATTTATTGCTTGAGTGATTGGTGAACGGATACGTCGTTGGGCGCAGCGCCCCTCGAGCGGAGGCCTGGACGATCCAATCGATCCCCAGGTTTTCCTCATCATTAAACTGAGTTTCCACGATCTTTGCCTCAATAAGAACCTGAGGCGTCGTAGAATCGAGCGTTTCAACAACGGTGGCCATCAAGTCCAATTTCGAGGTTGAATCGGTAATAATTAAGGTGTTCGTGCGTTCATCAAAATCGATGCTCCCTCGATCGGATTTCATTTTCTCTAAGGAAGCAATTATTTCTGATGCCTTACCGAAATTAAGCGTATACGTCCTTGTTTCCACCGGTTCCTGTTCCGCCAAAACCATGGCGTCTTCCCGTCGTTTCTTGAGATTTTCCACGGTTGTAACGATAATGATGTTGCCTCTTTGCTCATAGGCATACCCGTATGTCTGTAAGATAACATCCAAGGCCTGTTTCCAGGGGACGTTATTAAGCTGAATGGATACCGTTCCCGTGACCTCCGGTCCGGCCACGATATTCACCCCGCTTTTAAAGGAAAGAATCTTAAAAACGTTTCGAATATCGGCTTCCCGGAAATCCAAACTTACATACCCTTCCGCGCTCATGGAGATATTTTCTTCTCCCGTCGCGGCCTGCGGCGTTGGCGTTTGGGCAAAACTCATCGTCGCCACAAAGATCAACGCGGTTACACTAGCCATTACTCTTTTAAACATGTTAATCCTCCTTTTCCAATTTTAGTTCGAATTTTAGGTTGTCTTTTTTAATAATAACCGACTCCGGCTGCACATCCTGGATGAAAAAATTGCCCAACTGATCTCCTGCCTTGACGACCCTGCCGTTGATGATGGCGATATGAGCCCCTTCCGAACCGGCCATGATCCCTTCTAGAACCAGATCGGAAACCGTAAAATCGGTTTCATAGCTGATGATGTTGCCGCCCTCGCCCACCAAAGGCAAAAATGGATCCCGTTTACCGTGATCATCATACATAAAACGCGCCTCCTGCGCAATAGCAGGGATAGCCAATAAACTCAAGATGACAAACCATATAAGACGCATGCCAAACCTTTTATTTGTTCTCTTCAACAACAATCGTCTTTAGCGTCAGCTGTATGGCGTTTAATTGGGACCCTGGCATCGCAGCGATCGTAAACCCATCAACCTTGAGAAAAATATCGCCATTCTCCAATTCGTTAATAAACCGACCAAAATCATGATAACCGCTTCTGGCCTCTATGATAATAGGTAGATCAAAATATGTCTTGTCATTGCCCTCTAAAAGGATTTTTTGCTGCAGAGGATTAGGCATAATTTGATCTATCTTCACTCGATTCTTATTGGCGATACGGGAAATCTTTTCTAAAACAAGCGGAACTTCCTGTTTGGTCCGTACCCGCAACCTTAAGGCATCAAAGCCCTCTTTAAGCTTTTGAATCTGATCCTTATACTCAGTGATCCGCGCAATGTCCGTCTTTGTCCGTTTTAAATTATCCGACAAAATCTTAATTTCCGGACTGATCTTAGACAAAGCACCCAGCTGCGGTTTCATCAAAGTAAAATAATCCAACACAAAGACCAAAACCAGAAGACCAGCCAATATATAATACCAATTCTTTTGGTCCATGTCTTGCAATTTAACAAAATATTTATTCAATTGATCAGAATATTTATTCGCCATCGGTTTCCTTAACTAGCTCAGCGGTTATAAGAAAATCGGCTATCTCCGTCTTACCGATATTGCGCCGCTGAATAGAGCCCAGCTCCAAATCGCTGAATTTTTCCAAGAAGCTCTTTTCGTTCTTCAAATTCGAAGTGAAGCTGTGAACATTGATCATCTCGTCATTTTGTTTTGAAATGGCGCTTCCTTCGATAAAAAAGACCCCTTCTTTGAGGCGCACCCGCGTCAACCAAACGCCCCTGACAATACCGTCACTTAGTATGTTCATCTTTTGAGACCAAGAGATCCGGTCATCGGTGGTGATCTTTTCGATAGCTTTATGCTTGGCCTGCAGCTCGCGCATTTCCTGAAGCACCTTATCGACATTCTCCTTGGCCGGCAAAATCACGTCCCATTGTTTTTTCAGACCCTTATGATAATTAAGCCTAAAAACATTCACCATCAATAACCCCACGTGAGCCAAAATCAAAAACATGACCAATCCCCCGGCGCAACCGATAACGATCTCCAGAGGGATTTTCAGTTGCCCTAACAATTTCCGTTTACGCTTACGTAAATGTTGTGGAACTAAATTAATTTCAATCATAATTATACAAAGATAATCCCAAGGCGACCGTCAGCCTGTGGGCGTTTTTCTGAATATCTTCCTTGGATATATCTGGCACATATGTTAACTGGTTAAACGGGTTCCATAATTCGACTTTAAGCTCAAGATGCTCCTCTAAGGCCTGTTTAATGCCCGGCAGCAGCGCATAATCGCCGGTTAAATAGATTTTATCCACTTCTTTATTTCTTTCCGTAGAAAAATAATCGAAGGAGAGCCTTAATTCCTGAGTCATATTCAAAAAAATCGACTCGCACGCGCTGATAATCTCCTTCGCTTTTTCCGAAGGCTCTGCGCACAAAGCCCGCGCCTCTTTACTGCTTTTGCCGAACGCATTGGAAATTCGTTTGATAAAATCCCTGCCGCCGATAAAAATATCCCGGGAAAACCGTGGAAACTTGTTAATCATAATCGTCACGTTGCTTACAGACTCGCCGATATCGACAAGGACATAGGTCATCTCGGGCTTGGCATCCTGCAGTTCATATCCCAATGCGTTGATCACATTCGCCAACGCCACCGAATTAATGCCGATAAAATCGGTCTGGACCCCGGCTTCATTCATCAATTTTAAACGATTATCAATAAGGTCTTTGGTCGAGGCCGCGGCCATGACATCCATTTGTTTTGTTTTGCCCGTAGGGTCCAAAATATAGCAATCGGTATAAATTTGATCCTGGGCAAAAGGGAAATATTTATCGGATTCCAGCGCAAAAGAATTCCTTAATTCATCAACGGTCATCCGGGGCATTTCAATATAACGAATGAGCGTCCCCTTGCCGTTAACGGCTGTATGCACCGAAGCTTGTGTTAAATCTGATGGGAGAATGGCTTTAATCGTATTGACGGGCTTGTTTTCATCAAGCGATTCAATGGCCCAACGAACAACTTGAAAGCCGTTGCTGCTTTTCTTGACCTCCACCATCTTACACTCATTTTGGGTTATCTCTAATCCTATAGAAGTGGTCTGTGGCTCGGAAGGGATAAAACCTTTGATAAAATTGAAATAACGTTCGAGAAGTCTTTTCATATAAGTAATATAAATATATTTATTCTTTCTATATATAGTATTGGAGGATGCCCTTCTCATCAAGCAGTATTTCATAAAAAAATAGAAATGGCCATTTGTTCCATCTTTGAAACGAAAACAGTGCGGTTGCGGCAGGAGGAGTAAAGAGGAGCCCTCTGAAGAAACTTTTATGAATATAAAGAATAACCGTTCTCTCATAGGGACCCTTTCGTAAGCAACGAAGCTGGCCGTGAAACATTTAAACAGTTCTTTTTATCAATAAAAAAGGGGGGCTTTATAAGCCCCCCTCCTGATGATGCTCAACTCAATGACGTTTACGGAGTTAAAATACCGCCGGTTGTCATGGTAAACGTTGTCGTACCAGATACACCCACGTTAACGGGGACAGCGGCAAACGAATAACTACCCGCAGCCATCGTACAACCATATACGAACCCGGAAATAGTTTGAGTACAAAATGGTTCATTTATATACGGTGGTGTGGCGCCTGTCAACGATGTGATGTCACCCGGATACGTACCGTTGTTTGAGGTAGCAAACGTCTCAGATGCCGTAGAAAGGGTACGTAGCGTGCTCTGCGCTAACGCGTCGTTAGCGGAGATTTTCGCTCTTAACAAGTTGGGGATGGCAATAGCCGCCAACAGAGCGATGATCGCGACAACGATCATGATTTCAACGAGCGTAAAACCTTGATTTTTTAGCCTTTTCATCTTATTTCTCCTTACTGTTACTGGTTTTGGGCCGCCAGGCTTTCTTTCATCCAGCAAGGAGTATGTAAAGAATGAATAATAACGTGTTATTCTTAATCCCGCCGAACGATGATAACCTATTGACCCGTGCACAATTAAAGTGATTTTACTCTACCATTCACCTCCTAATCTTGTCAATTTCGATTCAAGATTTCTTCAAAGAGGCCTGCAATTTCAAAGATCTTCCAAAACAAAAAAACCTATTCCGAATGTAAGGAATAGGTTAAAAAAAGCTTTTTAAGCTTAACCTTATGTGGCAACTGGCTACCCGCGGCCTAACCCGCTTGGGCCCTCCCCCGACGCTCG
>Ga0209640_10004860_pt1 | contig 11750 bp, 8 predicted proteins | sample RifCSP10_1_FD_184018 | JGI IMG/M metagenome (GOLD analysis project Ga0209640, IMG submission 184018) | Soil microbial communities from Rifle, Colorado - Rifle CSP2_sed 10_1 (SPAdes) (version 2) | ecosystem: Environmental > Terrestrial > Deep subsurface > Rock core/Sediment | place: Rifle... | reverse complement strand
GTCGAAAACCGCCCCGGCGCGACCGGGACCATAGGCGCGGAGCTGGTGGCCAAGTCCCCCGCGGACGGCCATTCGCTGTACCTGGCGAGCCAGACGACCCACGCCGTGGCGCCGTATATGTATGCCAGGGTCGGCTACGACCCGCTCAAGGATTTCTCGACGGTCGTGCTGGTTTCCCACAATCCGCTGCTCGCCGTGGCGCATCCCTCGCTCGGGGTCAAATCGATCAAGGAGCTGGTCGCGATGGCGAAGAAGCGGCCCGGTGACCTGAACTTCGCGACCGGCGGCCAGGGCTCCTCGCCGCACATGTCGGTGGAGCTGCTGAAAAGCCTGACCGGCATCAACATGGTCGCGATCCACTACAAGGGCGACGGCGCGGCGATCGGCGAGCTGATCGGCGGGCAGGTGCCGATCATGTTCGCCAGCATCGCCGGCCTGCTGCCGTACGCAAAAAGCGGGAGGTTGAGGGGTCTCGCGATCACGGGCGCCAGGCGATCCACGATCGCGCCGGAGTTTCCGACGATCCAGGAGGAACTGGGCCTGAAAGGCTACGAAGTGGTGACGTGGTTCGGCATACTGACCACGGCGGGCACCCCGAGCGAGATCGTGAACCGGCTCAACAAGGAAATCGTCCAGTCGCTCTCCGACCCGGTGGTGAGGGAGAGTATCGCGAAGCTGGGAATGGAGATCGTCGGCAACACGCCCGAGGAGTACGGCGCCTTCCTCAGGGAAGAAAACGTGAAATGGGGCAAGATGGTCAAGGCGCTCAAACTGCGCGCGGAGTGAGCCGGGAGCCGCCGATGAACGCCGATACACGCCGATAGGATCAATACCAAAAACGCAGCAAGCGGTTTCAATTCTCCCTCGCCCCGCGTCAGCGGGGAGAGGGCTGGGGTGAGGGGCCAGGACATCGTCTGATGATGAAAAAAAGCGAGACGTACGACGTCATCGTCGTCGGCGGCGGCAACGCGGCGTTGTGCGCGGCCCTTTCCGCTCGCGAGGAGGGGGCGGAGGTGCTGCTGCTGGAGCGCGCCCCGCAAGAGGAGCGCGGCGGCAACAGCTCGTTCACGGAAGGATTGATGAGGGTCGTCTACAACGGCGCGGACGATATCAAGGCCCTTTCCCCCGACCTGACGGAGGAGGAGATGGTGAGCGATTTCGGCGCCTACACGGAAGAGAAATTCTTCGACGACATGGCCCGGATCACCCAGAACCGGACCGATCCCGACCTGTGCGAAATCCTGGTGCGCAACAGCAACGGCATCATGCACTGGCTGAAGCAAAAGGGGATCCGCTTCCTGCCGCAGTTCGGGCGGCAATCGTTCAAGGTCGGCGGCAAGTTCACCTTCTGGGGCGGCGCGACGCTGGCCGCGGTGGGCGGGGGCCGCGGGCTGGTCGATGGGCTCTACAAGGCCGCCGGGAAGGCCGGTGTCAAGGTCTTGTACAAGGCGTGGGTAAGGGATCTGGTGCATACGGACCAGGGCGTGACCGGCGTGGTGGTCAAGCTCGACGGTTCAACTCAAAGATTTCCGGCAAGGAACGTTATCCTCGCTTGCGGAGGGTTCGAGGCGAATGCGGCCTGGCGCAGCCGCTATCTCGGTAAGGGCTGGGACCTGGCGAAGGTGCGGGGGACGAAGTACAACACGGGCGACGGACTGGAGATGGCGCTGCGCATCGGGGCGCAGCCATGCGGGCACTGGTCGGGCTGCCACGCGGTCGGCTGGGAACGCTATGCCGCCGACTTCGGCGACTACGCGCTAACCGACGACTACGAGCGGGACAGCTACCCGTTTTCGATCATGGTCAACAGCGAAGGCAGACGTTTTCTCGACGAAGGCGCGGACATCCGGAACTACACCTATGCCAAGTACGGACGGATCATCCTCGAGCAGCCAGGCCAGTTCGCATGGCAGATCTACGACGCCAAGGTCGTCCATTTGCTCCGTCCCGAGTACCGGACCCGGCACGTGACCCGGGTCACCGCGAATACCATCGAGGAGCTTGCCGGCAAGCTGGAGGATGTCGATCGGGAGCGGCTGTTAAAGACGATCCGGGAATTCAATGCGGCGGTAAAGCGCGAGGTTCCGTTCAACCCGAATGTGAAGGACGGGCTGCGCACCGAGGGACTCTCGATTCCCAAGTCGAACTGGGCGAATCCGATCGACACGCCACCGTTCGAGGCGTATGCCGTGACCTGCGGGATCACTTTCACGTTCGGCGGATTGCGCATCACGACCGAGGGCCAGGTCCTCGACACGAACCACCAACCGATCCCCGGGCTCTACGCAGCGGGAGAGATGGTGGGCGGGCTGTTCTACTTCAACTATCCCGGAGCCACCGGGTTGACGAGCGGCGCCATCTTCGGCCGCCTGGCAGGACGGAGCGCGGCCCTGGCCGCAAGAAAAATAACGGCAGCCACGGAAACACACGGAAACACACGGAATCTCTCATAAAACAAAGCGACAACTTCTGCTTTGGAAAGTACGAAAGGGACGAGGCTCAATTATTGACAAGCCCGCCCTGCACTTTCGCTTCTGCTTCGGGCAGTATTGAACCCGCGCGCGGCTCGCTCCGCGGCTGAGCCTCGCACAGAACGCCCGTCGAGTCTGACCCTATTGATTCGAGGCACGCACCGAGAAACGATCACCCATCACGTAGCTGGAGCGATGGCCACTACAGAAAGAGCGCGTAAGACTTACATCGTCTTCATAGACGAAGCTGGCTTTATGCTTTCGCCGGTGGTCAGGCGTACTTGGGCTCCTCGTGGTCGGACCCCCGTAATTAAAGTCTCACGTCCGCACGATCGTATCTCTGTAATTGGCGCTATAACAATCCGGCGAGAAGATAGGCGCTTCGGTTTTCACTTTCAACTCTCGCACGACAACACCAATTTCCGTGGACATTCGGTAGTTGCGTTCGTGGAAAGCCTGCGCCGAAAGGTCCGCAGTCCCCTAACAGTTATTTGGGATCAAATCCCTATTCATTGGGGACAGCCGGTGAAAGACTACCTTGCAACACATCAAACGGTAGTTGCTGAACCTCTGCCACCGTACGCACCCGAGTTAAATCCTGTCGACCTGGTTTGGTCTCATGTCAAGTACGGCCGTTTAGCCAACTACTGTCCAAGGGATTTAATTGAGCTTCGTCACCGGCTGATCGACGAATTCTCCAAGGTGAAGCGAAAGCCGAAACTTCTCGAAGGGTTCTTCCGCCATACCGGTCTTTCGCTTGACCCGTAGGGGTGGATTTTGCGCTCGCGCTTTGCCACTCAGGCGGAGGTCAATCTTCCAATTTGGCACAATGGTTTCGTCCGGTCGTGGTGCTTGGCTCCAAGCCAGAAAACGGTTGGACAGTCGAGTCCTGAGAGTATCAATTGCAGAATCACACTTAACCTTCTGGAATTCGCGCCACCTTGTTCCTTTGGGCCAAGGCACTGTCAGTACAGCAGCGTCTATGACTCGCAGATTTGGAAGTTTGTTGCTTCATGGCGCCGGAGTGTCTGATCTGGATCGCGGATGCCGAACACCGAAGGTCGGGAAGCATTTCCGCCAGTTCGCAATCGCTTCATCGTCTCGCGCGTTAGCTCGCCGCAACGGCTTCTGTGGTGTTAGTCCGAGTTTCGCCAGTAGCGCCCCGACCGTGGTTACGCTGAGACGAATGCCGAATTTCTGTTTGATTAGCACGGCCACAAGGCGACGTGTCCACAACCCGTGCTCAAAGCCGTACTGTCGCGGGTTGTGTCCGTTAATCCAGCGAAAAACCTGGCGCTCTTGGACAGGCGTTAAACTGCGTGGACGACCTGTGCCCTGCGTGGAACGCAGCGCCCTGACCCCGCGTCCTCGACCCGCTACGGCGTTGAGCCATTTGTAGATCGTTGTCCGACTAAATCCGAAAGACGCCATTACCACTGATGGCTTCTCGCCACCGTGAACTCTCTGGACCGCCAGACGCCGAATTTCTTCAAGGGTCTTGTGATCGAGCGTACGTCCATCTCGCTTCATGCAGGCCGAATGCTTTCAACTGTGATCCAGGTTCCACAATATCACGCATACGGTCTATGGATAAATTGCGGATGGGCATGGCAGTAGCCTTTCTGGACGCGCAAGTGCAGGAACTGTCTGGGAAGCTGGTTGGGCGGAAAAAATAGCGACCAACATCCAGGGGATGGGCCCCAGAATCATGCTGCCTTCGACTCGCGCTCGCGCCGCCCTTTACACCCCGCAATTTCTTGTTGGCCGGTCCGCCATGAGCGTTCTCCCTATGCTTTGCGCCTTCCCTGTCGCTCCAGCCATAGCCAAACGGTGCGGCACGCGAGAGCGTCCGCAAGCGCACGGTGCTTATTGCCCGTCCACTGGTGCCCGACGTGCCGCGCAGCGACTTCCAATTTGCGCCACGGACCGCCTAGGGTATCTGCAAACCGTCTCATCGCGCATGAGATTGTTTTCGCATGCCGAAGTCGATCCGGAAAGAAGGGCGTGTCAAACTTGGCGTTATAGATTACGAGCTGTTCTCCTGCGATGATTTCGCGAATTCTAGGCAACACTTGCTGCAGCGTCGGCTTGGTGCGGACCATCTCGTCCGAAATGCCGTGAACCATACTGGCCTGAGACGGGATCGGAAGCCTCGGGTTAACGAGGGTCTCGATGAGAATTCGTCCCAAATCGTCCACAATTGCCACCTCGACGATGGTGTCTCCCGCGCCGGGGTTCAAACCGGTTGTTTCGGTGTCGAGAAAAAATGCCATTTCCGTCCTGACCTCTTGCTTCAAGGGGAAAGGGGACGCACACATTTTCCTGATCAAGAAAGGCGTGTCCCGATTTTCCATCCCGGTTTACCCGAATGGAACAGTCACTCCGGCTGGAGCCAGTTCTCGACGACGAGTCCGGGGATTCGGAGGAAGTGCCGCAGGTTGTCAGTGGCACAAACGGCACCGACCGCAATCGCCTGCGCAGCAATAAGCGGGTCCATGCGCCCGATCTCCTGGCCGGTCTGTTCGAGGTGAAGCATCACCTGCGGATCAGGGCGCGGTGAGGCCCGCCGATCGCGCCGCGGCACGCAAAGACCCGTCCCGCGTATAGAGCGGCGCTCCCAGCGAGGCGGCGAGATGAAGATAGCTCGCGTCGTAAGCCTTGATGCCTCGAGTGCGCGTCAGGCTGATCAGGGGGGATATCGAGGCGAATGCGTCATGGATCTCCAAACCGAAGCGCTCGGCCCTGGCCACGATTGCATCGACCTGATGCTCCGCAAGGAGTCCGCGCCGTTCCAGCCCGACCAACACATTGGCAAACTCCGATTGCCACAGCGCCGGCACGTGCACCTGCTCGCGTCGCGACATGCGCAGGGCTTTGCGTGTCAGGTCGCTTGCCTGGCTCGGGATAAACCAACCGACGATGACCGAGTTGTCGGCGACGAACGCCACTACTTGCGCCCCTCCTCGATCAGCTCCCGGAGATTGAAACGACGTTTGACCTTGACGGTCTTGGCAAACGCTTCGATTTCATCCACGATCGCATCGCGATTGACTTCTCGCCGGCTCTTCGAGCGCGCCGGCACCAGGCGTGCGACCGCCCGCCCTCTACGGGTGATGACGGTTTCCCGCCCGGCCTCGGCGCGATCCACCAGTTCCGACAAGCGCGCTTTTGCCTCGAACAGTTGGACTTTTTCCATAGCTGCCCCACTTGGTTAACTAAGTGGGTATTTTAGCACCGGTGCGGGGAAAATGGGACGCACACATTTTCCTGATCAGGCCGCGAGTTCATCACGTCGAATGAGATGAAAACGCCACCGTGCCGGCGCGTGCCTTATCGTCGGTCTTGACGTTGACCAGCGCCACCATGCCTTGATCAACCTTCTTCTGGGCGCGCTGCAGCGCGGCTGCGATGTCTTCCGGTTTTTCCACGTACTCCCCGTAACAGCCCAGCGCCTCGGCCATCTTGTCGAAACGGGTATAGCCGAGATCGCGCCCCACTTTTTCGCGCTTCGGATCGGCCGTCCAGCCGCCGTTCAAGCTGATTACCACGAGTATCGGGACCTTGTGCCGCACGGCCGTGTCGAGCTCCATCGCGTTCAGCCCGAAGGAACCATCGCCGTGGACGACGATGACCTGCTTGTCGGGGCACGCGATCTTGGCCCCGATGCCAAAGGGCAGGCCCACGCCCATCATCCCGAACGGACCGGAATTCAGCCGGTGGCCCGGCGCAAAGGTCGGCATGGACTGGCGGCCGTAGTTCAGGATCTCCTGCCCATCCACCACCAGGATGGCATCGCGCCGCATGAAGTTCTTGACCTCCTCGCACAGCCGCAGCGGGTGTATCGGCGTCGCATTCATCGACATGCCGCCCCCGGTTTCCTTGCGTTTCGCCGCCTCACCCTCGCCGAGCGTCTTCCGCCACGGCGCGAAAGTGCCCGCGTTCACGCGCCCCGGCATCGCCGCCAGGAGCTGCTGCAGCACCGCCTTGCAGTCTCCGACGATCCCGATATGCACCTTGCGCGGGGACGATGCGATTTCATCCGCGTCGATGTCGATCCGGGCAATCGTGGCGTTGGCGGCGAAGCGCGGGGGCGCGGCGTGGCCGATGATGTAATTCATGCGCGTGCCGATGATGAGTATGAGGTCGGCATCGCGGAACGCCGAGGAGCGCATGGTGAGAAAAGACAGCGGGTGATCGTCGGGCAGCACACCGCGGCCTTGCGGCGTCGTGTAAAAGGGTATGCCCGACTTCTCCACGAACGACTGCAGCTCGGTCCACGCCTGCGACCAGATGACGCCGCTGCCGGTGAGTATGATCGGCTGCTTCGCCTTCGAGAGCGCAGCGATCAGCTCATCCACACGCGCGGGTTCGCCCATCGGCCGCGGGTTGAGCAGCGCGCGGCCGCTCAAGCTCCAATCGACCTGGTCCTCCGGGATCTTGTCGTAGAGGATATCGGCCGGAAAATCGAGATAGACCGGCCCGGGCTTGCCGCCCATCGCCTTCTGGAACGCCGTATTCACCATCTCGGGTATCCGCTTCAGATTGACGACCCGGTCGGCCCACTTGGTGCAGCCCTTCATGATCGCGAGCTGGTCGATCTCCTGGAACACCTGCCTGCCGAACTGCCTGATGGCGCTCGAGCCGCCGATCGCCACGACCGGGGCGCAGTCGATCAGCGCGTTGGCGACGCCGGTCGTCAGATTGATCACGCCGGGGCCGCTCGCCGCCATGCAGACGCTCGGCTTCTGCAGCAGCCGGCTGTAGGCCTGCGCCATCAGCGCGGCGGCCTGCTCGTGGCGCACGTCGATCGGGCGTATCCCCTCGTTGACGCATGAATTTTCGGCGAGCATCATCGGCCCGCCCATGATGAAGAAAAGGTCTTTCGTGCCCTCGTTTTTCAGCGATCGCGCCAGTATTTCAGAGCCTGTCAGTTCCGCCATCGTCGTTTCTCCTCGATCACAAAGTGTTGATAAGCGATCTCTAATTGCACTGTGTCACAAAACACCAGAGATACTCCTTCCCCCTTGACGGGGGAAGGAATCTATTTTGTGACACAGTGCAATTAAATGACTTTTTCCGTGCGCAGCGCCGCCACCTGCTCCTCGCTCATGCCGAGCCAGTCCTTGAGCACCTCCGAACTGTGCTCGCCGAGCAACGGGGCGGGTTTCACCACGGGCGGCTTGCCGTCGAAGCGCACGGGCCAGCCCGCCATCTTGAACGGACCGTTCGTCGGGTGTTGTATGGTCTGCAGGATGCCTCGTTCCTCGAAATCGGGATCGTTCAGCAGCTCCAGAGTATCCCGCACGGCGCCTGCAGGAACGGCGGCACCGATCACGCGCATCGCCTCGTACTTGTCGTGCTTGCGCGTCCACTCGGCGATGATTGCGTCGATTTCCGCCTCATGCTCGACTCTGGCCTCCCGCGTCTCGTAGCGTGGATCGCCGATCAAGTCCTTGCGTCCGATCGCTTCGAGGAGTCGCGGCCAATGCTGCGGGTTGCCGCGACTGGTATAGACGTAAACGTAGTCGTTCGGTCCCCCCGGGGCGCAAGGATAGATGTTGCAGGGGGGATTGTTGCCCATGATCGACTGCGCTCCGGCACGCCGCGCCGGCTTTCCGGTCTTCGTGGTGACACCGCACGCATTGCGGATGTAGTGCAGCATCGCATCCTGCATGGCCACACCCAGCCGCACACCCCGGCCGGTCTCTTTGCGCTTGTGGAGGGACGCAAGAATGCTGATCAGCATCAGCATGCCAGTCCCCGTATCGCCGAGCGTCGGGCCCGGCTTGGCGGGCGGCCCGTCAGGATGCCCGGTAATGCTCATGGTGCCCCCGCAGGCCTGGGCGATCATGTCGAAGGCCAGATTATTCTCGTACGGACTGCCCTCGCCGAAGCCTTTCACCTGTCCGTAGATGATGCCCGGATTGAGGTTGCTCAGAACGTCGTAGCCCAGGCCCAGGCGTTCGATGGCCCCGGGCGCAAAGTTCTCCATGAAGACATCGGCCTTGCGCGCCAGGTCCTTGACGATTTGCAGCCCGCGCGGGGATTTCAGGTTGACGGTGAGCGAGCGCTTGCTGGAGTTGTAATTCAGGAAATAGGGATCATCCCGGTGCGGTTTCGTGTCGCCCATCCGCCGCCCGGGATCGCCGCCAACCGGGTTCTCCACCTTCACCACATCGGCGCCGAGCCATGCCATCACCTGGGTGCAGGAGGTGCCCGCCTCGAACTGCGTCAGATCCAGTACCCGAACGCCGGTCAGGCAACCCGGAGCCACGGCTTTCGCATCTGTCATCGATTTCTCCAACTAATGAACTCGTGGCCGTCAGGCCACGAGTTCATTGAGCATGTAGGGCATGATGCCGCCGTGCCGGACGTAGTTCACTTCCGCCGGCGTGTCGAGGCGGAGCGCGAGCAAGACGCGGTCCTGCGTGCCATCGGGCCGGTGAATCACAAGCGTGACGGATTGGCGCGGCTTCGCGTTTGCGTCGAGCCCGGTCAAGTCGAAGCGCTCGCGGCCGTCGAGCTTGAGCGTGGCGGCCGTCACGCCGGCCGGCAGCTGGCAGGGCAGCACGCCCATCCCCACCAGGTTGCTGCGGTGAATGCGCTCGAAGCTGCTGGCGACAATGGCCCTCACGCCGAGCAGCCGCGTGCCCTTGGCCGCCCAGTCGCGCGCGCTGCCGGTTCCGTATTCCTCTCCGGCGATGACGAACAGCGGGACCTTTTCCACGGCGTAACGCATTGCGGCTTCGTAAATGCTCATCTGCTCGCCACCGGGCTGGTGCGTGGTCACGCCACCCTCGACGCCGGGCACCATCATGTTGCGCAACCGCACGTTCGCAAACGTTCCCCGCACCATGACCTCGTGGTTCATGCGCCGCGAGCCGTAGTTGTTGAAATCGGCCGGCTTCACGCCGAGGCCCTGCAGGTACAGGCCGGCGGGGGAACTCGCCTTGATGCTGCCGATCGGGCTGATGTGATCGGTGGTGATCGAATTGCCGAGGACGGCGAGCGCGCGGGCGCCCTTGAACTCGCGCAGGCACGATTCAGTGAAATTAGCTTCCAGGAAGGGCGGCTCCTTGATGTAGGTCGAGTCGGCGCTCCAGGCGTACTGGTCGCCGGTCGCGCGGGGAACGCCTTCCCAGAACGGGTTGGCGACGCCGTGGTCCATGCCGTAGACCGCGCGGTACTGGTCGGGGCTCGCCGCCGTGCGCAGCACGTTCGCCAGCTCGTCCTGGGTCGGCCAGATATCCTTGAGGTAAACCGGTCTTCCGTCCGTGCCGGCGCCGAGCGGCTCTTTCGCGAGATCGATGTCCACGCGACCGGCGATCGCGAAAGCGACCACCAACGGCGGGCTCATCAGGAACGCCGCGCGCACAGCGGGGTGGATGCGCGCCTCGAAGTTGCGGTTGCCCGACAGCACCGCGCACGCCACCGCGTCGCGGTCATTGATGGATTTCTCGAGGTCGGCGTCGATCGGACCGGATGCGCCAAAGCAGGTCGTGCAGCTGTAGCCCGCGAGCATGAAGCCGAGCTGGTCCAGGCTGTTTTGCAGCCCGGATGCGTTGAGATACTCGCTCACCACGCGCGAGCCGGGGGCGAGCGACTTCTTGACCCAGGGTTTCGTCGTGAGTCCGCGCTCGATCGCCTTCTTCGCGACAAGCCCGGCGGCGATCATCACCCCAGGGTTCGAGGTGTTGGTGCACGAGGTGATGGCGGCGATCACGACGTCGCCGTTTCCCGCGGCCTTGCGGGCATCGAATTCGCTGCTGCGGGCGATCGCGTCCGCCTTGCCGTAGCCGCCGTCGCTCACGGGCGCCTTGACCAGGCTCTCGAACTTCGACTTGAGGTTGGCAAGCGGAATGCGGTCCTGCGGGCGCTTGGGGCCGGCGACATTGGGCTGGATCGTGGTCAAGTCGAGCTTCAACAACTGGCTGTAATCGACTTCGCCGGGGCGGACCGGCCCGAAGCAGCCTTGCAGCTTGTAGTACGCCTCGGTCGCGGCAACCTGCGCTTCCGGGCGCCCGGTCTGGCGCAGGTACGCCAGCGTTTGCACATCCACCGGAAAGAACCCGACCGTCGCGCCGTACTCGGGCGCCATGTTGGAGATGGTCGCGCGATCCGGCACGGTGAGCTTGGCGACGTCCTCGCCGAAGAACTCCACGAACTTGCCGACGACCTTCGCCTGCCGCAGCATTTCCGTCACGTGCAGCACCAGGTCGGTGGAGGTCACGCCGGCCGGCAGCTGGCCGGTCACGTGCACGCCGACGACGTCGGGGGTCAGCATGTAGACCGGCTGGCCCAGCACCGCCGCCTGCGCCTCGATGCCGCCCACCCCCCAGCCGACGGTGCCGAGCCCGGCGATCATGCCGGTGTGCGAATCGGTGCCGACCAGCGTGTCCGGGTAATATGCGCGGTCCTTCGACAACAGGCCGGGCGCGAAGAATTCGAGGTTGATCTGGTGCAGGATGCCGAACCCGGGGGGGATCAGCCGGATGCCCTTGTAGGCCTGCATCGCCCACTTTACGAAGCTGAAGCGCTCGCGGTTACGCTCGACCTCGAGCTGCATGTTCTTCTGGAGCGCGTCCGGCGTGCCGTGATAATCCACGGTGAGGGTGTGGTCGAGCGTCATGTCTACCGGCACTTTCGGCTCCACCGCGGCGGGGGAGCGGCCTTTGCGGGTCATTGCGCCGCGCATCGCCGTGAGGTCGCCCAGGAGCGGTATGCCCGCCGCGCAGTTGAGCACCACCCGGCCGACGACGAACGGGATCTCGGTCGTGCGCGGCGCATTCGGCTGCCAGCGCGCGAGATCGAGCACGTGCTCCTCGAGCACCGTCTTGCCGTCGCAGTTCCTGAGCAGCGACTCGAGGACGATGCGGATGGATACCGGCAGGCGGGAGATGCGGCCAGCGCCGCGCCTCTCGAGCGCCGGCAAGGAGTACCAATGACCTTTTCCGGCGGGTCCGAAATCGGCCTCGATCCTGCAGGCGAGCTTCAGCGGGGATTCCATGCGCGTCAGTTCATTTTATGTTTCATGCCGTTTACCTGAGGATAAACGGGTTGGGAACTTCCGTGGCGGTGGAAATCCATACACTTTTTACCTGTAAGTAATCCTTGATCATCTCCTGCCCGCTCTCGCGGCCGAGGCCGCTGCGCTTGTAGCCGCCGAAGGGGGAGAGGTAGGAGACCGCGCGGTAGGTATTGACCCACACCGTGCCGGCCTGCAGGCGCTCCGCCATCATGATGGAGCGCCGCATGCTCTGCGTCCACACGCCGGCGGCG
>Ga0209640_10004859_pt1 | contig 11751 bp, 8 predicted proteins | sample RifCSP10_1_FD_184018 | JGI IMG/M metagenome (GOLD analysis project Ga0209640, IMG submission 184018) | Soil microbial communities from Rifle, Colorado - Rifle CSP2_sed 10_1 (SPAdes) (version 2) | ecosystem: Environmental > Terrestrial > Deep subsurface > Rock core/Sediment | place: Rifle... | reverse complement strand
GGCCGATAGGATAGGCGTGATCCGTGAACCGACCAAGGCCGATGGGAAAGGCGTGATCCGTGATCCGACTGAAACAGTTTCGTAGGTTGGGGTAAGCGCAGCGCACCCCAACAATTACGCGGCGCCGGCAGCGACGAGGGTGCGGGTATAGTCTGACTTCGAACGGGTCAGGATGTCTTCGAGCAATCCGCTCTCGATGATGCAACTCTCCTTCATCACCATGACGCGATGCGCCATGGCGCGCACGACCTCGATATCGTGTGTGACCAGGACGTAGCTCAGGCCGTACCTGTGCTGCAAGCCGGCAAGGAGTTCCAGCACCTGTTTCTGTATGGTCACATCGAGCGCGCTCGTGGGCTCGTCCAGTACCACGACTTTCGGACGCACGATCAGGGCGCGCGCGATCGCGATGCGCTGCCGCTGCCCCCCTGAAAACTGGTGCGGATAACGGTCGAGGAGCGGTTCGACCTCGCCGTTTTCGCTCAATGCCACGTCGTTCAACGCCTGCAGCACGCGCTCACGCCGCTGCGCGGGGCCGAGCGCCGGCTCGTGTATTTCGAGACCTTCGCCGACGATGGCCTCCACCGTCAGCCGCGGCGAGAGAGACGATAGCGGATCCTGGAATACCACCTGTATCTCCCGGCGCATCGCGCGCTTCCGTGCGGTGCTCGCGCCCGACCACGACGTCGCGCCGATGCGGATATCGCCGTGGGCGGCAACGAGGTTCAGAACGGCAAGCGCCAGCGTCGTCTTCCCCGAGCCGGACTCCCCGATGATCCCCAGCGTCTCCCCCGGCGCCAGTTCGAAATCGACACCTCGAACCGCGGTGAAGCTGCCCGTTCTGAACCAGCCCCGGATGCCCGGAAGCCGCGCCGGATAATCGACCCGTACGCCGCGCCCCTCCACCACGCGCCCGGCGCCGGGAGGCACGACGTCGCGCCGCGGCCGGCTGTTGACGAGCTTTTGCGTGTACGGGTGCTGCGGGCGCTGCGTCACCTCGGCGGTCGGCCCCTGCTCGACCAGCACCCCGCGCTCCATCACCGCCACACGGCCGGCGTAGCGGCGCACGAGATTGAGGTCGTGCGTGATCAGGATCAATGCCATGCCGGATGCCGAGCACAGGTTGTCGATCAGTTCCAGAATCTGCATCCGGATGGTCACGTCGAGCGCCGTCGTCGGCTCGTCGGCGATCAGCAGTTTCGGGTTGCACGCGAGCGCCATGGCGATCATCGCGCGCTGGCGCTGTCCGCCCGAGAGCTGGTGCGGATAACTCAGCGCACGGGTTTCGGGCTCCGTGACGCCCACGCGCCGCAATGCCGCGACCGCCTCGGCCCGCGCGTCGGCGCCGCGCAGGGTGGTATGCAACTCAACCGATTCGGCGATCTGGTCGCCCACCGTATAGATCGGGTTGAGCGCGGTCATCGGCTCCTGGAAGATCACGGCGATGTCGCGCCCGCGCAGATCGCGCAGTTCCGGACCCGGAAGTTCCAGCACGCGCTTGCCGTCGAAGACGATTTCTCCGGTGAGGCGCGCCGCGTCGACGAGCCGCAGCAGCGACAGCGCGGTAACGGTTTTCCCCGAGCCGGATTCGCCCACCAACGCAAGCTTTTCGCCGGCATCGAGGGCGAACGACACGCGATCCACCACGCGGCGCGCGCCGAAATCGATGCTCAAATCGCGTACCGCGAGCAGCGTCATTCTGCGTCACCCCGCAGCACTTTGCGCGGGTCGAGCGCATCGCGCAGTGCATCGCCGATGAGTATCAGCAGCAGCAGCGTGACCACCAGCACGACGAAGGTGGCGAGCGAGATCCACCACGCGTCCAGATTGTTCTTGCCCTGGTTGAGCAGGTCCCCGAGGCTGGGTGTGCCGGGCGGCATCCCGAGGCCGAGGAAGTCGAGACTGGTCAGGGCGCCGATCGCCCCCGCCATTTCGAACGGAATGAGCGTCACGACCGGCGTCAGGCTGTTGGGCAGGATATGGCGGCGGATGATTTTCCAGTTGCTCTGTCCCAGCGCGCGGGCGGCGCGCACGTAATCGAGCGTGCGATTGCGCAGGAACTCCGCCCGCACGTAGGCGGCGATCCCGAGCCAGCCGAACATCGAGAGCAGGATCACCAGCAGCCAGAAACTGGGAGAGAACAACGCGGAAAAGATGATGAGCATGTAGAGCGTCGGCATCGCGCTCCAGATCTCGTTGAAGCGTTCCATGGCGATGTCGGTCCAGCCCGCGAAATAGCCCTGGATCGCTCCGTACAGCACGCCGAATATCGTGCACAGCCCGGTGACGATCAGCGCGAACACCACCGAGATCCGGAAGCCGTACAGCAGTTGCGCGAGGAGATCGCGGCCGCGGTCCTCGGTGCCCAGCAGGTTGTCCGCATCCGGCGGCGCGGGGCTGGGTTGCCTGGAGAAATAGTTGATGGTGCTGTAGTGATAGGGGTTCAACGGATAGAGCGCGATATTGCCCGGCCTGCGCAGGTTCTCGCGGATGAGCGGGTCGAGGTAGTCGGCAGGCGTGGCGAAGTCCCCGCCAAAAGTCGTTTCGGGCAGGGTCTGCACGACCGGGAAGTACCATCGCCCGTCGTAGCGCACGGCGAGCGGTTTGTCGTTGGACAGGACTTCGGCGAGCAGGCTGACGGCGAACAGGATCGCAAACACGACCAGGCTCACGAAGCCCAGCCGGTTTGAGCGGTAACGGCGCCAGGCCCGCCGTGCCGGGCTCTCGCCCGAGGGCCGGTCCGGGGTGAGGGCGGGCCGTGGAAGGGAAACGGCGGTGGCCGGCGCGGTCATGTTCAATCGAAGAATCTCACGCGCGGGTCGACCCACAGATAGCTCAGATCACGCAGCAGCGTCGTGAAGAGCCCGATGATGGTGAACAGGAACAGGCTGCCGAGCACGACCGGATAGTCGCGCCGGATGACCGACTCATACGAGAGCAGCCCCAGGCCGTCGAGCGAGAACAGCGTCTCGATCAGCAGCGACCCGGTGAAGAACGCGCCCACGAAGGCGGCTGGAAAGCCGGTCATGATCGGGATGAGCGCGTTGCGGAAAACATGCCGCCACAACACCGTGCGCTCGTCGAGGCCCTTGGCGCGCGCGGTCAACACGTAGTGCTTGCGGATCTCCTCCAGCACCGCGTTCTTGGTGAGGATCGTGATCACCGCGAACCCGCCCAGCACCATCGCCGTGACCGGCAGCGCGATGTGCCAGAGATAGTCGGTGATCTTGCCCACGAGCGTCAGATCCTCCCAGTTGCCGGAGACGATGCCCCGCAGGGGAAACCATTGCACGAACGAGCCCCCGGCGAGGAACACCAGCAGCACGACGCCCATGACGAAGCTCGGAATCGCATAGCCGAGCAGCACGATGAACGTCGTCACTGCGTCGAACGGCGTGCCGGCGCGCACCGCCTTCGCGATCCCGAGCGGCAGCGAGATCGAATAGATCAGGAGAAAGGTCCACATTCCAAGGCTGATCGACACCGGCAGCTTTTCCTTTATGAGGGTCCACACGTCCTTGTTGTGAAAGAAGCTCTTGCCGAGGTCGAGGCGCGCGAACTGCGTTATCGTCTGGAGGAAGCGCTCGTGCGCCGGCTTGTCGAAACCGTAGAGCTTCTTGATCTCCTCCACGCGCTTCGCGTCCACGCCCTGCCGCCCGCGATAGCCGCCGCCGGCCGCCGCGCCCTCGCCCCCGGCGTCGTGGCCCTGAAGCTGCGACACCATCTGCTCGACGGGGCCGCCGGGCACGAACTGCATGACGACAAAAGTGATCAGCATGATCCCGAACAGCGTGGGTATCATGAGCAGCAGGCGCTTCAATACGTAGGACCACATCGCCGTTACTCAGCCGTTCGTGTTGGGGTTCGCTTCGCTCACCTCCAACCTACACCCGCTTGATCCGTCAAGCGTAGGTTGGGATAAGCGCAGCGCATCCCAACAATGCCGTGTGTCGTTCCTCATTTCTTTCTCCACCACGTGCTCACCAGCCACGCCTCGGGCTGGTAGTAGTCCGGCGCGACGGCAGGCTGCGCGAATTTTTCCGCACGGTACGCCACCCGGAAGGTGCCCGCGTAATAATGAGGCACGGCGTAATGGCCGTGCCGCAGCACCCGGTCCAGCGCGCGCAGGCTCACGACCAGCGCGGGACGGGTGGTGGCCGACATGACCTTTTCGAGCAGCGCGTCGACGGCCGGGTCGCGCACGCCCATAAGATTGCTGGAGCCCTCGGTCGCGGCCGATTCCGAGCCGAACCGCGCCACCAGCTCGCTGCCGGGCGTGTCACTGCCGGGAACCCGGGCGCTGGTGAGATCGAAATCGTACACGTCGAGCCGCTTGCGCAGCAGGGCGAAATCCGCCTGCCGGTAACGCGCCTCGATGCCCAGCTTGGCGAGCGCCTGCATGTACGGCGCAATCAGCCGGATCATGCCCCCGCCGCTGTCAAGGAACTCGACTTCCAGGGACTCGTCCCTCGCATTGCGCAGCGCATCGTCGCGGTAAGTCCAGCCGGCCGCCGCGAGCAGGTCTCTCGCCTTGCGCAAATTGCCGCGCAGGCTGTTGGGCGCGGCCGTCGATGGCGGCAGCGGGACGTCGCCATCGAGGATCGCGGCCGGCAGCTTGCTCCGCAGCGGCTCGAGCAGAGCCAGTTCGTCCGCGCCGGGCCGCCCCCTGGCCTCGAAATCGCTGCCGGTGAAGTAACCGCGCACGCGGGTGTACGAATGGTAGAACAGTTGCCGGTTCATCCATTCGAAGTCGAACGCGAGCGCCAGCGCCTCGCGCACGCGCGGGTCCTTGAACTTTTCCCGCCGCGTGTTGATGAGAAAGCCCTGGAAATCGCCCGCGTTCTTCGTCTTCAGCTCGGTCCGGATCAACTCGCCCGAATCGAACTTCTTGCCCCGGTAGGTGCGCGCCCATTCGCGCGCCGAGAATACCTGGACGTAGTCGAACTCCCCCGCCTTGAACGCCTCGGTCTGCGCGGTGGAATCCTTGTAGATCTTGTAAGTGACGCGATCGAAGTTGTAGAGGCCGCGCCGCACGTTCAGGTCGCGCGCCCAATATCCGGGGTCGCGCTGATAGGTGATGTCGCGACCGAAGTTCACCCGACCGACGCGGTACGGCCCGCTCGCGATCGGGATGTCGGTCACCACCTCATCGAATGGCTTGCCGGCGCCCCACGCGCGGCTGAATACCGGCAGCCCGCCCACCAGCAGCGGCAGCTCGGCGCTCGCGCGCTTGAAATCGAAGCGCACGGTGCGCGGCGCCGCCACCACGGCCTGTTTCACGTCGCTGAACACCACCCGGTATTGCGGCGCCGCCTGCCTGCTCATGAGGGTGTCGAAGCTGTGCTTCACGTCCGCGGCCATCACCGGCGTGCCGTCGTGAAAGCGCGTGCGGGGATTGAGGCGAAAGGTCACCGACAAGCCGTCCGCCGCAACCGCCACGTCTTCGGCGAGGAGCCCGTAGGCCGTCGCCGGCTCGTCGAAGGTCCCGGTGAGCAGGCTCTCGAACACCAGAGAACCGAGGCCGGGTGGCGACGTGCCCTTGAGGGTAAACGGGTTGTACTTGTCGAAGTTGGTGATGCGCGTCGGCGCGACGAGTTCGATATCGCCGCCCTTGGGCGCATCCGGATTCACCCACGCGAAATGCCGAAACCCCGCGGGATATTTGATGTCGCCGAACTGCGCATAGGCGTGCGCGGCCCACGCCTCGCAGGCGAAAGCGCCCGCCAGCGCGACCCCGCAGGCAATCAGGCCGCGCGCCGTCATCCGGACCGTGCCGCGCCGCCGCGCCATCCGTGCGGCAGCGAGGCGAGCAACTGCCTGGTGTAGGGATGGCGCGGGCTCGCGTAGAGTTCATCCGCGTCCGCGATTTCGACCACCTCGCCGCCGTTCATCACCATCACTTCGTCGGCCATGTAGCGCACCACCGCAAGGTCGTGCGATATGAAGATGTAGCTCAGCCCGTATTCGTCCTGCAGATCCTGGAGCAGGTTGAGCAACTGCGCCTGGACCGACACATCCAGCGCGGATACCGCTTCGTCGCAGATGAGAACCTCGGGCTTCATCGTCAGGCAGCGGGCGATCGCGATCCTCTGCCGCTCGCCGCCGGAAAATTCATGAGGATACTTGAAGAACGCGGACTGCGGGAGACCGACCTTGTCGAGCAACTCGCACACGATGGCGCAGCGCCCGGCATCGTTTGCCCCGATCGCGTGGATGCGCATCGGCTCGAGGAGAATCTGCCCGGCGGTAAAGCGCGGATTGAGCGAGGCATAGGGATTCTGGAATACGATCTGGAAGCGGCGTTTATAGCGCATGGCCGCGCGCGGCGACAGCGCCAGCAGGTTCTCGCCGTCGAACAGCACCTCACCGCCCGAGGCCGGCTGCAGGCGCACGAGCGTCAGCGCCAGCGTGGTCTTGCCCGATCCGGACTCGCCGACCACGCCCAGGGTCTTGCCGCGGGCGAGCTTGAACGAGGCATCGCTGACGGCCTTGAACTCCCGCTTCCCGAACAACCCCTCGCGGAAGTGGAAACGCTTGGCGAGGTGCCGCACGTCGAGGACGATCTGTTCATCTCCCCGCAAGCCACGGGATCGATCCGCGACGCCCGGCGTCGCGACCCGCCCGTCGAGGAAATCGTCGATGACGGGAAGCCGCCGCGGGCGGTGCTCGAGCGGCGGCCGGCAGGCGAGCAGCGCCCGCGTATAGCCGTCCCGCGGCGCCTCGAAGATCTGCGCGACGCTGCCCTGCTCCCTCACCTCGCCGTCGCGCATCACCACGACATGGTCCGCGACCTCCGCAACGAGGGCGAGATCGTGCGTGATGAACAGCATCGCCATCTGGCGCCGCTGCTGCAGTCCGGCGATCAACCCGAGGATCTGCCTTTCCACGGTCACGTCGAGCGCGGTCGTCGGCTCGTCGGCGATCAGGAGCCTGGGTTCGCACGCGATGGCCATGGCGATCATGACGCGCTGCTGCTGGCCGCCCGAGAGCTGGAACGGATACGCATCGATCCGCGCGTCGGGCTCGGGAATGCCGACCTCCCGCAACAGCTCGAGGGCGCGTGCGCGCGCCTGTCCGCCGGAAAGCCCGAGATGCTTCGTCAGGACTTCGACGAGCTGGAATCCGACCGTGAATACGGGATTGAGCGAGCTCATCGGCTCCTGGAACACCATCGAGATCGCGGAGCCTCTCAGCCGCTCCCGCTCGCGCGGCGCGATCTCCAGCAGATTTCGTCCGCCATACGCGATGCGGCTCCCGGGAAGCACCGTGGCATTGGCCGCCGGCAGCAGCCCGAGAATCGCCAGCGCCGTAACCGACTTGCCGCTGCCCGATTCGCCCACCAGCGCGACGGTGCCGTGCGCCGGGATATCGAAGCTCACGCCCTTCAACGCATGCAGCGTCGTGGCAGCGTCGATCCGGAAATCCACCCTGAGATCCCGAATGCTCGCCAGGATTTCGCGGTCGCTCACCCCGGTCATTTGAGCCTCGGGTCCAGCGCATCGCGCAGCGCGTCCGTGAACAGGCTGAAGGCGGTGACCAGCACCGCCATCGCCGCGGTCGCCGCGGCGAGCTGCCACCACTTGCCGATGATCAGCTCGTTTTGCGCTTCATTCAGCATGCTGCCCCACGATACGGTATCCACGCCCACGCCGAAGCCGAGGAAACTCAGGATCACCTCGGACTTGATGAACAGCACGACGTGCAGCGACAACTGCACCAGCACCACGTGGCTCACGTTGGGGAAGATGTGCACGAACATGCGGCTCGCATGGGAAGCCCCGATCGCGTCGGCGGCCAGTATGTATTCGCGCGCCTTGTGCTTCAGGTACTCGGCCCGCACCAGGCGGAACACCCCCGTCCAGCCGGTGAGCCCGAGGATCAGGACCACGGTGACGGTGCCTTTCTGGTTGAGCACCGCGGCAACGGCGAGCACGAGCAGCAGGTACGGGATCGAAGTGAACACGCTGTAGAACCAGTTGCAGAAATCGTCGACCCGCCCGCCGTAATAGCCGGCGTACGCGCCCAGGACGGTGCCCACGAAAACAGCAAGCGCCGCGGCCAGGAGCCCGACCAGGACCGAAGTCTCGGTGCCCTTGATCGTTTTTTTCAGGACGTCGCGGCCCCACTTGTCCCCGCCGAACACGAGTGTCGGCGCTCTGGATTCGGTGGTCGATCCGCCCGCCAGGTCCTTCCTGATCTCCGCGAGCACGCCCGCCAGCGGATCTTCGATGCCGTACACCTCCGGCCGCGGCGGCGCGGCCCGTGCCGGGACGGATTCCGGCGCAAGATGAGCGACATCGGGCCCCATGAAACCCGGCGGCGCGTAGCTGACGCCGACCTCCTGCGACCAATCACGCGCGATCAGGCCCGCCCCCGATGCCGCCACGAGCGCGAGGCAGAGCACGAGGACGACAAGCGACGCGAGTCCCACCCGGTCCCGGGCAAGTTGCCGCCACGCCAGCGCCCACAGCCCCGCGGAGCCAAAGCGTACCCGTCCCGCCATCGTCGCGCCGGGGTTCATTTGAGCTGCACCCGTGGATCGACCGCCTTGTAGAGCAGGTCCGCCAGCAGATTGAGGACCATGGTGGCGAGCGCGACATAAACCGTCACCGCCTTGATCAGGGGAAAATCGCTGCGCTCGACCGCCAGTATCACTTCGCGGCCGATGCCCGGAATCGAGAAAAAGCGCTCGATCAGGAACGCCCCCGCCAGCAGTCCCGGCAGCTGGATCATGACGTTGGTGATGACCGGAATCGCGGCGTTGCGCAGCACGTGCACCCACATCACGCGGGACTCGCTCATGCCCTTCGCGCGCGCGGTGCGCACGTAGTCCTGGTTGATCTCGTCGAGGAAGAAGCTGCGATAGAGCCGGGTGTCGGGCGCGAGCGAAACGATGACGCCGACGATGACCGGCAGCGCGCTGTAGCGGAGCAGGTTCTCGGCAAAGCCGTTGCCCCAGCCCTGCACCGGGAACCAGCCCAGGCGGTATGCGAGGACGTACTGGAACACCAGGATATAGACGAGGATGCTCACCGACTGGCCGACCGTGCAGCCGATCATGATCGCGCGATCCGTGAGCGACCCGCGCAGGTAGGCGACCAGCATCGCGGCCGCCATCGACATGACGGTGCCAAGAACGAGCATCGGCACGAGCACGGTCAGCGACGGCGCGAGGCGGGTCGCGAAGATGTCCGAGACCTTCTCGTTGGTCGCCCAGCTCACGCCGAAGTCCCCGGTCGCAATCTGTCCGAGGAATATCCAGAGCTGCACGTAATACGGCCGGTCGACACCGAGTTGGCGCCGGATGTTTTCGATCTGCTCCGGGCTGGAAATCTTGCCCGCGAGAATATACGCGGGATCGCCTCCCACCCAGTTGAACAGCGCGAACACGAGCAGCACGACGCCGAGGAGCGTCGGCACGAATTGCCACAGGCGGCGGACGATGTAGGCCGCCATCTAAGGCTGCCGTCCCGCAATCAACTTGTATAAATGGCTCGTCATCACCGTAGATGAAATCGCTTCAGCAGACGGCTTTCCCGTGCGCGTTGACAGGACGGTTGTCATTGCGAGGCGCCGACGCAATCCCGTTGCAAGCAACGTAACCGCGCCCGCCGCGGGATCGCCGCGTCAGCGCTGCTTCCTCGCGATGACATCCAAGTCCAGGTCGATGTAGAGCCATTCGGCGTGCAGCACCGGGTGCTTGCGGTAGCCGACGACGTGGGGCTGCAGGAGCACGTTCCGGTAGCGGCTGTCGCCCAGAATCCAGACCGTATGCACTTCCATCAGCCGTGTCATTTCATGGTACAGCCGGTCGCGCTCGGGACCGTGCGGCAGGAGCCGCGATTTCTCGTAGCGCTCGTCGTACTGCGGGGAACGATAGCAGGCGTTGTTGCTCTGTCCGGAGTTCGGCCCGTAGAGCAGCTGCATGAAATTGTCGCCGTCCGGGTAATCAGCAATCCACGCCGCCGTGCGCATCATGAGCCGGCACTCGTTCTCGAGTTTGTTCAGTTCCGGGAAGCGGTCCTTGTGGATCTCGAGGCGGACGCCGATCGTATCGAGCGAGCGCTTCACGAGTTCGTCGAACTGCCGGTCACGCTCGGTGGGGAGCGACGAATACCGAATCACGAGAGGCTTGCCGTCGGGCTGGGACCGGTAGCCGTCCGGCCCCTTCCTGTAGCCGAACCTGTCAAGCAGCGCGTTCGCCTGCTGCGGATCGTGCGGAATGGCGCTGCGGTAGTGCGGATCGTGGCCGGCGACGCCCGGCGGAATCGGAAACTGCGCCCGCACCGCCTGGCCCTTGCGGATGATGCGGATCTGGTCATCGACCTTGTAGGCCATGGCGATCGCGCGGCGCAACGCGATGCGCTCGGGGCTCAAGCCACCCACCGGGTTCAACCGGTCGCCGACGTGGTCCCGCATGTTGAAGTAGGTATAGACCACTTCGGGATCGACGCTGCGATCGAGCCGGATGCCGCGCTTCACGAATTCCGGCTTGAGCCTGCCGTCCTCCGTCATGAAGGTGGGCGCGACCTCCCACAGCTGGTATTCGATATCGGTTTCCCCCCTCTGGAAAGCGAGCCAGCGGCTTTGCGTCTCGTCCATGACGCTGATTTCCACTCGCCGGATCTGCGGCAGCCGCCTGCCCTTCATGCGCGCCGCGATTTCCTGGTCCCGGGTATCGGAGCCGGGCACGAAATCCCAGATTTTGCCGCGGTAACCCGGATTCGCCTCGAGCACGATCTTTGAGGAACGGATGTAGCTCTTCAGCATGAACGGCCCCGTTCCCACGGGGTGCGCATTGGTATCGTCGCCATAAGCTTCGATCGCTTCGCGCGCGACCGCGCCGGTGAGGGAAAATGCGAGCACGTGCGAGAAGTTGAAATCGGTCTCCTTCAAGCGGATGCGAAGCACGTAGCGCTCCGGCGTTTCCAGGCCCGCCACGTCTGCGTCGTAGTCGAAGCGGCCGGTCGCTTTCGCCCGCGCCGCCAGCTCGTCGAGGCCGACGATCTTCCCTTCGAACAGGAAGGCGTACGGCGAGCGCAGCCGGGGGTCGAGAAAGCGCTTGATCGAGTACGCGAAGTCCGCCGCGGTCAATTCGCGCTTGCCGCCTTTGAACGCCGCGTCGGGCGTGAAATAGATCCCCTTCCGTATTCTCAGCGTGTAGGTCCTGCCGTGATCCGAAATCTCCGGCAGCGCCTCGGCGGCATTGGGGACGAGCCTTGCAGGGCGCGCGAGGTAGTCGTAGGTGAGCAGCGGATCGAATATCGCCTCGATGACGGTTCCGGAGTAATAATCCGCAACCATCACCGGATCGAATCCCGTCTCGGCGGCCTGGAACGTCACGCGCAGGACTTTGCCGGCCGCGGCGCCGCCCGAAGCGGGTAGCGGTCCGCTCCTGGGCGCATCGTCGCACCCGTTCATCCACACGGACGCCGCCAGCACCAGGCAGCGAGTGACCGTCAGCATCGCGGGAAGTGTAGCCCATTTTTTTCGAAGAGCGTGATCCGACATTCTGACTGCGGAAATGCGTGAATCGTGATCCGTGATCCGACTGAAACAGTTTCGTAGGTTGGGGTAAGCGCAGCGCACCCCAACAATCATCGCGACGCACCGAACGTGTTGGGGTTCGCGTTGCTCACCGCCAACCTACGCACTGAAACAAGAAACAGTGATCCGTGAATCGTGATCCGTGATCCGACAAGGTCGTTTTGGAAGTTGTCGATTCACCGCTTACGCCCTTGCCTTTGTCCG
>Ga0209640_10004858_pt1 | contig 11752 bp, 8 predicted proteins | sample RifCSP10_1_FD_184018 | JGI IMG/M metagenome (GOLD analysis project Ga0209640, IMG submission 184018) | Soil microbial communities from Rifle, Colorado - Rifle CSP2_sed 10_1 (SPAdes) (version 2) | ecosystem: Environmental > Terrestrial > Deep subsurface > Rock core/Sediment | place: Rifle... | reverse complement strand
CCGAGAGGGTCCTGGCGACAGTGAGGGATCTCATCGGGGCGCCGAGTCCCGAGTCCCGAGCCCCCAGTCCCGAGTCCCCAGTCCCGAGTCCCGAGCCATGACCCGATCCGCGGTGTTCCTCGATCGCGACGGGACGATCATCGAGGAGCGAGGCTACCTGGATCGGCTCGACATGCTGACGCTGTTTCCGTGGACGGCGGATGCGCTGAGGCTGCTCAAGCGAGCCGGGTTCGCGACTGTCGTCGTCACGAACCAGTCGGCGATCGGCCGCGGCCTCATCGACGAAGCGTTTCTCGAGACGGTCCACAGCGCGATCAACCGGAGGCTCGAGCCGGCGCACGCGGCCGTCGACCGCTTCTACTACTGCCCACACTTCGTGGACTCGAAGGTCGAACGGTATCGCCAGGCATGCCGATGCCGGAAGCCCGCTCCGGGACTGATCGAGCAGGCCTGCCAGGACATGGATCTCGATCCGGCCAGATCCGTCATGGTCGGCGACCGGTGGCTCGACGTCGCCTGCGCCAGGGCCGCGGGCACGGGCGCCGTGCTCGTTCGCTCGGGACACGGGGCGCACGAAGCGGACGCGCCCCCAGCCGGTGCGCAAGCGGATGCTATTCTCGACAACCTGATGGAGGCCGCCGGGTGGATTCTGCGCCGCGCCACTCGCGTGTAGGCTTGCGCGGGAGGACCGTGCGCGCCTGGCCGGGGCGCGCACGTGGGTGAAGTGGTTTCTCGCGATGAGCTCGTTGCGCGCGTCCGGCGGGCCCGCGCGGCGGGCCGCACCGTCGCGCTCGCGCACGGCTGTTTCGATCTGATCACTGTCGGCCACGTCCGGTATCTGGAAACGGCGGCGCAGGAGGCCGACCTGCTCGTGGTGGCGGTCGCCGACGACGGGACGGTGGGGCGACTCAAAGGCGAGGGGCGCCCGGTCCTGGCCGCCGAGCATCGGGCGGAGCTGGTAGCCGCCCTGCGATGCGTGGACCTGGTCGTCGTCTTCCCCGAGCCGACTGTGGACATGCTGGTCGACGCGCTTCGGCCCGACGTGCACCGGACGGGCATCGACTACACCGCACCGTGACCGATCGCCCTTCATCGTTCCTCATCGTGAGGCTGGGATCGATGGGTGACGTCATCCACGCGATCCCGGCCGTCGCGGCTCTCCGGGCGCGTGACCCTGCCGCCCGGATCGACTGGCTGGTCGATCGGCGATACGCCGCCGTGCCGCACCTGGTCGAGGGCGTGGACCACGCGATTCCGGTCGATACGCGCGGTGGCGTCGGGGCGTTGCTTCGGACGATCCGACAGCTGCGCGGTGCGAGCTACGACGCCGCGGTCGACCTGCAGGGACTGCTCAAGTCCGCAGTGCTGGCGCGCGCCGCCGGAGCGCGGCGGACGCTGGGGTTTCCACGCGACCGCCTGCGTGAGCCGAGCGCACGGTTCTTCTACTCTGAGACCACAGACCCGGGCCACGATCCGCACGTCATCGGCAAGAACCTCGGGCTGATGCGCGCGCTCGGCGTCGAGGATCAGCGTGTGTCGTTTCCCTTGCGCGTGCCCCGGACGGTGACGGGGGACACCGTCGCCTCCGGCTTCGGGCCCGAAGGCTACGCCGTGATCAATCCCGGCGCGTCGTGGCTCAGCAAGCGGTGGCCGCCCGAGCGATTCGGCGCCGTCGCTGCGGAGATACGGGCGCGGCTCGGCCTGCGATCGCTCGTGCTGTGGGGGCCTGGAGATGAGGATGTCGCATCGCTCGTCGCCGGCGCCTCGCGCGGGGCAGCCGACGTCTCACCGCGCACCACCATCGTCGATCTGTTCGCGATTGCGAAGCGCGCCAAGCTGATGATTTCCGGCGACACCGGACCGTTGCACGTCGCCGCGGCCGTCGGCACGCCAATCGTGGGGCTGTACGGTCCCACACGCGCCGAGCGCAACGGCCCGTGGGACCGTACCGACATCACGCTGTCGCGCTCGACTCGATGTTTCTGTCACGACGAACGCCGCTGTCGCCTGCTGCAGCCGTGCCTGGAGAGCATCGGCGTGGACGAGGTGGTGTCGGCCGCCGAGTATCGGGTCGCGCGTGGGTGATCCGACCGCGGCGAAGCAATCGGGGATTTGTGATCTTAGATTCGTGATTCGTTGGTGATTGTCGATCCGTGATTAGCGATTGAAGGCGGGTTCGTGCTGATTCCGACGCAGAGCCCCGAACGCCGAGGTCAATCACCAGTAGATCATCAATCGAGAATCACCAATCACCAACGAATCGAAAATCAAGAATCAACAATGATCGATTTCCTGTCAAGAAGGCGCGTGGCGCTCGGCTTCGCGGCCGGCGTGGCGGCGGCGGTCCTCTCGCAACCCACGTGGGAAAGCTGGCGCGCCGGCGTGATCGTGGCCACCCTCGGAGAAGGCCTGCGCATCTGGGCCGCGGGACACCTCGAGAAGGGGCGCGAGATCACGCGCTCGGGGCCATATCGATGGACGGCGCATCCGCTGTACGTCGGCTCCGCGCTGCTGGCGCTCGGCGTGGTCATCGCCGCCCATAGCATCCTCGTGGCCGTCCTCGTGACGATCTACATGGGGGCGACGATACTGGCCGCGGTGCGGACCGAGGAGGCGTTCCTGCGCCGGACGTTCGGTTGCTCCTACGACGAGTACCGGCGGTCGGCAGGCGCGCCGGTGGACCGCCGGTTCAGCATCGCGCGTGCGACGGCCAACCGCGAATACCGCGCGGTCATCGGCCTGGCGATCGGATTCGCGTTCCTTGCCTTGAGGGTTGTGCTGCCAATATAATCAATGCTTTGCGGTGACGCGGGAGCGCTCAGCGGGGCGCGAAGGCGCACAGTCAGGCGAGGGCGGTTAGCTCAGTGGTAGAGCACCGGCTTTACACGCCGGCTGTCACAGGTTCGAGTCCTGTACCGCCCACCATGCCGGAAGTTGGAAGTGAAGAGTTCAAAGTAAGGAAGTGACTTCCGAAGTTACTTGTCCCCTTTCGCACTTTGCACTTCGAACTTTCAGCGAAGTTCCCCTTGGGGTGGTAGTTCAGTTGGTTAGAACGCCGGCCTGTCACGCCGGAGGCCGCGGGTTCGAGTCCCGTCCACCCCGCCACCTTCCCTCGCTCACGCTCGGTCATGCGGCGGGGTGACCGCATCTCTAGGTCAGTCCGCCGACGCTTGCGGCGTCGGCGAGACAGTGCGAGTCCCGCTCCCCGTTGTCCCCTCGCCGCGCTCGGTCATTCACGCGATCAGTCGGTCCAGGTGCCAGCGGGGCTGTGCAAAGATGACATGGGCGGCACACAAGGCAGGTCGGGTATCCTGGATTCGGCCCCGTCGGCCACCACCGGGCGTGTGAGATCCCGTGGCACGGTCGTTGCCACAGCGTGAGGAACATGAAGACACGCATCAGACTCAAGCTCCCGACCCGTCGCCATCCGGCCCTCTTCCTGGCCGGAATCGTGGCGTTGTGCCTGGGCGTCTGGACAGCGATCTTCGGCTCGATCTGGTACCTGCGGGGCATCGTCGTCGACGTTCCTGACGCCGAGCAACTGCGCGGCATCGGCGCCATGGCGCAGGCGACGACGCTGTTCGATCGCACAGGTCGCGCCGCCTTCACCATCTTCAAAGAGCAGCGCATCGACGTGCCGCTCGCGCGCGTGTCGCCGCACCTGATCGACGCCATCATTGCCGTCGAGGATCAGCGCTTCTACGATCACAACGGCGTCGACGTCGTCCGCGTCGCGGGCGCCGCGCTGAGCAACATTCGCGAAGGCCGCCGGGCCCAGGGCGGCAGTACGATCACCCAGCAGCTGGCGCGCCAGAGCTTTCTCACGCCGGACAAGACGATCCGTCGCAAGCTGACGGAAGTCGTCGTCGCGTCCCGCCTCGAAGAGCAGTTCACGAAAGACGAGATCCTCGAGCTGTACCTGAACAAGGTGTACTTCGGCGACGGGCTCTACGGGGTCGAGGCGGCATCGCTCGGCTACTTCGGCAAGCCGGCCTCCGCCGTCGGCGTTGCCGAAGCTGCGCTGCTGGCCGGGCTCGTCAAGTCGCCGTCGAGCTATGCGCCAACCGTCAGCATCGAGCGGGCGACGGCTCGTCGCGACCTTGTCCTGAGGGCCATGCTCGACGCGGAGATGATCGATCGGGCCGCCTACGATGACGCCGTCGCCGAGCCGGTCACCCTCGACGACGGGCTGAGGCGCGGGGAGGCCTTCGGACAGTACTTCAAGGAAGAGGTCAGACGTTTTCTCGTGCAGCGTTTCGGCTGGGAGCGCGTGTACCAGGGCGGCCTGAAGGTCTACACGACGATCGACCTCGAGATGCAGAAGGCGGCCGAGACCGAAGTGGCGCGCGCGCTCGCCGACATCGAGGGCCGGCAGGGGCACCGCCGGAACACGCTCGACGCGGACAGCCCGCTTCAGGCGGCCCTGGTCGCGCTGGAGCCGCGGACGGGCGACGTGCGGGCGATGGTCGGCGGCCGCGACTTCGAGCGGAGCAGCTTCAACCGCGCGACCCAGGCGAAGCGGCAGCCGGGATCGGCGTTCAAGCCGTTCGTCTATGCCGCCGCGCTCGAGCAGGGGTACTCACCCGCGACGCTCATCACCAACCTCAACGATCCGATCATGACGCTGCAGGGCGAGTGGGTGCCCGAGGACGACCACCTCGAGAGCGTGTCGATGACGATGAGGACGGCGCTGAGGACCTCGAGCAATCGTGCGGCCGTTCGCATGCTGGAGAGCGTCGGGATTCCCGTGGCCGTCCAATACGCGAAGCGGCTGGGCGTCGGCTCGGTCCCGAGCGTCCCGTCGCTCGCCCTGGGATCGGGCGAGGTCACGGTCTCGTCGATGACGGCCGCCTTTGCCGCCTTCGCCAACAGCGGCATGGTGCTCACGCCGACGCTCGTCCGCCGGGTCGAGACGACGGATGGTGAGGTGCTCTTCACGGCGGAGCAGAAGCCGCAGCGGGCGGTCAGCGAGACGACTGCCTACCTGATGACGACGATGATGGCCGACGTCGTCAACGCCGGAACGGGAGCGCAGGCCAGAAGCGTGGGCTTCACCCTGCCGGCGGCCGGCAAGACCGGCACCACCAACGACTATCACGATGCGTGGTTCGTCGGCTTCACGCCGCGGCTCGCCACCGGCGTGTGGATCGGATACGACCAGCCTCGCACCATCATCGGCCGCGGGTACGCGTCGGTGCTCGCCGTGCCGTTGTGGGGGCGCTTCATGGCGGCCGCCACGCGGAACGATCGCCCGGAGTGGTTCAGCGCGCCGGACACGATCACCTCGGCGACCATCTGCCGTCTGAGCGGGAAGCTGGCCACCGGCGCCTGTCACGACGCGGTGATCGAGGCCGAGGACGGGACGCTCACGCGCGGATCGACGGTCCACGTCGAGTATTTCGCGGAGGGCACCGAGCCCACCGAGTCGTGCCCGATTCACCGGAGGATTCTTGCCTCGCCGTTCAGGGCGATCGCCGGCCTGTTTGGCCCGTCGAGACCCTCGTCCCAGGCCGTCTCCTCGCAGCCGCCTCCTGAGCGCGTGGTCGAGGCGCCGCCCGGACCAAAGACCGTCGAGCCCGCGCCGCAGCCGACGCGCCGGCGCGGCTTCTGGTCGAGGCTGTTCGGGGGCGGGAAAGACGACACTGACAGGAAGTAGACTGTCAAGAACCTGTCGTTCACACTTCTCACTTCTCACTTCTCGGTTCGTGTTCACGTTCGAGGTTCGTGTTCACGTTCGAGGTTCGTGTTCACGTTCGTCCGCCTTCAGGCGGACCGTGGAACCTGAACACGAACCGAGAAGAGAGAAGCGAGAAGTGTGAACACACGTTCTTGTTACCGGTCCTTGGTCTCGTTCATGCTCAGTTCAGTCATCGGCCACCGCCGTCTCCTGTTGCTGCTGTCGCGCGCCGTGCGGCGAGAGACGCTTCCACCCGCGCTGCTGCTGACGGGTCAGCCCGGTATCGGCAAGCGCCGCGTGGCGGTCGCCATCGCCAGCGCGCTGAACTGCCTGCGGCCCCAGTCAGCCGGTGACATGGAGCGCGACGCGTGCGGGGAATGCACGTCGTGCCGCCGGATCGGCCGCGGCGTGCATCCGGACGTAATCGTCATCGAGCCCGGCGACACCGGGTCGATCAAGATCGATCAGGTCCGCGACGTCATCGGTCGGGCCGGGTACCGGCCATTCGAAGGACGACGGCGCGTCGTGATCATCGACGAGGCGAACACGCTCGTGGACGCGGCCCAGAACGCGCTGCTCAAGACGCTCGAAGAACCGCCGTCGGCCTCGATGTTCCTGCTCGTCTCGTCGCTGCCGGATGCGCTGCTGTCGACCGTGCGATCGAGATGTCCGCGGCTCAGGTTTGGCGCGCTCTCGCCGGGCGAGGTTGCCCAAGCGCTCATGCGCGACCACGGCTACTCGGAACCGGACGCGCGGGCGGCAGCCGCCGACGCCGACGGCAGCGTCGGTCGCGCGCTCGCCGCCAGCTCCGCCGACCTCACGGAGGCGCGGGAGGATGCCCGGCGGCTGCTGGAGGAGTCGGCGCGGGCCGGGGACCCGGCGCACCGGCTGGAGGTCGTCAAGGGCCTGACCGGGAAGAAGGGCACACCGGCGCGTGAGCGCGATCAGGTGTCGGCTTGTCTTCGCGCGCTGGCCTCGCTGCTGCGCGACATGGGCGTCCTGGCCATGGGTGCCGACCGTCGCACGCTGGCCAACGCCGACCTCGAGCCGCAGCTCGAGCGCTTGAGCGCAGCCTTCGATCATGACCGCAGTCTCCGGGCGTATTCGGCCGTCGACCGTGCTCTTGGTGCCCTGGAGCGCAACGCCAGCCCCAAAGTCGTGGCCGATTGGCTGGTCCTGCAACTGTAGGCTCTGGGCTCTCGGCTCTGGGCATTGAGCATTGGGCATTGAGCATTGGGCATTGGGCATTGGGCCTTGAGCATTGAGCATTGAGCATTGAGTCTGCCTCGCATCGCCATCACCGTTGGGGACCCCGCCGGTATTGGTCCCGAGATCGCACGGAAGGCCGCCGATGATGCCCGTGTGCAGGCGGCGTGCGAGCCGGTGCTGTACGGCCCGCCGCCGGGGTCACGATTCACACCAGGCGAGCTGTCCGCCGAGGCCGGCCGCGCGGCCCACGAGGCGATCTGCGCCGCGGTGAAGGACGCCGTGGCGGGCGTCGTGTCTGCCGTCGTCACGGCGCCGGTGAACAAGCTCGCCTTCGCGCGGGCGGGACTGCCGTGGAAGGGGCATACCGATCTGCTCGCGCACCTGACCGGAAGCCCGCGCGTGGCGATGATGTTCTGGTCGGAGCCGCTCAAGGTCGTGCTCGCGACGATTCACATTCCGCTGGCCGCGGTGCCGGCCGCGCTGACGCGAGATCTCGTCCAAGGGACCATCGAGCTCGCCTCGCGCGAGTTGCCGCGGTTCGGACTTGCCAGGCCGCGACTGGCCGTTGCCGGGCTCAATCCGCACGCCGGCGAAGAGGGGCTGCTCGGTGACGAGGAGCGGGAGGTGCTGCGGCCGGCGATCGACGCGGCGCGCGCGCGCGGTGCCCTGGTGGAGGGCCCCTTTCCGGCGGACACGGTCTTCCGCCGTGCATCGGCTGGCGAGTTCGACGCCGTCATCGCGTGCTATCACGACCAGGGTCTCATTCCCGTGAAGCTGCTCGCGTTTGGACGGGCCGTGAACGTGACCCTCGGCCTGCCGATCATCCGCACCTCGGTCGATCACGGCACCGCCTTCGACATCGCCGGACGCAACGTGGCCGATCCGGCCAGCATGATCGAGGCGACCCTGCTGGCCGCGCGGATGATCGGGATGAATGATCGTTGATTTTCTCGATCTCTGATTCGTTGGTGATTGTTGCTGGCACAGGCTCGCCTTCAATCACCAATCACGAATCGATAATCGCCAACGAATCGAGAATCAGAAATCAAAGATCGGCCAATTGACGTTCAAGCATGGCCATCGCGGAAGGCGTTCGTGATGGGGTATCGGCGGTCCCGGCCGAAGCCCCTGCGGGTGATCTTCACGCCGGGCGGCGCCTGCCGGCGCTTGTACTCGGCCAGGTACAGCAGGTGTTGGACGCGGACGACCGTCTCGCGCGGGAATCCGCGGGCGACGATCTCGCCGACGCTCTGCTCCTCCTCGACGAGTCCGTTCAGGATCGCGTCGAGCACCTCGTATGGAGGCAGTGAGTCCTGGTCGGTCTGGTTCGGCCGCAATTCCGCCGTCGGTGCCTTGGTAATGGACGAGTCCGGGATCACCCGGCCCGCCGGTCCGTGCGCGTCATCCGGCAGGTTCTCGTTGCGCCACCTGGCGAGCGCGTACACCTCGGTCTTGTAGACGTCCTTCAGGACCGAGTAGCCGCCGCACATGTCGCCGTACAGCGTGGCGTAGCCCACCGACATCTCGGACTTGTTGCCGGTCGTGACCACCATCTCCCCGAACTTGTTCGACAACGCCATCAGCAGCAGCCCGCGCACGCGCGCCTGCAGGTTCTCCTCGGTGACGTCGCGGGCGCGGCCGGTGAAGCTCGGCACGAGCGCGGCCTCGGCGGCGGCGACGGTCGACGCGATCTCGAGCGTATCCAGCCTCATTCCCAGCAGCCGGGCCGTTTCGGCGGCGTCATCCTGACTCTCGCGGCTCGTGAACCTGGACGGCAGCCGGACCCCGCGGACCTTGTCGGCTCCTAGCGCGTCGACCGCCACTGCCGCCGTCAGCGCCGAATCGATGCCTCCCGACAGCCCGAGCACGACTCCCGGAAAGCGGTTCTTCCCGACGTAGTCCCTCAGGCCGAGCATCATGGCGCTGTAGATCGCGTTCAGCCGGGGAGGCTCGCTCCACTCGATCCCATCGCCCTCACAGCGCCACCGCCCGTCCGTGCGGCTCCATCGCGTCATCACGACCGTCGATCGCCAGAAGGGCAGTTGCCGGGCGAGGGTTCCGTCGCCGTTGATGACGAACGATCCCCCGTCGAAGACCAGTTCGTCCTGGCCGCCGACCAGGTTCACGTAGGCGAGTGGGATGCCCGTTTCGGCCACTCGATCACTGGCGAGGGCCATCCGCTGGTGAAATTTTCCGACATCGAACGGCGAGCCGTTGGGGACGAGCAGCAACTCCGCGCCGGCGCGCGCCAGGTGCGAGGTCACCGTGGGGAACCAGACGTCTTCGCAGATGGGCAGCCCCAGACGAAGGTCTCGAAACGTCACCGGCTGGGGCAGTGGCCCGGGTGAGAAGACGCGTTTCTCGTCGAACACGCCGTAGTTGGGGAGCTCGTACTTGAAGCGAAGCTGACACTGCCCATCGGCGACCAGGGCGGCGGCGTTGTGCAGGCATCCGCCCTCGCGCCAGGGAAGCGTGACCACGAGAGCGGGTCCCGACCGGCTTTCGGCCTCCAGCGCGTTCAAGGCGCCGGCGGCCGCCTCGACCAGCGACGGACGCAGGACCAGATCCTCTGGCGGGTACCCAACGATGGCGAGCTCCGGGAAGACGACCAGGTCGGCCCCGAGGGCCGACGCCTCATCCCGTGTCCGCCTGATGAGGGAGAGGTTGCCGGCGATGTCGCCTACCGTTGGATTGACCTGGGCGATGGCAATCGACAGGGTCACGGTACGCCGATTGTGACACAGAGGTTCGATCGGCCTTCTCTCCCGTCGTTGCCCGCAGCCGGCTGCGCGCCGGTGCCAGTCTGCGCAACCGCGCGCCTGAATCGCGCGACTCCACTCGCGTACAGGAGCGTAAAGCCCTTACCACGGGTGTCGTTTTCGAATACGCGATTCGGGCGGGTGCCGACCGCTAACTCACTGAACTCAAAACTGTTGTCTGTACCTGATCAGTTGGCGAGTGCCTTGCAGGGCGAGCGTGCCATGCGAGACGTTCGACCTTGACGAGCAGAGTGCGGTGTCGCTTCGCTGCGGCGTTGATGACGCTGGCCATCATCTGGCCGGCCGCGGCGCAGGCGCAGACCGTCACCGCCACGTGGGATCCGAGTCCGCCGTCGGACAGCGTGACCGGCTACGACGTGTGTATCGGCACGTCGGCGGGGTCCTGCAACGTCCGGCAGACGTCGGTCGCCAGCCCCCAGGTCTCGTTTCCGTTCTCGCCCGGCGGCGGCGTGCTTCACTACGTCACGGTCAGGGCCGTCAACTCGAACGGCACGGGCCCGTATGCCAGCCCGGTCACGTTTTCGATTCCCGGGTTCGCGCAGCCGAGCAACCAGACCAGTCAGGTCGGCACCGCGATCACCCCTGTGACCCTCTCGGTCGTGGATCCAGATGGCAGCACGCTCAGCTTCACCCACACGGGTCTGCCCGTGGGACTCACGATCAATTCGAGCACACGTCAGATTACCGGCACGCCGTCGGCGGCGGGCACCTACAACGTGACCGTGTTCGTGACCGACGGTCTGGTCACCGTGTCGCGCTCGTTCACGTGGACGATCACGTCCCCGATCTCCCTTGGATTGACGCCGAGCGTCAACAGTCCCCAGGTGGCTGGCACGACCGTGACCTTCACGGCCTCGGCAAGCGGTGGACAGGGACCGTATCAGTACAAGTGGTGGCTGTACAACGGCAGCACCTGGACGATGGTCCAGAACTGGGGCAGCGCGACCTACAGGTGGACGCCGACGCAGGCGAACGCAAACTATCGCATCGGCGTCTGGGCGCGCGACTCGACGACGACGGCCGACATCAACACTTACAACCTGTCGGTGACCTACGCCGTTACTGCGGCGGCATCTGCGCCTGCGTCGTCGGCGCTGACGCTCGTCTTGACGAGTAACCTCGCGAGCCCCCGCACTACTGGTACGTCGATCACGTTCACGGCCTCAGCGTCTGGCGGACAGGCACCTCACCAGTTCAAGTGGTGGCTGTACAACGGCAGCACGTGGACGATGGTCCAGAACTGGGGCAGCGCGACCTACACGTGGACGCCGACGCAAGCGAACTCGAACTATCGCATCGGCATCTGGGCGCGCGACTCGACGACGACGACGGACATCAGCACCTTCAACCTGTCCGTGCCCTACGTGATTACGGCAGCCTCGTCGGGGTCAGCCTCGTCGGGGCCGCTCACGCCGAATCTCACGAGCAACCTCGCCAGCCCGCAGGTCACCGGCACGTCCATCACGTTCACGGCGGGCGCGACGGGCGGCGTGGGCCCGTATCAGTTCAAGTGGTGGCTGTACAACGGGAGCACGTGGACGATGGTGCGTGACTGGGGCAGCGCGACCTACACGTGGACGCCGACACAGGTGAACGCGAACTATCGCATCGGCATCTGGGCGCGCGAGTCGACGACCACGGCCGACATCAACACCTACAACCTGTCCGTGCCCTACGTGATTACGGGGTCAGCCTCGTCGGGGTCAGGCTCGTCGGGGCCGCTCACGCCGAATCTCACGAGCAACCTCGCCAGCCCGCAGGTCACCGGTACGTCCATCACGTTCACGGCGGGCGCGACGGGCGGCGTGGGGCCCTATCAGTTCAAGTGGTGGCTGTACAACGGCAGCACGTGGACGATGGTGCGGGGCTGGGGCAGCGCGACCTACACGTGGACGCCGACGCAGGCGAACGCGAACTATCGCATCGGCATCTGGGCGCGCGACTCGACCACGACGGCCGACATCAACACCTACAACCTGTCGGTGCCCTACGCCATCACGACGGGATCGGCCACGACGGGGCCATTGACGCCAACCCTGACGAGCAATCTCCCCGGCGGGCAAACGCAAGGCACGTCAATCACGTT
>Ga0209640_10004857_pt1 | contig 11754 bp, 10 predicted proteins | sample RifCSP10_1_FD_184018 | JGI IMG/M metagenome (GOLD analysis project Ga0209640, IMG submission 184018) | Soil microbial communities from Rifle, Colorado - Rifle CSP2_sed 10_1 (SPAdes) (version 2) | ecosystem: Environmental > Terrestrial > Deep subsurface > Rock core/Sediment | place: Rifle... | reverse complement strand
GGTCCATACCACCTAACACTCGATCCGATAACTTTCTTCGTGTGGGACAAAGGATTGCGGAATTTTGCAGAAACAGCGGAATGGCTGGTTCGTCGGTTCGACCAGTCCCACCGCGGTCGAAGCGGAGCGACACAGCTTAAAAGAAAGAAAGGAGCAGTTATGTGTCCAAATTTTTTTCGCCGCACGAGGGTGCGCGCATTGATTCTGGCCGGCGTTCTCGGCGCCTTCGCAACTTCACAGGCGGCCGCCGATGGCACCGTTCAGAAAGCGGCCTCCACCTCCGACGGTTATTGCAATCTGAAGATCCCCGCCATGCGACCGAGCACGTTGGCGACCGGGACGCCGGAGCTCAAAAGCTCGACAACCGGCGACCTGATCGATTTCTACGGTCCGTGCAACTATGATCCAAGGAGCAAAGAAGAGGTCGCAATGCAGAAGAAATTCCGGAGTCTCAAGTACGGAAAATTTTAACGCGGGCTCGGAACAGCTTCGACCTTTTTAACCCCGTTCGTCGTGGAGAGTCTTGCCCGTCCACTCCACGATGAACGGCCGCTTTGCAGCGCCCAAATGCGCCCAGATTCGCCGCTCACCCCTGGCGAGCTGCCCGCGCGGCAAAAGAGCGATCGTCAGGCGGTCGCCTGAACCGATATCCTGGAGAAAATTTTTCGCGCATTGCCTTCGGTGATCTTGTAGCGCTCTTCGTCACTCAGCCAGTCGATCGATTGGAAAATCGGCACGAGGTCTTCGAAGTTGCGCCCGGTCTTGGGGTCGATGGCGTTGACCGCACCGAACATCTCGGTGGCAAAGAGCACGTTGTCGGCGCCGACGCGCTTGATGAGAAGCTCCATTGACTCCTTGTCGTAAATCGCCATGTCCCAGTAAACGCGGCGAGCGGCTTCTTCGAACGGTTCGAGCCCTTCTCTCACGTGCATGCCGCGCTGGCGATTCCACTGGAAGGGGATCGCACCGCCGCCGTGCGGGATAATGATTTTTAGTTTCGGAAAATCTTTGAACACCCGCGATTTAAGCAGCTCGACCGCGGCGGAGTTGTGATGCGCGATATAATAAGCGTTCGTCAGGTGCATCGCCGGGTTGAGCGAGGCGCTGGCGTGGACGGTGCACGGCACATCCAGCTCGACCATCTTCTCCCATAAAGGATACCACCACTCGCTGCCCATGGACGGCGTCAATGGCTCGCGCCCGCCGGCGACGTCGGGATTGACGTTGCAGCTAACGAAGCCGAGATCCTTGACGCAGCGATCGAGCTCGTCGGCCCACTCCTTGGGCCCCACGCCCGGCGATTGCGGGAGCTGGCACACCGGCGAGATTTTATCCGGAAAAAGTTTGGCGATGCGCGCGATCAGGTCGTTGCACGCTTCGGTCCAGTAGCGACTGACCAAGGGCGAACCAAAGTGATGGCCCATTGCCGACGCCTGGGGCGAAAACAACAAACGGTCGATGCCCGATTCCTGCATGCGTTTCAGCTGACCCTGCATCGAACGGGAGAGTTCTTCATCGCTGATGTTAAGCTTGGCGCGCACCGGCTTGGCGAGATTGGTGATCTGCTGGCCGCGGTAAGCCTGCAACTGCGCCGGCGCCGTGGTGAAATGGGTGTGAGCATCGATGATCATCGGTGATCCTCCTAAAGGTTCAAAACGTTCAAGTCGTTCAACCGCTCGCTAAAACTGCGGCCCGTTCAAGTCGTTCAAAACGTTCAAGCGGTGCGCTCCGTTCAAGACGATGCGGAGCAACGCGGGCAGGGGCCGTGTGTCCTTCGACGTCTCATGACATGCCGTTGGGACTTTGCGCTCTTTGCGATTAAATCTCTTTTCATTTTTGGCTGCGGTTCGCCGCTTTGGGGCCTTTGCGGTTAACTCCAAGCTGAAACTCCAAACCGGAGACGCGAGCCCCCAAGGCAAACCCAACACTGATTGTCACGTCCAAGCCGCTTTGCTATACCAGGCTCCTACGGAACGTTCAAAGCTCAACGACTTGAACAATTTAAAGGCTTGACCGTTTGAATGGATTCCTAAGGAGTTAATTCATGCCAGACATACCCCGCCTGAACGGCGTAATCAAAGCCCTCGATCAAGGTCAAACCGCCTTCGTCGCGTTCACGCCCGTCGATATCGAGAGCGCCGTCGCCATGGCCAGCTCCAAGCTCGACGGCGTCGCCTTCGAAATGGAGCACGCGCCGCTCGACTTTCCCGGCTTGCGCCAGGCGCTGCAATTCATGCTCGACCGCCGTCAGATCGTCGAACGGGCAACTCTCGCTCCATCGGTCACGCCCATGGTACGTGTACCGCCCAACGGTAACGAAAAAAATCAATGGATCGCCAAACAAGTGCTCGATATCGGCGTGTTCGGCATCATCTTCCCGCACGTGAGCAGCGCCGAAGAAGCGTGGAACGCCGTGAGCGCTTGCCGTTATCCGCGTCTCTCTACGGCGCCGATTTACCACCCGCCGGGAATTCGCGGCGATGCGCCGGCGCGCGCCGCGCGCTATTGGGGCTTAACCCAGCAGGAATATTACAGGCGCGCCGACGTCTGGCCGCTCGATCCCCAGGGTGAAATTCTTGTCGTCATTCAGTGCGAAGATACGCGCGCCATCGACAATCTGCCGCGAATCCTCAAAGAAGTGCCCGGCATCGGCGTGGTCTTGATCGGCGAGGGTGATCTCAGCCAGGAGCTCGGTCATCCGCGCGACTACGAACACCCGGTTGTCGCCAAGGAAATCGACCGGATTCTCGCGATCTGCAAAGAATACAACATGCCCTGCGGCCATCCCCATCCCGATGCCCACAATATCGAGCGCCTGGTGGCCTGCGGCTATCGATTCCTGATGCCCTCGGCGCCACGCTCTTTCGGTGTTCTCGAGCAGGCACGAAAGTTAGCGGGCAGGTCTTAACGGCAGCGCGGATGCGCAGCGCGGCCAGCCGCAAACGAAAAATGACAGGACATTTCACCACGAAGCTCGCGGAGATCACGAAGTTAAAGGAATTGAAATGGAATAATTCAAGAATCCTTCGTGGCCTTCGTGCGCTTCTTGGTTGGTATTTTTCTCCTTGATTCATCAGCTTACGGTCAGTGCGCCGAATTTGCACGCCTGTGCAAAATTGCAGCGCTCTCATTAAGATGATAGTGGACGCTCATGGCAACATTCAGCGAATTCTGCGACGGTTATTTCACCAAATATTTCGAGCTTCATCCCACCGAGGCGATCTACTACGGGATTGAAGGCTACGATCACCTGCTCAACGATTATTCGGACGACACCTACCAAGCGGAAAGATCCTTTGTTGCAGACTCGCTGGCGGCGCTGAGGAATATTTCCGGCGCTGATTTAAATGAGGACCAGAAGATCGATCACTCCCTGCTCGAAGGAAAATTGACGATTCAAAATTATGAGCATGCTAAGGAAGACTACCGTCTCAAGTGGCCGGACATCTATTCCCCGATCGATGCAATTTACATCCTGACCGTTCGTGCAACCAACGATTTGACCGGCAATCTCTTGAGCCGCCTGCATCACACGCCGGCTCTCATCCGGCAAGGCATCGGCAATCTCAGCCGCAAAGAGGCTAGTCCGCCGAAGCTCTGGACCGAGATGGCGATCGAAGGCGCCAAAGGCGCCGCCCGTTTTCTCGACACTCTGCCGAGCCATCCGAAAGTTCAGGCGAGCATCAAGAACACCGGCGCGCTGCTTGCCGCGATCGAGCAAGCCAAATCTGCCATCAGTGATTTTGCCGGATTCCTCGAGCGTGATCTGCTACCGCGCAGCAACGGCGTTTACGCAGTCGGCACGGAACACTACAATCTACTACTGCGGAAAAAACACTTTCTGGATCATGACGCTGGGAGCCTGCTTGCGCTCGGCGAGGAACTGTTTACCCAAACCAAGCGTGAATTGACCGAGCTTACGGCCGACATCGCGCCGGGAAAAGGCATTGAGGACGCAGCGCGGGCAATTCAGGCAAACCACCCGTCTTCCGACCAAGTTCTCTCCGCGTATCAAAAGGCCATGGAAGCCGCGCGCGAGTTCGTCAAAGAGTGGAAGCTTGTTTCATTTCCTCCAAAAGAGGAACTCCACGTCGTGCTTACCCCCGAGTTTCGCCGTCATGAGATTCCTTTCGCCGCTTATCTGTCGCCATCGCCGAAAGATCTTGACCAAGTCGGCTACTATTACGTCACTCCGGTGAGCGATGATGATTTGCTCCGCGAGCATAACTGGGTAGGTTTGGAGAATACTTCCGTGCACGAAAGTTACCCCGGCCATCATCTGCAATTCTCCGTCGCCAATTCGATTGCCGCGGCTTCGACTTTGCCGCGACTGATGAATGAATCTTCGGTTTTCTACGAGGGTTGGGCGCTCTATTGCGAGCAACTCATGCAGGAGCAAGGCTTCCTTAAATCCAAAGAGCACCGCTTCGTCATGCTCAAGGATCGGCTCTGGCGCGCGCTTCGCATCATCATCGACGTGAAAACGCAGACCGGAAAAATGACTTACGACGAAGCGGCCGAGCTCATGGTGCGCGAGCTTCATTTCCCGCGAGCGCAAGCCTGCGGCGATCTGAACTGGTACAGTCAATCGCCCTCAGGCCCGATGGGCTATGCGCTCGGCTGGTCGATGATCAACCGCCTGCGCGATCGAGAGCAAAAACGTCTCGGCACAAAGTTCAACCTGCGTGAATTTCACGACACGCTGTTGAGCGCCGGCAGCATCTCCCTCCCGCTGGTCGAAAAAAGACACTTTACGTACACGGCTTGAAGTCTTGCACATTTTGAACGGCTTGAACCACGCGCCGCGGCTCCTTATTCGTTCAAAAAGTTCAAATCGTTCAAGCGCTCCAAAACGTTATGAAGACCAAGAATAAACCACGCGGCCCGTTATTGGGCGCCCAAATGTCGATTGCCGGGGGTGTCGGCAATGCCTTCCTCGAGGGCAAAAAGGTCGATTGCGACGCGATTCAGATTTTTACCAAGTCCTCGCGTCAATGGGCCGCCAAACCGTACACGAAAGAAGAGATTGAGCAGTTTCACATCAACCGGAAAGAGACCGGCATCGGCGCCGTCATCGCCCACGACTCGTACTTGCTAAACATGGGCTCGCCGGATGCGGCGCTGCGCCAGCGCTCTGTGGCGGGCTTTATCGATGAATTCGAGCGCTGTGAAATCCTGGGTGTGAGACATCTTATCGCGCACCCCGGTGCGCATGTCGGCGCTGGAGAATTGGAAGGTATCAAGACGATCGCAAAATCTTTAGACGAAGTTCACCAAGCGTGCCCCGGTTATGGCGCGAAAGTCACTCTCGAGATCACCGCCGGCCAGGGCTCCAATCTCGGTTACCGCTTCGAACAGATCGCCCACATCATCGATGCCACTCGGGAGGGCGACCGCTTGCGCGTATGCTTCGACACTGAGCACGCTTTTGCTGCCGGTTACGATCTTCGAACGGCGGAGGGTTACGAGCGCACGTTCGCCGAATTTGACGAGATCATCGGCATCGATCGGCTTGCAGCGTTCCATCTGAACGATTCCAAAAAGGAATTCAATTCCCGCGTCGACCGCCACGAGCATATCGGCAAGGGCTTTCTTGGCATCGAAGCTTTTCGCCTATTGTTAAACGACCGAAGGTTTTGGGGGTTGCCGATGTGCTTGGAAACGCCGAAAGGACCGGACTTGAAGGAAGACCGCGAAAATCTTGAGTTGCTGCGAAGCCTGATCAGGGACCGGTCATCGTAGCCAAAAACATTTTACCAGGAAGGCCGCGAAGAGTACGAAGGCTGGAAGTGTAGAAACATTCTGTCTGAAATGTTCGTGACCTTCGCGTGCTTCGTGGTGAAATAGCATTTCGGTTAGGAGCGGCGCGTCAGACCATTTGCGTAAAGCGCGAACCACTCTCAACTGCAGCACTGCGAGATCTTAACCCTCGCCCGCTTGAGCCTAAGGCTGATCCGCCTCTGGAGGACGCGGGAGAGAGGGGGGAAGGAAGTTAATTCTAGGCGGGGATCTCAATCCCCGGGAAAAAATATTGGACGATGACTCCGAGGCCGTATCCCAGGACGGTAGCGCTGACCGCAATGAGAAAAAATTGCAGACCGGATAAAAGCAGCGACTGGCCGGCGAGCATGCCCTTAAAGGCGCCAACGCCGAAAAGCGTGATCCCACCGAGCAAGGCCGAGAGGTAGAGAGCGGTAAGACCCGGCAAGAACATGTAGGGCAGGATCGGCACGATGGCGCCGACGATAAAAGACAAACCCATGATCAGCGCCGCTTGCACTGGCCGATTGATTTCCGCGCTACCCAATCCGAAAACTTTTTCCTGAAACGTGCGCAGAAAAACGTTACGCTGCTGGACCAGCACCTTGACCATTCGGTAGCTTTGCTCCTTGCTCATGCCCTCCTCGCCGAGCGCCTTGAGCAAGCCTTCCGCCGCTATATAAGGCTCCCGTTCGGCGAGCTTCTCCGCGTCCCCAATCTCTTTGTCGAAAATCTCTTTCTGCGCGTTGGAAGAAAGATAGGAGCCGGCGGCCATCGAGATGGCCCCGGAAAACATCGCCGTGAGCCCGGCAATAATAACGACAAGATTATTTTCGGTAGCGCCCTGAATGCCAGCCAAAAGGCCAACCGTGCTGATCAAGCCGTCCTGAATGCCGAAAACGAATTCGCGAATCCGCGCCCGGCTCTCGATCAGCTGTTTTTTTTGCTGGATTTCGTCGAGAGACATTTAGAAGTCAAAAGGCAAAAGGTAAAATTCCGGAGGGCACGAGAGTTCGCTGATTCCGAAGTTTTTCCCTTTTACCCTTTTACTTTTGCCTTGTTTTAATATTTGAGGCCCAAATCCCCTGTCGGTTCACCGGGCTTCCAATCGGATGGGCACAGTCGCTCCGTACGCAACGCCCTGAGCACGCGCAAGGTTTCTTCCACGCTGCGCCCGACGTTGACGTGGCTGACAACTTGATACGAAATGCTGCCCGCCAGGTTGATGATGAAGGTGGCGCGCAGGCTCACCCCTTCTTTTTCATCGAGCACGCCGTACGCGCGGCTGATGGTTTTTTCTTCATCGCTGAGCAACGGATATTCCAATCCTCCCAATTCCTCCGCCCAGGAGCGATGGCTGGCAATCGTATCGACGCTGACGCCGAGAATCGCCGAATTCTCGGCGGTGAATTCTTTCGCCAGCTTGCTGAAGCCGACCACCTCGGTCGGACAAATGAAGGTAAAATCCGCCGGATAGAAAAATAACACCAGCCACTTTCCCCGGTAGGCCGATAGCGAATACTCGGCGACTTCGCCGCGCAAGATGCCTTTTACCCGGAAATCCGGTGCTTGGTCGCCTATTCGCAATGCATTCATCGTCTCTCCCACGCGCTCAAGAAATATTTTGCCAGAGTGAAAAAGCGTCTTTCTGATCGGGGGACGCCTTCGATATGAACCAGTGTTCTTCGACCGCGCCGGCATTGAGCAAGCCGAAAAAATAGATCCTCAACATCTGGTCGACCAATTGCGGCAACGGCAGATCGCGCTTGGGCTGGTACCAGGTGTAAATCCAGTTCATCATGCCGAACAAGGCGAATGTAGCCACCCGCAAATCAATGGCTTTGCCGCCGTGTTTTTGTTGGAGATCGCCGATCAGATCCATGATCACTTTCACATAGCGCCGTTTGAGCACGAGAACCTTGTCTTGAAACTCGCCGGTCAGAGATTCGTCCTCATGTGCCATCACCTTCATTTCCGGCATATTGTGCAGAAAAAAACTCAAGTGATTCTCGGCAAAGGCGCGAATGCTCGCGCGCACGTCGGATTGCGAATCCGACGCCTGCTCCCAGCATTGCAGCAGCGTTACGAAGCAGCGCTCTTGAATCAAATAGAGCAATTCCTCTTTGGTCGTGAAGTAGTAATAGAGACCGGATAAACTCATCTTGGTGGCGCGCGCGATATCGCGCACCGAAGTATGATGAAAGCCTTTTTCAGCGAAGATCTTGGCCGAAGCTTTGAGTATCAGCTGGAGTTTTTCGTCGTAGTGACGGGTTGCCGGCTCGACACGGTTGGACATGGGTAGAGGAGATCTTTGCAAATCGATCTCGGCCTGTCAACTTTCTCGTTCATCGGGCTCAGTCTGGTCAGACTCTCTCATTTCGTCCCCTACCGCACCGGCGGCTCGGTTTCTCGAGCCGCAAAAAGCATCGCGCGATCGATCGTCAATCCAAGCTCCGCGCCTTCTTGATAACTGGCCGTCTTGGACGTTTGAACCCGCAGCACGACGCCGTCCGCCCTGACTTTGTAATCGATTAGATGCCCTGAATAGCTGCTTACCTCCACACGACAGCGGATAACGCCGGCTGGGCTCAACGATATATCTTCCGGTCTTACGGCAACGACACACTCGCCGCTAAGATTGCTGCGGTCGATGACGTTGAGACGATGGCTGCCGAGAAATTCCACAGTGGCTTCTTCTCCACTCCTGTTGAGAATCCGGCCGGAAACGAAGTTCATGAGTCCAATGAAATCGGCGACGAAACGGTCCGCTGGGCGAGTATAAATCTCGGCCGGCGCTCCGACCTGAACGATGCGGCCGGCATTCATCACCGCGAGCCGGTCCGACATCGCCAAAGCTTCCGTCTGATCGTGAGTGACGTAAAGAATCGGAATGCCGGTGCGGCGCTGCAAGTCCTTTAGCTCAAAGCGCATCTGCTCGCGCAATTTTGCGTCAAGATTACTCAGCGGCTCATCGAGAAGGAGCACTTCGGGCTCCTTGATCAAGGCCCGGGCCAAGGCGACCCGCTGTTGCTCGCCACCGGAGAGTTGACTGGGATAGCGACCGGCCAGTTTTTCCAGACCTACGGTATGCAATGCGTCCTTGAGCTTGGTCTCGATGACTTCTTTCGCTAGTTTCTTCAGCTTCAAGGGATAAGCGACATTATCGTGCACCGTCATATGGGGCCAGACGGCGTAATTCTGAAACACCATGCCGAGGGGCCTGAGCTCGGTAGGAACGTTAACTCCGTCGGCGGTCGAGTTCACGCGTGTTTCACCGATGTAGATTTCACCTTCGGTGGGTTCTTCAAGCCCCGCGACGCATCTTAAAACCGTGCTTTTGCCGCAGCCACTCGGCCCCAGCAAAGAAAAAAATTCATTGTCGCCCACAGCGAAAGTGACGGCATCCGCCGCAACGACCTTCCCGTACCGCTTTGCCAAATTGTTAATGCGGATCTTTTCCATTCAGTTCAAAACCCTGCGATACCGCCGGTCAACTTTCGAATCAGCATATTCCCAAAGATCAAAAGACCCATAACGATCGAAGCCAGGGCGGCAGCGATCTCTCGGTAACCGGCGTCCTGCAAGTTGTAAACGACAACCCCGATGGTTTCCGTATGATAGGCGTAAAGCAAGATCGACACGGTCAGCTCGCGCAGAGCGGGCATAAAAACTAGAATCCAGCCGGCAATCATCCCTGGTCGCGCCAGCGGCAGAATAATATCGCGCAAGCGCGGCAACAATTTTGCCCCGGAGGTCCTGGCGGCTTCTTCGAGCGAATCATGAACTTGTTGCAGCGTCGAATTCGTAGTCCGGACCGCAAAGGGAAGGTAAACCGCCAAGTACGCCACCAGGATAATCCACAGTGTGCCGTAAAGGCTTACCGGCGGTCTGGCCCAAGCAAGAATCATCGCGATGGCGATTACGGTATGCGGCACGGCGTAAGGAATCGTGGCGAGAAAGTCCAGCACACGGCTGCCCCTCAGTTTGGCCTTGACGTGCAGATAGGAAATCACCGTGCCGACAAGCATCGCCACGGTGGCCGCCACGGCGCCGAGGAACAAGCTATTCATGATCGCTCTCTGCGCCGCTTCAAAGCTCAGCACATAGTTAAAATTTTGCAGCGTCAGATTGGCTGCGGTGATCGGCGCGCCCCAGTAACGCATCAGCGCCGTCAGGATCATGGAAAGAATCGGCAAGATCGAGATGAAGAGCACAAGAGCCGATGTCATCAAAAACAGTAGATGGCGAATGGATCGGAGTTTAAGCTCGGAGGGATGCACCGCTTTTCCGGAGATCACCGTGAAGCGGCTCTCCCCTCGTTGAACACCGAACTGAAGCGCCATCGTCACCAAGGCAACCAGCACGAGCATGCTGGAAAGCGCTGTGGCCAGGCCAAAATCGGGAATCGCCAAGGCGTAATAGATGCTCGTGGTAAGAACGAAAAATCTCGCGCGCATACCGAGAAGCGCCGGTATCCCGAAATTGGCGAGCGCGCCGATAAACGCCAGTAATCCACCGGCCATGATCGCCGGGAGGACCAAGGGCAGAGTTATCTGGCGCATGACTTGGTAGGTGCCCGCTCCCGAGGTGCGCGCAGCCTCTTCAAGGCTCGCGTCCATGCGCTCCAATGCGCCCGCCACCGTGATAAAAACCAAGATGAAATAGTGCACGGTCAGTACGAAGACAATGCCGCCGGCGCTATAGATGTTCCAAGGCACCGTCGCGAAACCAAGAACTTCGAGAAAGAGTCTGGCGAGGTAGCCTTGCGGACCCAAAAGTTGGATCCACGCAATGGCTGCAAAAAACGACGGCAGCGCGTAGGGCAGAACCAACAAAGTCCGCAGAGTTTTTTTGCCGGGGAGATCCGTGCGTATGACGAGAAAAGCCAGAAGAGTTCCCAGGACCATACACATGGCGGCAGTTGCGCATGAAATCCAAACCGAATTCAGCAGCGCCCGGTAGTAACTGGGATACGAAAAAACCTTTTGATAGCTTTTTAGTGAGAGAACGCCGGCGTCCAGAAAACTTCTAAATAAGACTTGCCAGAGCGGATAAATGACCACGAGCAGAACGAAAACGCCGGTCGCCGCCATCAAAAGATAGCGGCGGTCGAAGTTGGCAGCGGTCATTCGCAAGGTATTGATGCGCGCCCGGCTACTGAAGCATCAGCTTTTCGAATTTTTCTCGAATCGCCGGCGCGTTGTCGGCTGCCCATTCGTAGGGAATCGGCAGGAACTTAATTTGTTGTGCCGAGGGCTGTCCGGCTGGAGGTTTGACGTCACCCCGCACCGGAATCACTTCCTGCTTGACTAAGAATTCCTGGCCTTCTTTCGACAAGACGTAGTCGACAAATGCCTTACTGCCATCGGGGTTCTTTGTTCCCTTGATAATCGCAATCGGGCTGGGCACCGAAATAGCTCCTTCCGATGGCCACACGATCGCCAGCGGCGCTCCTTTCTTGATCAAACCAGCCACGATGTAGTCAAGGGTCATGGCAATGCCAAACTCTCTGCCCGCCAGAGCGGTAGCGGCTTCAGAGTTTCCGCGGACGATGGCGACGCCTTTTGCTCTTGCCCGCTCAAACCAGCCCCAACCATCGTGTTGTACGAAGGCGGCGACTGTAACAAAATTGGAACCGGAATACAGCGGGTTGCCCATGACGGCTTTTTTGCCGACTTCGGGAAAATCTTTCCAGGATTTGGGAGCGTCTTTCAGCGGGATCACTTCGGTGTTGACCGCGATGATCATGTTGATCAGGCGGCCGGCGGTGAACAGCCCTTTCGGATCTTTAAGATCGGCGGGGATCGCTTTTGCCTCGGGAGAAATGTAACTGAACAGCTCGCCGCGCTTTCTGAGATCGTAGTAAACAGGAGCGTCTGCCAGCCAGAGCAGATCTGCGCGAATTCCGCCAACCTCGCGCTCCGCGGCGATTTTGGCGCACACCTCGGTGCTTCCGGCCCGGTATATTTCCACTTTAATATCTGGCCGCTTCTT
>Ga0209640_10004856_pt1 | contig 11755 bp, 8 predicted proteins | sample RifCSP10_1_FD_184018 | JGI IMG/M metagenome (GOLD analysis project Ga0209640, IMG submission 184018) | Soil microbial communities from Rifle, Colorado - Rifle CSP2_sed 10_1 (SPAdes) (version 2) | ecosystem: Environmental > Terrestrial > Deep subsurface > Rock core/Sediment | place: Rifle... | reverse complement strand
CATGGGGAAGCCGATCGCCGAGCATCAGCTCATCGCGGGGAAGCTCGCGGACATGGAGACGCGCTGTGAGGCGGCGCGCGGGCTTCTCTACCGGTTCGGGCGCATGGTCGACGAGGGCGCGCCGGACGAGGAGCTCACGAAGGCCTCGGCGATGGCGAAGCTCTTCTGCACCGACACGGCGATGGAGCTCACCACGGAGGCGGTGCAGATCCTCGGCGGGTACGGATACGTCAGCGAATACCCGGTCGAGCGCATGATGCGCGACGCGAAGATCACGCAGATCTACGAGGGGACGAACGAGATCCAGCGCCTCGTGATCGCACGCGAGATGCTGAAGGAGTCGCGCGCCTTCCTGCTCGCCGGCGTCGCGTAGCCGTCTCGATCACGGGCGCAGCGACGACACATCGACGACCTCGAAGGCCGAGCCGGTGACTTGGTGCAGCGAGTGAAGGTCGTCGTTCGACCAGCGCGCGTGGGGGGAGCCGGAATGAACCAGTCGGCGCCATTGTCCGCGACGATCATCCCGTACTCCTTGAGCGCACGGAGAACGATGCGCACACGTACGCGCGCCGGGTACGGGAGACGGTCACGCGTGCGCGTGCCGGATCCGTCCGGCGGAGGCCTCCTCGTATCGGGCGAGGCCGGGGAGGATCGGGAGCCCCGCTGCGTCGGCTGATGTCCAGTCCGCCGGCCGCAGTCGGTTCGAGCGCAAGTCCAGATCGCTCCGCAGCCCGCACGCCAGCCGCCGCCCGGCGTCGGATAGAGCGCGTAAAGCTCATACAGGTGGTCTGCGCGCTCCGACTACCCCCGACCGCAGCGGACGAGCTCGTTGAGGCAGCCCTCCACGAGCCGCCTGAGCGCCCCGGGCTTCCACGCGTTGAGGAAGTCTGCGTGACCGCTCAGCTGGCCTCCGGACGCGAGCGAGAAACCCTCTCCCCCGAGGCTTGGATAGCGGAACAGGATGGTGACGGCCGGCACCGCGACCGGGTGGCTCGACGGACAGCGCCCAAGCAGCGCATACGCCATGTGGCTCTTGTGGTCGGGGCTGTCGAGCCTGCTGCCGTCCCAGCAGTTCGGGAAGCGCACGTGCAGGCGGAGGGCCGACCCCGGGGCATTCGCGCATGTCGGCACGGTGCTCGACGGCGATCCCCCGGCACCGCCGCCGCAGTTCCAGAACACGACCCGGAAGGACTGCGGAGTAGTCGCGCTCGCGTCGCCGGCGATCATGCGCAGGTTGTTCGGGAACGTGCGAACCTCGGCGAAGGTCCCGCGCCGGTAGTAGATCGTGGCCGCCGCCGGAAGCACCGGCGTTGTCCCCTGGTAGAGCGTCGGCATCCAGTACGCCGCCGTGTCGTCAGCCCGTGTGCAGGACGTCGTTCCGGACCGGAGCGAGCCGAACGTGGACGACGCGTTCGTCGTGCGGTTGCCGACGAAGGTGTGGTCGTGGGACGCGCCGGGTTTGCCGAAGAAGACGATCGGGTCGTCGGCAGCACGATGGGAGAAGCGGCAGCTCTCGATGAAGTTGACGCCGCGAAGGTCCCGCCCCGCGACGCCCGTTCGCTCGTCACCGGTTTTCGGCTTGTCGCCGGCAAAAGCCACGGGTCCCAGCGTTGCCGCCACGATCAGCACAAGCGCCCCGGCCACGAGCAGAACGAACCCTCTCATCGATGCCCTCCCCCTTCGAGAACAGAGCTGATCGTAGTCAGACAGTGAGCCGTTCGGTTTCTGAGAGCAATGTGTGACGGCTCGGTAAGCATTCCGTACGAGTTGCAACCCGCTCGGTAAGGGAGTTGAATCGGCTGCAATTCGACATAAGGAGGAGTGATGCCCACATACGTGAGCCTGATCAACTGGACCGAGAAGGGCGCCGCCGGGTTCAAGGAGACGGTGGACCGGGCAGAAGCCGGCAAGCAGCTCGCGGGCGCGTTCGGGGGCTCGCTGAAGCAGATCTACTGGACGCTCGGGCCGTACGACATCGTCGCGATCTCAGAGGCGCCCGACGACGAGAGCGCCACCGCGTTCGCGCTCACGCTCGCCGCTCAGGGGAACGTGCGGACGACGACGATGCGCGCATTCGACGCCGACGAGATGAAGGGGATAATCGCCAAGGCGCCGTAGCTCTAGCCAGGCGGGGTCGCCCGCGGGTACCGAGCGCGGATCTCGTCGACGAAGCCGGCGAGCCGGTCGGCGACGTCGCCGTCCGCGATCTCGAGCACGTTCTCCGCGTTCCGCTCTCCTGAGCGGGAGAAGTTGAAGCTGCCCACGAACGATGTGTCGTCGGCGACGACCACCTTCGCGTGCATGAAGTCGTGCACCGAGTCCGGTCGCCAGGGCGTCGTGACCTTCCCGCTGATCGGCGCACCTTCGAGGATGCGGCGAAGGAGCGGGATCTTCCACTCGCTCACGCCGTTTGCCTTCCACTGCCGGAAGACCTGGTCGACCTGCGTGTCGTCGACCAGGCCCGCGACGTCGCAGCGCTGCTCGTTCACGACCTCGACGAGCGTCGCGAGAATCGGAGCCGACGTGAGAACGGGGGAGGCGATTCGTATGCGCTCGCGTGCCTTTCCGATGTGCTTGGAGACGCGGTGCGAAAGGGCCTCACCGTGCTCGGGGCAAAACCACGCGCGGACGCGGGCGCCGTCGACGTTCTCGGGGCGGGGGTCGACGTTGCCCGTGCCCTCGACCTCGCCGCGCTCCCAGAGCTGCTCGAACGCCAGGGCGTATGCGTAGGCGATCTCCCGGGACTCGACTATGGCGATGACATTCTCCTGCCGCGACCAGGAGTCGTCGGTCCAGTTGGTCGACCCCGTCCAGACCGCCTCACCGTCTCGTACGACGAACTTGTGGTGCATCAGGTCGGGAACACCGGCGATCCCGCGCGTCGGTACCGCGAGCGCCTCGATTGCCTCTGGCTTCGTCTCCGGCGGCGGTGGAACCGGGATCGGGCCGGGGTGGGATACGTCGTACACCATCCGCACAGCGACGCCGCGCTGGGAAGCAGCGAGCAGCGAAGCGATGACGAGCGCGCCCGCGTCGCTCTCCGAGCGAATGTCGTACATCGCGATGTCGAGCGATCGTCGCGCTTCGGCCAGGAAGGCGGCGATTCCTCGCGCGACCTCCGCCGGGCGCTGCCCGCCGTCCGTCAGCGTCTGGAGGGCGATGGCCGGGCGGGCCGACCCGTCGCTCACGCTGTCTGCGCGGCGCGAAGCGCGGCCTTGTGAGCGCGCTTCGCAGCCTGGTACTCGGCAAGCGACTCGGGCGAGTCGATGCGGCCAAGGCAGGGATGATCCGGGACGAGCTCCTGCGCCGCTTCCACGCCGAACCGCAGGGCCAGCACCGAGCCGAGGCCCTTGATCTTCATCTCGCCGAAGCCGGGAAGCGCGCCGATGCGCTTTCGGAGATCGGCCGCGTCCGCCGCTTCCGACCACACGCGCTCCGCACGCCCGCCGTACTCGTCCACGACGACCGCACACAGCTCCTGCACCCGTCGTGCCATCGAGCCGGGGAAACGATGGATCGCAGGTTTCGCGCGGAAGGCCTCCTCGAGCTTCGCCGGGTCCATCGAGGCGATCGTCCCCGGGTCGAGCTCTCCGATCCGCTCCCTGAGCTTCTGCGGGCCGGCGAATGCGGTCGGGACGGTGACCTGCTGATCGAGCGCGAACCCGATCAGGAGGGCGAGCGGATCGCGCGCGAGCAGCTCGTTCGCCTCGTGGGATTCCGTGAGATAGAGCGCCGCGGGCACGGCCTGAGTGTAGACCGCCTCACGTAGCTGGACACCGTGAGGCTGAGCACCCTGGACATGGGCGCCCAGCCGATCGCGCGCCTCGCCCGCCGCGGGCGAGCTTCATATGACGATGTCGGGTCGATACCCTCACGCAGTGGATCCGTTGAACGTCTTCTCGCCAGCGACGAGGACGTGGTTCGAGCGCGCATTCGAGACGCCCACGCCCGCGCAGGCGCTCGGCTGGCCCGCGATTGCGGCAGGCGGACACGTGCTCATTCAGGCGCCGACGGGCTCCGGGAAGACGCTCGCGGCGTTCCTCCTCGGGATCGACCGGTTGCACGAGAGCCCGGGTGACGGGCTTCGCCTGCTCTACGTCTCACCCCTGAAGGCGCTCAACTACGACATCGAGCGCAACCTGCGCATTCCGCTCGCGGGGCTCGGATCGAAGCTGCAGGTCGCGGTGCGCACGGGGGACACACCGGCCGACGAGCGCCGCCGGATGCTGCGCACGCCACCGGACATCCTGATCACGACGCCGGAATCGCTCTTCTTGCTGCTCACCTCGCAGGCGCGCGAGACGCTCCGCGGCGTCGAGACGGTGATCCTCGACGAGGTGCACGCCGTCGCCGGAACGAAACGGGGATCGCACCTCGCGCTTTCGCTCGAGCGCCTCGAGCGCTTGGTCGAGTCGCCGTTCCAGCGAGTCGGTCTCTCAGCGACCCAGCGGCCGCTAGAGGAGATCGGGCGGTTCGTGGCCGGCACCGGTCGCGAGATCGAGCTCGTGGATGCCGGGGTGCGCAAGGAGCTCGACCTCGAGGTCGTCGTCCCGGTCGAGGACATGCGCGAGCTCGGCTCGACAGCGCAGCTCTCGGTGCCGCCGCTCGCCGACGGCGTCGAGATGGGCCATGGCGTCGAGAAGTCGAGCCGCTCGATTTGGCCGTCGATCTACCCGGCGATCCTCGAGCTCGTCCGGACTCACCGCTCGACGATCGTGTTCGTCAACAACCGGCGGCTCGCCGAGCGGCTTGCGCTTCGTATCAACGAGCTCGCCGAAGAGGAGATCGCCCGCGCACATCACGGCTCGCTCGCCCGAGAGCAGCGCGTCGTCGTCGAGGAGCTCTTGAAGGCTGGGCAGATCCCCTGCCTCGTCGCGACCTCGTCGCTCGAGCTCGGGATCGACATGGGCGCCGTCGATCTCGTGATCCAGGTCGAGAGCCCCAAGTCGGTCGCGCGTGGTCTCCAGCGGGTCGGACGCGCCGGACACGAGTTGCACTCTGTCTCGAAGGGCCGGATCTTCCCAAAGTTCAGAGCCGACCTCCTCGAGTCCGCCGTGGTTGCGAGAGCCATGCGGGAGGGAGCGATCGAGGAGACCCGGATACCCCGGAACCCGCTCGACGTCCTCTCTCAGCAGATCGTCGCCGTGTGCGCGGACGAGGAGGTCGCGGTCGACGAGCTCCACGAGCTTGTTCGCCGGGCGTATCCGTTCGCCGAGCTGTCTCGCGCGCAGCTCGAGAACGTGCTCGACATGCTCGCCGGCCGCTACCCCTCCGACGAGTTCGCCGAGCTTCGGCCCCGGATCGTGTGGGACCGGACTGCCGGCGTCGTGCGGGGGCGAACAGGGGCGCGGCGCCTGGCGGTGACGAACGCGGGCACGATTCCGGACAGGGGCCTGTTCGGCGTGTTTCTCGTCGACGGCGGCGGGCGTGTCGGCGAGCTCGACGAGGAGATGGTGTACGAGGCGCGGGCCGGCCAGACGTTCCTGCTCGGCGCGTCGACGTGGCGGATCGAGGAGATCACGAGAGATCGCGTGCTCGTCTCTCCCGCTCCGGGAGTGCCGGGGGTCGCTCCGTTCTGGAAGGGCGAGGGCGTCGGCCGTCCGGCCGAGCTTGGGGAACGGATCGGCAGAGCGAGCCGTTCTCTCGTCACGCAGAGTGACAGGAGGGCTGTTCGCGAGCTCGGTCAGGAGTACGGGCTCGATGCTCGCGCCGCGCAGAACCTCGTCACGTTCCTCCGCGAGCAGGAAGCAGCCACTGGAGTTGTGCCCTCCGACCGCTCGATCGTCGTCGAGCGCTTCCGCGACGAGATCGGCGACTGGCGGGTGTGTCTGCTTACGCCGTTCGGCGGCCGCGTGCACGCACCGTGGGCGATGGCGCTCCGGGCTCGCCTCCGCGACTCGCACGACATCGACGTGCAGTCGCTGTGGTCGGACGACGGCATCGCCCTCCACTTCCCCGACGCAGACGTGCCTCCACCGGTTGCCGACCTGGTCCTCGATCCTGACGAGATCGAGGAGCTGCTCCTGGCCGAGCTCGCTTCCAGCGCGCTGTACGGCGCGCGTTTCCGCGAGAACGCGGCCCGTGCGCTGCTCATCCCGCGGCGCCGGCCGGGTCAGCGGACGCCGCTCTGGCAGCAGCGTCTCAAGGCGCAGAGCCTGCTCCAGGTCGCGCGCCGCTACCCGCAGTTTCCGATCGTGCTCGAGACCTACAGGGAGTGCCTGCAAGACGTCTTCGATCTCCCCGCGCTGCGCGGAATCCTGAAGGGTCTCCAGATGCGCCAGCTCGATCTCGTCGAGGTCGAGACCGCGTCGGCATCGCCGTTCGCCGCGTCGCTCCTCTTCGACTACGTCGCCACGTACATGTACGAGGACGACACGCCGCCCGAGGAGCGGCGGGCGCAGGCGCTCTCGCTCGACCGCGACCTCCTCCGTGAGCTGATGGGGGTCGAGGAGCTTCGAGAGCTGCTCGACGCGGGCGCGATCGAGGAGGTGGAGCGCTCACTGCGCCGTACCCCGAGAAACGCCGACGAGCTCCACGACCTGCTTCGCCGAGCGGGGCCTCTCGTCGACGGCGAGTACGACCGTGGGTTCGCCGAGACGCTGGTTCGTGAGCGCCGTGCGATACGCGTTCGCCTGGGCGAGCGCGAGCTCTTCGCGGCCGTCGAGGACGCCGGTCTCGTCCGAGATGCCTTCGGCGCTGCCCCACCCGGCGGCGTTCCGCAGGTGTTCCTGGATCCGGTCGAGCGGCCACTTCGCTCCGTTGCCCGCCGCTACGCGAAGACGAGCGGGCCTTTCACGACCGCCGAGCTCGCGGAACGCTTCGGTGTCGAGCTCTCGAACGTCGAGCGAGAGTTGGTCGAGCTCGAGCGAGCGGACGAGCTCGTCCGTGGCGAGCTTCGTCCAGGAGGCTCCGAGCGCGAATGGTGCGACCCCGAGGTGCTCAGGCGCATCAGGCGGGCAACCCTCGCGGTGCTGCGACACGAGGTCGAGCCCGCCGAGCAGGCGGCGTTCGGACGCTTTCTCCCGGCGTGGCACGGAATCGGTCGCAGGCAGACGCTGCGCGAGGCAATCGTCCCTCTCCAGGGCGTTGCACTGCCCGTGTCGCTCTGGGAAAGCGACGTCCTGCCGCGTCGCGTGGCCGGTTATCGCTCCGCGGAGCTCGACGCGCTGTGCGCCTCGGGCGAGGTCGTGTGGGTGGGCGCCGGGCTCGATCGAGTTGCTGTGTATTTCCGCGAGGACGCGCCCGTGCTGGGGCGCGCCGCCGGCGAGGCGCCGCCTGAAGGGGCCGCTCACGTCGCGGTCCGCTCCGCGCTCGGTCAGGGGGCGCTGTTCTGGGCAGATCTCCTTGCGGCGACGGGCCTCGAGGGCGCCGATGCTCTGGCAGCGCTCTGGGATCTCGTGTGGGCGGGCGAGGTCGCGAACGACTCGTGGGCGCCGCTTCGCGCTTCCCGGCGCTACGACACTCCCCGACCGGAGCGCCGCGTCCGGCGTTTCACGCGAGCTCGTGCGAGCGCTCCGTCGCCCACCCAGGGAAGGTGGGTGCTGGCGGCTCCGCTCTTCGCAGGCGAGGTGGACAGGCGCGCGCTCGCCGAGCTACTCCTCGAGCGGCAGGGGATCGTCACTCGCGACGGCGTGCGCGGAGAGGGAATCCGCGGCGGATACGGCGCCGTCTACTCGGAGCTGCGCGCGCTCGAGACGCTCGGCGTCTGCCGGCGTGGCTATTTCATCGAGGGCCTGGGAGGCGCCCAGTTCGCGTTGCCCGGCGCGGTCGAGCGCTTGCGTGAGCTTCGGTCCGCAGGCCCTCGGGATGGAGAACCTGAGGTGCTCGTGCTCGCCGCAGCCGATCCGGCGCAGCCGTACGGCGCCGCCATTCCGTGGCCCCGTCGTGCGGGAGCCCGAGCCGCGCGCGTCGCGGGCGCCTGGGTCGTACTGCTCGGCGGCGACGCGGTCCTGTTCGTCGAGCGAGGTGGGCGCTCGCTCGTTCCCCTCCGCGAGCCCGATCCGGAGTGGCTACGCCCGGCACTCGACGCGCTCGTCGCACACGTTCGGGGCGGGGGAGCGAAGCGACTTGCGGTCGAGCGCTTCGACGGAATCCCGGTCGTCGCGTCCGAGGTAATGGCGCTTCTCGTCGAAGCTGGCTTTCTCGCGGGCCCCCGGCGCGCTGTGTTGCGCCCCTAGCCTGACGCAGGAGAGGCGCTGCGGGCCGCGTACCGGGAGACGTGGCAGTGCGCGCGCCTCATCTGTATCCGCTCCTCCGTGGATTCGTCCTCGGATCGTTCGTCGTCCTCGGACGCGAGCTCGAGGAGGGCTCGGAGCTGCCGTTCGCCTTCGAGGAGCACGTCCAACGTGGAGGGCCGGCGCTGTACGAACTGCGCCCGCTCGTTCGCGCGTTCATCGAGCAGCGCGAGCCGACGCTGCGAGCTCGCGAGGACGCGCGGCTCGCAGTCGATGAGCTTCGACGCGAGCCGGCTGCGGAGATCTTCGCGCATGCGCACGCGGGTAAGCGCGCGTCTGAGGACGAGGCGCTGTTTCGCACCGTGTTGCTCGGCCTCCTCATCTCGACTGCCGAGGCATGCGGCGGGTTCGACTGGGACGACGAGTCGTTCGAGCGCGCGTACGCGCTGCTCGAGTCGTCGCTCTACGGGGAGCACCGGCGGTATGTGGCGATCGCGCCGCTCGCAGGTCTCTCCCTCTCGAAGGCGACCCAGCTTGCGCCGAGCCTCGTGGTGCGGCCGTTCCTGTCGGGCGAGCTTGCGACTCACTGGCCCGAGTCCAGGGGGCTTCTGCCGAGAAGCTTCGGGCGCGAGCCGGACCGGAACTGTGTGCTCGAGCTTCGCCAGGATCTGGATGCCGGATGCGCGCCGTGCGACGCCGGCGCGGAGATCGCCGATGCGGTCAGTGCGCTGCGCCTGACGACGGCCGCCGCCCTCGCAGCCGGGCCGGTTCTCTTCGAGACGCTCGACGGACGACCCTTCGGGATCCAGCCGGTGCTTCCGATTGCCGCAACGCAACCGCCTGGCGAGTCATCCCGGCTTGACGCCTTCAGGGCGCCCATCGCCGTCGAGGTGCTCGGTGCGCTCGGCGACGCGGACGGCGATCCCGAGCTCGCTGAGGCGCTCGATCGCTGGGAGCTCTCGCTCTTCCAGAACGAGCCGTTCCGCGGCGAGCAGCTCCGAGCGGCGCTCTCCGCCGTTCTCGGCGAGACGTGGCCGTTGCGCTGCTCCGTTCTTCTCGCGGAGGGCGGCGGTGCACGGGAGGAGCTCTACGGCCAGCTAGTCGCCTTCGCGAGCGGGGAGCAGGCAGGCACAGCGATGCTTGACATCGCCCGCAGAGCGCTCGTCGCGGTGCTGCGCTCACGTGCCCGGACGGATCTCGTTCACGACCTCGATCGAGAGCTGCTCGGCCTGCCCCGGCGCGTCCCGCTGCGCGCTGCTGCTGTCTGACACGGACTCGGATGGGCGAAGTCGCGATCTCGCGCGTCCAGATGCGCGATCTGGCGCGTCGGGGCCGCTTCCGCTCGGGCGAAGTGCGCTTCGCGCCCTCGCGCCGGGCGTGCGCTTCGCGACGAGAGAGCGGCTCCGAGGCGTACAGCCTCGCAGTCGCTCTCCCGTCGCGCCCCCGAGCGGCCAGCTCACGCCCCGGAGGCGCCGACCTCGCGCCTTCGACCATCTTGGCTCGAAGGCGTTACCCACCTGCGAACAAACCGGGGCTACGGTGGCTCCGTGGAAGAGTCACGTGCCGTGCTCGAGCGGCTCGAGCGGATCGAGGCGCTCGACCGCGCGGGAGTGTCGCGGCCGGAGCTGCTCGCCGAGCTCCGAGCGCTCCTCCACGAGGCGGAGGCCTGGTCGAACGAGGAAGGAGGTGAGGCCGGCAAGGCAGCTGTGGGCAGCCTGCGATCGGCGTTGAGCCATGACATGATCGGGGAGTGATCGCACAATGGGATGAGGTCGAAAGCGAGCGCGGCGAGAAGGGCCATATCGCCGGCTCGTGGCGAAGTCTCACGGGAAGCTCGTCGGTGTCGGTCGGGGTCACGCGGATACAAGTCGACCCGGGGATGTGGTCGACGCCGCTGCATCTCGAGGGCGCGGACGAAGAGATCTTCTACGTCCTCGGAGGATCTGGCACCTCGGTCCAGCGAGTTTGGGGCGAGATGTCGGCGCACGACGTTCGGGCCGGCGACTGCCTCGTCCATCGCGTGCTCGAGAATGCCCACACGCTAAAAGCGGGTGCGGATGGGATCGACGTTCTCGCTTTTGGCGAGCGCAACCTCGCGGGCGGCGTGACGTGGCTTCCTCGAGCAGGGGTCGCGTGGCTCGGTTCCACGTGGGCGTCAGTCGGCGAAGAGGAGGGCCACCCCTGGACGCGCGAGGCGGCGGCGGGACCGCCTGAGGTGAGCGAGCTATCCCCGCGGCCGCCGAGCATCGTCAACGTCGACGATGTCGAGGCGGTCGAGCGCGACGGGCAGACGGTCGCGAGGCGGGTTCGCGACCTCGGGCGTGCCGCGGGATCCGTCCGCACCGGCCTTCGTCACGCGGAGGTGCCACCGGGCAAGCTGAATGCCGCTCCACATTGCCACTCGGTCGAGGAGGAGATCTTCGTCGTGCTGGACGGCGACGGAGCACTGGTTCTCTGGGAATCTGAGGGCGTGGTGGAGTACCCCGTGATCGCAGGATCGGTCGTCACCCGGCTTCCGGGCACCGGCGTCGCGCATTCGTTCCGCGGCGGCGACCGGGGAATGACGCTCCTCATGTACGGAACCCGGAATCCGAGCGACGTCTGCTTCTACCCGCGATCGCACAAAGTGTTCTTCACCGGCCTCGGCCTGATCACGAGGGTCGGCGAGACGACCGACTACTGGGAGGGCGAGGACTGAGAAGCAGTCCACGGCTACCGTGCACGACCGTGAAGGAGTTTTGGGCGAAGGCGGGAAGGTGAAGCGGTCATGGCGCTGTCACGACTCCTCTCGCGGTCCCAACCGCGGTCCGAGCCCGCTGCCGACCCGCCCGTGGAGGCCGTCGATGAGTCTCCACGCCTTCGAGCGGTTCCGGCGTCCGAGCCCGCCCCCGCTCCTGCGCCCGACAGTGAAGGCGCGGTGATGGCGAACACCATCGTGTTCGCGAACCAGAAGGGCGGTGTCGCGAAGACGACTACGACGCTCAACCTCGGCGTCGCCCTGGGCGAGACCGGGAAGCGCGTGCTCGTCATCGACCTCGATCCGCAGGGGAACCTCACGATGAGCCAGGGGATGAACCCCGACGCGATCGAGCGATCGATGTTCGACGTGCTCGTCCACCGCGTTCCGATCTCTGACGTCATCTACGCCGTCGAGGTGGACATCGCCGTCGCGTCGATCGACCTCGCGGGCGCGGAACTCGCGCTGTCGGCCCTCATCGGTCGTGAGCGCGCCCTCGAGAAGGCGCTCGTCGAAGTGCGCGACCGTTACGACTACATCCTCATCGACACGCCTCCCTCACTCGGCCTGCTGACGATCAACGCGTTCGTCGCCGCCGACAGCGTCATCGTGCCGGTGCAGTGCGAGTACCTGTCCCTGCGCGGTCTCGTCCAGCTCGAGAACACGCTGTCCATGGTTCGCGAGAACCTGAACCCGCGCGTTCACGTGCAGGGAATCGTTCCCACGATGTACGACGGCCGGACGCTGCACGCGCGAGAGGCGATCGAGATTCTCGAGGAGCACTTCGGCGATCTCGTCTACGACACACGCATTCGCAAGACTGTTCGCTATGCCGAGGCCCCTG
>Ga0209640_10004854_pt1 | contig 11758 bp, 12 predicted proteins | sample RifCSP10_1_FD_184018 | JGI IMG/M metagenome (GOLD analysis project Ga0209640, IMG submission 184018) | Soil microbial communities from Rifle, Colorado - Rifle CSP2_sed 10_1 (SPAdes) (version 2) | ecosystem: Environmental > Terrestrial > Deep subsurface > Rock core/Sediment | place: Rifle... | reverse complement strand
TGAAACCTACGTGGACATGGTCGATGCCGGGATCATCGATCCCACCAAGGTGACCCGGACGGCCCTTCAGAATGCGGCGAGCGTGGCCAGCCTGATGTTGACGACCGAGGTGATGGTCACTGAGATTCCTGAAGAAAAGAAAATGCCTCCGATGCCGGGTGGCGGCGGCATGGGAGAGATGTACTAAGAGCGTCTGAGACGGAGTAAAAGCCCCCGCCGTTCCAACGGCGGGGGCTTTTTGTTGACACAGTTGGTCGAATGGGTTGAAGCGGAATGATGGATTGACACCACATGGAAAGTGGTATAAAATTTTGTCATTTCACAAAGCAACGGGGAAAGGGGAGGTTCATGGAAAAGCCGCTTAAGGTGGATTCGCAGAGCTGGGATCAAGAAGTGTCAAAGGGCAAGGGGCTGGTGATGGTTGATTTTTGGGCCGTGTGGTGCGGGCCGTGTCGAATCGTCGCTCCGATTGTGGATGAACTGGCTCAGGAATACGAGGGCCGGTTGCGTGTGCTCAAACTGAACACGGATGAAAATCCGGACGTGGCCAGCCGGTATCAGATCATGGGAATTCCGACCCTTCTTTTCTTTAAAGATGGAAAACCGGTCGATAAAATCGTGGGTGCGGCCGCCAAAAAGCAGTTCAAAGACAAGATCGACTCGCTCCTGGCCGTGAACTAGGAGCCGGTCGGCCGCGTCAACGACGTTTCGAGAGTTCTATGCTGCGCGAACTGCGCATTCAAAACTTTGCCATCATCGATCGTCTCGAAATTCAGTTCCATGAGCAACTCAACGTTTTAACCGGCGAAACAGGATCGGGAAAATCGATCCTGGTGGATGCGGTGGATCTCCTCCTGGGCGGTCGCGCCTCGTCTGAAGAGATCCGAACCGGCTGCGATGAGGCCGTCCTCGAGGCGGCCTTTCAAATTTCCGCGGACGGCCTGATTGCCGAACAGTTGAACGAGATGGATCTTCCCGTTGAGAAAGGGGAGGATCTGATCATTCGCCGTGTCCTCAACCGCGCCGGAAAAAGCCGCGCCCAGATCAACGGTCGTCTCGTCACCCTTGGACAACTCCAGCGGATGGGAAACCTGCTGGTGGATATTCACGGTCAGCACGAGCATCAATCCCTCCTCAAGCCGGAACAGCAGCTTTATCTTCTGGACGCCTTCGGAAAACTGCTTCCTCTGCGAGAGGACTACCATCGCCACTATCTCGCCTTTCAAGCGGTTCGTGATGAACTCGCGGAACTGACAAGCCGGGAGCGCGACCGGTTCCAGCGTGAGGACCTCCTTAAATTTCAGGTGCAGGAAATCGGGTCGGCGCAGCTTTCTCCGGGGGAGGATGCTCGTCTGGAGCAGGAGCGCAACATCCTGTCCAATGCCGAGCGCCTTGCGGTCCTGGCGGATGACGCCTATCAGTGCTTGTACAATGCGGACGGTGCGATCGTGGGCCAGCTGGCGCGGGTTGAATCGTTCTTGATTGAATTGGTTCGCACGGACGATCGTATGAAGGATCTGGCGGAGACCTGTTCAGGGGCCGCGGCCCAGCTTCAGGATCTCGCGGGAAGACTCAGGGATTACAAGCAAGGAATCGAATACGATCCGAAACGCCTGGAACAGATTGAGGACCGTCTGCATTTGATCGCTTCGCTCAAGAAGAAGTATGCCCCCGCCGTTGAAGAAATCCTGGTGTTCCATCAAAAAGCACAGGACGATCTGGCGGTTCTGTCCGGACGCGACGAACGTCTCAAGACCCTCCAGGCGGCGCTGGAGGAAGGACGTTTGAAATGCGCCGATCTGGCCAAACGGTTGACGAAGGAGCGGATGCGGACGGCGCGCTCGCTCGAGAAAAAAGTCGAGAGCGAACTCGCCCAGTTGAAAATGGGGAGGACGACGTTTGAAATCCGGATTGAATCTCGGGACGGGATTGACGATTTCGGGCCGTCCGGCGCGGACGCAATTGAGTTTGTCATCGCTCCCAATCCCGGGGAAGCGCCCAAGCCCTTAGCCCGGATTGCGTCCGGCGGAGAATTGTCCAGGATCATGTTGTCATTGAAGTCCATTCTGGCGGCCGTGGATCGCGTGCCAACCTTGATTTTTGACGAAGTGGATGCCGGAATCGGCGGCGGCGTGGCCGAGGTCGTGGGACAGCGTTTAAAGGATCTGGCCCGACATCGTCAGGTTTTATGCGTTACCCATCTTGCTCAGATCGCCAGTCAGGCCGCAACCCACTTTACCGTTGAGAAGGGATTATCCGACGGCCGCACCGTGACCCAGGTCAAAAAACTGGCGAAAGAGGCCCGGGTTGAGGAGATTGCGCGAATGCTCGGCGGCCGCGAACTCACCCCCACCGCCTTCAAACACGCCCGCGAAATGCTGGACCTCGGAGCGCAGTGAAAGGGGCTTGCTCGCTGGGATTGACAGACGACCTTCAGATCGTCATCATCACCATGAGGGCCGAGAGGAGGATGTAGAACGGAAGGAATCTGGGCGGGGTGACAAGGATCCGTTCGATCAGAAGGTATCCGATCACGAAGCCGATCATTAAAAGAATGGCTGTGTTTCCCATGGGTGTTTCCTTCAATGTGTTATGCGGTCACGGACCGTGGCGCTTGAAATCGTTTCGGAAGTATTTCCTCTCCTTTTTCCTCGATAATTTCGAGCAACAGTCGGACCAAATCGGGATCAAACTGCACGCCGGCACATTGCTTCAGTTCATCCACGATCTCTTTGAGCGGCAGCGCTTTCCGATACGGGCGATCCGTGACCATGGCATCGAAGCTTTCCGAGGTGGACACAATCCGGGTCAGCACGGGGATCGCGTCTCCTTTCAATCCGTCCGGGTAGCCGGTTCCATTATAAAATTCGTGATGATGACGGATGATGGACACGACGTTTTGCGACAGCCCGATGGGGGTCACCAGATCCACCCCGATTTCGGGATGCCTCCGCATCAGCAGCAGTTCTTGTCTTGTGAACGATCCCTCCTTATAGATGATCTTCGTGTCCACTCCCAGTTTGCCGATATCGTGAAGGTAGGCCCCGACCTGCAGGTCCCGCAGCTCCGCCTGACTCAGGGTCATTTTTTGAGCCAGGAGGTTGGAATAGTAATTCACCCGGCTTGAGTGACCGTGTGTAAAGGGATCCTTGTTTTCAAGGGTCTCCGACAGAACCCTCACAAATTCAAGGTGGTTGCCGGGTTGCACCATGTCGCCGGGTTCCATGACCTGTTCGAAAACCTCTTTGAGGTATCCAATCAAGGCCGGTTTATTGGTAAGGGAGTGCCGAACCTCCTCGAGGGTGCTGTCATAACCGACCATGCCTCCCAGTTCGTTCAGAAAATCCGTCATTTGGTCCCGCTGTTTTTTCTTGGCCAGAATTCGATTGATGACCGAAATAATCTCGGCGACATTGAACGGTTTTAGAAGATAATCAGCCGCGCCGAGACGAATGGCATCCACGGCCGTTTTTAAACTTCCGAAGCCGGTTAAAATGACCACTTCGATCTGGTTCTTCTCTTTCTTGATTTCACGAAGGATGTCGGTTCCTTGAAAACCGGGCATTTTAAGATCCAATATCACCATGTCCAGATCGGTTTTGCGAATCATATCCATGGCCTGATTTCCGTCTGTGGCGTTGTAGACCCCATAAAACGGTTTCAGGATCATATTCAGCGCTTCACGCGGACCGGCCTCATCATCCACGATCAATATGCTCTGTCGCGATTCCATTCCGCACCTCCGATTGTCGTCAGGTCGAATTCCGGGTTCTGAATTCCAGTTTTTGCATCTGGAAGGTTCTGTATCCCTATTAATAAGCAACTCCCATGCCGTAGTCGTTGTCATAGAAAAAAGGAGAAAAAACAGGGAAACGGCCGTGTTATTAAAGGGAAATGAGTCTTGTCACTAAAAGGGTTGAAATGCACAGCGAAGAGATAAGTGTACATAAATGTACAGCGATTGTATGTTTTCCATGCAATACATGTGAAATCAATCAGATGTGGGTCATCTGATTCATGTCCAAATTTGTACTTTACAGGCCTTCGACGGGTTGATGAAGAACGGGCTTAGCCTGTCCTCTGACGGTTGGATCGAGATTTGGAAAGGAGGGGGGAGGCATGACCCGGGGGAGTGATCTCCAGCGCATCCATTTTATACTTTAGAATTCTTCGCGTGATTCCCAGAAGCCGTGCGGTTCGGGTCTGGATGTAGTTGGTTTTTTGGAGGGCCGACTCGATGATATCGCGTTCAAACGATCGTACGGCGTCCACCAGGGAAACCTGGCCACCCGCGGTTTTGTCCTTGAGTGTGGTTGTCTTTCTCCGGGCTTGAAGCTGCACGGGCAGATCACCCACGCCGAGCCCCTGGCCCGTGGACAACAGGACGGCTTGTTCGATCACATTCTCGAGTTCGCGAACATTGCCGGGCCAGTCGTATCGCATTAAGTAGGCCATCGCTTCCTTGTTCATCGTTTTCGCTTCACGCCCGTCCTCTTTTGCTTTCTTTGACAGAAAATGGCCGACCAGAGACGGGATGTCTTCTTTGCGCTCACGCAACGGAGATAAATGAATGGGTAGAACGTTGATGCGGTAGTAAAGATCCTCACGGAACAGCTTGTGGCGAATGGCTTCTTCCAGATTCTTATTGGTGGCCGTAATCAGGCGCACGTCCACCTCGATGGTCTGGGTTCCTCCAACCCGCGTGAACTCCTTGGACTGGAGCACCCGAAGCAATTTGGCCTGGGTCGTTGCGCTGAGCTCCGCGATCTCATCCAGAAACAACGTTCCGCCGTTGGCCGCTTCGAATTGTCCCAATTTCCGGCTCGAGGCGTCCGTGAAGGCGCCCTTTTCATGGCCAAAAAGCTCGCTCTCCATCAGGCTGTCGGGGATTGAAGCGCAGTTCAGCGCCACAAAGGGTTTTCCGCGCCGGAGGCTGTTGTAGTGAAGCGCGCGCGCCACCATTTCTTTTCCCGTCCCGCTCTCACCGGTAATCAGAACGGTTGTCCTGGTGTCCGCCACCTGTTCGATCTTCAAAAAGACCTCCCGCATCGCCCGGCTCCTGCCGACCAGGTTGCCGTGGTGGTACTTTTTGTCCACTTCCGACCGGAGATACCGCACCTCGCGCTCCAGATCATAAGCGGCCAGGGCCTTTTCGATCGTCAGCCGGAGCTCTTCGATGTCGAAGGGTTTATTGAGATAGTCTGTTGCGCCCATCTTCATCGCGTCCACCGCCGTTTTCACCATCCGGGTTGCGGTGAGCATGATGATCGGCAGGGAAGGTTCGACGTCTCGAAACTGTTTCAAAAGCGCCAGGCCGTCGAGGTTCGGAAGAATGATGTCCAGAAGAATCAGATGGATTTGATTCAGGTGGAATAGTTTGAGGGCCTCATCCCCATTGGCCGCCCAGAGAAAGCGGTAGTCCGGTTTGAGCGCTATCTTGAGCGATTCGGCAACGCTGGCCTCATCATCCACGATCAGGAGGGTTTTCATGCGTCTCCCTTGGCTAAAAATACGACCAACCTTCTGTTATTCTACAGCCTTTTCTTATTTCTGACAAGCCGGCCGGGAATCCGCCAAACCGCACGGCAAGCGCAATTCCATTGCCGGCCGGATCGGGGGATAAGGGTGAAGCCGGACGGTGTCAGCGGCGGGTGCTGGTGATCAAGACGACGGTGACGTTGTCCTCGCCGCCCTTTTTGTTGGCGAGATCGATCAACCGCTGACAGGCGGCTTGGGGATCTTGGAGGGAATCGAGGCCGTTGATGCGCATCTCTTCATCGGTCAAAAGATTGCTTAAGCCGTCCGAACACAGGAGGAAAGCGTCGCCATGACTGAGGGGAACGGTTTTGACATCCACTTCCACCTTCCCGCTGCTTCCAAGCGCCCGCGTGATGACGTGTTTGAGCGGATGCTGTCCGGCCTCTTCAATTTTGAGGAGTCCCTGGCTGATGTAGTCATTAATCAGCGAATGGTCCTCCGTCAACAGTTGGATTTTCCCGTTTCGAATGAGGTAAACGCGGCTGTCTCCCACGTGGGCGACGTAGGCGGTGTCCTGATCCATCAGGACGGAAACCATCGTCGTGCCCATCCCGCCCAGTTTGGGGTTGGACCGGCTGGCCTGATGGATCTTTTCGTTGGCCAGTTTCCCGGCCGCCACCAGCCGCTTGACCGGCAGGGGAAGGTTCCGATCGACGTCGGCCGGCCAGGTCACCTCGGCCGACTGGGCGCTGGACTGCATGAAATCGTGCATCGTGTCGACCGCCATATGACTGGCAATCTCGCCGGCGGCATGGCCGCCCATGCCGTCCGCGACGATAAAGAACTGGAGGTCCGGAAAAACGCCCCAGGCGTCTTCATTGGATGAGCGCACGCGTCCGACATCGGATTGGCCGTAAGCTTTAATCTGCATCACCACGCAATCCTTATAGCATATTTCGGATATGGGATCAATTTAATGATACTCCCGCACGCCTCCGGGCCTCCAGGCGGGGGAGATGACGGTTTGATGGAGACGGCCCGCGATCAGCGTGCCCCACCGGACGGTCCGGTCGCCGTGGCGGTCGTTGATCCCGTCCATCGCGGCCAGCAGCCGGCGGCGTCTCTGTTCCGATTCAAACAGCGGGAGCTGGCCCGTATCCGGGATCAATCCGGACAGGCTCACGCCGACCAACCGGACCGCCTGTTGCAGCCGGAGGGTTCGGAGGAGCCGCCGCGCCTCCAGATAAATCTCCAGGCCGTCGTTCAGAAATGTTTTGACGCGGCGCTGCCGGCTGAAGGTCTGGAAGTCGGCGTATCGAAGCGTCAGCGCGACGACGTTTCCTCCGTACCGGTTCCGACGGGCCCGCCGGCCGACCCTTTCCGAAAGTTCAAGCAGTGGACGCTCGATTTCATCCAGGCGCGAGACATCCCGCTCCAGTGTCATGCTGTGGCCGATCGATTTGGCCTCCGGTTCATCCCCGGTCGGGACGACGGCGCGGTCGTCCTGTCCCATCCCCATGGTTTTCAAAGCGCGGCCGATGATCCCGAAGCGCGCGACCAGCCGTTCCATGCCGGCCCTCCCCAGTTCGCCGCAGGTCCGGATGCCCATCCCGGCCAGGGCCCGTTCCAGGTTGGGGCCGATCCCGCACAGATCGGCCACCGGCAGATCTTCCAGCAGCATCGGGACGTCCTGCATCTCGATCCGGACCATCCCGTCCGGTTTTTTAAGGCCGCTTCCCAGCTTGGCAAGAATTTTGTTGGGGGCGATGCCGACCGAGGCCGTGAGCCCCATCTCCCGCCGGATCCGGTGTTTGAGGGCGTCCGCGACCGCTTCACCGCTTCCAAAGAGAGTTAGCGAATCGGTGATGTCCAGGAAGGCCTCGTCCACCGAGAAGGCCTCCACCAGCGGGGTATAGTCCTGATAGATCGCCAGCAGCCGCCGGCTGACATCGGTGTAGCGGGCATGATCGCCCGGAACGATGATCAAGTCCCGACAGAGCGCCCGCGCTTCGGGAATCGTCATGCCGGTCTTCACGCCGTGAGCCCGGGCCTCGTAGGAAGCCGTCAGCACGACGGTGCGGGCGTTGGCGCCGCAGACCGCGACCGGTTTTCCCCGCAGCGCCGGATTGACCCGCTGTTCCACCGAGGCGAAAAAGGCGTCCATGTCGATATGGAGAATGACGCGGGGCATTTTTCAATCGGGCAGAAGCTGCTTGACCGCGTCCAGAAAGACCGATTTGCGCAATGGCTTGGTGAGGAACAGATTGCAGCCGGCCTTCCGGCAGCGTTCCTCGCCTTTCTTGTCGCCTTTTGTCGTGACCATGATCACAGGGATATCTTTGAATTGCGGATTGATCTTGATCAGCCGGCAGACCTGGTCGCCTTCCATCTCCGGCATGATGAGGTCCAGCACCACCAGGTCCGGCTTATGCGCGGCCAGTTTCTCCAGCGCCTCTTTGCCGTTGCCGGCCATGAAGACCTTGTAGCCTTTGCTCTCGAGGTACGTCTGCTCCAATTTTAAGAACGTTGACGCGTCGTCCGCCACCAGTATCTTCTTTTGCATTGCTCCCCCTTGAGAAAGTATCCCGCATGAATTTTACGTATTTTACTCCGATTCCGTTCGAAGGTCAAAGGGGTGTCGGCGGATCAATGTTCACGGGCGGCCACGCAGGCCCCCCCTGCATTACATCGGGCTCACCGCCATCAGTTTCCAGGAGAGGGCCGAGGCGTCGTACGTCAGCTCGTACAGGTTCGCCTCATCCGTCACGGCAAAGTGATAAAAGAGCTTTTGCCCGTCCCGGACTTTCCAGGTAAAGGTCACCCTCTGAACGACGTATTTGCGACCGTTCCAGACGAACCATTTGGGAGCGATCGCCTGTTCCGGGTCGAAAACCGCGCCGACTTTAATCGGCTCTCCGACTTCGGTGATCATGATTCTTTCCCCTTTACTCCTTACTCCTCACAGTTTTCGAATAATCGCCACGACCTTGCCGACGATACGGACATCCTCTTGGTTCGGCTTCACCACGATCGGTTTCATCCGTGCGTTCGCCGGCTCCAGCCGGATCCCGTCATGATTTTTGTAGAATCGCTTCACCGTGGCCTCATCGTTTAAAAGCGCCACGACAATTTCCCCGTTCCGGGGCCGGAGATCGGGCTGGACGACGGCGTAGTCTCCCTCCCGGATGCCGGCCTCGATCATGCTGTCGCCCGTTACCCTGAGCACAAACGATCCGGGCGGGGCGAGGCTTTGATCCAGCCGGAGGTGCTGTTCCACCTCTTCCATGGCCAGGAGGGGAGCGCCCGCGCGAACGCGGCCCACCACCGGGACGGCGACCGTCCGAGAGGCGGTGGCGCCGGACCATCCAACCACCTCCATCGCGCGGGAAAGTCCGGGTTGGCGACGGATATACCCCTTGGCTTCCAGCGCGGCCAGATGTTTCTGGGCGCCTTTGGGTCCTTGCAGACGAAGATGCCTTGCGATCTCCCGCACCGTGGGCGGGAACCCTTTTTTCTCGGAGGTCTCCTTGATAAAAGCAAGCACGCGTTCCTGGCGGGCCGTAAGCTTTATGAATTCATTCATCGGTCGCCTGCGTTTCGTTAGGGATACATTTGTAGACCTATCCTACCGGGACCCGATGGCCTTGTCAAGCGCTTCTTCGCCGCATCCGGCGGAATACCTCTCGGGACGAAAAGTTGTCGCCAGGGACAGAATCTTGTCGCCGGGAGGACGCGAAGAGCGGCGGGAAGGCCTGAATCCTCAACAAGCAGGTTTTGATCTCCGGCATGGGCATTGCAATAAATCACAAGCGATCGCTCCGTTTTCCATCGGAGATTTTTATTGACAATACCCGTTTACTATGATAAAAATTCAGTAAATTTATCCAATTCCGGAAAACCAGAATTCATTCCTTCTCAGGGGGTCTTCCCATGAAACCGGGCGTCCAACGCCTCTCCGGCGCATGCCTTTTTTTTATTCTCGGCTTTAGCGCATCGGCGGCCTTTGCCGATCTTCCCCCGCTTTTTGAGGGGGAGCTTGATGTCTGCCGGAACGTGCAGCGGGAAGTCTCGCGGGGAATGTCCTTCGAAGAGTCCCTCGGCCAATTTATACGGGAATATCAGGCGGACGATCCTGCAATGCTCGGCTCCATCCAGAGGGCCATTATCCACCGGGCCATCCGGCTCTGCCGGTATGATCCGTCGGCCGTGGTGATCGCGGCCTACCAGGCCGGGGTTCCGCTTCCGCTGGTCGTGGGCGCGGCCGAGGCGGCCGGGGCCGGCCATGATGTGATCACGTCGGCGCTGGTTGGGGCCGGGGCGGCCGCATCCGAAGTCCGCGAGGCTTTTGTCCGTGCCGAGGCGCCGCCGGAATCGTCCGTCGGTCTATTCCTTCCACCCGTTTTTGAAGCCGGAAACGGTTTGGGACAAGCCAGTCCTTTCCGTCCATAAGAAAAACGAGGCTGACTCAAACACAATGCAGCACCTCCACCTGTTTATCGACGACCATTTCCCAAAGGAGGTCTCGTATGTCTTCTTATCGCTCCTCCGCGCGGTCCTGCCCGGCGGTTTTCATCGGCGTTGTTCTGGGTTTTATGGCGGCGCCCGGGTCCGTCCCGTCGGCCTGGGCGGTCGGGAATCTGCAACTGGGTCCGGTTGAGCTTCATCCGTTCTTTCAGATCTCCGAGTCGTTTGACGACAATATCTGCCGGACCGAAGAGAGTATCTGTCAGGACCCCCGGGATTCGACGAAAACGAAGGACGGGGAGGACCGGATCACCGTCTTCAGTCCGGGTCTCCAGGCCGTCCTGCATCTCGGGAATCACCAGCTCCGGACGGAGTATCGGGGGAATTTCGGGCGGTATGCGGAATTCAAGACCGAGAACTACAGCGACAACACGCTGAAAGGCGATCTGGCCTTCAGTTTTCCGGGCGGGCTTTCGGTCCTGCTCAAGGACGACTGGAAAAACGGGCACGACCCCCGCGGCTTTGCCCAGAACGTGGATCTGGATTTTTACCATCGGAACACGGCCGGCGCGGACCTCGGCTTCCGGGCCGGGCCCAAACTGCGGCTGTCCTTGAATGCCGTGAACATGGTTCTGAATTATGCGGACGACGCCCGGAACGGGTTCCGGGACCGGACGGACAACACCCTCGGCGGAACGCTCTATTACCGGTTTCTTCCGAAGACCTCCGCGCTGCTGGAATACGGTTCCACCTCGGTGAGCTTTGACGAGGACAATCCCGTTCTGGGGAGCGTGGACAGTCAGGTCCAGCGCGGCTATCTCGGTTTGACCTGGGAGATCACCGCCCGGTCGCAGGGAACGCTCAAGGGCGGCTACGTCCGAAAGGATTTCGATCCGGCCGACGCGAATTTTTCCGGGGGGATCGTCTCGCTCGCCCTCGATCACGATCTGAGCGCGCGCAGCTCGGCGCATCTGGATGCCGAGCGGGACGTTCGCGAAAGCAATCTCGTGACGCAGCCCTACTATGTCGCAACCGGCGGCCGCCTGGAGCTGGGCCATCTTATCCATTCCAGGCTCGAGGCCAAGCTGAAGGGCGGGTTCAGCCGGGACCAGTATCCCGGCGCGATGACCATAGGCGCGGAGACGAAGAAGCGGCTGGACGACACCTGGACCGCCGGCGCCGGGCTGGAGTACCGCCCTCGGACCTGGCTGAACCTGGGGCTTCGGTACGATCGTTCGCAGCGCCGCTCGGTTTTTGACGAATTTGAGTACAGTGACAACCTGTACACATTCAATCTGGGAGTCGTGCTCTAAAAGGGTGTTATGACGTTGGTCCGTGTTATTTTGTTTTTTCTTCTGCTCGCGCCGTTCTTCCCGCCCGGTATCGCGCAGTCCCAGGACTACATCCTCGGCCCGCGCGACCTTCTCAGGATCACGGTTTACGACCACAAAGATCTTGAGACCAAAGTCCGCGTGAGCGAGGATGGAAAGATCACCTTCCCCCTGCTGGGAGAAGTCCGCGCGGCCGGCCTGACGGTCCAGGGTCTCGAGCGGGAAATAACGAAGATGCTGGCGGACGGCTACATCGTGAATCCCAACGTCGGCGTCTTTGTGGAGGAGTTCCGCGTCGTGGTCTACGTGACCGGCGAGGTGCGAAAGCCCGGCTCCTTTCCGTATGAAGCGGGCATGACCGTTCTCAAGGCGATCGCGCTGGCCGGCGGGCTCACGGACAAGGCCGCGCCCGGCCGGACGCAGATCATCCGGAAGACGAACGACAAGGAGGACACGCTGCGCGCCAAGATGGAAGACCCGATCGA
>Ga0209640_10004853_pt1 | contig 11759 bp, 12 predicted proteins | sample RifCSP10_1_FD_184018 | JGI IMG/M metagenome (GOLD analysis project Ga0209640, IMG submission 184018) | Soil microbial communities from Rifle, Colorado - Rifle CSP2_sed 10_1 (SPAdes) (version 2) | ecosystem: Environmental > Terrestrial > Deep subsurface > Rock core/Sediment | place: Rifle... | reverse complement strand
GAGGAGCGACGGTTTGATCGCCCGGGGGTCGAGAATGGCTTCGAGCCGCCGGGCAGCCAGATCCTGAAGCTGCTCGCCGGTGAGATCGACGCCCTGACGCTGCGCGATGCGGCCACGAATCTCCCGCATGATCTGGTCGACGTCGACCTGGTCGCGCCCCTGACGCTCCTGCGCCTGAGGCTGGGTGCGGCGATCGATCCCGCGACGGTCCGATCCGCGGCGGCCGCGGTAAAAGTGCCCGCGACGCCGTTCATGGTTGTCCATCGTTTAACCGTACTTTCTGAAGAGCTGCCCCATGGCATCGGTCACCGTCCAAGGGGTGTGTACATCAGGATCACCACACTGCCGACCCAGAGTGTCACGCAGGCCAGTAGGGGCCTGTCGTCCAGCAGCATCGCGGCCGGGCTACCGCCCCCGCGCCTCTGGTGCACTACATAGAGATATCGGAAGATTCCGTACAGCACAAACGGAACCGTGAGACCCAGCCGCGGCGTACCGAGCCTGCTGGCGGTGTCGGCGCTCATGGCGAACACCGTGTACGCCAACACCGTCGAGGCCGTCACGACGGCAATCATCTGGTCCAGCAGATAGGGGCTGTACTCTCCCAGAATGCTCCGGTGATCCGCTGCGCCGTCCCCCAGCAGCACGAGCTCGTGCCGCCGCTTGCTGAGCGCCAGAAACAGCGCGAGCAGCGTCGTGCAGGCCAGGAGCCAGGGCCCGATCGGCACGTCGACCGCGACCGCGCCCGCCACGGCCCGGAGCACAAACCCCCCGGCGACCGTCAGGACGTCGACGATCACGACGTGCTTCAGCTTTGTCGAGTAGGCGAGGAGCAGAAGCGTATACGCACCCGCGATTGCAGCGAGCGCTGGAACAATCAACCACGCCGCGGCTATCGCGCCGATGATGAGCGTGGCGGCGGCGACCCCCGCAGTCCGTGCCGACAGCGCTCCCGATGCGATCGGCCGCGCCTGCTTCAGCGGGTGCCGCCGGTCGCCATGCCGGTCCATGATGTCGTTGAGCAGATACAGAGCGCCGGAGAGCGCGCAGAAGATGCCGAACGCGGCGATGGCGACGAGCACGGCACGAGGCTCGAGGAGACGGCGGCCGAACAGCAGCCCCGCGAACAGCAGCAGATTCTTCGGCCACTGCTCGGGACGCAGCGACGCCGCGAGGAGCGCGACGGTAGAACGTTCGGTCCCCCGGTGTGACTGGACGATCACCTCACGTTCAGACGTTTGCGGATGAGGAGAAGCTCCGGACGGCGTCCGCCTCGCTGTCGTAGGTCTCGAACACGGTCAGCAGCTTCGTGATCGACAGCAGGTCGGTGATGCGCTTGGTCAGGCTCAGCAGCTTCAGGCTGCCGCCCTGCCGGCTGACGGTGGTGTAGGTGCGGACAACTTCGCCCAGGCCGGCGCTGTCGATGTACGGAACGCCCGCGAGATTGAGGACGAGCTTCTTCCTGCCCTGCGAGACCAGACTGTTGATCTTATCCTTGAGTATTTCGTCACCTTCGCCGAGCGTCATTTTTCCCTTGAGATCCAGAATCGTGACGTCTCCAGCAGAACGTTCCTCGATCTGCATGACTCTCCCCTATGCACACACAAAAACAAGGGCCAGGCCGGTGGCCTGGCCCTGATCATTCGATCTCAGCAGCGATCGCGGAGTGGGTCGCGGTGTGCGGGCGCGGTCCCCATCGCGCCTGCGCGAGGGGTGCCTAGACGCCTCCGGCCCCTGCGAACTTCCGCTGCTGGAAGCATTCCTTGCAGAAGACCGGACGCCCCTGCGTCGGGCGGAACGGCACGGTCGTTTCCTTGCCGCACGCCGAACAGGTGGTCTGCGTTTCGACGCGTTCACGCGTGGTCGACCCCGCGGCCACACGGTTGGCTCTCTTCGCCTTGCAGTCCTTACACCGCTTCGGCTCGTTCTTGAACTGCTTGTCGGCGAAGAAGAGCTGCTCGCCGGCCGTCCAGATGAATTCCGCGCCACAGTCCACGCATGTCAGGTTCTTGTCTTGGAACTCCATCGGTCGCCCCCTCGTGCTCGTCGATCACGCCGGCGCTATTCCGATTCGCGCCGGAGCTTCTTCCGATTCCTCTTCCGTGCCAGCGCCTGCTTGGCCCTGCGCTTGTCACCCGGCTTCAGATAGAAGGAGTGCTTCTTGATGTCCTTGATGATGTCTTCCTGCTGCACTTTGCGCTTGAAGCGTCGGAGGGCGCTCTCGATGGACTCGCCTTCCTGAATCTTGACTTCAGCCACGCCTATGAAACACCCCCCTTGCGGCCCACGGTTTCCCTGTGATGCCCTTGAAAAAGTGCCGAATATGCTACGCTATCACGGCAGGCGCGGATTCTAGGCGCAACACGGCGCCACGTCAACGAAATAGTCGGGAAAACCCCGGGTTCGAGCCGGCGGGCCCGACCAACCCTCCAACTCGTTGTCCAGCAGTCAATTACCCGCGTTTCCATGAAGATTCTCGTCATCGGGAACGGCGCCCGCGAACACGCGCTTGCATGGAAGCTGGCCGGGGAACCCAGCGTGGCGGAAGTGCTGTGCGCACCAGGGAATCCGGGCATCGCCACGGTCGGCCGCTGCGTGCCCGCCGAGGTCGGCGATCCGGCGGCGCTGCTCGACGTGGCCAGACGCGAATCCGTGGATCTCACGGTCGTCGGACCCGAGTTGCCGCTGAGCCTGGGCATCGTCGACCTCTTCAATGTGGAGGGACATGCCATCGTCGGCCCCACGAAGGCCGCCGCGGCCCTGGAGTGGAGCAAGGCGTTTGCAAAAGACTTCATGCGGCGCTACGGCGTTCCGACGGCGCGGTTCGAAGTGTGTGAGTCCGCCGGCGCGGCGCGTGCGGCGGTGGCCAGCGGCCGCCTCGGCTATCCGCTTGTGCTCAAAGCCGACGGCCTGGCCGCCGGCAAGGGCGTTGTGATTGCCGACGACCGGCGTTCGGCTGATGACGCCGTTCGCGCGGCCATGGTGGATCGGCGTTTCGGCGGCGCCGGCGATCGACTCGTCGTCGAAGAATTTCTCACGGGCGAGGAGGCGTCCTACTTCGTGCTTGCCGACGGGACCGCGTTTGTGCCGCTGTCGTCGGCGCAGGATCACAAGCGCATCTTCGACGGGGATCGCGGCGCCAACACGGGTGGCATGGGCGCATTCGCGCCGAGCCCGCGCATGACGCCGGACGTCGAGCAGCGCGTGCTCGACGAGATCGTCCGTCCGGTGCTCCAGGGCATGGAGCGCGACGGCCGCCCGTTCGGCGGATTTCTCTACGTGGGCCTGATGCTCACCGCGGACGGCCCGAAAGTGGTGGAGTTCAACGTGCGCTTCGGGGATCCGGAGGCGCAGGTCGTGCTGCCGAGGCTCGACGAGGAGCTCTCGTGGCTGCTCGGCGCCGCGGCGACGGGCGCGCTCCCGTCGAGGCCCGCACGGTTCAGTGCAGACCCGCATGTCGGTGTCGTGCTGGCGTCTGCGGGTTACCCGGACGCGGCGCGAGCCGGCCAGGTCATCACCGGGGTCGACGACGCCGCTCGCGTCCCCGGTGCGCTCGTCTTTCACGCCGCAACGGCCCAGCAGGATCGGCAGCTGTTGACCGCCGGCGGCCGGGTGCTGACGGTTGTCGGCCGCGGCGGGAGCTATCGCGAGGCCATCGACGTGGCGTACCGTGCGGCGTCGCACATCCGGTTCGAGGGGATGCAGTTCCGCACCGATATCGGCCGCAAGGCGCTCGGCGCGATCTGATCTATGAAGTATGCGGTCGTGACGTTCGGCTGCCGCGTCAACCAGGCCGACTCCCTGGTGATCGAAGACGACTTACGCGCGCGCGGCGGCACGGCGACGCCTCCGGAGCAGGCCGATGTCGTGGTGGTCAACACGTGTTCGGTCACCGCGAGCGCCGATCAGGCAGCCCGGCAGACGATCCGTCGCATTGCACGCGCGAACCCGTCGGTCCGCGTGATCGTCACCGGATGCTACGCCACACGCCGGCCAGGCGACGTCTCGGCCTTGCCGAATGTCGTCCGCGTTGTGAGCAACGCCACGAAAGACGCCCTGGTGCGTACCGCGGCCAGCGAGATCGGCCTCACCACGGCGGATCGATTCGGCGACGGGGACGGCGCCTGCGGGAGCACGCTTCAGCCCGGGGTCGCAGGCCGGACGGCGCTCACGCTTCGCGTGCAGACGGGGTGTGACGAGCAGTGCAGCTACTGCATCATTCCGCAGACGCGGGGCGCCAGCCGGTCGCGCCCGGTGACCCGGGTTCTCGGCGACGTGCAGCGCGCCGTGGCGGCGGGCTACAAGGAAATTGCCGTCACGGGGGTCCATCTCGGCTCGTACGGCCGCGACCTGGCCGACGGCTCGTCGCTGGCCGCGCTGCTCGGGGGGCTGGCCGGCGTCGAGCACGACGTGCTGTTCCGCATCAGCTCGCTCGAGCCGATGGACTGCACCCGGGACATCGTCGATTGTGTCGCCAGATCACCCCGGCTCGCACCGCACTTTCACCTGCCGCTGCAGCACGGCTCCGACGCCATGCTTCGCGCGATGCGCCGGCCCTACACATCCTCGTACTACCGGCGCCTGATCGACGACATCCGGACGGCGCTGCCGCACGCCTCGGTCGGCTCCGACATCATCGTCGGCTTTCCCGGCGAGACGCCGGCGCAGTTCGCGGAGATGTGCGCGATGCTCGAAGAGGTTCCGCTCACGCATCTGCACGTCTTTCCGTACTCCGACAGGCCCGGCACCGACGCGGCACGGCTGCAGCCGAAAGTCGACGGCCGCGACATCCGCGAGCGCGCGCGGGCGGTCCGCGCGATCGGCGAGGGCATGGCCCGGCGGTTCAGGCAATCGCAGGTCGGGCGCACCGTTCGGGCGTTAACTGTGGACGACGGGCAGTCGGTGGTGACGCAGAACTACCTGAAGCTGCGGATCGGTACCGGGTTTTCGCGCAACGAATGGGTACGCGTGCGTGTGGAGGGCGAGCATAACGGACGCGTCCTGTAGCCCCACGAGATGGCCAAGAAACGGAAGACGACACGGCGGAAGAAAGTGGCACCCGGCTCGACGGGCCTCTCAACGGCACAGGTGTGCGAGGTCGACCCGCGTGCGAGCGGGCTGACGTCGCAGGTCGAGGCGGACGGCGGCGCTGTCCTCGGGTCGTACCGCGATCCGTTCGGTGGCTCGTTGGTGCTGCTGGTTGCGCTGCCGATCGATCGCGTCGAGCCGACGCCGTACCAGCGTGATCCCTCCGAACCGCACGTCAAGCGGCTCATGACCGTGATCGAAAAGGTCGGCCGCTTCCTCGACCCCGTCGTGGTCATCCGCCACGACGGCACGTACTGGACCCCGAACGGCAACCATCGCCTGCAGGCGATGCGGAAGCTTGGCGCGAAATCCATCGTCGGTCTGCTCGTGCCAGAGCCCGACGTCGCGTTCAAGATTCTGGCCCTCAACACCGAGAAGGCCCACAACGTGAAGGAGAAGTCGCTCGAGACGATCCGGATGGCGCGCGCCCTCGCGGATCAGAAGGCCGGCAACGAATGCGACTACGCGTTTGAGTTCGAGCAGGCGCCGTACCTGACGCTCGGCGCCGCGTACGAGCAGCGCCGGAGCCTCAGCGGTGGCGCGTATCACCCGGTGCTGCGCCGTATCGACGATTTTCTCGACGATCCGATGTCGAAGGCGCTGCGCGAGCGCGAGCGTCGCGCGGCGAAAGTGCTCAAGCTCGACGACGCCGTGTCGAAAGTGGTCGGGGCGTTGAAGGCCAGGGGGTTGACGAGCCCCTATCTCAAGCCGTTCGTCGTTGCCCGAATCAACCCGATTCGATTCTCGAAAGCCACCGAGTTCGATTTCGACGAGGTGATGGACAAGATGATGGCGTCGGCCGGGAAGTTCAACGTCGATCGCGTGAGGCAGGAAGACGTGGCAAAGGCCGGGGGGGCGCCAGCCGACGATTAACCACGCATCAGCAGCGCCATCTGCTGCGCCGCCGACTTCCTGGTGCCCCCTTCGACAATCAGCTGACCGCACGCCGCACGGATGTCGCGCCCGCGGCTCTTGCGCACCGAGACCGTGATATGCCGGTCGGCGAGAATCTGTGCAAAGCGATCGACGCGCTCGTCCGAGGGCCGATCGTAGGGAATGCCCGGCGCGGGATTGAGCGGAATGAGGTTGACCTTGGCCTTGATCCCGGCGAGCAGCTTGACCAGCCGGCGGGCGTCCTCCGGCGTGTCGTTGACCTCGTCGAGCAGCACGTATTCAAACGTGATGCGGCTGCGCTTCTTCAACGGAAAACGCCGGCACGTCTCGATAATGGCGGCCAGCGGATACTTGCGGTTTGGAGGCACGAGCGCGGTCCGCTGTTCGTCGGTCGTGGCGTGCAGCGAGATGGCCAGGTTCGGCATGAGCGGCTCGCGGGCGAGGCGCTCGAGTCCCGGGACGATCCCGATCGTTGACAACGTGACGCGCCGCGGCGACACGGCAAGGCCATGCTCGGCGTGCAGCATCCGGAGCGCCTTCATCGTGTGGTCGTAGTTGTGCAGCGGCTCGCCCATCCCCATCAGGACGATGTTGAAGGGGTGATCGAGCATACCGGTGGCGGTGGCCAGCACCCGCACCTGGCCCGCAATTTCTCCGGCCGTCAGATTCCGGACGAGGCCCATCTTGCCCGTCAGGCAGAAGCCGCACGACATCGCGCAGCCTACCTGGGTCGAGATGCAGAAGGTCATCGAGGGGGTGTCGGGAATGAACACGGCCTCGATTCGCCGCCGGTCGGCCAGCTCGAGCACGAACTTGCGCGTGCCGTCAACCGACCGCTCGTCTCCGACGATGCGCGGCGTCGTGAGGATGAAATCCGACGTGAGCCGCTCGCGCAGGGTTCGCGCGAGGTCGGTCATCCGGTCGAGGTCCGTGACGCCGTGCTTGTAGATCCAGCGGTAGAGTTGGCGCGCGTGGAAGCGCTCGGCGCCGCGCGTGTCGAGCGCCGCTTCCAGCTCGCCGATGTCGAGCTCCGCGAGGTCGGTTCGCGCACTAGTCATGCTATGTGTCGCATTTCCTAGCAGATGCGAGCATTCGATTGTAACAGTCGCTTCCGTGCTATCATGATCGTGTTCTTCTAATTCCCTGTCTGTCAACGCTTTGCAGGGATCCACCGCATCATCCAGAACATCTGTGGCGGCATCAACCATCGTGCGCGACGTGCTTCCCAGCGGGCTCCGGCTCGTCACCGAGCGGATGCCGCACGTGCGCTCGGTGAGCATCGGTGTGTGGCTCGCGCGCGGCTCGCGCCACGAACCGGTGGCGCAGAGCGGCATCGCGCATTTCGTCGAGCACATGCTGTTCAAGGGCACCGCGGCGCGCAGCGCCGAAGACATCGCGCAAACGATCGACTCGATTGGCGGCCAGATGGATGCGTTTACCGCCAAGGAGTACGCGAGCTATTTCATCAAGGTGCTCGATGAGCATCTGCCGCTGGCGGTGGACGTGCTCTCGGACATCGTGATGCGGCCCGCTTTTTCCCCCGACGATATCGAGCGGGAAAAGAAGGTAGTCCTCGAGGAAATCAAGATGGTCGAGGACACGCCCGACGACCTGGTGCACGAGCTGTTCACCGAGCACTTCTGGCGGAATCATCCGCTCGGACGCCCGATTCTCGGCACGAAGGAGACCGTCGAATCGTTGACAGTCGACGGGTTGCGCCGGTATTTCGGCGGAGTCTACACCTCTCCGAACCTGATCGTGGTGGCTGTCGGCAACGTGGAGCACGAGCAGGTGCGCGACCTGGTCGCGCGGTTCTTCGAGGGCCTGCCGGTCGTCAGCGAGCCGATCGCCGACACGCCGCCGCTCGTCGTGCCCCAGGTGCTCATCCGGAACAAGGAGCTCGAACAGAGCCACGTGTGCCTCGGCACGAGCGGCTATCAGCAGGATCACGCCGAGCGCTATGCGAGCTACGTGCTGAACACGGTCCTTGGCGGGTCCATGAGCTCCCGGTTGTTTCAGAACGTTCGCGAGAAGCGCGGCCTGGCCTACGCTGTGTTCAGCGGGTTGAGCGCCTACCGGGACGCCGGCTCCGTGACGATCTATGCCGGCTGCGCCAACGACGCGGTGAGCGAGCTGATCGACGTGGTTATTGCCGAGCTGCGGCGCTTGAAAGAGGAAGCGTTGCCCGGGTCCGAGCTGCGTCGCGCGAAGGATCACCTCAAAGGGAGCCTGATGCTCAGCCTGGAAAGCACGTCGAGCCGGATGTCCCATCTCGCGCGCCAGGAGATCTACTTCGACCGTCAGTTTGGACTGGACGAGACGCTGAACGGCGTCGAGCGGGTCGCCGTGGACGACGTGCAGCGGGTTGCACGGGATCTGTTCGCCGATGGGGCGGTCGCCGCCACCGTGCTGGGCGCGGTCAACGGCCTGCAACTGCCTCCCGAGAAGCTATCGCTGAGATGATTCAACGGTACACCGGCGCCGAGATGGGTCGCATCTGGAGCGACCAGCGGAAATACGAGACCTGGCTGCAGGTTGAAATCGCCGCGGTCGACGCGATGGCCCGCGCCGGCATCGTGCCGCCCCAGGCCGCGCGCGACATCCGCGAGCGCGGCCGCTTCGACGTCGCCCGGATCGAGGAGATCGAGATCGTCACGCAGCACGACGTGATCGCCTTCACGACGGCCGTGGCGGAACATGTCGGACCATCGGCGCGCTGGTTTCACTTCGGCCTCACCTCCTCGGACGTCGTCGATACAGCGCAGGCACTGCAGATGCGCGAGGCCTGCGACCTGATTCTCCAGGGTCTCGCCGGCCTGATGCAGGCCGTCCGCGCGCGCGCGGAGGAGCACCGGACCACGGTGATGATCGGCCGCACGCACGGCGTCCACGCCGAGCCGATGACGTTCGGGCTGAAGCTGGCGCTCTGGCACGCCGAGCTCGCGCGCGACGCCGAGCGCGTGCGTCGCGCCCGCGACACGGTGTCGGTGGGGAAGCTCTCGGGCGCGGTCGGAACGTTCGCGCACCTGCCGCCTGGAATCGAGGCGGACGTCTGCCGGAGCCTCGGACTCGAGCCGGCGCCCGTCGCGTCTCAGGTGATCCAGCGGGATCGGCACGCCGAGCTGCTGGCGGCGCTGGCCATCACCGCGTCGACGCTTGAGAAATGCGCCCTCGAGATTCGAGGCCTGCAGAAAACCGAGATTGGCGAGGTCGAGGAGCCGTTTGGCCAGGGACAAAAGGGCTCCTCGGCGATGCCCCACAAGCGGAACCCGGTTGGATGCGAGCAGATCGTCGGTCTCGCCCGGCTGGTGCGCGCCAACGCCGGCGCCGCGTTCGAGAACAACGCCCTCTGGCACGAGCGCGACATTTCGCACTCCTCGGTCGAGCGCGTCATCCTGCCCGACAGTTTCATCGCCCTCGACCACATGCTGCGGCGATTCACGCGTATCGCGAGCGGCATGGTGGTATATCCCGAGCGGATGCGCGAGAACCTCGAGCGCTCGCGGGGGGTGGTGTTCTCGGGCACAGTCCTGCTCGAACTGGCCCGCCGCGGCGTCTCGCGCGAGCAGGCCTACGAATGGGTGCAGCGTCATGCCATGCGGTCCTTCAGCGAGCAGCGCGATTTCAAGGCGCTGCTGCTTGCCGACCGCGACATTGGCGCAGTCCTGACGCCGGCCGACATCGAACGCGCCTTCGATCTCGGCGAACAGCTCCGCCATGTCGGCGATATTTTCGGGCGGGTTTTTCAGGAGGTAGCGGTCTGATGCGCGCGCGTGTTTTTGTGACCCTCAAGCCGTCGGTCTTCGATCCGCAGGGCACCACGGTTGCCGAGGCGCTGCACTCGCTGGGGTATTCCGCCGTGAGGGACGTCCGCCAGGGCAAGTACTTCGAGCTCGAGATTGACGCGCCCACGGCTGACGAGGCGCGCCGCGTCGCGGCCGAAGCCGCCGACAAGCTGCTGGCCAATCCGGTGATCGAAAGCTACCGGATCGAGATAGAGACCAAGACAACGGAGGCACTGTCCCGATGAAGTTTGCGGTGGTGGTCTTTCCCGGATCCAATTGCGATCACGACGCGTATCACGCCGTCAAGCACGTGCTCGGCCAGGACGCCGCGTTCGTCTGGCACAAGGAGACGCGCCTCGCCGGCGCGGACGTCGTCATTCTCCCAGGCGGTTTCGCGCACGGCGATTACCTGCGGACGGGCGCCATCGCGCGCTTCTCGCCGATCATGCAGGAGGTCAGGCGCTTTGCCGAGGCGGGCGGCCCTGTCCTCGGCATCTGCAACGGCTTTCAGGTGCTGCTCGAGGCAGGGCTCCTGCCCGGGGCGATGCTCCGCAACCGCGGCGTGAAGTTCCAGTGCGAGCACGTGTGGGTGAAAGTCGAGCAGACCGACACGCCGTTTACCGCCGCCTGCCGCCAGGGCCAGGTGCTGCAGATCCCGATCGCCCACGGTGAAGGGAACTACTACGCCGAGCCCGACGTGGTCGAGGGGCTCGAGAAGAACCGGCAGGTCGTGTTTCGATACACCACGGCGGCCGGCGAGATCACGGCGGACGCCAACCCGAACGGCTCCGTGAACAACATTGCGGGCCTCTGCAACGAGGCTCGCAACGTGGTCGGCCTGATGCCGCACCCGGAGCGGGCCTGCGAGCTGGCGATCGGGAGCGCGGATGGGCTCGCGGTGTTCGAATCGGCCGTGAAATCCGTCAGCCAGGGGGCGTTCGCGGCCGCGCGATGACGACGATTCCCGACGAGCTCATCGCGCAGCACGGCCTGACGCGCGACGAGTACGCGCGCATCCTCGAGATGCTCGGCCGCGAGCCGACGAGGACCGAGCTCGGGATGTTCTCGGTGATGTGGTCGGAGCACTGCAGCTACAAGAGCTCCCGCGTCCATCTCAAGACGCTGCCCACCACCGGCACGCGCGTGCTGCAGGGTCCCGGCGAGAACGCCGGCGCGGTCGACATCGGTGACGGCCTGGCCGCCGTCTTCAAGATCGAATCGCACAATCACCCGTCCTTCATCGAGCCGTACCAGGGCGCGGCCACCGGTGTCGGCGGCATCATTCGCGACATCTTCACGATGGGCGCGCGGCCGATCGCGCTGCTGAACTCATTGCGATTCGGATCGCTCGAGGACCCGCACGTGCGCCGCACGTTTGCCGGGGTCGTGGCCGGCATTGCCGGCTACGGCAACAGCATCGGGATACCGACCGTCGGCGGCGAGATTGCCTTTGACGACAGCTACACCGGCAATCCGCTCGTGAACGTCTTCTGTCTGGGGATCGCGAAAGCGGACGACATCGTCAAGGGCGTCGCCTCCGGCGTGGGCAACGCCGTGTATTACGTGGGCGCGAAGACGGGCCGGGACGGCATTCATGGTGCGACGATGGCGTCGGCGGAGTTCGATGAGAAGTCGGCCGAGAAGCGGCCCGCCGTGCAGGTGGGCGACCCCTTCATGGAAAAGCTGCTGCTCGAAGCCTGCCTGGAGGTGATGAAGTCGGGCGCCCTTGTCGGCATCCAGGACATGGGCGCGGCAGGCCTCACGTGCTCGACGTGCGAGATGGGATCGCGCGGGGGCGCCGGCGTGGCCATCGACGTCTCGCTCGTGCCGCAGCGCGAGACGGGCATGACGCCGTACGAGATCATGCTGTCTGAATCCCAGGAGCGCATGCTCCTGGTGGTCAGGCGGGGCCACGAACAGGAAGTCGAGCGGATCTTCGAGAAATGGGATCTGCACGCCGTGCGCATCGGGGAAGTCACGGCCGACAACGGG
>Ga0209640_10004852_pt1 | contig 11760 bp, 19 predicted proteins | sample RifCSP10_1_FD_184018 | JGI IMG/M metagenome (GOLD analysis project Ga0209640, IMG submission 184018) | Soil microbial communities from Rifle, Colorado - Rifle CSP2_sed 10_1 (SPAdes) (version 2) | ecosystem: Environmental > Terrestrial > Deep subsurface > Rock core/Sediment | place: Rifle... | reverse complement strand
CCCCCCCTCTCCCCTGGAGGGAGAGGGGTTGGGGAGAGGGGGCTCAATACTCAGCACGCATCAATCGCAAGCTCAGGTGCGATGAATGAAACCCGCGACGGTACGCGCCTTGTTCGCGCGTCTGAAGAAAACCAATCCAGCGCCGACGACTGAACTTCGCTACGACTCACCGTTTGAGTTACTCGTAGCGGTAATCCTCTCGGCGCAGGCGACCGACAAGAGCGTTAACAAAGCCACCGAAGCGCTATTCAAATTCGCGAATACGCCACGCGCGATTCGCGATCTCGGATTGCGCGGACTGAAGCGCTACGTCAAATCGATCGGCCTGTTCAATACCAAGGCCGCAAACATCATCAAAACCTGCGAACTACTCCTGAAGGAACACGAGGGACAGGTACCGCGCACACGCGACGAACTCGAAGCGCTTCCCGGCGTCGGGCGCAAGACCGCCAACGTGATTCTAAATACCGCGTTCGGCGAACCGACCATCGCCGTCGACACGCACATCTTTCGTGTCGCCAATCGCACCGGTCTCGCGCCGGGACGCAATGTGCGCGAGGTCGAGAATGAACTGCTGCGCACCGTACCGCCCGCGTATCGTCGCAACGCTCATCATTGGTTGATCCTGCACGGCCGCTATGTTTGCACCGCGCGGGCACCGCGTTGCGGTATTTGTTCGATTCGCGATCTCTGCGGTTATCCCAAAAAGAACGACTCGGCCTGACGACTGACTTCCCGCACGGTTAGCCGCGAGGTGCCAGAGCGGCGGCGGCCCAGCGAAAGCGCGGGGTCCAACCGAGCGTCGGCCCAATGTGTCGCGGCCGACCTATGAATTAGACGAGCGGCGCGATACAGTAAAACCATGGACGCGTTAGCGGCAAGCACAGGGTTGAGCTACGGTGGCCGCGTACAGACCGATCATGCCACGCGCGCCGTAAACCGAGCACTCAAGCGCGCGCGACTGACGCGCGCGAGCGCGGTCTTGTTGTTTCTCACCCCCCACTATGCCCCCAACCCCGAACCGGCCGTACGCGCCGCGGCGCGCGCCGCCGGCTGCTTGCAAGTTATCGGCGCGACCGCGGCCGGCATCCTGACCGACGAGGAATGGGTGCTCGACAGTCCCGGCGCCGCGGCGATGGTATTCGCCGATCCGATCTCGCTCGCGCCGCCGCACGGCGACGCCACCGACGACGATGCGGTGCTGCTGAGCCTTTGCACGCCTAGCGGCCTGTCCGCCGATTGGCTCGACGTGCCGGCGCATCGCATCGGCGCCATCTCCGGCGATCTCTTCGGTCACGGACCGTTCAAGGTGTGGAGCAATAGCCGCGTCAACGACAGCGGTCGTGCCGACGCGCGCTTCTTCGGTGTGCGCGGCGCTATCGGCGCATCGCAAGGCGTGCGTGCGCTGACTTCGCCGATCGAAGTCGCCGAGGTGCAGGGTTACGACATCAAACGTCTCGGTAACTATCCAGCGCTCAACGTTTTAGTGAAGTCGCTGCCGGCCGGTATTCGCGAGATGGAGCGAATGCCACTGCATCTCATTATGGGCGGCGTCACCTTCGGCGATCCGATAACGGCGATTCGCGAAGGACGCTATCGGTTAAACCATATCGTCTCGGCCAATCTGCGCGATCAATCGATCACGCTGTCGCACCCACTCAGCCGCGGCGAGCGCTTGTTTTGGGCAGTGCGCGATGCGCTAACGGCGGAGCGCGAAATGCGCCAGACGATCGAGCAGACGGCGATGAAACTTCGCGCCGCGCCGAATTTCGCGCTGCTCTTTCCGTGCATGGGCCGCGGCCCGCACTTCTATGGCAATCGCGATCGCGATCTCGATTCGCTCACTAAGCGCTTTCCACAGCTGCCGGTCATCGGCATGTACGGCAACGGCGAACTCGGGCCGCTTGATGAATCGAATCATTTGTATCAATACTCGACGGTGCTCGGACTTTTCAGCGCGAAACACGGGTAACCATGTTTTCCACGGATCGCACGGCGCTGCGTGAGGTGTTTTTTCGCGCCTGGCGTAACTACCGCGAACAACGCGCACTCGAAGGTATTGAAGCGACTATCGTCGACGTTGCCGTGCGCCACCCCGAATACCATCAGCTACTCGACGGCGCCGATACGCCGGCGCAACGCGACTACCATGCGGCACTCGGCGAAACGAACCCGTTCATGCACATGGGTCTGCACATCGCAGTTGCCGAACAGTTATCGATCAACCAACCCCCAGGGGTGCGTGAATTGTTTCAACGCCTAGCCGCCCGACTCATTGATCCGCACGCGGCCGAGCACGCGATGATGGAGTGTCTGACCGAAACGCTATGGCAAGCGCAACAGGCGGGTCGGCCGCTTGATCAGAACGCCTATCTCGACTGCCTCGGGCGACTCGCCCCGCAACCCTGAACTTATCACGCCATCTCCGTTCCAATCGCAGAACAAAAACCGACCGGGATACCGCAATGACCCAACTCTCCTCCGCGGACCGCTGGCTCGATGACCACGGCGATGCGCTGTACGGATTTGCGTTCCAGCGGCTGCGCAATCGCGACGCGGCCGAAGATTTAGTGCAAGAAACGCTACTCGCAGCCTGGCGATCGCGCGCGAGCTTTGCCGCGAATTCCTCCGAGCGCACCTGGTTGATCGGAATTCTCAAACACAAGCTGGCCGACCATTGGCGTCACAGCGCGCGCCAGCCGAGCGAAGCGCTCGACCCGGAAGCCGTCGATGACTTGATCGATCAAACCTTCGACATGACCAAAGGCGGACATTGGCGCGTCGCGCCTTCGGCCTGGAACAATCCGGACGCCGCGCTCGAACAACAGCAGTTTTGGCAAGTGTTTGTGGATTGCGTCGGCGCACTGCCGCCGGCCCAGGCCCAGGCATTTAGCTTGTGCGAGCTGGACGGGCTCAAAGGCGAGGAGGCCTGTAAGGCTATGCAGATTGCGGCGACCAATCTCTGGGTAATGCTGCACCGTGCGCGGTTGCACCTAAGGCAGTGCCTGGAAATTAACTGGTTCGGAAACGGGCCGAACGGATGATGCTGCCGTGATGAGCTGTAAGGAAGTGAGCGAGCTGCTGTCGCAGTCGATCGAACGGCGCTTGTCGCTGCGCGAGACGCTGCGATTACGGATGCATCTGCTGGTGTGCGACGCCTGCGCGCGATTCAAGCGGCAGATGGAGTTCTTGCACGCGGCGGCGCGCGCCTATGCTCAGCGCGGAATGTCCACGGCACGGCAATGGGTGCTCGCGCGCACCGCACGCGAGCGGATTCGCGGGCGATTGCAGCGCGAACGCTAAATGGCGGTCACTGGGATACTGACTATATTGGGTTAATGGATTGCACGGTTTCATCGAAGTGCAATCGACTAACTCCAAATATATGAGGAAACGTGACATGAAGAGATCGGATGCAACCATTGCCGGCGCGATTGCCGGACTCCTTACGCTGGTCGCCGGCGGCAGCGCGTACGCGGCGAATGTGCACTGCGTCGAGCGCGAGCGTTGTTTCGGCGTGGTCAAAGCGGGGCAGAACGATTGTTCCACGGCGAGTTCGGCGTGCTCGGGAACCGCTAAGGCCGACTTTCAAAAGGATGCATGGGTGTACTTACCGAAAGGGACCTGCGGGAAATTGGGCGGGACGCTAAAAACCGGCGCTCCGGGAACCGCACAAAAATAATTTTGTCACTTGGCAGTAGCAGTTCGATTCTTAAACCACATACTAGGAGATCGTATTATGCGTAAGTCAGATGTCATTCTTGCCACCGCCGTTGCCGGCCTGTTGAGCACGACCATTTCCTTGAGCAGCATCGCGGCCGAGAAGCCGAAGGTCGAGAAGTGCTACGGCGTGGTTAAGGCTGGGCAAAATGATTGTCAGACGGCGAACAGTGCTTGCGCGGGCACGTCGAAGGCCGACGGCCAGAAGGACGCGTGGATTTACGTACCGCAAGGCGCCTGCGAAAAGATCGTCGGTGGCTCGCTGAAAGGCACGAAGGGCTAACCATCGGTCGTGACCGAGGACACAAAAGGCAAGCGTAATACGATCCCGGCCGCGGCCGGGATCGGTTTACGCGCCAACCACTATCGCGAGGTACTGGAAACACGCCCACCGGTCGCCTGGTGGGAAGTACACAGCGAAAACTATTTCGGCGACGGCGGCGCGCCACATCATTATCTCGAGCGCATTCGCGCGCACTACCCACTAAGCCTGCACGGCGTCGGTCTGTCGCTCGGATCGGTCGACCCGCTCAATCGCACGCACCTCGAAAAACTCAAGCGCTTGATCGAGCGCTATCAGCCGGCGCTGGTTTCCGATCATCTGTCGTGGAGTTCGGTTGACGGTCGCTACCTGAACGATTTGCTGCCACTGCCCTATACCGAAGAGGCGCTCGCGCACATCGCGCGCCGAATCGACGAGGCGCAAGACTTTCTCGGCCGCCAGCTTCTAATTGAAAACCCGTCGACCTACCTAGAATTCGTCGAATCAGCCATCCCCGAGGTCGAGTTCATGTGCGCGCTGATCGAACGCTCGGGCTGCGCGCTGCTGCTAGACGTTAACAATGTTTACGTTAGCGCGACCAATCATGGCTTCGACGCGCGGCAATATATTCAGTCGGTGCCGGCGTCGGCCGTGCAAGAAATTCACCTGGCCGGACATACGGTCAAGCAATACGACGACGGCGCCATTCTTATCGACACGCACGATAGCGTGGTCTGCGATGCCGTCTGGCAACTGTACGCACAAACCATCGACCACCTCGGTCGGCGCCCGACCTTGATCGAATGGGATGCGCAGCTGCCGCCGTTGTCGGTATTGCTCGGTGAAGCGCGCAAGGCGGACGGCCTGCTGGAAGAACGCCGTGTCGCTGCGTGATACGCAACGCGGTTTTTCCGCCGGCGTGTTGTCCGACGATGTCGCCGCGATTCGCGCGCGCATCCGTCCCGGCCGCTTCGGCGCCGAACGCCATTTACAGATCTACCGCAACAACGTCTACGCCAGCCTGACCGACGCGCTCGCCGCGATCTACCCAGTCGTCGCGCGCTTGGTCGGTGACGATTGCTTTCGCGGCTGCGGACACCAGTATGTGCGCCAGGCGCCGCCCACGAGCGGCAACCTGCACGACTTCGGCGAACGCTTCGCCGACTTTCTCGCATCGTTTGAGCCGGTACGCACCCTTGCCTATCTGCCCGATGTCGCAAACCTCGAGTGGCAGTGGCACCGCGCGTTCCATGCCGCGGATGCGCCAGCGCTCGCGCTCGACATACTGGCGAAGGTCGCGCCGGAACAGTACGCGGCGTTACACTTTCGCTTGCATCCGTCGGCGCAACTCGTGGCGTCCGAGTTTCCGCTACTGCGAATCTGGCAAGCGAATCAACCGAACGCCGATACGGACGATGTCGTCGATCTGAGCGAAGGCGGCGTCCAGCTACTGATCGCGCGCCGCGACATACGCGTTGAGATCGAAGCGCTCGGCGGCGGCGAGTACGCATTGCTGCGCGCGTTTGCGCGCGGCCAGTCCTTCGCCGATGCCGTCGTCGCGGCGAATGCGGCGCAGGCGCAGTTCGACTTGACCGCAAGTTTGCGGCAGCGAGTGCTAGACCAAACCATCGTCGGGTTTAATTCCAACTAACAATCGACCGAGGCCACCATGAACATCATTCAGTGCACCACGAACTGCGCACGTCCCGTGATACGCGGACTCGATTTTTTGAGCCCGCTGCTCGATCTCGGCATACGCCTGTGGGTGGCAAACGTCTTTTGGAAATCCGGACTGACCAAATTCGCCAGCTGGGAAAACACGGTGTTGCTGTTCGAGAACGAGTATCAGGTTCCACTACTGTCGGCCGAAGTGGCGGCGGCGCTTGGTACGTTTACGGAGTTAGTGTTCCCGGTACTGCTGGTGCTCGGCTTGGGCGGACGCTTCGCGGCGTTCGTGTTGTTCGTGTTTAACTACATCGCCGTCATCTCATATCCAGAGTTGAACGAAGTCGGCGTTAAGGATCACGTGTACTGGGGCATCCTGTTACTGGTGCCGCTGCTGCACGGTCCCGGCAAACTCTCGGTCGATCACTTGATCAAGCGCAAGTGGTGGGGACAGTAATCCCGCTTTACAAAGCGACATCGCGGAATTCGACTTGATCCGGCCGGCCGGCGGCGAAGCGCAGCCGCGGCTTTACGTTAAAGCGCTCGCGCGCCGGCAACGCGAGCAGCGCGCTCGATACGGTGCCAAACCCGACTTCCGTTACGACGTTCATCGCACCTTCGCGCTCGGCGTCGGCATCGGCATCGCGACTCGCAAGTAGTTGCTCCCATGCAGACCAGTCGTCGCGCTCCGGATCCGGTGACGCCGCTGCACGCGCTTGCGGCAGGTAACGCCGAATCCGGGCGGATGACTCATCGTTCACATCGAAAGCAGTAAGCATGGACACGCCCGGCGCGAGCGCTGTTACTTCGACGCGACCGGGTTCGCGTGCTTCGGTGTGGCGCAACCAGTAGACGCGGCTACTGTCGGCGATGACGAGATTGAAAGCGCGGTAGGCGGCGGGATCGATATGCGACAGTGCGTCGGCCGCGGTTTCGGCGTCTGCATGATCGAGCGCTTCGAGCACCAACTCGCCGCGGCTGCGCTTATCGGCCGCCGGTCCCAAGGTTCCCATACGATTCATAATGCCGGCGACGACACCGTCGTCGTTCAGTCCGAACCAACTTCCACCGCCCAGCTCATCGAGCCCGGCAACTACATTCGGCCGATCCGCCCAATGCCGACCAGGCGGCAGCCACGGACGATCGAGCATTTCGTCGCGGTTTGCAGCGATCAACACCGGCCATGCGTGCGTCGGCCGATACAGCACGATCAAGGTGCACATCGCGACGCCGCCATTACCTACCGATCAATTCGGCCATCTCGATCGTTTTGCGCAGCATCCGAATCGAGGCGGCATCGACCATCACGTTGTCGACGCTTACCGCGCCGAGACCTGCCGCTTGCGCTTGCGCATAGGCAGCGGCAAGCTTGCGCGCACGCTCGACCTGATCGCGGGTCGGCGCGAATAATTCGTTCACGATCTCGATTTGGTTCGGGTGGATCACCCACTTTCCGACCGCGCCGAGCGCGCGCGCCCGTAAACATTCGCGGCGCAAACCTTCGGGATTGGTAAAGCCGGCGAACGGCCCGTCGATCATGTCGATGCCAGCGGCGCGTGCGGCGATGATGATTTTGTTGCGCGCGTAATACCAGATATCGCCGGGATATTCGCCGCCATCGCCGATGTCCTTTGCCTCCATGCCTTGCGACGCCGCATAGTCCCCCGGACCGAAGATCAGCGCTTCGAGGCGCGGCGAGGCGCGCGCGATTTCCTCGACGTTGATCATGGCCTCGACTTCCTCGATCAAGACTTCGAGCCCGATGCGCTTGGTCGCGCCAAGCCGAGTCTCGATCTGGGTCAACAGCACGTCGACCCACCACACATCGCGCGCCGATTTGACCTTGGGCACGATCAGCAGATCGATCCGCGCGTGCGCCGCCTCCACCACCTCGATCACATCGCGGTACGCGTACGCGGTCTCGAGATTGTTAATCCGCACCGCACGCGTCTTCTTGCCCCAATCGAGTGTCGTCAACGCGTTCACGATTTTTCCGCGCGCCGCCGCCTTCTCCGTCGGCGCCACGGAGTCTTCAAGATCGAGCATGACCACGTCGGCGGCGCTCGCCGCCGCTTTGGCCATCATTTTCTCGTTGCTTCCCGGCGTCGAAAGCTCGGTGCGGCGTAAGCGTGTGGGCATTGGTTCTCTCCGGGGACTCGAAAGCCTGAATCTGCGCCTAGGCGCACGCGGTCGACTGGCGCAACAGCCGCGCCGGCATTATCGACCGTCTCAGCACCAAGCGGCAACTCATACGCGCCGCCTGTGCACAAATCCTATTTTCCGTATTGTGCCTAGGTGAAATTCACTCGCCCAACCGCACGCGAATCGAATTGCGCCACGATGCAACTCTTGGCGCGAATGGCACTCGAACCCACTGTTTACCGAAATAACGACTGCTACACTCGCGACGTAAATCATCTACCCTAGAATCATCAATTCCTGGAGGATATCGTTCTGATGGCTTCGACAATGCCAGTGCCTCGCCCCACGGTCCGCTCGTTTCGGCGCACGCTCGCGCGTAATGGGGTCCCGGAATTGCGGCGCGCGCCGCTACGCGAACTGCAAGTAAACGTCGGACGGCTGTGCAACCAGGCGTGCCAGCACTGTCACGTCGACGCCGGCCCGAAGCGCACCGAGATCATGATCTGGGAGACAATGGCGCAGATACTGGCGTGGGCCGAACGCACGCGCATCGCACGCGTCGACGTTACCGGCGGCGCGCCGGAGCTGAACCCGAACTTTCGCCGCTTCGTGGATGCGTTTCTCGCGCTAGGTGCAACCGTTACCGCGCGCTGCAACCTCACCGTGCTGCTCGAACCGGGCCAGGAAGATTTGGCGACGTGGTACGCCGCGCGCCGGGTTCACCTAGTCGCGTCACTGCCCTGCTATAGCCGCAAAAACGTCGATGCCCAGCGCGGCGATGGCACTTTCGACAAGAGCATTGTGGCGCTGCGCCGATTGAACGACGCCGGCTATGGGCGCACGGCCGACCTCTCGCTCGACTTGGTTTATAACCCGGGTGGCGCATTCCTACCCGGCGATCAGGTGCAACTCGAAGCGCAATACAAACAACATCTACAAGATGAATTCAGTGTGGCGTTCAGTCGCCTGCTGACGCTGGCGAATCTTCCGATCAATCGGTTCGCGCATTTCCTGGAACGCACCGATCAATACGATCAGTATTTGCAACTGCTCGAAGACAATTTTAACGCTGTCACCGTACCGGAGTTAATGTGCCGACACCTACTGAGCGTCGACTGGCTCGGCAAGGTGTACGACTGCGACTTCAATCAAATGTTGGACATTCCCCTCGCCGGCCGCGGCGCGCAGCATCTCTGGGACATCGATCCGACGCGCCTCGACGGCGAGCGCGTCGCGACCGGTGAACATTGCTTCGGCTGCACCGCCGGCGCCGGTAGTAGCTGTGGCGGCGCACTAACCTAGATGGCCGCGCGCATATTGCTTTTGCTCGGCGCCGTCAACGCGGCGTTGGTAGTCGCCGCGGGAGCGTACGGCGCGCACGCGCTGAAGGACCCGGCGCAAGCCGCGCTGTTCCGAACGGCCGTGCAATACCACATGTTTCACGCGCTGGGTTTAGTCGCGCTCGGCATCATTGCAACGCTGCGACCGAATTCGATGTTGCTGCTCTGGAGCGCCGGCGTGATGTTCGCCGGCATCGTGTTATTTTGCGGCAGCATGTACCTAAGCACGCTCATCGATGCTCCGGGGCTACGGGCAGCGGCGCCTTTTGGCGGCACCGCGTTTATCGTGTCGTGGATATTGCTCGCTGTCGCCGTGTGGCGCTGGTAGCGACGAAGATTATAAGTCGATCTTCCACGCCGTCGTCGCCGAACCGTAGCACTGACCTTTTGCAATAGTCGGTACAAAGATTGGAACCGCGACGACTTCCGTGTCGCGCCTGTAAGCTTTCACCCGCATTACCAGCCTCCTCGGTGATACGGCAACCGCCCGCGCCAGAATGCCACGATCTACTGAGTACAATTCGCAATTACAGAAAGCGACGAAGCCGCGGGTGTTGGCGTGCCACCAACCAAAGATCGGCGGCGGTGTCGATGTCGCGCAAGGGCGGCAGCATGGTGAAATCGATATCGATTTGGTTGGCGCGATCGAGCGTGATATCGAGCACCTGCGGTCCGCCCCAAGGAATGTCAGCGAACAGTTCCGCGCGCGCGTCGGTGACGCCGATCAGATAATAGCCGCCGTCTTCCGACGGGCCGAGCACGGCTCGGCCGCGCGCGAGCGCCGCGTTGGCGTCGTCGAGAATATCCCAATCGCAGTGCGGCACGTCGCAGCCCATTACCGCGGCGGCACCGTGGCGTTCAATTCCGTAAGCGAGCGCACGCTGCATGCGGCGGCCGAGATCGCCGTCGCCTTGATCGAGCAAGCTGACATTAAAGCGCTCGGCCAGTTCTTGAAACAGCGGATGGTTTGCATCCGGTGCGCCGCACAGATATATCGGGTCGGGCCAGCTCGATACTGCCAGCGCCACGGTTTCGCGAATCAGCAACTCCGCGATCTCGGCCGCTTGCGCTGCTGTGAATTCCGGTTGCAGACGCGTCTTTACCTGACCGGCGATCGGCTGCTTGGCGAAAATCATGAGCGCGGGGTGGTGCATGGTCGCTACTTATACCAGCGCGCGAGTCGTTCCGGTGAAACGCCGAGCGCGTAGAACGTACGTAACAGCCACATCGTCAACACCGTACGCAGGATGCCGTGACGCTCCCATCGTCGGCTCGACGTTATCACCGGCGTGCGAATTAGAAACGGTCGCCCCACCCACTTGAGCCGACGGGAGAATTCGACATCTTCCATCAGCGCGATTGGCGCGAACCCGCCGAGCATGTCGAACACGTCGCGCCGCACGAACAGCGTTTGATCGCCGGTGGCGATACCGGTGAGCGCCGAGCGCCAGTTCATCGCACGCTCGATCGCACGAAACGTCACCGCCGCACCCGACAGCCGAACGTCGAACCGACCCCACGCATTGTCACGCAGAATTGCGTCGCGCACGAGAGCTAGTGCGCCCGACGGCAGCACGGTATCGGCGTGCACGAAAAGTAGAACATCGCTACCTGCGGCGTCGGCGCCGGCGTTCATTTGTCGCGCGCGTCCGCGTTCGCTGCGAACAACGCGGATGTTCGCGGCGCGCGCGCGCGCGGCGATGAACGCGCGTAGCCGTTCGCCCGTGGCCGCGTCCCCCGCTTCGGCAACGATCAGCTCATCCGGTGAGAGTGCGGTCAAACGCTCGAGTTGGCGGTCGATCTCCGGCTCGATGAGCACGGGGACGATAATCGCGACCGTTGGCGCGGCGCGGGGGGACATTACTTGCGGGGATGACGACGCAGCTGTTGTATCCGGACCCACTTCAGCAGTAACACCAGCGGCAGGCTCGCGTGCACGACTAAATCGGCAACGTCGACCGGCTTTGCGAGTTGACCGGCAAAGAGCAGTCCGAGCTTTTGCAGCAGGTGCGGTTCCGGTAACAACGGCGAAAATCCCAACACCACGGCAGCGAGCGCGAGCGGTGCGAGTGGAAGCCTATCGAGCCAGCGCAGCATAAAGGCACGGCTCAGCCGCGCCGCGCACCCTTTTGAATCAACTCGATGCGATAGCCGTCCGGGTCCTCGACAAACGCAATCACGGTCGTGCCGTGCTTCATCGGCCCGGCTGGCCGAACAACTTTTCCGCCGCGGCTTTCGATATCGGCGCAGGCTTTGTACGCATCGTCGACTTCCAACGCCACGTGGCCGTAGCCGTTGCCGAGTTCATATTTTGGCGTACCCCAGTTGTGCGTCAGCTCAAGCGCCGCTTGTTCCGACTCCGGTCCGTAGCCGACAAACGCCAAGGTGAACTTGCCGTCCGGATAATCCTTACGGCGCAATACCTGCATGCCGAGAATCTCGGTGTAAAACTTGAGCGACTTGTCGAGATCGCCGACGCGAATCATGGTGTGCAGTATGCGCATGCTCTAAATACTCCTAGCTGAACTTGGCAGCGATTCCCCCGCCCCAACCCTCCCCCGCTGCGGTGACGTGCAGGGACGCACTAAGATCGCGGGAGACAGGAAGTCGAGAGCGATCCAGAGGGAGAGG
>Ga0209640_10004851_pt1 | contig 11761 bp, 11 predicted proteins | sample RifCSP10_1_FD_184018 | JGI IMG/M metagenome (GOLD analysis project Ga0209640, IMG submission 184018) | Soil microbial communities from Rifle, Colorado - Rifle CSP2_sed 10_1 (SPAdes) (version 2) | ecosystem: Environmental > Terrestrial > Deep subsurface > Rock core/Sediment | place: Rifle... | reverse complement strand
CGCAATTTACTTTCAGTGTACGTAACGGAGCAGCGCCTTTGTCAAGTCAGTCAGACATCCTTTTCCACAGACAAAAACTGAATAGAGCCTTTAGCAACACTCTACCAGATTATGATCAGATCACGTCCCATGGGGCAAGAGAATTGTGACAACTGACAAAAAATATTCAGGGGAATATTTATCTGATCGTTCAAGACGGCAAACCGTCCTAATACGGTTCTTGCCTTTTATTAATCAAACATTCCTGAAAGCGCAGGACTATGTAGAGTTCACGAGGAAGCTGAACGAAATAGCATCTATGTATAGGGACAAGAAAGAGAGCTACTACAAAGTGTCGATGAATGCCCTGATCCTTGATCTGAAATCTGTCCTATAAGGCCTTGCTCAGGGGGAGCAACCCAACTTGTTCTATCTTTTTTGTGGAGGGAACATAGAAGAATCTACCATAGCTAGATCGCGCTACGGCCTCTGTCGTAACGGCTTCTCCGTTTGGATCTATCTGCTTTATTCGTGGTTCCCATCTCTTCTCTTTACTTCGTGCCCCCCGAACTGATTGCGCATGGCCGCCAACAATTTCGCAGCATAGCTATCTTCTTGCCTGCTCACAAAGCGCATTAGTAGGGATAACGTGATGACCGGTGCGGGGACCTCACGTTCGATCGCCTCAGCCACTGTCCAACGCCCCTCTCCGGAATCGGTGACCCAGCCTTTGATATCGCTCAAGTCTTGATTTTCAGACAACGAGGCTGCAATCAGGTCCAGCAACCAAGAGCGGACCACACTGCCATAACGCCAGATTTCTGCGATTTGGTGAAGGTCAAGTTCAAAATCATTCTTGGCTTTCATAATCTCGAAACCCTCTGCGAAGGCCTCCATTAGACCATATTCTATGCCATTGTGTACCATCTTGACAAAATGGCCGGCACCGGTGGGACCGACCCGTCCCCAACCTTTCTCCGGGTTCGAAGCCAAAGTCTCAAAGATAGGGCGCAACCGCTCCACTATTACCTTCTCCCCGCCAACCATCATACTGTAACCCTCCGTCAACCCCCAGATTCCGCCGCTCGTACCTACGTCCAAAAAGTGAAGCCCTTTGGCTCTAATTTTAATTGCCCGATTGATAGTGTCTCTGTAGTACGAATTGCCGCCGTCAATGATTGTATCATCTACGGCCAATAAATCCAAAAGATTACCTATCGTTTGCTCCGTAGCATCACCAGCGGGGACCATGACCCACATAGCACGAGGAGGGGAAAGTTGCTTGGCCAAGTCGGTTAGAGATCCTACGGCAACCACGTTTGGCTCTTCCTTCGCGAGCGCGTAGGCTTTCTGGGGAGTACGGTTGTAAGCTACCACTTGATGGCCGCCACGTGCGAGCCTGCGCGCCATGTTGGCGCCCATCTTCCCTAAACCTATGATACCCAGTTCCATAACATTATCCCTCTTCCTTTGTGATTAATACGCCTGTGCAGCGGGCTAACTTGTAGCCCGATGCGAATAACATGAATAAATGCTCCAGGACAAGATTTAGGTAGAGCGTCCGCTTCCCATATATTTGGAAACCTCCCCACAATAATATTGCTCTTCTGAAGTATATTAAGGAGCGCACCTCTTTTTGGCCCATTCGTTTCTCATGTTGGCAACCAGTTAAGTTTTCGTATATATGAGGCCTCTCCTTCCTCATACTTTGCACTATGCGTTTCGCACGCTTCCAATATGGAGACGGGTTGAACAAATCAAAGAACAAATCTCGATCTATAATCCCTCTTTTCAGGATTGCACCTGACAGTTCAAAGAATCCGCAGACAGAGGTAAAATAAGCCCTCTCTATTTCTAGTGATAATTCTTCCTATATTCGTCGTAACTTGAAGCATCCATGCCCTGAAGGAACCACAGCAGCGCGACACGATGGCTATCGTAGAGGCGGTAGAGTTTGATCAACTTGTCAAAATCATTCCTGACGGCTTTGGCCAAAAAGGTCTATCGGATAATTAGAGCCACCGATATATATGGGCCATATGTTTTGGGTCGTTATTTTCGCAGGACTTCCAGACTTGTCGAATTTGGAAACGTCCTAACAGATAATGTGCAAAAACAACAAAAAAATCAACGCCTTGGCGAGGTCACCGAAACCTGCAACGCGCGCCTTTAACTTCGTCTAGCACCCTGCAGTATTTCTCGCCATCAGAGAATCTCTTCTGGTCAATCTTGCCGAGTCTCGATCCCATAAGGTTAGCTACTCTTACTGCGAGCGCTTTTCCTGCTAATCCTCCGAGGATTATCATCTCACTCGCCAGCCCCTAGGCTTTTACCTATATTGATAGAGCTCATCCATCACTGCTAGTATACCTCCAGGGGGAGCGATACCCTTCTCTGTGATGTAGAAGTCTATGTATTCTGGAGGAGTAACGTCGAAGACTGGGTTGTTGAATTTTACTTTCGGATTCTGAGATATCCATTCCTTTGGAGCGATTTCCGTCGAATCGCGCTCTTCGATGTCGACCAATTCGCCCATTAGGGTCTTAAAGTCTATCTTGTAAGTTTCGGCCCCGACCATAAAGTTCACTCTAGCTTCATGTGCGAGGACAGCAACCTGAGAGGTCCCGACTTTGTTTACCAGTGCCCCGTTAACCGTGATTGCGTCGCATCCTACTATTACTTTGTCAGCTTTGTCCATGAATAGCCTGCAAGCAGAGTCGCATATCAAAGTGGTATCTATTCCGTAAGCTGCAAGCGTAGCAGCTGTTTTGTGTCCTTGGAATTTTGGCCTGGTTTCGTCGCAGAAGACCTTGATACCTTTACCCATATCATGTGCTTTCTTCATTACGCTGATGGCGCATTCACTATTACAATGAGTAATGATTGTATCGCCATTCTTGACGCGCCTAGCTCCGATTTCTCCAATGAGCCTGACCGCGTCCAAGCTGGAAGTTATAAAGTCATTCGCCGAGTTTATCGTTGCATTTCTTACATCTTCAACCGAGCCCCCTGACTCGAACGAAGTCCTCCCTCCATACAATACGTAATTGACGCCGTTTGGAAGCGATACAGCGGTAGGCCTTGCAGACTTTAGTTTCTCTCCTGCCTTCAGGACAAGGTTCCAGTATTCCTTCGAATTGCGTGTTTTTGCCTCTTTCGCATAATCCCTTAGTGCCTGTGCAGCAAACCTTGCAATTCTACCTGCACCATGAACGCGCATCTCTCGAAGCGTTGTAAATGCTTCATCGACGCTCACTAGTGTGAATTCCTGTTTCGGCTCCTTTGCAACTTTTAGAGTTTCCACTTCCAATAACCCTTTGAGAGTAATAGAGCATCGATCTTACTTAAGAGTTCGGAACTTATTGCCTATACCCTTATTGATTGGCCTATGTTATACATAGGCCGGGACAGAAAATACGTATTGTAATGACCTTATATGGTAATTAACTAACAAAAGGGCTAATAATTCATATAAGCTTGACGTTCATCAATTATGTAAATGAATACCGAACGCGTTATCGGTTTTGCAGTAATATGCAAAGCCATAAAAGAGGTATGACGGATATAGGAGCAGAGGAACATGCAAGTAACAGTTGATCAGGCAAAGATTGAAAAGCTAAAGTCGATGTGTAAGAAAATACGCATCGACATAATAAAGATGCTTGCCGAGGCGGGCTCAGGACATCCCGGAGGTTCGCTCTCCTTGGTCGAAATCCTTGTAGGGTTGTTCTTCTACAAGATGCGCCACGATCCCAAAAATCCAAAATGGGAAGACAGGGACAGATTTGTGCTGTCGAAGGGACATGGCGTCCCAGCATTGTATGCAACTCTTGCTGAGGCAGGGTATTTCCCTCTTGAAGAATTAATGACTCTCCGAAAATATGGTAGCAGGCTCCAGGGACACTCCGACAGCGTCACAGCACCATTTATCGAAGTTTCTACAGGTTCATTAGGTCAGGGACTATCCCTTGCCAACGGCATGGGCTTGGCCGCAAAGCTTCAGGGCAAGAAATGGAGGACGTATGTTGTACTTGGAGACGGAGAACTTGAAGAAGGTCAGATATGGGAAGCGGCTTCAACAGCATCCTACTACAAGATCGATAATGTCACTGCAATAGTTGACAGGAATGGCTTGCAACAGAACGGCCCGACAGAGCAGATAAAGTCGATGGAGCCTATTGCTGACAAGTTCAGAGCTTTCGGATACCACGTCATCGAGATAAACGGACATGATGTAGCTCAAGTGGTTAAAGCGCTTGACGAAGCTGAAACGATCAAAGGGAAGCCTGCTATCATAATAGCAAAGACCGTCAAAGGAAAGGGAGTCAGCTTCATGGAGAATGTGCCAGGGTTCCATGGCAAGGCCCCTACAAAGGAACAAGCTGTGCAGGCCCTAAAGGAGTTGGGAGCATGATAGACCTCGGCAAACTTTCAAGTCTTCCAACTAAGGCTTTGAGGGACGGATACGGAGAAACGCTAGTTAAACTGGGGAAAGAGGATCCAAAGATAGTCTGCCTTGATGGAGACCTTATGGACTCTACGAGGATGCAGAAATTTGCGAAGGAGTTCCCGCAGAAGTTCTTCGAAATCGGCATTGCCGAGCAGGATATGATAGGCACGGCAACAGGAATGGCGTTTGCAGGCATGACGCCATTTGCGAGCACGTTTGCAGCATTCGTAACGCGCTGTTTTGACCAGTTGAGATACACTCTTGCATATCCAAAGGCTAACGTAAAATTCGTCGTTACCCATGCAGGACTGGGCGTCGGTGAAGACGGTGCATCTGCTCACGCAATAAACGACATAGCATTGATGAGGAGCATTCAGAACTTTACCGTCATCGTGCCAGCAGATTACACATCAACGAAGATGTATATAGATTGGGCTGCAAAGTATCACGGTCCGGTTTTCATTCGGCTCACTAGGCAGGATCTTCCAGTGCTATACGAAAAGGAGTCAGATTACATTTCAGGTAAGGCAAATGTGCTGACTGATGGAAGCGATTTAGCCATAATTGCATGCGGTGCCGAAGTTTATGAAGCGTTAGTTGCAGCTGCAGAGCTGAGGAAGAGAGGCGTAAAGGCCAAAGTCGTTGACAGCGCTATGGTAAAGCCCCTTGACCATGACACGATTCTGAAGGTTGCAAAGGAAACTGGCCATGTTCTTACGTGTGAAGACCACTCGATAATCGGTGGACTTGGTGGCGCAGTATCTGAATTCCTGTCAGAGAACTACCCGGTTCCAGTGCATAGAATCGGCTTGAGGGACATCTTCGCAATTTCAGGAACTCCAAGAGAGCTCTTCGAACACTACGGACTATCGTACAATCATATAGTCGATGCGGCAGTTGCCATGAAAAACGGCCGCAGAAAGTAATTCAGCGAAGTCGATTTAATATCTGTCAAGGGCTTAAACTTAAATAAGATTCAGCGCAATAAAGGGTTAATCAAAAGGTGTAATGTATGAAGATATTCCTAGATTCCGCAAACATAGCCCAGATTAAGGAGGCAAACGATATGGGTCTTCTGGACGGAGTAACTACGAACCCGACTCTAGTTTCTCAAGAAAAAGAGGATCCAGAAGTAATCTACTCGACGCTCTGCAAGATGGTAAGAGGTTCAGTAAGCGTTGAAACGACATCCAACAATACTGAGGAGATCATCAGACAAGGGCATGAAATAAGGAAGTATGGAAAGAACGCAACTGTCAAGGTTGCCTGCACAAGAGAGGGTCTGAAGGCAGTAAAGATACTTGAAGATTCAGGAATTCCCTGCAATGTTACCCTCGTATTCTCGCCTACGCAAGCATTTCTTGCTGCAAAAGCCGGTGCAACAATAATCAGCCCCTTCATCGGAAGACTCGATGACATCAGCTACAATGGAATGGATCTTATTAGGACAATCGTGAGTATGCTGAAACCTTATGAATATCTTAAGAAGACACAGGTGTTAGTTGCGAGCATCCGCCATCCAGTCCATATTGTAGAAGCCGCACAGGCAGGAGCTCAGATTTCCACGATGCCTCCCAAGGTCTTCGACATGCTCTTCAAGCACCCATTGACCGACATCGGTCTCGAAAGGTTCCTGAAGGATTGGGAATCTGTAAAGGCAAGGATGGCCCAGAAGGTCATTTCTCCATAAATCATCCGTAAGAATTCATATGGGCGCCCTAGTGACGGGTACTGGAGGATTAGGCTCCTATATAGCCCGTCATTTTATTTCACAGGGCGTTCCCTGCTCTCTTTATGGCACAGCACGCCAGATAGACGCTATCAAGCAAATTGTCGATGTTAGCAAAGTCGTGATATTCAAAGGTGACATTCTCGACGCAAATTCTCTAAACAATGCAGTAAGCGAAAGCGGTGCAGACAGAATAATACATACTGCAGGGCCGAGGGCTACTCAAACACGGAAGGATCCTAAATATTGCGTAAGAGTTCACATACAGGGTACCCTAAACGTATTGGAGGCAGCAAGAAAAGCAAATCTTGACAGAATAGTATTCAGCAGTACGGGTTCGGTGTATCTGGCGACAAAGAAAGGCCAACGGGCAAGAGGCCCAACAATAAAGGAAGACGATGTACTAGTTCCTATGGATCATGAAGACATCTACGCTACTGCCAAGGTCAACTGCGAATATCTTGGATTCAATTACGCAAAGACATATGGTTTCGGTTTCATGCCTCTTAGAATAGCCCACGTTTACGGTTACTGGCCCGGAGAGATGGGAAGAGGAATAGTAGTAAGCCAGATGGTAAGGGCATGTATAATGCAAGATGGTCTAGAGGTAGATGAGCAACTGGCAGAATGGGCTCACTATAAGGATCTTGCAGAGGAGCATTTTGTTGCAGCTTATTCACAGAAAATCAAGCTTGGTGCTTTTAATGCAGGCTCTGGAAAGATACATTCGCTGAACGATGTTCTAACAGTGCTCAAAAGATACTTCAAGACCGTGAAGATAAAGGTCAGCAGCGAAGCCAAAACCTCTCGCACTACGCCCTCAGACATGTCGAAGACTAAAGAAATGCTTGGCTTTACGCCAAAACATGATCTAGATAGAGCTGTGGTAGAGTTAATAGAGATCTGGAAGAAGAATCTAGGAAAGATTTAGCCTTCCGTTGAAAACAAAGGTAGTTTCAATGTCTATTTAAGATCCGGATTAGCAGTTCAGACCGGAATAGGAACAGATTCGAGTTTCACGCAGGAACGGATGTTCCAAAGTATCCCTTAATATGACTCCCCGCTATATTAGGCGCTAACTGGAAGCATGGCCGACAAAAGTCGCAGGCGATTCCTGAGAAATGCTGGTGGTGCAGGCGCCATGGTAGCGATGGGTCTTGCGATACCGAAGGTATTAGCGGACTATGACGGGCTTGTAGCACCTCCTAACCTCTTCCAGAATACTGGCCTTGCTCTTGACTACGAGGAATACATGAAACAGCTATCTCCGCAAACGGTTCCCTTTGCACCTATTTCTAGGCCGTTAACAGAGAGGGAGAAGATTGCACACCTTTTCAGGAGGGCAGGTTTCGGCGCTACAGAAACTGAGCTTGATGCCTATGAGAAAAAGGGTCTGGACAAAACAATAACAGAATTATTGAATTATCCTGCTGCAGAACCAGAACTTGAGGATGCTATCTCGAAACTTAATCTGAAGATGAGTAGCTTAGCGGATATACAGACATGGTGGGTGACGAGGATGATTCTAACCGAGAGACCTCTTCTCGAAAGAATGGTTCTTTTTTGGCACGGCCATTTTGCTACATCAATCAGAGGGGTCAACAACGTTTCTTACATGCTTCAGCAGAACCAGTTCTTCCGTGTGAACGCTCTGGGCGATTTCAGAGATATTCTGGTCGGAATTTCAAAAGATCCTGCGATGCTTGTATGGCTCGACAGCAACTCCAACCGAAGGGGTGCTCCAAATGAGAACTATGGCAGAGAGCTTCTGGAACTATTCAGTATGGGAATAGGGAATTACACGGAGACAGATGTCAAAGAAACGGCTAGAGCATTCACCGGATGGCACATAAATAGGCAGACAGGAACATTTGTCTTCAATTCTCGCTTGCATGATTACGACTCAAAGACCTTCTTAGGCAAAACTGGTAACTTTGATGGGACGGACATAATTGACATAGATGTGCAGCAACCAGCAACTGCAAGATTCATTTCGAAGAAGCTCTTTTCATTCTTTGCCTATCAAGACCCTGAACCAGAAGTCATCGACAGACTCGCTGATGTTTATTTCAAGAATAATAGGAGTATTAAGGCTATTGTTGAAGCCATATTCCGTTCAGAAGAATTTTATTCTCCAAAAGATGTATTCACCATGGTTCGCAGCCCCGTCGATTTGGTAGTTTCTGCTAGGAGGCTTGTTGGAGGGCAGATCAATCTTGGAAGCATGCTGGCAGCTATGAGGAGAGCTGGGCAGCAGCTCTTTGCTCCTCCAGATGTGTCTGGCTGGGAGACTGGTATGGAATGGATTTCGACATCAAGGCTTCTGGAGAGGTTCAACTATGGAGCAACTATTGCAGGGACTGTTACCAATGGGAGTGACATAATTTCGCAGGTAAAGACAAGGAAATATGCAGGCCCTGTTTCTTTGGTCGAATTCCTAAACACTAGAATTTTGCAGAGGTATCCTGAAGAAGGAAGGAGGCAGTTGCTAGAACGGCTGGCATTAGAATCTCTTGGACTTAGTCCAAGTACTGCTACGATAGAGAAAACCACTAGGACTCTCATTGCAGTGATTATGGCAACGCCGGAATTTCAGTTAGAGTGATCATTATGAAGATTGAAAGAAGAGAGTTTCTGAAGATGGGCGCCATTGGTGTGCTGGGTGCCGGAACAATGATGCTTCTACCAAGAACTTATGCACAGGAGGCTGATATCGACCCAAGCAAGGCAAAGAACAAGCTTGTTGTTGTACAATTGAGCGGCGGCAACGATGGTTTGAATACTGTTGTGCCTTACGGAGACCCTGCATACTACACTAAAAGACCTACACTTGCCGTCAAACCCGAAAACGTATTGAAAATCGATGATAGAGTCGGGTTTGCACCCCAGCTCGCAGAGATGAAACAAGTATATGATCAGGGGAGGCTTGCTGTATTACAGGCCGCAGGTTACCCCACCTCTAACAGGTCGCACTTCTTTTCGATGGATGTATGGCATACTGCTGACCTTACGGCTCAGGATAGGTTTGGCTGGCTAGGTAAATTTATTGATGGATTACAAACTCCTGAGAAAGACCCTCTTGTAGGCCTGTCTGTAGGGATAATGCCCAAGGCTATGAAAGCAAGCACGCTCTCCGTTCCTGCACTTGAATCGTTGGACAGATATCAGTGGACTCCTTATGGAAATGACCCAATAGAAACTTCTAGGCAGATCAGAGCATTCTCAGACATGTACTCGGAAACAAAAGACAGCACTACACTAATGGACATTCTGCAGAATATTGGTAAAGACGCACTTGTCAGCTCAACTGACTTGAAGAACGCTTCACGATCGTACTTGCCTTCTGTAAATTATCCTCTGAATAGCATATTATCTATCAATCTGAAACTTATTGCACAACTGATAGGCAGCGGACTAGGGACAAGGATTTACTATCTTAACATAGGAGGTTTCGACACACATGCTAGCCAAGTGCAGCAGCACCAGAACCTTCTAACAACAATATCGCAGTCGCTGGGGGCATTCCACGAAGACCTAAAGGATCAGGGTAATGGCGATAGAGTGATGACAATGCTCTTTTCAGAGTTTGGTAGAAGGGTTGCACAGAATGGCAGTAATGGCACCGATCATGGAAAGGGAGGCCCGATGTTCGTTTTAGGTGGAGGGGTAAAGGGAGGCATGTATGGCCCAGAGCCCAATTTGAACGATCTTAACGATGGAGACGTAAACCCTGCAATAGACTTTAGGCATGTGTATGCAACTATATTGGAAAAATGGATGGGTGCAAATTCTCAGAAGGTCATGGGGCAAAGATTCCCGCTGCTAGACTTTGTCAAATAACACAGGGTTAAATCTCTCAATTAGTAATCTAAAATTGTAAATTGGCTCCGCATTCTTATCATCCCGTGTCACATCGAAAGATTGATCGCTATTTCGCAAGGAAAAGATGCCCTGTACGCAGGAATGTAGGTTCTGGGCCGTACGAAAAGAACGTTAAGTGTACAAATATTTCGCTCACGGGTACAAGAGCTTTGACTGTAAATGAAAAATCAAATGGTATCGTGTAGAATAAGTTACTAACAAAACAGGCCGCTAGCTAATACCGGGGGGAGCCCCGTATATGCCAGAAACTCAAGGTTTAAATTTACTGGCTAGAATTGTGACAATATGTCAGTCAGAAGGTTCACCGCCCTCTTAGAACCCGCTGAAGAAGGTGGCTTTGTAGTAAAATGTGTGGAGCTGCCTGTAGCGACTGAAGGGGAAACCAAGAAAGAAGCATTGGAGAATCTGAAAGAGGCCGTAGAAGGCTACTTGGAAGTAAGGGCAAAGATGCTAGGGAAGCCAAAAATAAAGCGAGAGGTTGCAGAGATAACTGTCAGAAAAGCTTCCAGTCCTCTCGTGGCGTGAAGTTATTAAGGCTCTTGGGAAAGCTGGTTACAAGCTTTCTGGGCAAAAAGGGAGCCACTTGTTTATGGTAAAAGATCAGACAGTAGTTCCTGTTCCACGGCATCAGGAAATCAAGCGTGGCACGCTGATGGCTATAATAACTGAAGCCGGCCTTACAAAGGAAAAATTCCTCAAACTTCTATAGTGTATTGGACAAGTATTGTAGTGGACCGGAGGGGATTTGAACCCCTGACCTTCCGCGTGCAAGGCGGATATTCTACCACTGAACTACCGGCCCTTAAGCCCAGAAGGACAGATTAATGGATTAAAATATTGTAAGCCCGTGTGTAGGCTACCCCTCTGCTTCCATATATAAGCTCAAAAAATTTCTAAGAACCTTCTGTCATAATGTTTTTCGGAGCAGCAACCTCCGCTCCACGCAATAAAATATGCATTCTGTAAGGCCCTGCCCCTCTAATCAGGAAGGCAAGGGTAACTGCGAACAGATGCAAATGATTAACCCCTTCTCCGAAGAGGTAGAATGCAGAGGCCAATAAACCTAGATATATCAGAGAAATCAACCTGTTGAATATTCCCAGCAGATAGTGCGCCCCAAGCAGAACCTCAAAGAAGCCGAAGAAGAACACGAATAACCTTAGCTCTGGAAAATATGGCACATTGTACTTTATCACAGCAGCCTCCGTAAGTTCGGGTGCAAGAAGTTTTTCCGTCAAACCTAGCCAGATCAATGAAATGCCAAGAGTTATTCGCATAATAGGCATGCTGTACACCCTGTAAGCATCTAGATATGCCCCGATTTTTTTCACCGATGACATTTTTGCTATTGTGAACGAATCGACGCTGTGCTTCAAACCTCCTTCAAAGAATAGCATTACAGCAACTCCAAGAAGTACTAATTGATCCAGTCCGTGAACTCCCAATTGAGCAAATGATATTCCTACAAGTACTGCAAGAAATATCGCACCAATCTTGGTCAGAAGGCCAAGAAGCAATAACACCCCTGCAGCAATTTGCAATATCGAAACTATAGACATTGAATTAGTAAAAGAAATACTGGTCTGCGGTGAGAACAATCTACCTGTTAGGCCAGAGAATATCAGAAATCCTCCTACCGTCAAGCGTAATATGAGAGGAACATAACTTTCGAACGGAGTAACACTACCCTCAAGAGTTTTAATCAGAGGTTTCTTAGACAG
>Ga0209640_10004850_pt1 | contig 11762 bp, 12 predicted proteins | sample RifCSP10_1_FD_184018 | JGI IMG/M metagenome (GOLD analysis project Ga0209640, IMG submission 184018) | Soil microbial communities from Rifle, Colorado - Rifle CSP2_sed 10_1 (SPAdes) (version 2) | ecosystem: Environmental > Terrestrial > Deep subsurface > Rock core/Sediment | place: Rifle... | reverse complement strand
GCCGGGTCGTTCGGCTTCGAGGCAGAGCACTACGAAATCTCGAAGGCGATGGGCAGCCTCAGGCTCTTCCCGGCCGTCGAAGCGGCCTCCCTTGACACCGCGATCGCGATTACCGGCGTCTCCTGCCGTCAGCAGATCGGTCACTTCACCTCGCGCAAGCCGCGCCACGCCATCGAGATCCTCGCCGACGCCCTGAAATAGTCCGTCCTTCGTGAGTCACCATTGCGAGCCATCCCGCAGCAGCCGCAGGCGAAGCGACCTCGGCACTCCTGCTCCCGGAACACCAGACCAGCCTGCCGCCACACCCAAACCCCATTGCGAGCCAGAGGGCGTCCAGCCCGAGGCGAAGCAACCTCGGCGCTCCTGCCCCCTCATCCACTAATCCCGCCTCACTTTGAAACCCCGCAGCCGACCCTTCGCCGCGCCTGCTGCAATCCAGGCAGGGGTAGCGGGGGCGCAGCCCATGCGCGGGGGGCCTGGGGGGTGTCCCCTCAGTAAACCCTTCTTTATCAATGGGGCGGGGGCGGAGCAGCGCGACAGCGCCTGTCCTGAGCGGAGTCGAAGGGATGCGCAGCAAGCGCGGCAGGTCGAGTCGCGGCACGAGCCCGCGATTATCAGACGTCGCTAGTCCAGAGAGCGCGACTCGAAGGCCTCGGCGTTTCGGCGCAGCCGTTCGAGCAGACCTGAAAGCTGATGCTTTTCGTCCTCGGAGAACCCCTCCAGCAGCCTTCCCATGAAGCGCGCCATCGAAGGCACGATGCGCTCCGCCAGCAGTCTGCCCGCATCCGTCAACTCAACGTTCACGGTGCGCCGGTCCGTGAGGGACGGGACCCGTCGCACGAGCTGATCTTTCTCCAGCCCGTCCACGAGGAAGGTGACGTTTGCCGAGGTGACCTGCATCTCATTCGCGACTTCAATCTGAGTCAGGCGGTTCTCAGGCGAAAAGTAGAGGATTCGCAGCAGGGCATAGCGGCCCACGGTCCGGCTGATCCCCAGCGTGTCCCAGAGCCGTCCCAGCGCGGCCATCTGGGCCGTGCTGGTGATGTTCGCAGCGATGCTCGCCTCGATCGCCGCCTCGTCGGCCCATTCATACGCGGCGGCGTAGATTCTTGCCGCCTTCGCCGCGTAGTCTTGCCCTCCGAGGTTATCTCGCCGTTTCGCTCTGGCCAGGGCTTCCCTCCGGGGGCTTCTTTGACCGACTATTAGCGCAGTGTAGCATCGAATCCGGGTATCGCTTAGGCTTCTGCAACACGTAAACAAATCGAGCGAGGGTTATGACATGACCACCACCAAGCAGCTCTGCATCTCCTCCGACTCTCACGTGGTCGAGCCGCCTGAGCTATTCGAGCCCCTGGTCAAACGCTTCGGCGAAGAGGCGCCGCACATGGTCTTCCGCGAAGACGTCGGCCCCCAGCTCTACCTCGGCAAAGGCCAGTACGGCCTGATCATCACCGGCTTCTTGCAGGCCGGCTTCGACTTCGGACGTCCGGACGCCGGTGAAATCCGCAAGCTCGGCTACGAGCTCGCCCGTCCCGGCGTCTACGACATCAAGGCACGCCTCGAAGACCAGAATCTCGACGGCCTCGACGCCGAGGTCATCTACCCCAGCATCATCTTCAACGCCTACCAGATCCAGGACGTCGATATCCTCAAGGCCACCTTCCGCGCCTACAACGACTGGACCGCCGACTACTGCAAGGAGGCTCCGGACCGGCTGTTCGGCCTCGCCTGCGTCCAGCTTTACGACCTCGACGAGGCGATCGCGGAGATGCAACGCTGCAAGGCGCTGGGCTACGTCGGCCTCTGCATCCCGGCGACCGCGCCGCCGGACCGTCCCTACTCAGACCCCTGGTACGACAAGTTCTGGGCCGCCGCAGAGGCTTTGAAGATGCCGCTGACCATGCACATCTTCACCGGCGCCACGCCCAACCACGGCATGCCGCACCGCGCCGCCGGCAGCCCCCTCGCCTTCACCGGCGTCACCTTCACGATCTACGACATCATCTACGGCGGCGTCTGCGAGCGCTTCCCCGGCCTCAAGTTTGTGATCACGGAGTTCGAGACCGGCTGGATCGCCATGACGCTCAACCGCCTCGACTGGAACTGGTTCCGTGGCGGCGGCGTCCGCACCATGCCGATCAAGAACAAGCCCAGCTTCTACTGGAAGCAGAACTTCCTCGCCACTTATGAAGACGACATCCTCGGCATCAAGACCCGGGACGTAATCGGCGTCAACACCCTGATGTGGGGCAGCGACTACCCGCACGGCGACTCCGTCTTCCCCGACTCGCAAGGCGTCCTGAACCGCATCCTGGCCGGCTGCACGCCCGAAGAGCGCTACGCCATGACCGTTAAAAACGTCGTCGACCTCTACGACCTCCCCTTCGAGGCCTAAAGGCCCGAATCTAGCGGACGCCCGTCCAGCCCCCTTTAGCGGGGTCCGGGCTACCCGCGGCTTTCAAAGCCGAAAGCTCTACGACCTGCCGTTCGAGGCCTGACTCCTCGTCCAGCCCTCTTCAGAGGGTTCGGGTCCTCCCGGGCGGGCGTCTGGCAAAGTTCGACTCAGTCTGATAATGTTTGCTCATGATTGAGTGGGTTCGTTCAGATGATGGCGAGCCTGTAGGGTTCGAGGACTTCGTCTCCTTGAAGCAAGCAGCTCAGATACTCCGTGTCAGCGACGTGACCTTGCGACGCTGGATCGCCCAGGGTCAGGTTCGGGCCTACCGATTCGGCGGCAGAATCCGCCTGCGACGCGCCGACCTACAAGCTGCGGTGGTGCCTGCGCGCGCCGGAGCAAGCCGGGCCACTACTGAGCGTCTTCGCCTGGTCCCCATGTCCATCCCCAAAGACGACGCTGACGCGGTGGCCCAGGCTCGCGAACTGCAGAAGGCCGTGCTCAAGAGGCGCCATGGCAAGCCCCTTCCTGAAGCCTGGGAAGACATCAATGAGGCGCGTGAGGAGCGGTCTGCCATCATATGAGCGGTCTGGTATGTGTTGATGCCAGTCTAGCCGCGAAGTGGGTTCTTCCCGAGGACGGCAGCGAGCAGGCATCCGAGTTTTACATGGAACAGCGCTCTGCAGACACCACGCTCATCGCGCCCGCTTTCATGCCCGTCGAAGTCACAAACGCTATCCGCCGCAGAGTCGTGCGGCGACTGATTACGGCGTCAGAGGCGGCTCAAATGCTCTCGAGGTTTTCTGGGTTTTCGGTCAGCCTCGCCTCCCCGGTTGAGCTGCACCAAATAGCGTTAACTCTCGCCCACCGCTTCGACCGCCCAACCGTGTACGACATGCACTACGTTGCCCTCGCGCAGCTGGCGCAATGCGACCTCTTCACCGCCGATCGCGCTTTGCTCAACTCCGTTGCAGGTGTCTTGACCTTCGTGAAGCCCCTGGCGGGTTGAAAAAACGGGCGCCCGCGCATTCGCTGCACAGGCCGTAGATATCGATGCGCTGGCTCTCTGCCGTGAAGCCCTCGCCCGCCGCGACACGGCTCCTGATCTCGCTGATCAGGTCTTCGCAGGCGCTGGAGTCCTCGATGCGGCCGCAGCGGTTGCAGACCAGGTTGGCGTGCGGCTCCACGTTGACGTCGAAGCGCGTGGCGTTGCCGAACGGCAGCTCTCGCACGAAGCCGCGCTCCGTCAGCGACCGCAGCGTGTTATACACCGTCGCCAGCCCGATCGTCGGGAACTGGCGCCGTACCGTCTCGTAGACCTCGCCCACCGTCGGGTGATGCCGGTTGAACACCTCGTCGACGATCGCCAGCCGCTGTGGCGTTGAGCGGAGGCCAGCCTCGCGCAGCAGCGCGATGTGCGACGTATTCAAAGCGCGCCTAGCCATGTACCTGTATTACCTGAGAGCGATTCTATATTAGAAACCAGGAAAGCCCGGACCCCGCAAAGGGGCCGCACGTGGCTTCTGGCGAGCCACAACGGCGCGTTCTCTCTGTAGGGGCGCGATGAATCGCGCCCAGGACGCTCCGTTGTCCGCCGGACGTAACGTCTGGATGTCACGTTGCGCCCGTAGGGGCGGTTCGCGAACCGCGCAGGGCGACGCACCCATGCCCGACCACGCAGGCAATCATGCCGCAGGGCCCCTGCACTCTGCACTCGGATCCGCTACAGCTCCGCGATCGCCGCCATCACGTCCTCGTCCTCGATGGCATAGGCGTTGCGAGCCAACCGCCGGGCCTGCGCCGCCAGGATCAGGTCGCCTTCGTCCAGGCCTTCCGGCACCGGCGTGATCCAGGTCAGCAGCTCCACGACCACGCCGTTAGGGTCGCGGAAGTACACCGAGCGCTCGTAGCCGCGATCGACCGGCCCCGAAAACGCCACGCCCTCTGCCCGTAGCGCAGCGATCGCGTCATCCAGGGCGCCGTCCAGGTTGAGCGCGATGTGGTTCAGCGCGCCGGTCTGCACGCGGCCCTCGACGTCGCTGCCCGGCTTCGGCACGAAGTAGGCGATGAACTGACCAGGCCCTGCCTCGAAGAACAGGTGCACCGAGTTTGGGTCGTCCAGATTCGGCTGCTCCAGTACCAGCCGCATGCCCAGGACGCGGGTGTAGAAATCCATCGTCTTCTGGTAGCTGAGGCCAAACAGGGCCGGGTGGTTGATGCCCCGAGTCTTGATACTCATAGGAAGAAAAGTATACCGGTGCGGCCGTCGCGTTTAGCGATAAGGGAAGCTTGGAGTGAGCCTGGGTCTGGCGAACGAGATTACGAGCGCACAAGTAGAGGAGGCTCCCGAACGAGAGCCTCCTCTACGGAGATACCGATGATGACTACCCGGCTACCATGTGTCACTGCCACCGAGGGAGGACTTTACGAGGATGCCTCCAGGATTCGCCGCGCAGGAGAAGGTGCCGGCGTAGACGCCCTTCTTGGAGTTGTACGTGAGCTGACTAGACTGGGGGCATGGGTTCGTTGGGTTCGTATCGTGAGCCGTTAGCACCGCATCGGGAGCACCGCTGCTGGTCGCCTCGATTTTCAGCTGATCCCTGCGGGCGTTGTAGGTCACTTTCGTGATTACGACGACATCCGTCGCAGGAGGCGTTGCTGTCGGCTCCGGCGTTGCCGTCGGTAAAGGCGTCTGCGTCGGCGACGGGGTCGGCGTCGGAGCTGTGGTCCCGAGGCTGAGCGAGTTGTGGATGTTTAGTCCGCCGTGGATCGTCCAGGAGTCCAGCCGCGCGCTGGCCACGCCGTCGCCTTCCGCACCATCGAACAACAGGTCCACCACCTGAACGTTGGAGGTCACGTCGCCGCGGGACCAGAGCAAGGCCGCCGCCCCGGCCACATGAGGCGAAGCCATGGACGTGCCGCTGAGCCAGTTGTAACAGCCCTGATCGCCTGGCCCTCCCACGACTCCGCCGCACTGGGAGATCGGCACGGCGCCCATGATCACATTCCCCGGCGCCGATATGTCGACCCAGCTTCCGTAAGTCGAGAAGGTCGCCCTGAGGTGGTCCTCATCGAATGCCGCGACCGAGACCACGTTGTCGAACGCCGCCGGGAAGAATTGCTGCGTCGTGCCTTCATTCCCCGCCGCCGCGACGATCACCAGCCCCGCGCCCCATGCAACTTGCACCGCGTTCTCCATCAACGGAGAGCCGGGGCCCGGAGCTCCGAGGCTCATGTTGATGACCTTGGCGCCGTCTGTAACCGCCTGTGCGATGCCCTGCTGGATCGCGAAATCAGTGCAGTTCCCCCCGGAGTCGCAGACCTTGTAGGCCAGGATTCGCGCGTTAGGCGCCACCCCGGCGACTCCCTCTTCCCCGCCGGGATTGCCGGTCTGGTTGTTCATGGCCGCCGCTATGATGCCCGAGACGTGCGTACCGTGGTACATGTCGTCCATCGGGTCCGCGTCGTCGTTGACGAAGTCGTAGCCGCCAGCGTAGCGCGAGGCCAGGTCCGGGTGCGTGTAATCGACGCCCGTGTCGATTACCGCCACCTTGATGTCTGTCCCAGGCGTTATTGCCCAGCCCTCCGGCGCATCGATGTCTGCGTCAGGCGTTCCGATGTACCAGCACAGCTCGCCACCGAGGGGCCAGGGCATGCACTGAAACAGCTGGCCCGTGTTGTGCAGGGCCCATTGCTCGTCGAAGTAGAAGTCGCCGGGCATGACCTCAGAGCCCGGTGAGTGTGAGACGGGCTTGATGATGCTGTAGAGGTAGTTCGGCGTGGCGTTCAGGACGTTCGGGTTGCGGAGGTAGGCAGCGATGGCCGCGTCTTCACGGCCGGCCTGGACACGCACCAGCTGCACGCCGGTGCGGGCGATCGAGGCGCCGGGGCTGCCGCCGGCCTGGCTGTGGGCCGCAGCAATGGCGCTGGCGGCAATCCCAGGCTTGAACTGGACCAGCACCTCGCCGCTGACGAAAGGGCCGGCCGCGGTCGTGAAAGCCGCCGCGCGCCCTGTTACGCCGCTGGGCGCTTCGCTCAGCAGGATCGCCAGCCCGGCCAACGAAACCAGGAGGTACACCGCAACTCTGGTTGGCATGACAACCTCCAAACACGTTGCGGGGCTATCCCCTAAAGTCGATTCGCCTCATCACAACCTGAAGAAGCTGAAACTCGAATATGCAAGTAACGCCGTAACTATAGGCTGAGGGAAGGGAAAAGGACAGGGAAGGGAGACCCCGCAGGGGGTCTCCCTTCCCTTAATACCTGATGCGAGATTTGTTACCCGACAGACCCCAGTATCGTCTGGCCGCCGACGCGCCGTGGCTCCAGGAACTCGCCGATGCTGCGATTCACCAACGGCCGGCGGTACAGGGGGTGCTTGAGGCTTCGCACTTCGTGCTCGATGCTGAACAGCTGCTTGTTGCTGCCCGGCTCCACGATGTCGACGAAGCGGTACTGGTGGTTGCGCGGTTCCTCAGTGACCAGCCCGCGCTCGGAGAGGTCGGCGTATGGTTCCGAGAAGTTCGCCACGTAAACAGCTATGTGGTGGCCGTCGTAGTCCGCGACTTCGTCGGTCTCCTGGAAGATCAGGCGCTGGTACTGCCCCACGGAAACCTCGGCGGCGTCCCCGGTCTTGTTGCCTTTAACGTTTGCCGGAGCGCCGATCACCTCGTTGTAGAACCCGGCGATGCCTTCGGCCGCACCGCGCGGCACGTCGAAGTGCACGTACGGCATGCCGATCCGCAGCGGACCGAAGTCAGGACCCGGCTCGTATACGCGGAAGCGATTACCCCATGGCGACGTGACCGCGATGCAGCCGTCTTCCCGCGACCAGGCGAACTTCGTCCCTGACAACCTCGGCGCCACGGTCTCCAGACGGCTGGCCAGTGCGTCCAGGCTCGGCGTCACGATGCCGACGTGGCCGCGCAGCACCTGTGGCGTGTCAGTCGGCAGGTGGAACTGCTGCTCGCCTACGTTGATCCACATATTCTCCAGCCCGACCATCATGTGCGGGTCGCGCGTGAAGCCCATGCCCACCAGGTAGAACAGCGTCGCGATGCCCTGATCGTCGATCTGGACATTCACGTGCTCCAGCATCGCGATGTTGCCGACGTCCTCGGCGACAACAGCTGGATCGATCTTCGTCTGCGTAGCCATTTCCGACCTCCCGTTAGGGTTTGTAACTGTCATCCCCGCATCCGACGCCGCCTTCAGCGGGTGTTGGGGCAGCCCCCCCATGAAACCTCTAACTAAGCCTTCGCCTCCACAGGCGTGTACTTGCCCTCCAGTTGTGGCGTGATCGAACCGACGAAGCCGGTGGTCTCGCCCTTCGCCCGCGCCGCCTCCAGGCGGTCGAGTCGCGTCTCGCGCGACCACTTGCGCTTGAGGTCGTCACGCACGCTGATGTGCAGGCGGCCCATGCCCGTGATCTCCAGCTCCACCTTGTCGCCGTCCATGAAGGCGTGCAGGCCACGGTGGTTCGTGCCCGTGGCCAGGATGTCGCCGGCCTCCAGCGGGTGCACCGAAGTGATGAACTCGATGCAGCGCGCGATATCGTTGCCCATGTCGTCCGTGTTGAAGTCCTGCCTCAGCTTGCCGTTGTTCCAGAGCTTGATGCTCAGGTTGTGGGGGTTCGGCACCTCGTCGGCCGTGACGATGAACGGGCCGATGGGTGCAAACGTGTCGCGCGACTTCATCTGGTAGAAGGCCGGCACGCCGCGGGCGGAGCCGTCGATGAAGTTCACGTAGCCGAAGACGTAGCTCATAGCGTCGGCGCGGGAGACGTTCGAAGCGCGCTTGCCGATCACAACCGCCAGCTCGGCCTCGCCTTCGAAGACGCTGGCGGGCATGTCGGGCAGCACCATCGTGTCGCCGTCACCGATGACGCAGTGGCCGGACTTGAGGAAGGCGTTGATCGGCGCCGGGGCCGGCATCGTGTGGTTCTCGAGGTAGTTGACGGCCATACAGGCGACCGTCGCCGGCTTCGGCAGCGGCGGGCGGATTTTCACGGAGCTCAGCGGCTTGCTGGAACCGGCTGCGGCCGCGCTCTCCAGCTTGCCCTTGTAGCTGTCCCACTTCTCGATCAGGCCCTTGATCAGGTCCTGCGGCGTCAGATGCGGGATGTCTTTGACCACGTCCGAGACGTCGACCACTGAGTCACCCTTGGCCACGCCCAGCTTGTAGTCATCGAAGAAGAGAAGTTTCACGAATTGCCTCCATCACGTATCGCGGGGATGTTAGCGGGGTTACCGTGGGAAATAATACTTCAACGCCATCCACCTGCGTGGAATAATCCAGCCGAAAAGGGAGGAGTTATTCGTGAGGGTGAGGAAAGTAGTCTCTCTCTTTCTGGCTGCAAGCATCCTTGGTTGGACGGGTCTAGTGGCCGCCTGCGGAGGATCGAACGCAACGGACACGAGCGGCGGCTCGGAGCCCGCGAGCACCGCGACGAGCGCGCCTCAGGCGCAAGCGTCCGGCCCGACGCCGACACCGGCGACCATCGCGCCGCAGGAGGTGACCTTCCAAAGCGGTGATCTGACTTTGGCCGGCTTTCTCTACCGCCCGACAGGTAGTGGGCCCTTCCCGGCAATCCTTTACAACCATGGCGGCGAGAAGCTTCCAGGCGACAAGAACGCGGTCGCCCAGGTGTTCGTCAAGGCGGGATATGTTGTTTTCGTGCCGCATCGTCGCGGACAAGGACGTTCACCCGGACCGTATATTCAGGATCAGTTGGGGGCGGAGAGGCAAGCGCGTGGCGCGCAGGCGCAAAACGCCCTCTTCATCTCCCTGCACGAAGGCCCCCAGCTCTCCGACCAGATGGCGGCGCTGGATTACCTGAAGCGCCAAATCTTCGTCAACCCCAACCGCATCGCCGTCGTCGGCTGTTCTTACGGTGGCATCCAAACGATTCTGGCCGCAGAGCGTGGTGCCGGTTTGCGTGCCGCGGTGGCTTTTGCCCCGGGCGCTCAGAGCTGGGCCGCCGTGCCTCAACTGCGTGACCGGCTCCTGCAAGCCACGTCCGCTATTAACATCCCGGTGTTCCTTCTCCAGGCTGAGAACGACTTTGACCTCACCCCCACGAAAGCGTTGGCCGCTGAGTTTCAGCGCCTGGGCAAACCCTTCACTCACAAGATCTTTCCGCCATACGGGACCAGCAACGCTGACGGTCACGGAGGCTTTTGCTCCAACGGCGGCGATGTCTGGGGGACGGAGGTCCTAGCCTTTCTCAGCCAAAACCTGAAGTGAATGCTCGCGTCAGCTCGCCATGTACGAATTGAAGGAGAGCTAACCAATGTCTGACACAACGACCGGCCTGCTCGCCGTCTGGATGGACACGCCCGCCGAGCTCGAGGACGACTTCAACCGCTGGTACAACGAGGAGCACCTCAAAGACCGCATGTCGTTCCCGGGCTTCATGCGCGTCCGGCGCTACGTCTCGGTCAACGGGGCGCCCAAATACGTAGCGCTCTACGACATCGATGACGGCGCCATGACCAGCGAGCCCTACATGCACGCCCGCAAGAACCCTACCCCGTGGACCCAGAAGGTCATGGCCGGCCTCACCACCAACATCCGCAACGAGTACAAGCTCGTGAAGTCGATCGGCGAATCGCCGTCGACACCAGCGCCCTACCTTCTCATGGTCTGCCTCGAGACCGAGGACGAGCACGACGCCGAGCTCAACCGCTGGTACGACGAAGAGCATCTCGCGGCCCTGCAGTCCGTACCGGGTTGCTACTCCGCCAAGCGCTATCGCGGCACGGGCGTCGCGGCGGGTTTCCCCAAGAACCTGGCGATCTACGAGCTGGAACGCCCCGAGATTCGCACCAGCGACGCCTGGAAGCAGGCCGCCGACACGCCGTGGACGCTCAGGATGCGCACCCACTTCAAGCCCAACCGCCGCGACACCATGGGACAGCTGATCAAAACAATCGAGAGGTAGGGTTCGCCCGCGCCCCCTCGCGGTGTTTCGCCGCCGCATCTAGGGTGCTTCGCGCATAGAGGCCTTTGAGCGGGAGTGAGACGCTGCACCCATGCAGATGAGTCCATCCCGGCCCAGCCTCCAGCTCGTCGTCTCCAACGGCGCCGTCGTGCCGCGCTCTGCCGGCGCCACGCTGGCCGAAAAGCTGCTCGATTACGTCCGCGTCGAACCCGGTCTGCGCGTAATCGAGTTCACCTACGGGCCCAGCCGCCTCGGCTGGCGCTTTCGCGCTGCCGGCTGCGACGTGGTCAGCGTCGACCTCGCTGAAGTGCCCTCCGAGTCGATTCCTCAAGAATGGCTGGCCGCCTTCGACCTCGCCGTGACTGTCTGCGCCCTGCACCAGGTCGCGGACGCATCTGCCTTGCTTGCGGACGTTGCCGCCTGCGTCAGTCCCGGCGGCGTCTGCAGCGGCCTCGAGCCCTCTCACAATGACTTCGAACCCGTCGATCTGCGCATGCTCGCCGTAGCGGCGGGCCTCACGCTCGCCCACATCTCGGAGCAGACACCGAACGCTGCTCTATTCTGGAAAGCTTCTGTCCCCGCCCTCCAAACGCTGCCGCTGCCCCGCCTCGCCCTCGCCGCTTGACAGCCCCGCGTCCCCTCCGCCCCCGAGTACAGAGTGCAGAGTCCATAGTGCAGGCGGAAGATGCGCCGTAGACGGTTCGGCGCGCCTGTCCTATGCCTATGCCCTATGCCCCTCTGCACTCTGTACTATGCACTCTGCACTGAATACCAGGTGCCGTAGCTAGAAGGGGGCTCTGATGATCGTCGGGCAGGGTGAGCATCGTTACGAGCTGGTCGAGGACTGGGAGCAGATCCCGGAGGGCTGGCGCCACGGCGACGTCGCCGGCGTCGCCACCGACGCCCAGGACCGCGTCTACGTCTTCAACCGCAGCGAGCACCCGCTGATGATCTATGAGCGCGACGGCCGTTTCATCAAGTCGTGGGGCGAAGGCATCTTCACGCGTCCCCACGGCATCACGATCCATGAAGGCATCGTCTACCTGGCAGACGACAGCGACCACACGGTGCGCAAGTTCACGCTGGACGGCGAGCTGCTTCAGACGCTCGGCACGCTCAACCAGCCCTCCGACACCGGCTACAAGGCGCCATCCCTGACCACGATCACGCGTGGCGGCGGACCCTTCAACCGCCCCACTCGCCTCTCAGTTGCCACTAACGGCGACCTCTACGTCTCGGACGGCTACGGCAACGCGCGCATTCACCGCTTCTCAGCCAAAGGCGAACTGCTGCAGTCGTGGGGCGGACCGGGGACAGGGCCGGGCCAGTTCAACCTGCCACACAGCGTCTGGGCCCACAGCGACGGCCGCGTCTTCGTCTGCGACCGCGAGAACGAACGCGTGCAGATCTTCAGCCCCTATGGTG
>Ga0209640_10004849_pt1 | contig 11765 bp, 9 predicted proteins | sample RifCSP10_1_FD_184018 | JGI IMG/M metagenome (GOLD analysis project Ga0209640, IMG submission 184018) | Soil microbial communities from Rifle, Colorado - Rifle CSP2_sed 10_1 (SPAdes) (version 2) | ecosystem: Environmental > Terrestrial > Deep subsurface > Rock core/Sediment | place: Rifle... | reverse complement strand
CCCACCCCGGCCAACTTCGCCGTCTACGCGGCTCTCAAACCGTACGCGGACGGCGCCCCGCCATCCGGAGCATCCGCGTGAAGACCCAGGGCTGGCCCCGGCACCCGACCCCGAACAGGCCCGCTCCGCGCTGACGACCGACAACTACGAGCTCAGCGCCGGTGAGCTGGTGGAACCCGGCATCGTCAAGCTGCTCGCCAAGGCTCGCCGCAAAGAGTTGTCGCTCATCGACGGCGCGGTCTTCGTGACGAGCGACGAGTCAGATCTGGTCCGCGTCGAGGGACGGATGGCGAAGAACCCCTCGTTCTGGACGAGCAAGGTCTACCTCGTCCGCCGCTACGAGCGCGTCTCCGGTGTGCGCGTCCCCGTCCGGCTCGACAGCACCGCGCAGATCAAGCTGGCCGGCGAGTCGACGCTGTCGATGGTCTACGACTACGAGATGATCAACGGCGCGCCGATCGATCCCTGACGATCAGGGAGTCAGCGTCAGAACGTGGGCCCCTGGGCCCGGCAGCAGCGGCGAGGGTTCACCGCGGATCCACGCGCCGTGCGTGCTCGCGTAGAACGGCGACAGCGGATGCCCGCTCTGTCCGGTGGGCATCTGCATGATACCGCCGGCCTCCTGGCCCGGAGAGACGATCATCCGTTGTGACGCCGCCGCCGCGCCCCAGTGCATGCGCGGCGTGTAGAGATCGCCCGGGACCGGACGCTTGGGCATGTCGAGCAGGCGCCCGACAAACGGCAGCGCCGCCGAGAGTGGATGGCGGTAGGTGGTCACGTTGTATTCGAACCAGGTGCGGTCCGCGAGGTCGCCGCCGGCGCGCTCCAGCACCTCGTCGATCGCGTCGGCCAGCAGGTCGTCCCACGTGGCGTACGCGGGGTCGAGCAGGTGCATGGGCCGCTCGCTCACCAGTGTCCATACCGGCGCTTCGCGGCGGCGCAGTGACGTGTAATCGAAGCCGGCGTCCGCCTCATAGCACTCCGCCAGCACGAACATCAGCACATGCTCCGAGACCTGCTCGCGGAAGTTGCGCGTCAGGCGGTAGCCCGCGGATTCCGGCGATGCGTGACCCGTCCAGTCACGCTCGACGAGCTCTCTGAGCCGCGCCCGTTCCGGATTCGATTCCACCATCGCCGGCGTCAGCGTGTTCAGCAGCAATTGCCGCCAGCGCGCCAGAAACTGCGCGCGCGTCTCGAGCTGAATCGAGAGCATGTCCTGCGTACTGAACTTCTCTTTCTCGCGCAGCCGGTCGCGGATGATCGTCGCGCGCGATCCGATCTCGTAGCTGCCGTCGCCGAGGGCCGCGAGCATCTCGCCGTCCACGACGCGCGCGTTGGCCGTCCAGATGCGTCCGCCCGGCGGATCGATGATGCGCGGATATTCCGCGGGGTCGAGGAACCCGTTCCACCCGCGCGCGCCGTCGGCCCAGGACGATGGCAGCGCGCCGTCGAGGCCGGCACGCCGGGGAATCGAGCCGAAGATGCTCCAGCCGATGTGGCCGTCCCGATCGGCGGCCACCATGTTCTGGCCGGGGACGCCCATCGCGTTGGCCGCGTCGAACGCCTCGACGATCGTCCGGGCGTGTTCGAGCTTGGAGATCGAGCCCGCGAGCCGCTCCGCCGAGTGCGCGACCCAGCGGTACGCGCGCGGCCGCCCGCGATGATCGGGGTCGATGACGGGGCCCCAGATCGTCCACACGACAATCTGGCGGGTGTCGTCCTCGCCTGCCACCGAAATCAATTCCTCGTGGCGTTCGAACTCGCGCCACCCCTCGGGTGTCCGGTAGCGATTGGCGTTCGACGGATCGACGTCGAGCAGGACGATGTCGCTCCAGTCGGCGTAGGTGTTGGTGAAGCCCCAGGCGACGTGCGTGTTGCTGCCCACGACCATTGCGGGGACGCCGGGGAGCGATACACCGGTGACCCGAAAGCGCTCGGAGGCGTTCGACGCATCGGGCCATTCCAGCATCGCGCGGTACCAGATCACGGGAACGCGGATGGTCAGGTGCATGTCGTTGGCGACGATCGGCTTCCCATCCTCCGTGAGCCGTCCCGAGATCACCCAGTTGTTGCTGCCAACCGCGCTTTCGGCGCGGTCAACTCCCAACTCCCAATTCCCAACTCCCGACACTGAGGTTGCGAGACTTGGGGGTTGGGGGTTGGGCGTTGGGAGTTCGATCAACTCCTTGGGACGCGGCGGCAGCTCGATGCCCCGCTTTCCAGCGCGGCGGGCGCGGAGGTTGTAGACGTCGGCTCCGGGGACCGGCGGCACGCGGAAGGGCTCGCCCACGACCGGCGCATCCCACTCGCTCCCACGCGGGACGAGGAATGCCGCGACGTCCGCGGGCAGCACGTCGTGGATCGTCGCCAGCGTGGACTCGTACGTGCCGGAGGCATCCTGCAGCGTGATGAACATCGACAGCACGACGAGGAGGCTGTCTTCCGGCCGCCAGGGCACGGGATCCTGCCCGAGCACCAGGTACTCGAACGGCACGGTGCCGAGCGACGACAGGCCGCTGTTGACGCCGGCGGCGTAAGCGTCGAGCAGGCGCCGGTCTCCTGCATCCATCAGCGAGAGGGCCCTGCGCGCGATCGCGCGGAACCGATGGATGCGGATGTCGGCGTCCACCGGCAGGGCTCTGGCGCCGACGAGCCCGGCGAGCTCGCCTGCGGCGCGGCGCCGAGACAAGTCCATCTGGAAGAAGCGATCCTGCCCGTGGACAAAGCCCGTGGCGCGGGCCACGTCTTCGCGGGACCCGCCGCGGATCGTGGGGATGCCGAGTGCATCCCGCGCCACGGTGACCGGCGCGGACAGCCCCGACAGGCGGTACGTTCCGTCCACTTGCGGCAGGCTGGCGCGGAGCTCGGCGCGCGCCCACACGGCGAGACCCGCGCCGAGGACGAGCAGGACGGCCGCACAGAGGAGCAGCACCTTCACGAGGCGGCGCATGATGACGTCGATCTTAGGCGCAAAAATCGGATAGATCGATTTCGCGGGCGCCGCTATCGTGTCAGTCCATGGCAACGGCGACCACATCCGCAGGACTCGAGCAGGTGCGCAAGGCGTGCGCGTTCATCCACGAGCACGCCGACCGGCCGATCACCCTCGCGCGCCTGGCCCAGCACGTCAGGAGCAGCCCCTTTCACCTGCAGCGGACCTTCACCCGCGTCGTCGGAATCTCGCCGCGCGCCTACCAGGACGCGCTGCGCGCCGGGCGCTTCCGCCGCGAGCTGCGCGACGGCGTGGCCGTCGTGGGGGCGACCTACGACGCGGGTTATGGATCGAGCAGCCGCGTGTACGAGAAGCGCCCGACCGGTCGCGGCATGACGCCGGCGGCGTATCGCCGGGGCGGCAAGGGGATGGAGATTTCGTACGTCATCGTGCCGTCGCCGCTCGGCCTCCTGCTGGTCGCGGGGACGAGCCGCGGGGTGTGCGCCGTGAAGCTGGGCGATCGGGAACGCGCGCTCGCGGAGGACCTTCGCGCGGAGTACCCGGCTGCGTCGATCACGCACGATCAGGCCGGCCTCTCGCGATGGGTCGCGCAGATCCTCGCGCACCTGGGCGGCCGCCGCCCGCATCTGGATCTGCCAGTCGACGTCCAGGCCACCGCGTTCCAGTGGAAGGTCTGGCGACACCTGCAGGCGATCCCCTATGGGGAGACGCGCGCCTACAGTCAGGTCGCGCACGACATCGGCCAGCCGTCGGCCGTGCGGGCGGTCGCGCGCGCGTGCGCGACAAACCCCGTCTGCCTCGTCATCCCGTGCCACCGCGTCGTACAGAAGGACGGCGGGCTGGGGGGCTACCGCTGGGGACTCGAACGCAAGCGCCGCCTGCTGAAGCGCGAATCGAATAACTGATATCTTCAGTCGGTGCGGACACGCTACGGGACCTCTCCCTGGGTCCACTCCTTCTCGGGCCGGCGGCCGGAATTTGCGCGGCTTCGCGGTGAGCACACCGCCGACGTCGTCATCATCGGCGGCGGGCTCACGGGCTGCGCGACGGCACACGCGTGCGCGTCCGCGGGGCTGAACACACTGCTCGTCGAGCGGGATCGGGTCGGCCTCGGCAGCGCCGGCCGCAGCGCCGGGCTGCTGCTCGGGGATCCGCGTCCGTCGTTTCGCGACGTGGCGCAGGCGCACGGGGTTCGTGCCGCCCGGCGGGTCTTCGACGCGTGGCGCCGTGCGGCCGTCGAAGGCGCGACGCTGCTGCGCCGGTTGCGCGTTCCCGGCGGCGTTGAAGACTACGACAGCCTGATCGCCGCGTTTCGAGAGGACGAGAAGACCCTGCGGCGCGAGTTCACGGCGCGTGAGGAAGCCGGGCTCGATGCGAAATGGCTCACGCAGAAGCAGGTGCGGCAGGCCACAGGACTCGACGCACCCGCGGGGATTCGACTTCGCCCGGGCTACGCCGTGGACCCGTATCGCGCCTGTCTGGCGCTGGCGTCGGCCGCGGCGAAGCGCAAGGCGAGGCTCTTCGAAAAGTCCCCGGTCACGAAAGTGCGCTTCGGGCGCAGGGGCGTCGAGCTGACGCTCGACGGCGCGGTGGTGCGCGCATCGACCGTCATTGTGGCGACCGGGAGTGCGACGGCGGAGTTCAGGCCGCTGCGCCGGCACTTCAAGCGGCGCGAGACGTACCTCGTCCTCACCGAGCCGATGCCGGTCGCGATGCGGCGGCAGGTCGGGCCGCGCACCGCCACGGTCCGGGACACCCGATCCCCGCGGCACCGCATTCACTGGACGACCGACGATCGCATCCTCGTGGCAGGGGGCGACCAGGTCGAAACGCCCGCCCGCACGCGCGAGGCGGTGCTCGTCCAGCGGACCGGGCAGCTGATGTACGAGCTGCTGATGATGTACCCCGCCATCTCGGGACTGCGTCCCGAGTTCGGCTGGGAGCTGCCGTACGGAGAGACGGCGGACGGACTGATGTACGTCGGCCCGCACCGCAACTACCCGCACCATCTGTTCGCGCTTGGCGGCGACGCCGACTCGATCACCGACGCGTTCCTGGCGTCGCGCATCCTGGCCCGCGCCGCGGCGGGAACGCCGGAGAAAGGCGACGAGGTCTTCGGCTGGACACGATGACCGCCTCCGCGACCGGGGTCGACTTCCTGGCGATCGGCCCGCACCCGGACGACATCGAGATCGGGATCGGCGGCACCGTGGCCAAGCACGCCGCGCTTGGCGACCGCGTCGGTCTCTGCGATCTGACCGCGGGCGAAATGGGCAGCAACGGCACGGTCGAGGATCGGATGGCCGAGGCCGAGGCGGCGCGCGACGTGCTGGGCGCCGCGTGGCGCGTCAACCTGCGCCTGCCCGATCGCGCCATCGGCGGCGACGCCGGGCATGCGCGCGCGGTCGCCGCGCTCGTTCGCCGCGCGCAGCCGCGCGTCGTGGCGATTCCGTACTGGTCGGACCGCCACCCGGACCACGTGGCCGCGAGCCGCCTGCTGACCGAGGCGATCTTCAACGCCGGCCTGCGGCGGTATGACGCGGACGGGGACGCCTGGAAACCCGAGTGGGTGTGCTACTACTTCATCAACGATTCCGTTTCGCCATCATTTGTCGTCGACGTGAGCCAGCATTACGAGTCCAAACGGCGCGCACTCGCGTGTCACGTGACCCAATTCAGCCCGACCGGTACTGATGCCATCGCCACGCGCCTGACGTCCTCGCGTTTTCAGCAGCTCATCGAGAGCCGCGACGCGCAGTTCGGCGCGCTGGCGGGCGTGGCCTTCGCCGAAGGGTTCGTCGTCACGCAGCCAGTGGTCCGGCCGCACCTCCGTCCCGAGTGGAACGTCCGTTGAACGTCGGCATCGTGTGCTACGCCTCGGTCGGCGGCAGCGGTATCGTCGCGACCGAGCTGGGGAAGGCGCTGGCGCTGCGCGGCCACCAGGTGCACTTCATCAGCACCGAAACCCCGTTCCGCCTGGGCGAGTTCACGGAAGGGCTGGCATTCCATCAGGTGCTCGCGCCCACGTATCCGCTGTTCCGCGAGCCGCAGTACCTGCTGTCGATCGCGAACCGGATCGTCCAGGTGTCGCGCGAGTTCAGCCTCGACATCATCCACGCGCACTACGCCGTCCCGCACGCCACCGCCGGGTATCTCTCGCGCGAGGTGCTGGCGGCGACGGGTCCCGGGCCGGCGCCGCTCGTCGTGACGACGCTGCACGGCACGGATATCACGCTGGTCGGCAACGACTCGTCGTACTCGGAGATCGTGGCGTTCTCCATCCAGCAATCCGACAGCGTCACGGCCGTCTCCCAGAGTCTTCGCACGTCGACCTACGAGGAGCTCGGCGTGACGCGCGACATCGCGGTGATCCCCAACTTCCTCGACTGTTCGGTGCATCGCCGCAAACCGCGTCCGGATCTGCGCAAGCGCCTGACGGGTGGAGACGACGCCACGAAGATCGTCGCGCACGTGTCCAACTTCAGGCCCGTGAAGCGCATCGCCGCGGTGATGGCGATCTTCGATCGCATCCGCCGGGCGGTCCCCGCGCGGCTGCTCCTGGTGGGCGACGGCCCCGAGCTCGCGCTGGCGTATCGCACGGCACGCGAGCTGGGGATCACGCCGCTCGTCCACGGCGTCGGCGCGCAGGAAGAGGTCGTTCCGCTGCTGTCGGTGTCGGATGTGTTCCTGCTGCCGTCGGCGCAGGAGAGCTTCGGCCTGGCGGCGCTCGAGGCCATGGCGTGCGAAGTGCCGGTCGTGGCGTCGCGGGTCGGCGGGTTGCCCGAGGTGATCGAGGACGGCGTCAGCGGGTTCCTGCATCACCCGGATGCGATCGACGAGATGGCGCAGAGCGCCATCACGCTGCTGACCGACGAACCGCTGCGGCTGCGCATGAGCCAGGCGGCGTGCCGCCGCGTGCGCGAGGAGTTCTGCGTCGAGCGCGTCGTCCCGATGTACGAAGCGTGCTACCGGGAGATTCTCGCAAGGCGGACCTGAAGGTCCGCCTACGTAAACGGGACGAGTTTCTTGAACGTGGCGAGCACCCAGCGATAGCCGTCGGGGTCCGTAACGACCGCCACGCGGTCGCCCCACGGCCGGTCCTCGGCATCGGTGACGCCCGCCCCCGCCTAGCGCGCCTGCGCGAGGGCGGCATCCACATCCTGCACGTAGGTGTACAGGGCCGGCGCCCCGCCTGTGGCCGTGGCCGCGTCGCCGCGGCGGACGAGCATCAGCACGGAATCGCCGTGGCGCATCTCGGCATACCGCAGTTGTCCGTCGGGGTCGGGCAGCGCCACTCCGCGCACGAATCCGAACGTCCGCTCGAGAAAGTCCACACTCGCCGCGACGTTGGCGACGGCGAGATAGGCATTGACCGCCTGCATGCCTGGCGCGAGGCCGCTCCCGGCGGACTCCGGACGCCGTGCGACGGCCACGGTCGGCGCGGCGCGGCGGGTTCGCTTGGGCGCCGCACGGCGGGGGCGCGGTACGGCGCGCGCCGCGCGCGTTTTTCGTCGGGCAGACATCGCGCCGATAGGATAGCCGCTATCCCGGCCATATCCTTGCAGTCGGGCTGGCCCGGGGGAGGCGCCCCTCGTCTCCAGGTCCAAGCGAACCCGAGGAATCGATAATTTCGGCGCAAAACTTCATGGTTTTGCCTGGAGCGGCGACCCGGCCCAATTACAGGACCGTAAGGACCGTCCTCCAAAAAGTAAATGCTGAGGCCCGATGGGGACGACGCGTATGATGGCGCCACCTGCGGGGAGAAGGCGATGGCTAGAGGATCACCACTGATCGAGCACCTGCTGCGGCGTGCGGGATTCGGCATGAGTCCGGACGACCTCCGCTTCTACGAGACCATGTCCGTGGCCACGGCGATCGGCCGTCTTCTCGACTACGAATCCGTTCCCGACGACGTGGACGACCGCATCGGCAACGCGGCGTATGCCGGCGTCACCGCCCGCGGGACGTTCTCGCCGAACAGCAACATCGAGGACGCGCGGCAGCGCTGGCTCTTCCGGATGATCCACAGCCAGCGTCCGCTGCAGGAAAAGATGACGCTGTTCTGGCACAACCACTTTGCCACCCTGTACAGCAAGCTGCAGGGCACCGTCGGCGCCGGCCTCGGCGCCAAGCTGATGGCGAACAAGGCGGGCGCGCTGCCGGGGCCGCAGGGGCAGATCGAGACGATCCGCCAGTTCGCGGTCGGCAAGTTCCGCGATCTGCTGACGGAGATGTCGCGCGATCCGGCGATGCTCGTGTTTCTCGACGGCCGGCTCAACACCCGGCAGCGGCCGCAGGAAAACTTCGGCCGCGAGATCATGGAGCTCTTCACGTTCGGCCTCGGCAACTACACCGAACAGGACGTGTACGCGGCGGCCCGGGTGTTCACCGGGTGGAACATCCGCCTCGTGCGCGGGGCCGACAGGTCGGACGCCAACTCCTACTACGAGTTCGTCTTCCTCGCGAACCAGCACGAGACCGCGGCGAAGACGTTCACGTTCCCGATCTACGCCAATGGGAGCCGGGTCATTCCCGCTCGTTCGGCCGCCAACGGGATGCAGGACGGCCTCGACCTGATCGCGGCGCTGGCGCGCCACCCGGAAACGGCGCGGCGCTTGGCGCGGAAGCTCTGGGGCTTCTTCGTCAGCGAGGTCCTGCCGCCGGACCCGGAGTTCGTGACGTCCTGCGCGGCCGTCTACGCGGCAAACGACACCGAGATCCTGCCGGTCGTGCACTACATCCTGCGGTCGCGGTGGTTCCTGAGCCTGACCAACTCGTACGCGCGGTATGCGTGGCCGGTGGAATTCGTCGTGCGGTCGGTCAAGGAAGTCGGCTGGAGCGGGCTGTCGGTCGATACGCTGCGCACGCCGCTGACCAATATGGGGCAGACGCTCTTCGAGCCGCCGGACGTCGCGGGCTGGGAGCTCGGGGAGGGATGGTTCTCGACGGGCGCCGCGCTCGCGCGCATGAACTACGCGGCGTCGGTCGCCTTCAACCAGCGGTTCAACCTGGGGCGCGCCGCGGCCGACGCGCGCACGTCGCCGGAAGCGCTGCTCAGCCTTTTCCTCGATCGCTTCTCGCCGGCGCCCTACGACAGCGAGCCATACGACGGGCTGCTCGAGTACCTGCGGGCCGGCGCGGCCTGGACCGGGTCGGATGCCCAGTTGACGACCAAAGCCGCAGGCCTGACGCGGCTCATCGTCGGGTCGTCCGAATATCAGTTCATGTAGGGGCCGCCTTCAGGCGGCCCGAAATGAAGGTTGCGCACCATGTCAGTTTCACGTCGAGATTTCATTCGTGGCGGCGTCGCGGCATTTACCGTCAGCTTCGCGGCGCCGTCGTTCCTCACCGAGGTGGCGCGGGCGCAGGGCGCGCGGTCGCGCAGCCTCGTCGTGCTGTATCTGGGCGGCGGCAACGATGCGCTGAGCACCTTGGTGCCGTACCAGGATCAGTTTTATTACCAGCGGCGGCCCGTCATCGCCGTCCCGGCGGGGCAGGTGCTGCAGATCGGGACCGACATGGGCGGGCGCGCGCTCGGACTGCACCCGCGGCTGACGGGCCTTCGCGACATCTTCAACGACGGGCGTCTCGCGATCGTCCAGCGCGCCGGATATCAGAACTCGAGCCGGTCGCACTTCCAGGGCACCGACATCTGGGGCACGGCCGATCCAGGGTCTCCGAGCGTGATGGGATGGCTTGGCAAGTTCCTCGAGACGGTCCCCTCCGACGCGCTGTCGGGGTGGTCGGCCACGCGCGAAGTGCCGCGCGCGCTCCGGTCGCGCACAATCAGCGTGCCCGCGATTCCCAACGCGCGCACCTACGCGTTCAACAGCCCGAATTCGGCGACTGAAGCGGTGCACGAGCGTGCCGCGGCGACGCGCATCGCGTCGCACGTGCCGGTCAACCGGCCGCAGCTCTCGTTCGTCAACACGGCGGCGATCGGCGCGCTCGAAACCCTCGATCGCGTGGCGTCGGTCTCGACCTATACAGGGACCGTGGCGTACCCGAACAACGGTCTCGCGCTCGCGCTGCGGACCGTGGCCGGCTCGATCGTCCGCGGCATCGGCACGCGCGTGTACTGGGTGCAGACGGGCGGGTTCGACACGCATGCGACGCAGGGCGCCGGCGGCACGGGCGCCTACGGCAACCTCATGGGCAGCTTTGGCGGTTCGGTGCTCGCCTTCTACAACGATCTGCGGAATCAGGGATTGCTGGGCGACACGATGCTCCTGCAGTTCTCGGAGTTCGGCCGCCGCATTTCCGAGAACGGGAGCGCCGGGACCGATCACGGCGCGGCCGGCGTCATGATGGCGATGGGCGGCGCGGTGCGCGGAGGCATCTACGGCACGGCTGCGTCGCTCGACCCGAATCCGGGGAACCCGACGCTCGAGAACAACGGCGGCGACGTGCGCTTCGAGACCGATTTCCGTTCGGTCTACGCGCAGGTGCTCGACAACTGGCTCGGTGCGAATTCGACATCGATCCTCGGCGGGGACTTCCGCGCCGGGGCGCCGGCGATCGTCTAACACGACACACCGAGGCTGTGAGGCACTGAGTTCTGTTTCTTGCGGGCTCGGTGCCTCGGCGCCTCGGTGTGTCGTCACCCCGTGTAGATCGCGCGCAAGGCCTCCTCGAGCCTCTCGTATCGAAACCTGAATCCCCGCGCCTGCGCCTTCGCCGGCAGCACGCGCTGCCCGGTCAGCAGCAGCGCGTCCGCCATTTCTCCGAGCGCCAGTCGCAGCGCGAACGCGGGCGCCGGCACGAACGCCGGACGGCCCAGTGCGTGCCCCAGCGCGCGTGTGAACTCGGCGTTGGTGACCGGGTGCGGCGCGGTGAGATTCAACGGTCCCGAGACGCTGGATGTCGTCGCGGCCCATCGCGTCATGGCCACCCAGTCGTCCAGATGGATCCACGACATGTAGTGGCGCCCTGATCCGAGCGGTCCGCCCGCGAAGAAGCGGAAGGGGAGCGCGATCTGCGGCAGCGCGCCGCCGTCTTTCGACAGGACCAGTCCCGTTCGCAGCAGGACGACGCGGGTCGATGAAGAGGCCTCGAGCGCTTCCGCCTCCCACCTGCTGCAGACGCTCGCCAGGAAGTCGAAACTTCGCGGCGTGTCTTCGGTGATCGGCTCGTCACCGCGCGGGCCGTAGATGCCGACGCCCGAGGCGCTGATGAACACCGCCGGCGGCCGGTCGGCCTGTCTGATGGCGGCCGCCAGCGCGCGCGTCGCGCGTACGCGGCTGTCGCGGATGGCGGCCTTCCGCGCGGTCGTCCAGCGCTTAGCCGCGATCGACTCGCCCGCCAGGTTCACGACGGCGTCCGCGCCGGCGATCGCGCTCGTCCAGCCGGCGTCGCCGCGGCCCGGCGTCCAGGCGATCTGATGTTCGTCGCGCGGCCGCCGCGTCAGGACGAGCACCTCGTGTCCCTCGCGCCGCCAGGCATCCACGAGGGCCGTCCCGAGGAACCCACTCCCGCCGGCCACCACAATCCGCATCCGCCTATTGTGCGGGGTCGGGGTCAGACCCCGGTGGCGGGTGTGATCGGGGTCTGACCCCGATGACGGTCCAACTCAAGGTTGCAAATTTCGACCTGAAGGCGTATTAACTAACTGGTTGGTTAAGACATTGACTCAAGAAAACGCGTCTGTATCCATCGATTCGCAGTCCGCGATCTTTCACGCGGCGGCGCTCGAGTTTTCCGAGCGCGGCTACGACGCGGCAGGGGTGGACCGGATCGCGGCGCGGGCGGGCGTCAACAAGGCGATGCTCTACTACCACTACCGCAGCAAGCGGGCGCTCTACGTCGCGATCCT
>Ga0209640_10004848_pt1 | contig 11766 bp, 8 predicted proteins | sample RifCSP10_1_FD_184018 | JGI IMG/M metagenome (GOLD analysis project Ga0209640, IMG submission 184018) | Soil microbial communities from Rifle, Colorado - Rifle CSP2_sed 10_1 (SPAdes) (version 2) | ecosystem: Environmental > Terrestrial > Deep subsurface > Rock core/Sediment | place: Rifle... | reverse complement strand
GCTGTCGCAATCCGGCGTGATCGCCGTCGGTGATGCCTCCGGCATGATAGATCCGTTCACCGGAACCGGGATTCAAATCGCGCTCAGAACCGGAGAACTTGCCGCCGATGCCATCGTCCGCCACATTGCGAACCGCGGCGCCGACGGATTGGTGCAGCGCGTACTGGCTTCGTATGCCGCCGATTACCAGGCCGAGTTCGGGAACCGGATCGCGGTCGCCGGCATTCTGCGACGGGTGGCCTTGACGCCGGGCGTCGCCAATGTGGCTGCTCGAATCCTGGCTCTCGTGCCTGCGTTCGCGGTGCATCTATTGAGAGCCACACGAGCGGGCGGGTAATCTCGCGGCGGCCAGATTGTCCCGTGCCGCACCGTGACTTTTGGAACTTATTTAGTCCCTGGGCGTGGTGATGGGCGGAGCCGGGTCAAACCTCAATCTGGCCCGAATCTTGAAGGAGGGACCAATGTCGAAAGGGAATTACTTGATCATCGTAATCGCGATCGGCCTCGGAATCGGCGTCGCCTTTGCGCAGGAGTCCGGGACACCGAAGACCAAGCAGAAGGAGAAGGTATCGAAGGAGAAGATCGACGAGAAGGCGAAAGCCGCTGTCGATGAAGAGATGCAGCGCGCCTACGCGTTTACGTTGACGACCAGCCAGGGTGGGTACCTGGGCGTCTACCTCGAAGAAGTCACGCCTGACAGCGTCAAGGAACTCGGTCTCAAAGAAGAGCGCGGCGCGCTGGTGATGAAGGTCGTCGAGGGCAGCCCGGCCGAGAAGGCGGGGCTCAAGGAGAACGATGTCATTGTCGCCCTCAACGGGAAGCGGGTCGACAGTGTGGGCGAACTCCAACGGATCATGGGCGAAACTCCCGCCGGCCGAACTGTTTCGATCGATGTGGTCCGTGGCGGCGCACAGCAGACCCTCTCCGCAACTCTCGCGAAGCGCTCCGAAGAAGTCCTGTTCAAGCGCCGGGCCGGAGAGCTTGATCCCGCGAAGAAGGAGATTGAAAAGGCGTTGCAGGGAGTTGAGAAAGATCGAGAACGCCTGTTCGAATTGGAGAAGAAGCGGGGCGAACTAAACCGCGAGTTTGGCAACTTCAATTTTGTCTTCCCAGGAATGCGGGGAATGCAACGCGGCCGGCTCGGGCTTGTCGCAGAACCGCTGACCGGCCAACTCGCTGAGTACTTCGGAGTGAAGTCCGGCGCCGGCGTGCTGGTGACAGAGGTCGTGGAGAATCGGCCGGCCGCCAAAGCCGGCTTGAAGGCTGGCGATGTCATCGTTGCCGCTGACGATGAGAAAGTTGACAGCGTGAATGCGTTAGCGTCGGCGGTTGCCCGGAAGGATGAGGGCACGATCACGCTCAAGATTGTTCGCAATCGCGCCGAGCAGACGGTTACCGTAACTCTAGAGAAACGCGCGCCGCGTGCGCCGGCGCGTCGAAGCTCCAGACGCGTGGCCCAGCTCCTTGCCGTCGCCTGAGACAAGCCAGCAACAGAGGACCCCGGATGCGAAAAACGCCAGGACGACGCCTTGTTTAGGGCGGCGTTCTGGCGCTTCTTGTGTGTTGGCATTCGATTCCAATCCCGCTCAATTTCTTGCCTGTCCCCTCACGCAGCGATAACATACCGACTCGCCGCTGCTAAATGATGTCTCCGAAGAAAAAATTTCAACTTGCGATCGCTGCGGTCGCGGCGTCGATCGCGATGGGGACCCTCGGTCTCAAGCTCATCCTTGTAGACATTTCGTGGTTTGACGCGTTCTACTTCACTCTCACTACGATCACGACCATTGGTTTTTCTGAGCCGCCTGGAATCACGGAGACCGCCCGGTACTTCATGGTTGTGCTTATAATCGGAGGAGTAACGACGATTGGCTATGCTCTTTCGGCGGCGGCGCAGGCCGTGCTAGAGTTCGAGCTACTTTCCACTTTCGGAAAGCGCAGAATGTTCAAAGACATCAGCAAGCTCAGCGGCCACTTCATCGTGTGTGGCGCCGGACGCATCGGCGCGCGCGTCATCCGCGAGATCGCCCGCCGCCGCCACGAATTCGTCGTTATCGAATCAGACGAGACGACGGCGGATCGCATTCTCTCGCAAGGCTATCTTGTTCTGATGGGCGACGCGACCGACGACGATGTGCTGAAAGGCGCAGGGATCGAGCAGGCGCGCGGACTGGTGTGTTGCGTGTCATCCGATCCGGATAATCTCTACATCACGCTGACGGCCCGCGATCTCAACAAGGACCTCTACATAGTGGCGCGTGCTAACGACGAGTCCGCCGTGCAGCGGTTGTTGAAAGCCGGCGCGAACAAAGTGGTATCCCCGACGATCACCGGATCGAATCAGATGGCGCAAATGCTGCTGAAGCCGGCGGTCGCCGACTTTATCGAGCTGGCCACGATGACCGAGCAGCTTGAACTAGAGATCGAGCAGATCGAGATCAGCCCCGGCTCGCCGTGCATAGACAAGCCGCTTCGCGAGAGCGGCATTCGCGCAGACTTGGACGTGATTGTGATTGCGATCAAGCGGTCCGACGGCGAGATGATCTTCAATCCTTCCGCCGACACCATCATCCAGGAAGGCGACGCCCTCGTCGCAATCGGCAGCCACCTGAACCTCGAAGCGCTTGAGCGAATGGCGAACCCCGGACGACCCGCCGGTTCGCTCGCCTTCCGCCGTGACCGCTAACCCGCTGCGCGATGAGAACCGGCGTCAGCATAGTAATCCCAAGCTGGAACGGCCTCGACCTGCTGAAGCGATACCTGCCTTCGGTGATCGCGGCGGCGAGTCACTATCGCGAGTACGCCGGCGCCCGAGTGGAAGTAATCGTAGTCGATGACGCGAGCACCGACGCTACAAGCGACTGGCTGACCGCGCGAGGATTCGATGGGTCGGCTGCCGCCGGCGCGCTTTCGGCGACCGCCAACGGTCTCGTTTTCAGGTTGATCAGAAGCTCGGAGAATCGCGGCTTCGGCGACGCGTGTAATCGCGGCGTCGCCGCTGCCGAACATCCGCTTGTGTTCCTGCTGAACAACGATGTCGAGCCGGACGTCGGTTCGATTCGACCGTTGGCCGAGAACTTTGCGGATCCGTCCGTCTTCGCGGTTCACTGCCGGGTTTTTGAAGTAGAGAGCGGCCGCGAATGTGGAACTGGGAAAGTGGGTGGCTTCTCGCGAGGCTTCATTAGAGTTCACCAGAGCTACCGGCCGAAGGCTTCTTCGAATGGCGCAGGTGAAGTGCAAAGCGCAGCCGAGGCCGGCTTCTATTCGATGTTCGCGGGAGGAGGTTCCGCGATGTTCGACAGGGAGAAGTTCCTCGGCCTCGGCGGGTTCGAGCCCTTGCTCTCACCGTTCTACTGGGAAGATGTCGAGCTTTCTTATCGCGCGTGGAAGCGCGGATACACTGTTTTGTACGAGCCGAGGTCGATTACCCATCACCGGGTGTCGTCGACGATCGGCAAGTTCAGGCGCGGCCCTGTGCGACGCATCGAGCAGCGAAACCGGCTGCTGTTTCACTGGATCAACCTGCACGACGCGGGACTGATGCAGTCACATCTGAGATGGTTGATCGTGCTGGCGCTGACCGCGCCCTTCAGATTGAGGCCGCGATTTGTCGCTTCGTGTTTGGCGGCGATGAAAATGCTCCGCCGGGTCCGCGAGCGGCGCAGAGAAGAACAGCGGGCAGCGGTGAGGGACGATCGCCAGATCATGGCGATGTTCGATGATCTGAAGCGCCGGTCCGACCTCCACGTTTTCGACGGTTAGCGCGACTGGTCGGCTGTCGTCGAAGACACAGAAACACCCGATTCGGACCGTGGGCCGCGTCGGTCATCAAACCGCTCGCGCGGCGACCGTTAGAGTAGCTCCCTCATCCAGCGCGCTCATCACGAGGTCAACAGGTTTCGCCAGCCACGCCGCCGCATAGTACGAACCAACACCGAGAGCCGAACGACCGCCCTTGAATAACCACGTCTTGAAGCTGTGCTTCAGCGAATGGGCGTTATGGTTTTTCGAGTAGAACGTGACGCGATCCGGCCGGAACCCGCATTCGGCCATGAGGAGGTCGAGTGTCCGCTTCGTGAAGTGATAACGGTGGCGGGGAACATCAAGGGCGAACCAGTCGGGCCCGAAGAGTCGCGCCTGATAGCTCGCGACGTTGGGAACCTGAACGATGATTGTGCCGCCCGTCCTCACGACGCGTCTCGCTTCGAGCAGGTTCGCACGAGGATCGTTTGTGTGCTCGAGCGAGGACCAATAAGTGATCACATCGAACGTCTCATCGTCCAATCGAGCCTGAGCCAGCGTGCCTCGGAACACGCGATCGGCTCCCAGAGCCTGTGAAGCAAGCTTCGCCGCCGCTGTCCCGATTTCAACTCCGAAGCGGTCCCACGTGCCGGCGTCCAAAGCCCGAAGGAAGAACCCCGAGCCGCAGCCAACATCCAGGATGCGGCCTCCCCCCAAGCCCCACTTCGATAGAAGTCGGACTCTCTCGGATTGCGACCGGCGAATCCACGATTCCGATGGTTCTTGTTCCTCTCCCCAGTACGCCTCGGGGTAAAACGCGGCGAGCTCGCACGCGGTCATCTCGGGCAACGTTCGCAGAACTCCGCACCCGCAGCACTCGACAATCGAGAACGTTGCCTCTGTGTTGCTATGCGCATCGCGCGCGGTGTAGAGTTCGCGGGCGTCGGTCGCCCCGCAGATCTCACAGCCGCGTGCGATCCGCTCCCTCTGCGTCGAAGAGCTCATTAGTCGGAGAGGATTTTATATGCTGAGACTCAAACGGAAAAGCATCGCCGCCATAACGCTTAATCTGCCGGTCGCCGCCTTCCTGGTGTCTGTGCTCGCAGCCGGTTCAGGATTGCGCCCGGTGAACGCGCAAGCCAGGAAGGCTGCTGAATCACCGGCCGCGCGGCAGGTTCGCATCGTGCTCGACCGGCAAGTCGAGGCCTGGAACCGCCGTGACCTTGAAGCGTTCATGTCCGGCTACTGGCATTCCGAGAAGCTGAGCTTCTATTCCAACGGAACGAAGACCGCCGGGTGGCAAGGTGCGCTGGAGCGTTATCGCCAGCGGTATCAAGGCGAGGGCCGGGAGATGGGCGCGTTGGACTTCGCCGACTTGCAGATCGAGGTGATCGGGCCGCGAAGCGTGTTTGTCCGCGGCCGATTTCATCTGAAACTGACTTCGGGCGACGCAAGTGGATTGTTCACGCTGATCTTCAGGAAGTTCGCTGACGGCTGGAAGATCGTCCACGACCATACCGGCTCTGGGAGCTGAATAGGGGATAACCGCCAAGACGCCAAGGACGCCAAGAGGGACGCCAGGGAACCAATCACAGAGCGATGCTTGCAGCGAGGTCGCGCAGTCTTCCACATCACGCCGTCCCGCATGTTTTTTTCAAGCGTGGCGTTCTCTTGGCGTTTTGGCGGTTCAACGAATCAGACTTCGAAATCGACCGACCCGATCGCGTCGCACAGCGACTGGATTCGCATCACGACCGGCAGGTGGTCACCATGCCGCGCGTAGTTCCCGAGCGCGTCAAGATCGTCGAAGGTCGCAATCAGCACGCCGTCCCACGACCGCGGCGAACGTAGCACATCAAGGCCCACCTCGAAGCCGCGTATGAAAGCGATCTTGTCCGGAAGCGCCCGGAGCATTGCGAGCGCCGACTCGCGTTCGTGAGCCGTTACATCGGGTTTGAACTTGAAGTACACGACGTGCCTTATCATTCCTTTGCCTCGCGCTTTCGTGATCGCAGTCCCGATTAAGGTACAGATTGGGCCCGGCGGCGGCAACCCGGCGGTCCACTCCGAGTTGCTGTATCGGGAGCGGGTTCGACTCCACTCCCGAATCTTGTATCATCCCTCTTACCGCTGAACGAAAGGGAAGTGCAGGATGTCAAAGATCAAGGTACTGCCGGACTCACTCGCCAATAAGATCGCTGCGGGTGAAGTCGTCGAGCGCCCGGCTTCGGCGGTTAAGGAACTTCTCGAAAACTCGCTCGACGCCGGCGCCCGGCGCATCGACATCGAAGTCGAAGCCGGCGGCAAACGCCTGATCCGCGTAGTCGATGACGGCGAGGGCATGGCGCGCGATGATGCGATCACCGCCTTCGAACGCCACGCGACGTCAAAGCTGCGAACCGCCGATGACCTGGATGCGATCTCGACGCTCGGATTTCGCGGCGAAGCGCTGCCGTCTATCGCCTCGGTATCTCGTCTCATCCTCCGCACCAAGGCCGAGGCCGAATCGGAAGGGACCGAAGTAGAGTTCAACGGCGGCAAGCTCGTCGCCGTTCGCGATATCGCCTGGCCCGGCGGCGCGGAGGTCGAAGTCCGGGACCTCTTCTTCAACATCCCCGCGCGGCGCAAATTCCTCAAGAGCGACTCGACCGAGGGCTATCACATAACCAACCTCGTTCAGCACTATGCGCTCGCCAATGCAGGCATCAGCTTTCTGCTGGTGAGCAACGGCCGCGAGGCGATTCGCGTTACGCCGGCCTCGTCGCTGAAAGAGCGGGCCTATCAGGTGCTGGGCGGTGACTTGCTCGAGAAGCTGATCGAGGTGAATCAAGAGCAGGAGGGGCTGCGCATCGTCGGCTTCGTCTCGAACCCGCAAGAGCAGCGATCATCTCGCGACGCCCAGTACCTGTTCGTCAACCGCCGGTTCGTTCGCGACCAACTGATCGGACGCGCGCTCAATGAGGCCTATCGGTCGAAGATGCCATCGGGGACCCACCCCGCGGTCGTCTTGTTCCTCGAACTCCCCCATTCCGAAGTCGACGTGAACGTGCACCCGGCAAAGACCGAAGTGCGTTTCCTCCATGAGCATGCGATCCTCTCGTTCATCAGCGGGGCAGTGGCCGAGGCGCTCAAGACAACGCGTCCCGTGACGCGGCTGACCGTCAGGGACTTGGAAGGAGGGACCGCGCCGCGAGGTCGGCCGGGTGTCGTGAACGGCGCGACCGCGGCGGCATACCCGCCCGTTGACGCGCGGCCCCCGCGCGACTCACTCGATCCCGAGTTCGTGCTTGAGCCGCCCTCTGCCCGGACGCCTGCGCAAAGCCAGCGGCCGCTCGGTCTTACATTCGACGCCGCAAGCCGTGAGGCAGCCGGAGCGGCGGCCGACACGCCGGCGGAGATGCCTCTAGTCCGCGGTCTCGAATCGGATCGCGTCTTTTACCTGGGCAGTTGCGGTGAGGCGGGGCCAAGCGCGACCACGGCGCAGGCCCCTTTCGATGTGTTGTCGGGCCCGGTCCGCGAAACTGCGCTGCCGGGTCTCGGACATGGGATCAAGCCGCTTGGCCAAATCCGGGACAGCTACATCGTAGCGACCGATGAAGAGGGCCTGTTGCTGATCGACCAGCACGTCGCGCACGAGAGGGTACTGTTCGAGCAGGTGCGCGGCGAGGGGAAAGGCGGCCCGGTGCAGCCCCTGCTGATACCGCAGACGCTCGACCTCACTCCCGCGGAGGTGTCGGCGTTCGAGATCGTGCAAAGCGAGTTGGAGAGTCACGGCATCGAGACGATGCAATTGTCGGGGCGGACAATCGCCATCAAGACCGCGCCGGCGGGTCTCGGCTCGGCGGACGTGGTAGCCGTCGTGAGGGAGTTGCTGGCCGTGGTCGAAATCGGCCGCCGAGGCTTCACCATCGATCACATCCGCGACGCGATAGCAGCGGCGGTGGCCTGCAAGGCCGCAATCAAAATCAACATGCCGTTGACGGCCGAGAAGATGACATGGCTGATCGATGAGCTGATGAAGACTCGCAACCCGATGACCTGTCCACACGGCCGACCGATCCTGATGCGATTCGGCTTGCGTGACATCGAGCGCGGTTTCAAACGCCCGGTGTGAGATCAGTCGTGTTTTCCCGCATACTTCTCGGCCGTATGACCCGTGTCCGCAACGCCATCGAGCACTTCGCGGACCTTGCGCGCCAGCGCGGAAGGCGTGAATGGCTTTTGAATGAAGGCGGCCCCCGCGTCGAGGTTGCAGAGTTCAACGACGCCGCTATCGGTGTAACCCGACATGAAGATAACTTTCGTGTCGGGACGTTGCCGCGCCACGATATCCGCCAATGTACGGCCGCCCATCTGTGGCATCACCACGTCGGTTATCAACAGGTGAATCGGTCCCAGGTGCTCTTCACAGATCATCAGTGCCCGTGGGCCGTCGGGGGCCTCAAGCACATTGTAGCCGTTCTGTTGGAGGGTGAGGGTGACCAACTGTCGCACGACTTCGTCGTCCTCCACGACGAGCGCCGTTTCCCAGCCTTCAGGTGGGTCTTCGACGACATCCTCTTGAGCCTCACGAACCGTATCGTCGACTCGTGGCAGGTAGACCTTGAGAGTCGTGCCGAGCCCCAACTCGCTGTAAACCCATATGTGCCCGCCGCTCTGTTGAACGATCCCGTACACGGTTGACAGTCCCAGACCGGTTCCCTTGCCACCGACCTTCGTGGTGAAGAAGGGTTCGAAGATTCGAGCCCGAGTCGCCGCGTCCATTCCGCAACCTTGGTCGGTGACCGCCAGCATTACATAGCTGCCGGGGCTTACGCTCGCATGTCGTTGAGCGTAGGAGTGGTCCAATTCGACATTTGCGGTTTCGACGATCAGCTTGCCTCCCATCGGCATGGCGTCCCGTGCGTTTATGACCAGATTCATCAACACTTGTTCGATCTGGCCGGGATCGGCCTCCACTCGCGCGAGGTTCGGGTCGAGCACCGTCCGCATCTCGATGTCCTCGCCGATCAGTCGGCGCAGCATCGCGCCGGTGTCGGTGACGACAGTGTTGAGGTCTAGCACCTCCGGCGTGAGCACCTGCCTGCGGCTGAAGGCGAGCAACTGGCGCGTAAGCCCGGCCGCTCGCTCACCCGCCTTGACCACTTCGCCGAGTTCGGCTCCGTGGGGGCTGCCGGGCTTCATTCGCGCGAGGACCAGTTGGCTGTACCCGATGATCGCCGTCAGAATGTTGTTGAAATCGTGGGCGACGCCGCCGGCCAGACTGCCGATCGCCTCGAGTTTCTGCGATTGGCGGAGCTGTTCCTCAAGGAGCTTCAAGTCGGTTACGTCGTTCGCAGAGGCCAAAACACATCGCTCGCTCCCAAGTTCGATCAATTCCGCAGACAACAAGACCAAGCGTTTCTCCCCCGATTTCTTCCGGAACGTGAACTCTAAATTGCTGACCGATCCCTGTTCTTGTAGCTGCTTGGTCATTCTCGCTCGGTCCTTCTGAGCTATCCAGAAGTTCAACTCCGCCGCGGTGCGACCGATTACCTCTTCACGTTCGTAACCGCAGCTTCGCAGGAAGCTGTCGTTTACATCGATCAGCCGGCCTTCTTCAAATGTGCTGATCGACATAGGGTGCGGGCTCGAGTTGAACGCGATCGAGAAGCGCTCCTCGGACGCCCGCAGGGCCTCCTCCACTTTCTTCCTTTCGGTAATGTCTTTGAAAACGACGACGGCGCCCAGAACCTCTCCGTGCTCGCGGATCGGAGTGCTGATGTACTCGACGGGGAATGCGGTTCCATCCTTCCTCCAAAACACTTCGTCGTCCCGCTGATGTACGGAACTGTCTTGAAGCGCGGCATAGATTGGGCACTCGTCGGCGGGATAGGCGCTGCCGTCAGGTCTGGAATGATGAAGTACACTGTGCATCGGCTGACCGATAATCTCGTCCGCGTCCCATCCGAGCATCCGCGCGCCGGCCGGATTGACAAAGGTCGTCCTCCCCTGAGTATCAAGGTTGAAGATCCCTTCGCCGGCCGTATTGAGAATCAATTCGTTTTGCCGGTTCAGCCGCTCGATCTCCCCCTCCGTGCGTTTGCGTTCGGTGATGACCTCGGTGAACATGATGATGCCGCCGATCGAGCCTCGGGACGTGTGCCACGGCCGGACCTCCCATCGAAGCCACTCCAGCGTTCCGTCCGTGCGAAGGAACTGGTCCTCGTCGCTTTTTTCGACCGCACCCGCCATGCAGCGGCGATGGGTCTCCTTCCATCGGTCGGGTAGTCCGGGGAACACTTCATAGTAGCTGAGACCAACGAGGCTCTGGTCGCCGAGCCTGTAGTCGGTCAGCCAGCGACGGCTGTGGACCAGATAACGCATGTTAGTGTCGAACATCGCGATTGCCGCCGGAGTGTGTTCGACAAACTGGCGGAGCAGCTTCGCGTTCGCCTCGCGGTGCTGCTCGGCGCGTTTGCGTTCGGTGATGTCCCGGTCTGCGCCGCGGTATCCGATCAGCTTCCCGTCAGCGTTGATTATCGGCGTCGCGCTGCTCTCGATGTAGCGCGTGCCGCCGTCCTTATGCCGCCAGCGAGCCAGGATGCCTGACCATCCGATCCTTCTCTTGCTGAACGACTGCAGGGTCGCCAGCAGATCGGCGCGGTCCTCGTCGGGAACCAGGTCGAAGCGGTCCCGGCCGAAGAGTTCCACCGGCGAGTATCCCAGGATGTTTGTGATCGCCGGGTTGTTGTATGTGAATCGCCACTCCTGATCGGTGGACCAAATCCACTCGCTGCTCGCCTCGACGAAAGCGCGGAACTTCTCTTCGCTCTCGTGAAGCGATCTCAGCGCTTGCCGGCGCTCTCGTCGTACGGCCGCCTCCCGCATCTCGCGATTGACAGCGGGCACGAGCCGGGCGAGGCTTTGTTTTAATATGTAATCGTGGGCGCCGGACCTCATTGCCGCGACGGCCTCCTCCTCTCCGATCGTGCCCGACACGATTATGAAGGGAAGGTCGAGGTCGCGTTGCCGGAGCAACTCGAGGGCTTCGCGTGAGTTGAAATGGGGCATCGCGTGATCCGAGGTTACGATGTCCCACGGCTGATCGAGCGCCTTGGACATCGCGGCCGCCGTGTCGACGCGTTCACTGATGGGATCGTACCCGCCGCGCCGCAGTTCCCTCAGCACGAGCGCCGCGTCGTCTTCCGAGTCCTCAACCATTAACACTCGAAGTATGGGTCTCATACAGCATCTACTCCTCTGACAGCTAATTCATCGTTGTTATTCATCGCGTTGTTCGGGAAGGGGTCGAGCGTGAAATGAAAAGTCGCGCCCGCGTCCACCGCGCCTTCGGCCCACACTCGTCCTCCATGCCGGTGGATGATGCGTTGCACGGTAGCCAGTCCGATGCCGCTGCCGTCGAACTCGGCCGACGAGTGCAAGCGCTGGAAAGCCCCGAACAGCTTTCCGGCGTGAATCATATCGAATCCGGCGCCGTCATCTCGCACGAAATAAATCGCTCCGTATTCGTTTCGTCTCAGGCCCACCTGGATCGTCGCCCGCGCGCGTTTTGCAGTGAACTTCCATGCGTTGCCGATCAAGTTATCCAGCACGATTCGGAGCATGTGCGAGTCGGCGTCGGCCACCATCCGCGGCTCGATGATGAATTCAACCTGGCGTTCGGGCTGCGACTCTCGAAGCTCCGTTGCGACGGCCTCGGCAAGTGCGGTGAGGTCGGCCCGCCCGCGCCGGACTCCGCTCTGCGTCACGCGTGACAGCTTCAGCAGATCGTCGATCAACTGACCCATGCGCTGGGTCGCAGCCCGCACGCGGATTAGGTAATCTCGGCCCTGTTCGTCCAGTTTGTCTCCGTAGTCTTCCAACAGTGCGTTGCTGAAGCCGTCCATTCCTCGCAGCGGCGCGCGCAGGTCGTGAGAAACCGAGTAAGCGAACGCCTCGAGTTCCTTGTTAGCCGCTTCGAGCTGGGCGGTCCGTTCGTCAACCCGGCGCTCGAGGCCGGCGTTCAGCTCCCTCAGTTCCCCG
>Ga0209640_10004847_pt1 | contig 11767 bp, 10 predicted proteins | sample RifCSP10_1_FD_184018 | JGI IMG/M metagenome (GOLD analysis project Ga0209640, IMG submission 184018) | Soil microbial communities from Rifle, Colorado - Rifle CSP2_sed 10_1 (SPAdes) (version 2) | ecosystem: Environmental > Terrestrial > Deep subsurface > Rock core/Sediment | place: Rifle... | reverse complement strand
CTCAACAGGCAGGACCGGGCGGGTCTTCACCTTGATTAGCAATGGTTCGGAGTCCGGCATGGTGGCTGTTTTCGAAGCTTATGGGCCTGCACAGACCCGCCCCTACGGTTACGCCAAAAATTATTTGAATATCATATAAGGGGGGTGAAGAGGCCATGCCCGAGGACACCTGGCAAGGTTTTTCCAACTCTAGGAAAGCACTGCCCCGATCAAAACGGTCACCAGCGCGCCCACAGCAGAGCTGATAAAATTTACCCAATCGTTGCTCAGCCAGCGCCAGCCACGCCGGTGGCTGGTTTTGTTTCCACAGCCATGCAAAGGATGCCGTTCGGTTTCTTTCCGGCATGCCGGGCAGAAGTAGATGGCCTGCAGGGTTGCCCCCAAGATCGAGTCGAACGTGGCCCCGCTCAATCCGCCCAGCACGACAATGCCGGCCAAAAGGAAAATGCTGCCGTCAGCCAGCATGCCTGCTTCCAACCCGATTAATCCGGCTCCGGCGGTGGAAGCCAGATAGCCTAATAGCGTAATTCCCCCCGAAGTCCCCTGTTCCACCACTTTGCCGGTGGAGATCAAGCGCGCCGAGAAGGGGCTCAGCACTCCCAGCTCTGTCGCCCAGGTATCTGCATTTACCGTCGCTATAGCGCCGGCATAAGCGATGAACGGCCATGGCTGGCCCGGAAGGAGGGCATGGATGACGGCAAGCAGCGCGCCCAGGCCGCCGTTTGCCAAAACCTGCGCGTAATCCCGCCGCGCCCCTTTCGCAAATTTATCGCTCAGCGCTGCTTTTCGACGAGGAAAGACCCGCGAAAGCGCGCTGGAAGAGATGAAAAAGGTCAAGAGCAGTGCTGCCCAGGAAAGCCCGCCGAGACCGAAGATGAGCGCGCCGACCAGCGCTGCGGCCCAGCTTCCGCTGCGATTGAGCGCCCCGGCTTTATTCGCCAGAAGGCCCACCAGCGCGCCCAGCACGAAACCCAGTGTCAATTGCACGGTTGGGGAAAAAGATGCCATGTGATTGGCTCAGAAAGGAAAATTTGTGGATAAGTGCTCGATTTCTGTGGAAAACCTGTTATTGTCTGTGGATAATTCGCGAAAAAGTGCGGGATAAACCTACCCGGTTTGCAGAATAAAGAATATCGCTCCCAAAAAGATGCCTGCCGTTAGCGCTGCGCTGCCCCACAGCACATATGCCATAGTCAGGTAAGCCTGCTTTTCGGGCAATGAAGAATCGGCTGCTTCCAGGCCGCGCCGGAACAAGAATAACCCCAGAATGACATTTGCCAGAAAGAAGATTCCGTTTGCAATCGGAAAGAGCAAGAGCTGGCCTGAAGGCACCAGGTCGCTGGGAGCGCCATCGGGACGAAAACCGAAAGGGATGGTTAAACGCGTTGGAATGACAAAACTTGCCCAGGCCAACAGTATCAAGGATAGAACTAAGCCAGCAAGAATGAGGTAGCGCGCCGGCTTTGTGTTCCAAACCACAGCCGCAAACAGTGAGGGATATACAGACCGGGCGGGGAGTGGAGCAAGGGGGCCCAGCTCGGTAAGTCGCGTTAACAAATTCAAGAACTCTTCAGAATCGTGGGGTGAAACTGCGTAGATCATCGCGGGTGTGGAGATCAGGATCAATTGACTGGCGTTAGAGGCCATAAATTCGACCTGGCGCCCGTCGTTCAGCGGTTGTTTTCCGACGATGGATCCAGTCCAGTAAAGCCGTGGCTTTGGTATGGAAACACCGAGCTTCTCAGCCGGCCGGGCCCATTCCACCTGGTCCAAGGGGATGTCTTCGATCCTTAAGCCCCAGCGCAGCCGCATCCCTTCTCTTCCTAAAACGTAAGCCGCCCGGTACAGCGAATAAGCCCGGTAGGCGAGCACCGGAATCAGCCCCAGCGCTGTCAATACAGCCAGCAAGTACAGAATCACGGTTGGGCCGATCTCCGTCTGGATTATCTGGAATACCCCCCACACCCCTATAGCAGCCAGCGCCAAAATGAATGCGCTGTGCAACGCCAACCCGAAGCGACGGTCGGGATGAAAGACGGAGGCCTCATTCACGAACTGTATTTATACCATTAAATGGTAAGCGGAGGGCGGCGCAGGGAGCGCCCTTGGTTTCGATACGGCCTGCAAAGAACGCAGGCCACTCAACCAGCGGGCGCTGTGGAGGACGGCCGCCCTCCGCAGAAGATAAGCAGAGAAACTTTACTGAATCTCGTAAACGACTTCGACCTCGACGCTCAGACTGAGCTGCCCTGGAGAAATCGGCACGTCAGCGGCGGGCGCCTGAAGAAGGGCCCGTTCCTGAAACACTGGCATGGGAGCAGTGCCGTAGACCCGGATGGAATGCACCTGACCCAATTCAACACCGGAGGCCTGGGCGATTTCTTCCGCCACCGCCCGGGCATTCTCCACTGCAGCCTGGCGGGCATCCGAGAGCGCACTGACGCGATCTTCCACGTCAAACTGGATGCCAAAGATGTTATTGGCGCCAGTATCGACAACCGAGTTCAACAATTCACCGATCTCATCCAGATCCCGTACAGTGACTCGAACGGTATTCTCGACAACGTAGGTGATATCTGTAACCCGGCCCTGATCGTCGTATTCCTGCCTGGGGAAGATACTGAAGTTGCTGGTCTGGATATCTCTTTCGGCGACGCCCATCTCTCTGAGCAGATCCACAACCGCCTGGGTCTGGGCGTTGTTTTCGGCCAGAGCCTCGGCTGCATCGCCGCCCTCGGTATGCACGCCAATGGAAATATTGGCAATATCCGGGGATAGAAACACTTCTCCGCTCCCGGTGACGGTTATCGTTCTGACTTCTGTCGACTGGGGCGACGGGGAAACTGTCTGCGCGGCTGCCGCACCGCAGGCGCTGAGCAGAGCTGCCAGCAGCGTTCCACTTATAAGAATTAAAACCTTGTTACGCATGTTCTTCTTTTCCTTTCGAAATGTTCTGATTACTTTCATCTATCAGACGTGCAGCCTTGTGCAAAAGTTCCCGACAGCGGCGGGGGTTCAGGGCCCGGAGACCTTGCCGAAAAGAATTTTCGCTGGTTTTAGAACAGATTACAATATAAGCCAATGTCCGAGGAAATTTCCAGACCATCCCCTGCTTTTCGCACCCGGATGCGCCGTCTGTGGCGCGGTTTGGTGCCGCCGATCGATCGAGAGCGGCGCGGCGAAGTGCGCGTTTTGCTGCGCGCATCTTCGCGGCCAAACTTCGATTTTTTCCTCCTGGTCGTGCTCTCCAGCACGATAGCCACCATGGGCCTGCTGACCAACTCCGGGGCCATCATTATTGGCGCTATGCTGGTCGCCCCGCTCATGTCACCCATCCTTGGGATTGGCCTGGCCTCAATTAGGGGTGACGCCGTCCTATTGCGAGATGGCGCTTCCGGCCTGGTGCGGGGGGCTTTGCTGGCGATCTTCATCGCCTTTCTTCTGGCCTGGGGCAACAGCCACATGCCTTTCATCATCCTCCAGGAACTTCCCGCCGAGGTTTTGGCTCGCACGCGGCCCAGCCCGATTGACCTCACCGTTGCTCTCGCCGGTGGTCTGGCAGCCGCCTTTGCTCTCGCCCAGCCCAACCTATCTGCTGCTCTCCCGGGAGTCGCCATCGCTACGGCATTGATGCCGCCCCTGTGCACTGTGGGAATAGCGCTGGCAAAGGATCAATGGGTTTTGCCCGGCGGCGTCATGGGCCGCTGGGAGGTAGCCGGCGGCGCTCTCCTGCTTTTTATCACCAACGCCGTGACGATTGCTTTCGCCGCCACGCTGGTTTTTTTTCTAATGGGCTTTAGCCCACGCGCCAGGAACAGCCCGAGCGCGATCCCTCGCAGCCTGATCGCTTCCGCCTTCCTCACCGTGATGTTGATTTTCCCTCTCACCTATATCAGCGTCCAGTTCGTCCAGCAAGCTGCTGAAACCGGGCGGATCGAAAGTGTAGTAAAGGAGGAAGTGCGCAGAACCAATGGCGCAGAGCTGGTAGATCTGCGCTTCGAACGCGCCGGCCAGGCTCTTAAGATGAAAATAACTTTACGAACAATTAGGCTTTTTACGTACGAAGACAGCGTTAAGCTGCAGGAGGAGATTGCCGCGCAGCTGCAAAAACCGGTAGAGCTGGAGCTCAATCAGATTTTCGCCGCTCACCTCGACCCGAAAATCCCGCCTACCTTAACACCGACCAACACGCCGGGGCCTACCCCGACATCCACGCCGACGCCAACCGCAGCCCGGACCGCTACGGCAACTGCCACCAATACGCCCACCAGCACCGCCACCGCTACTCCCATCAGCACACCTACCATCACCCCAACCCCGGAATTGGCGCGGGTGGCTAACACGCTTGGGCGCGGTTTGCGTTTGCGCCAGTCTCCCGAGGGGCCAATCATTGGCACACTGAGGGAAGGCGATATGATCACGGTGATGTATGGCTACGAAATCGTCAACGGAATGGTGTGGATTGAGGTTGTGGATCCCGATGGCCGGTTGGGTTGGGTTCCTCAAACATATACTTCTGTTGTGACCCTTACCCCAACCGCTTCTCCAACAGCCACGGAGACGCTGAGCCCGGCCAATCTGGCCGCGGGAACCGCTTCGCCAGTTCCCTGACCGAGACCGGCAGGAGGGAATCCGCCAATCTTTACTCGACTCATATATATTTCTAACATCGCTCATTCGTTCTACAACTTCAGTAAATGTTATAATCACAATCAGCAGGCATTATCTGCTAAAGGAAGGTAAGTGGAAAATGATGCGATTTGATCGCTTTACAGAACGTGCCCAAGAGGCGGCTCAACGTTCTGCTGAAATCATTCAACGCTACGGGCATAATCAGATTGATACCGAGCACATACTTTTAGCACTGATTGAGCAGCCTCAGGGTGTTATTACACAAATATTAGACTATTTAAAAATCGATGCCAACTCGCTTACTGAGCGCCTGGATTATATTTTGCGTACCAGTCCCAAGGCCAATATCTTTGGTGGCGGCGCCGGTCAGATCTTCATTACCCCGCGGGTAAAACGGATCATCGACCTGGCCAACGAAGAAGCCAACCGGCTGAAGGACGAGTTTATCTCCACCGAGCATATTTTCCTGGCGATCCTCAGCGAACGCAGCACTCCGGCGGCCCGCTTGTTAGAGGGCGCTGGTGTGACAAGAGAGCGCGTTTACGAAGCCGTCCAGCATATCCGGGGCGGGCAACGGGTGACCGACCCCCAGGCCGAGACCCGCTACCGCACCCTGGAGCGCTATTCGCGCGACCTGACCCAATTAGCTCGGGAGGGCAAGTTGGATCCGGTTATCGGCCGCGATGTTGAGATTCTGCGCGTGATCCAGATCCTATCACGGCGTACGAAGAACAACCCGGTCTTAATCGGAGAAGCCGGCGTTGGTAAAACCGCTATCGTCGAGGGTTTGGCTCAGCAGATTAGCTCCAACGACGTTCCCGAGATCCTGATGGGCAAGCGTGTGGTCGCTCTTGACCTGAGCGCCATGATTGCCGGTTCTCGCTTCCGCGGTGAATTTGAGGAACGCCTCAAAGCGGCTATCGAAGAGATACAACGTTCAGAAGGTGAGATCATCCTGTTCATCGACGAGCTGCACACCGTCGTCGGAGCAGGCGCGGCCCAGGGAGCCATGGATGCTTCTAATATGCTCAAGCCTGCCCTGGCACGCGGTGAGTTGAACGCCATCGGCGCTACTACTCTCGATGAGTACCACAAGCACATTGAAAAAGATGCTGCTCTGGAGCGCCGCTTCGCCCCGGTCTACGTTGAAGAGCCGAACGTGGAGGACACGATTGAGATGCTGCAAGGCCTGCGCGATCGTTACGAGGCTCACCACAAGGTGAGCTTCTCGGACGATGCCCTGGTCGCGGCTGCCCGCCTGTCCGCCCGCTATGTAACGGACCGGCACCTGCCTGACAAAGCCATCGATTTGATGGATGAAGCCGCCGCCAAGCTGCGAGTTGCGCTTTACTCCCTACCGGCTGATCTGAAATCTCTCAAGAGCGAAATCGATCGGCTAGCAGCCGAGGAGGAACAGGCCGGCACCGAACGAGATTATGAGCGTGCCGCTCAAAAGAAGTCCGATCGTCTGCGGTTGGAATCTGAGTTCAACGAGCTGCGCGACAGGTGGGAAGCGGAACATGAGTTGGACGAAGTCGTCGATGAAAACGACATTGCCGAGGTCATCCATATGTGGACCGGCATTCCCGTCAGCCAGATGATGGAGACGGAGGCTGTGAAGCTGCTTCAAATGGAAGAGCGCCTGCACGAACGCATCATTGGCCAGTATGAGGCCATTCACGCCATATCCGACGCCATTCGCCGCGCTCGCTCTGGCTTGAAAGATCCGCGCCGCCCCAGCGGTTCGTTCATCTTTATCGGGCCATCCGGCGTCGGCAAGACCGAACTGGCGAAAGCCCTGGCAGAGTTTTTGTTCGACGACCAGGATGCACTGGTGCGCATTGATATGAGTGAGTACCGTGAACAGCATACAGTTTCGCGGCTGTTCGGTGCCCCGCCCGGATATGTAGGCTACGAAGAAGGTGGACAGCTGACCGAGGCGATCCGTCGCCGGCCCTACCGGGTAGTGCTCTTCGATGAAATCGAAAAAGCCCACCCTGAAGTCTGGAATGCGCTCCTGCAGATCCTGGACGACGGTCGTCTTACGGATGGACAGGGTCGCGTCGTCGACTTCCGCAACACCGTGCTCATCATGACCAGCAACCTGGGCACCCAGTACGTGCGCCGCTCCGGCAGCCTGGGTTTCTTGCAGCACATCGACAACGCTGAGGAACGCCAGGCTCATGAGAAAATCGAGAAAGCGCTCAAAGACGCTTTCCGCCCGGAATTTCTCAACCGCATCGACGAGGTCATTACCTTCTCGCCACTATCCCGAGAGGATATGCGCTTGATTGTTGACCTACAGATGAAAGAGGTTCAAGACCGCCTGAGTGACCACAATCTGACGGTGGAAATCACCCCTGGTGGTCGGGACTGGCTGGCGGAAGTGGGCTTCGACCCCGACTTTGGCGCCCGTCCATTGAAACGAGCCCTGCAGAAGCACGTCGAAAGCCCGCTATCGGTCAGTTTGCTCAGCGGTGAATTCTCCACGGGCGAGACAATCGTTGTCGACGTGGACGAAGAGACCAACAAGCTGGTCTTCCGCCCGGTAGGACAAGGCCTCCCCGCGGAAGAAATTCAGAAGGTTGAAGTCGAGAAGTAAAGAATAACTCACTGAGACGATTAAACCGGCACGAGAACGTGCCGGTTTTTTTTATTGGCATAGATTTTGGAGCCCGCACCCTTTCACCATAATCTCAATGACCTTCCCGCCATTGATGATGTTTGTCAGCGGTTTGATGACATTTGCCACTAGATGATTAATCCAGGAAAGGATAAATTCTAGGCACAGAGGTTTAGCAAGGATGTTAATCGAAGATTTAGATCAGATCGAGCTTTTCCAGGGAATGACTCTATCCCAATTAGAGTTGCTCCGGCCGTTGTTCATTGACTTTGAATGTTACGAAGGCACGGTGCTTTTCGGGCAGGGAGAGCTGGCCGATTTCATTTACCTGGTTGTTTCCGGAGAAGCGGTCATCCAATACAAGCCGGAAGACGGGCCTGCCATCACCGTTGCGCGCGTCCGTCCTGGAGGGCTGGTCGGGTGGTCGGCTCTGATCGGCAGGCGCGTGTACACCTCGGCGGTTGTATGCGCCGTGGATAGCCGGTTCTTGCGCGTCCGTGGCGCTGATCTTCAAAAACTATGTGAAGACCATCCCGAAACGGGAGGATTATTGTTGGAAAGGCTGGCAAATGTGGTGGCGGAGCGGCTGCGCAAAACGCATCCTCAAGTTTTATCCCTGCTTGAAAACGGCCTGCGAAATGGAGTCAATTGCTAGCAAAGGAGGTTAAGAATGACGGTACCGGAAGAGAAAGCTGCCCCTGCCCCCGTCGATAAGGCTACCGATCGGGAACGCATGCAGGCCTTGCTGGAGCAGATCAACGCCTATATCGAGCATTATCACGGCGGGTCGGTGGAGATGGTTTCGTTTGATGGGAAAGTGCTGACAGTACGCCTGGGCGGCGCCTGTTTAGGTTGCCCGCTTCTCCCCAGCACTCTGCACGGGTGGGTAGAAGGAACCGTCAGGCAGTTCTTTCCAGACATAGAAATGGTGCAATCAGTTACAGATTAATCAGCGCTAACGCGATCCTTAAACGGGCATCTCGACGAGGTGCCCGTTTATAATTTCACCAGAGCTGACCCCTTAATTTCAAAGATATCGGAGGAAAAAGCCATGTACATGCTGATGTTTGTCCTGGACGATCTGGAACACTTAGACCTGGTTCTGGATGCCTGGGAGTCAATTGGCGTAAGCGGGGTGACCATGGTCGAAAGCACTGGGATCATCAGGCGCCGTCGCGCTCAACAAGTTGGGACAACCTTTATGGCGGGCATTAACCGCTTAATGTCCGGTGATCAGACTACGCACCAAACCCTGTTTGCAATTGTTCAAAACGAGGAGATGGTGAAAAAATGCCGGGAAGCCGTTGAGGACATCGTTGGTGACCTAAATGAACCAAACACCGGCGTGATGGCGGCCTGGCCTCTTGCCTACGTTAAAGGCGTACCTGAGAAAGACTAGAACAGGAATATTCTCATGGTATGGCTTCAATTCCTCTTCAGCGCAGCGATTGTTGTGGCCGCCGCTATTAAATTGGCTCAATACGGGGACGTAATTGCGGTCCGCACCAAATTAAGCGGCATGTTCATTGGGACCTTATTGATGGCTGGGGCAACCTCTCTCCCTGAATTGCTAGCGGCTATTAACGCTCTGGCGATCAATGCGCCAAATTTAGCTGCCGGCGGTATGTTTGGGAGCAGCATGTTCAACATGTTTATCCTGGCAATCCTGGATCTTGTCAACCAGCAGGCGCGCATCTTGCGCAGGGTTGCCATGAATCACGCCCTGACAGCCAGCCTGGCAAACTTGCTGTTAGGACTCATCATCTTTTTCGTCTTGGCGGACGTAGACGCCGGGATCGGTTGGGTCGGCTATGACAGCCTGGTGATTATTATCATCTATGTGGCCGGCGTTCGTTTCATTCAAGTGCAGGGCGGGAGACCTCCCAGCGATCTGCCTGCCGAAGAAGCCCAAATTCCCAGCCTCAGGCGTGCCGTAGTGGGCTTCTCGGTCGCCGCTGCTGTGCTGGTTCTGATCACACCTGCCTTGATAAATAGTGCCGATCAGATCGCTGAAACCACGGGCCTAGGAACCGGATTTATTGGAGCCACCCTTTTGGCGATAACCACGTCCCTGCCCGAGTTAGTCGCCACGATAGCCGCGGTACGCATCGGAGCTTTTGACCTGGCGGTCGGCAATCTTTTCGGCAGCAACATCTTCAACATGTTCGCCATCGGCCTTACAGATGTATTTTATCTAAAGGGACAATTCATAAGCGCCATCGATCCAGCCTTTGCGTTGGTAGGCTTAATTGCGCTGGCGCTCACCAGCCTGGGATTGATCGGAAACCTGGCCAGAGTGGAACGGCGCTTGCTGTTTGTTGAAGTGGATGCGTTGTTAATCTTGATCGGTTATTTCCTGGGCATGTGGTTCCTTTACACGCGCGGCATTGGGGTATAAGGACACGATTTCATAATGTCTTGTGTTCGCTAAAAACGGGCATCCCTTAGCCTTCATTAAGATGAACCAGGTAGGCCTCGACCATCAGCAGGTTTCTCTCCCCAGCCCGCTGTATCACACTTAACAGCTGGGTCATCTTGTTAATCTCCTCCAGCTGTTCGTCTACGAACCACTGCAGCATATTCTGGGATAAGTAGTCGTTATCCGATACGGCAATGTCCATCAGGTCATTGATCTGTTTCGTGACAGCTTTCTCCCAGTTCAAGGCCGCTTCCACAGCCTCTTCAGCAGAGCTAAATGTGTGCTTTGCCTCCGCTATGGCAGGTATGCGCAGTTCGCCCTGTGTATCGAGGACGTAGTGGACAAGCTTCATGGCGTGTTCTTTCTCTTCCTCGGCCTGATCAAAGAAGAGATTCGACAGCAGTTGCAGATTCTGCTGCTGAAAATATCCAGCAATGCTGAGATACTGCATGCTGGCGCCAAATTCATTGCCGATTTGATCGTTCAGGGCCTTATTCAACTTTTCACTAATCAGCATGTTGTACTCCTTCCTTTTGATTTCAGGTTGATTTCCCCACCTGTTCACCTTGAATGGTCCGATTATAACACTCCAATTACTGGCACATGGCCAATCCATCGGCGCGCGGGTCGCTGCCGGCCCACAAGACTCCGCTTTCGGCCTCCCGTAAGATAATCTGTCCCCGACCAAAAACTGCGCGCCCGAGCCCGCCAACCGCTTCCACCGGATGGCCCATGTTCGCCAGTTTTTCCACCGTCTGAGAGGATATCCCCTCTTCCAAGGCGACCTTTCCAGCGGAGGAGCCGTCCAGGATGCAAAAGCGCGGGCAGTCCAGCGCCGCCTGGGGATCGAGCCCATCTTCAACGAGGGCCAGGAACACCTGGAGATGCCCTTGCGGCTGCATAAAACCGCCCATCACGCCAAAACTGGCGTAAAGTTCTTCATATTCTGGATTAATCTCACTGCGAACGGCCGGGCGGGTGACCAGGGCAGGGATAATCGTATGGTAGGGCCGTTTGCCAGGCTCCAGGGCATTCGGGTGTTCTGGGTCGAGGCTAAAATTATGTCCCCGATTTTGCAGTGTAAAGCCCCAGCCGGATGGAACGATGCCGGTGCCAAAGCCCATGTAGTTGCTGTTGATGAATGAGCAGGCGTTGCCGTCGCCATCCACAACACTAAGATAAACAGTATCCGAAGAACCAACCGGCGTGCCGCGCGGCTGGTCGAGACCCGCGCGCTCCGAGTTGATCAGCTTACGCCGTTCAGCTGCATAGGCCTTCGAGAGTAATTCCTCCAATGGCGCCGGGAAGAAGGCCGGGTCGGCAACGTACCAGCTGGCATCGGCAAAGGCCAGGCGCATGGCTTCGATCTCGAGATGCAGGCGTTCCGCCGACAAGGGCTCCATCTCTCCCAAACTAAAAGCTTCCACAATATTCAGAGCCAGGAGAGCTGCCAACCCCTGTCCATTGGGTGGGCATTCCCAGACTCTCAATCCGCGATATTGGATGCTGATAGGTTCTTCCCAGGTGCTGACATGAACTGCTAAATCATCCAGGCTGAAACAGCCTCCCGCCGAATTCACCGCCTGCACGATCGCTTCGGCGATCTCCCCCTGGTAAAAAGCGTCCTTTCCGCCTTCCGCAACCGTTTTTAGCGTGCGGGCCAACCCCGGGTTGCGGAAGATTTCGCCGGGCCGCGGGGCACGGCCCTCGATGGTCAACTCCAGGCCGCCCGGCGCCTGCTTGAGCTGGCGCTCGGCGCCCCGCTGCCAAAAGTGGGCGGTAATGGGAGCAACCGGAAAACCTTCCTCGGCCAGGCGAATGGCGGGGGATAAGACCTGGCGCACCGGCAGGCGCCCATGTATCTCCACCAAATCACACCACCCGGCGCACGCCCCTGACACCGTTACCGTGTAGGGATGGAAGGGGGGAAGTTCGTCGAACCCGTCCTTTTTAATTCGTTCCAGGGTAAGCGCGGTGGGTGCCCGTCCCGATCCGTTCAAAGCGCTCACCTGGCCGGTAGCCGCGTCGTAGTATAGGGCAAAACAATCCCCGCCGATGCCGGTAGAAGTTGGCTCGGTTACATTTAGCGCGGC
>Ga0209640_10004844_pt1 | contig 11770 bp, 11 predicted proteins | sample RifCSP10_1_FD_184018 | JGI IMG/M metagenome (GOLD analysis project Ga0209640, IMG submission 184018) | Soil microbial communities from Rifle, Colorado - Rifle CSP2_sed 10_1 (SPAdes) (version 2) | ecosystem: Environmental > Terrestrial > Deep subsurface > Rock core/Sediment | place: Rifle... | reverse complement strand
GCGGGGGCCGCCGGCCGCCTTCGCCGAGGCTTCGGCGCCCAGGTTCTGCAGCCCGTCAACCGTCCAGCCCGTGAGGATCTTCGCGAGCTCCTGCACGTCCTGCTGCGTATAGCCGCCGTTGACGCCAAGCGTGTGAAGCTCGAGCAGCTCCCGCGCGTAGTTTTCATTGAGCCCGCGCCGGCCGCGCCCGCGGCGCGCGCCGCGCGAGTTCGGGCCGATCGACTGGAAGTTGTCGAGGTACACCAGCATCGCGGGGTGCTTCGCCGACGCCAGCACCATGTCCTCGAACCTTCCGAGCACGTGGGGACGTACCGCCTCCCGCTCGTAGCTGCCGGCCAGCGGCGCGACGAGCACCTTCGCCGCCGTGGACACACACAGGTGATTCGACCAGAACGCGACCAGCCGCTCCACGAACGGCCGATCGCTCGTCACGCGCAGCGTCAGCGCGGCCTGGCTCTCCTGCGAGGCGATCTCGACGAGCCGCCGCCGCAGCTGCTGCCGCTGTTCGGGAGTCGCGCGCCCCTGGCCGCGAAAGGCGCGAATGGCCTCGCCCAGCGCGGCAGGGGTGCCGGCCGGCGGCGCGGCGATCGCAGGCGGCGCGCCTTCGAGCTGCGCGCGAAGCCACGCTCTCAGGTCGCTCACGCGGCGGCGTTCACCGATGCGGGCGCCAAGGCCGAACCTGTTCAGAGCGCGAAGGGCCATATCCATACCTATCAGGCTTACGGATCGCCCCGGACGGACGTTTACTGCAATGCCGTGATGAAGTACAAACCCTGAAGAATGGCGTTACGGGTCGACGACGAAACCGCGCTCGTCCAGGGTCTCAAGGATGGCGAGGAGTGGGCATTCGAAGCGCTCGTGCGGCTGTTCGGCGCCCGCATGCTCTCCACGGCGCGCCGGCTCGTCGGAAACGAAGAGGACGCGCGCGACGTAGTTCAGTCTGCTTACCTGAGCGCGTTCCGCGCGATCGGGGAGTTCCAGGGATCGGCGCAGCTCTCGACGTGGCTCCATCGCATCGTCGTGAACACGGGGCTGATGCGCCTGCGCTCGCGGCGGCGCAAGCCCGAGGAATCGATCGACGCCCTGCTTCCGGCGTTCAAGGCCGACGGCCACCACGTGGAACGGTTCTCCTCGGGCAGCGTTCCCGCCGACCAGCTGCTGGAGCAGGAGGAGACCAGGCACATCGTCCGCGGGGCCATCGAGCAGCTGCCCGAGACCTACCGCACCGTGCTGATCCTGCGGGACATCGAGGAGTTGTCGACGCAGGAGGTAGCCGAGATGCTGGAGGTGACGCCTGCGGCGGTGAAGGTGAGGCTCCATCGCGCGCGCCAGGCGCTGTTCACGCTGCTGCGGCGGCAGTACCAGAACCTGAAACCCGGTGTGCGCCCCGGCATCAAATAGAGAGGGACTTCAGTGACCTGCCGGGAATTCGCCGACTTCATCGCCGACTATCTCGCCAGCGCGCTGCCGGCTGAGACCGGCGCGCAGTTCGACCGCCATCTGAGCGCCTGCGCGAATTGCCGGCAGTACCTCGACGGCTACCGCGCGACCATCGAGCTCGGCCGCCGTGCGTTCGATGATCTCGATGCGGACGTGCCGTCGACCGTGCCCGAAGAGCTCGTCAAAGCCATCCTCGACTCGCGGCGCTGACGCGCCGATTTTCTCCTTCGTTCTCCTTCGACTGAAACCGATCGCGCGCGGCGTGCATCGAAGCACGTGACGGTCCGGCCTTCACTCAAAAGGAGAAGTACTACGATGTTCAGACGTACCTTTGCGCTCGTGTTCCTTCTGGCGGCTGCAATTGCACTTCCGGCGGCGACGATCACCGCCGCGAGTGCGCCAGGCGCCATCTATGTGCTGACGAACTCACCAGCGGGTAACTCCGTACTCGTCTACAACCGCGGCGGCGACGGGTCGCTCTCGCCGGCAGGCTCGTACGCGACGGGCGGCGCCGGCAGCGGCGCGGGCCTGGGATCGCAGGGCGCCGTCGTCGTGAGCGACGATCAGCGGCTGCTGTTTGCCGTCAATGCGGGCAGCCATTCCGTGTCCAGCTTCAGGATCCGGCCCAACGGCCTCGAGCTCGTGGCCACTGCGGCGTCCGGCGGCACGATGCCGATCAGCGTCGCGTTCCGGGGGGGATTGCTGTATGTGCTCAACGCCGGTGCGCCAAACAACGTGAGTGGCTTCACGGTGAGCCCCAAGGGCGCCCTCACGCCGCTTGCCGGTTCGACGCGGCCTCTCAGCGGCGCCGCCACGGGACCCGCGCAGGTTGCATTCAGCGATGATGGCGACGCCGTGATCGTCACCGAGAAGGCCACCAATATCATCGACACCTACACGGTCGACGGGGATGGCTACCTCACAGGGCCATTCGTCCACGTGTCGTCGGGTCCCACGCCGTTCGGATTCGCCGTGACCAAGCGCGACACCGTGTTCGTCTCGGAAGCCGGGCCAGGCGGCGGCGCCTCGTCGTACAACCTGAAGAGCGATGGCGCGCTGGATTCGGCGAGCCCGAACGTGATGACCGGGCAGGCGGCGGCCTGCTGGGCCGTTGTCACGAAGAACGGCCGGTATGGATATGTGTCGAACGCAGGCACGGGAAACATTTCGGGCTTCGCAATCGACCAGGACGGGTCCATCTCGCTGCGTGACGCGAGCGGCGTCACCGCGGTGACGGGCGCGAATCCGACCGACATGGCTGTCTCGCACGACAGCCAGTTCCTCTACGCGCGCGTCGCGGGACTCAGCCGGATCGCCATCTTCAGGATTGGATCCGACGGGTCCCTGAGCGCGCTGCCCCCGCTGACGGGCACGCCGGCGGGCCTGGCCGGCCTCGCCGGTTTCTGAGCTTCGACGAGATCGCTTTTCACTTCCACGTAGCCACGGAGTCACGAAGACACGGAGGAATTATGGGGTTCTTGTCTCCGTGCCTCCGTGTCTCCGTGGCCCGTCCAGGTGAAAACCGCTTTAGAAATTCACCTTCGCCGCGTCGGCGAGAATCTGATTGCGGTACACAGGCAGCGACCAGCCTTGCCGCGTCAGCTCGTCGACGCGCGCGCGGACCTTCGCGACGTACCCCTCCTTGCTGCCGTACAGCTTCTTGAGTTCCGGGGCGGCCATCGCGATCTGATAGCCGGTCAGGTGGCACAAGTCGTCGATGCCCTGCACGGTGCGGCGCGAGACCCACGGCACCGTGTTCGGCGCCGGCGGCACCGCACCTTCGTTGGGGAACCCGTACTTGGCGATCGGGACGTCGACGTACGGACTCCTGATGCCGCCTTTCGGGTTGCCATGCTCGTCGAGCGCTATCAGCGATCCATCGTTCGCGGTGTTCCGATCGACCAGGATCCGATCCGCGCGGGGCGGCACGGTGCCTTTGTCGATCCATTCCACGAGGTGGTGCAGCGCCACCGACATGTAGGTGCTCATCGGAAACAGCGTGATCGGGTACTTGCACGGGTTCGGCCGGAACGCTTCGACGTCGCGCGTGTCCAGGTGCGGCATGCCCGGGAACTCGTAGACGCGGAACTGGTCGCCCGGCGCGTCGCCGTCCTGCCGCGTCGGCACGTTTCCGCGCATCGCTTCGGTCGTCGTCGGCACCTGGATCATCGGCACGTCGATCTGGCGAATGTTCGCGCCGTTGCTCGTGGGCAGGAAGCCGTCGTAGATCGGCTTCATGTCACCGAGCCGGTACACCATGTGCGCCGGGAGGTAGTTGACCAGTACGCCGGCAGACGCAGACGTGCCGGCCAGGATCATCTTTCTCAGCCGCAGGCCGCCCAGCGGGTTGCCCGCCTGGCTCGATCGCAGGAGCGCGCCAACCTGCGCGATGATCTCGTTTGCCTGGCCCTGTTGAATCCGCAGGTCGCTGTAGCGTGCTGCGTTGAACTCCACGAACTGTGCGGGATCGCTCGTCACGATCTCGACGCCGATGTGCCCCGATGTCATCGTGTAGGTGTGCGTGAAGTGAAACATCCACGCATTGCCGCTCGGGTGCATCGACTCGGCCAGCACGATGCCGCTGAACCGGCTGTTGTCTGCCGGTTTTCGTACGACGATGCGTGTCTTGTAGGGCATCCCGTTGGCGGTGCCGGTCACGAAATATTCGGTGGTCTCGTACCTGAAGTGCGCGAGGTCGTCTCCAGCCGGGAGCGACATCAGGGCCGGGAACATCGGGCCCGGCGCGCTGACCGCGGGAGAAATGCCGGCGATCGGCGTGACGCCGGGGCTGGCAGGCAGGGACGATGTCGCCTGACCCTGTCGTCCAGGCGCGGGCCCCTGGCCCCGCTGGCCCGCGAGCGGCAAGGGCGCCTGCGCGGCAATGACGGCCGCGAAGAGCCCCGTGAGGAGTACGCCAAGCGGTAGACCGGCACGGCGATGTCGTAATAGCATGCGGCCTAGGATAGATCGTCGGCCCCAAAGGGAAAAGGTGCGGAGGAAAGATGCCGATGAAGGCGTGTACGAGGCTTATCTCAGCGGGGTTGCTCATTCTGCTCGCCGCCGTGGTGTTTGGCGGTGCGCCGGCCCGCGCGCAGCAGCAGGGGCCGCCCAGACCGGCGGCGGTCCCGCCGCCCGGCGTCCAGCCGCTGCCCGTCGATATTTTCACGACCCGGAACTTCTATTTAGACCGTCAGTACTGGACGGACCCACGCTATACCCGCTGCAACACGCCCCGACAGATGACCGACATGTGGCGTGACAATCGCTTCGCACAGTGGGGCGACTGCAAGCTGGACCGCGAACCGGCGAAGATCGTGAGCCCGTACGCGTACAAGACGGCGCAGGAACATTACGAGGCGCTGCTCGCCGACGCGAAGAAGGCCGGCGGCCCCACGCAGCACACCCGGCAGACGCTGCCGAACTGGGATGGCCGGTACCGCCGTCTGAATCCCGGCGAGCAGTGGGTCTGGGGACGCAACCTGCAGGCGGCGACGATGCTCAAGCTGCTGACGCCGGAGTACCAGAAGCGCATGGTGCAGCAGAACTACCACGAGGTCATCAACAACTCGCCGCAATGGATGGCCGCCTTCTGTTATCCCGAAGGCTTCATGCGGTGGTGGGCGGAAGCGTCGCTGGGTGGCCAGATCGAGGTCTTGATGACGCCGCAACAGGTGCAGTTCCTCAGCGGCATCGCCGACAACTTCGTGCGCAAGGTCCTGATCGGCCGGAAGCACGTGCAGCAGGTGCCGCAGTGGTTCGGCGAGACCATCGGTTTCTGGAACGGCAACACCCTCGTCGCCTGGACCGCGAACGTCCAGGCATGGACGTTGTCGCATTCGATGTTCGAGTTCAGCCCTGCGATGGAGACAGTGGAAGTCTTCCGGCCCAGCGCGGATGGAAAGACGATCACCGTCGAGACGACGTTCTACGATCCCGGGGCATTCACGCAGCCGCTGCACACGGTCACGCCGTGGCAGTTCGTTGTCGGTCTCGACGACCCCGAGGCGCGGCACACGTTCGTCGAGTGCCGCGTGCAGAGCACGATCCTCAATGGCCCGGATGGACGGCCCACGCAGCTGACGTTCCTGGACGACGGCTACATCGACTACTTCGGCCGCCCCTGGGCGCAGAACTGGGAAAAGCATTTCGAACAGGGCTGGGAGCGGCCCGGGGAAAAGTAACGCGTCAACGGAAGGAGGAACCTGTGAAGAAAGTCGTTCTCGCCGCGGCGGGCGTCCTGCTCCTGGCGGTGATGGTCGCGCCCGCGCTGTCCCATCACTCGTTCGCGATGTACGACCAGAAGACGACCAAGACGATGACGGGGAAGCTCGTGCGGTACATCCCCGGCGCCAATCACGCGCAGCTGATTTTCGACGTGCTCGGGCCGGACGGAAAGCCCATGATGCAGAACGGCAAGCAGGTGCAGTGGGGCGTCGAGGGCCCGTCGGCGGCCTCGCTGGCGCGCCAGGGCGTGGCTCCCAAGACCTTCCCTGAAGGGTCCGTCTTCACGGTGAGGCTGTATCCGCTGCGCGACGGCCGCCCGTTCGGGGCGCTGGCCGGCCTCCTGATTTTCTGTGGCAATGCGATGCCGGCCGGCGGCTGCACGAAGGAGACGGGAAAGGTCCTGCTCGAAAACGCCAACAACGACGCGTAGGGCGGGTTCCGCTGCCTGCCGCGCCGAAGCCGAAGGCGAAGGCGGGAAGCGGACCCGCCTCCGGTCACGCCCTCTCGCGGGCGTGCTCGGCGATCGACGCGAGCACGGTCTCCGGGTGGACCGGCTTCGCCAGGAACGGATAGCCGCCGATCGTCATCGTCGCGCCGCCCGTCTCGCGCCGCGAGACCAGCGCGGTGAGGAACACGATCGGCGTGCCCTTCAGCACCGGATCGGTCTGGATCTCCGCCGCCAGCGCCCCGCCGTCGGCATCCGGCATCACGATATCGAGGAAGATCAGGTCGGGCTTGAACGACCGCGCGGCGGCCAGCGCCCGGCTGCCCTTGTTCTCGACGCACACCTCGCAATCGCCGTTTTCCGTGAGGTACATGGCGAGGGCGCGCGTGATGCTCGCCTCGTCGTCCACGAGCAGGATTCGACGCTTCCTCATGACGGTACTCCCTCTCTATCGACTTTCAGGATGATGGTGACGCGGGCGCCGCCCTCGTCGCGATTGGCGACGTCGATGGTTCCGCCGTGCATTTCGACAATCTGCTGCGAGACCGACAACCCGAGTCCCGTGCCGCGGCCGGTGGGCTTGGTGGTGAAGAACGGATCGAAGATCTTCGCGAGGATGTCGGGCGGGATGCCCGGTCCCGAATCCTCGATGCGGACGATCACCACCCGTTCGCCGGGGGCGTACCGATCGGTCATGCGATGGCCGACGAGCGCCCCGCGCGTCAGCTTCTCGAGCGACGTCGTGATCGTGACTTCACCGTCGCGCTCGATCGCGTGGATGGCGTTGGTCACCAGGTTGACGAAGACCTGCTGCATCTTGAACTCGTCGAGCTGGAGCCTGGGCAGCCCGGGCTGCAGGCTCGAGACGAGCGCGATGTGCGCGTTCTCGAGATCGTGCTTGACGAGCATGGCCGCCCGCTCGATCGTCATGTTGACATCCGCCGCCGCGAGATCCAGGTCGCGATCGCGCGAATAATTCAGCAAGCCGCCGATGATCCGGTCCGCGCGCTCGACGGCCTCCTCCATGTCCTTCAGCAGCAGCCGCGTCTGCTCGTCGGCATTCGGCACGCGCTTCGAGAGCACCTTGACGCCGGTGAGGATCATCATCAGCGGGTTCTTGACTTCGTGGGCGACGCCGGCCGCCATGCGGCCCACCGAGTCGAGCTTCTCGGACTGTATCAGCTGGAGCTGCGTCGCGCGGAGCTCAGCCTGGTAGCGGCGCACCTCGCCGAACCAGCCGGCGCCCAGCGCAATCGAAATGTACGGCGCCACGACGAACAGGATCAGGAACGGGCCGCGCAGCGCCACGCCGAAAAACATCGGCGACAGGTGCATGGTGACGAGGGCGACCAGGCCGACGCCCAGCAGCACCGTGACGGTGGGCCACCCGCGATAGTGCGCCAGCAGCAGAGCGGGGATGAGGGCCAGGCCGCCGGCCAGGATTTCCTGGTCGATCAGCGCCTCGGGCCACAACATCGATGCCCCGACGGCGGCCGCCATCGCGAGAAACGACAGGGTCAGGGCCCGCACGGGAACCGACTGGGCGGCCAGCACGCCGGCGGCGGCGGCCGCGCTCATTTGACGGATCCCGACCAAGGCCATGTCGCCTTATTTTCGGCACAAACGACCCGCGTGTGCAGGGGCCTTTGCCACCGAGTCCGTTCGTGGCAGGTGAGGTCAGGAACGGGTAATGTCGCGATCTTTGGTTTCGCGGGTTGCGAGCAGGCCGGCCAGTGACAGCAGCGCGGCGCCGGTGAGGTAGTAGCCGACATACTGGAGGCCGTAGTTGTTCGCGAGCCACGTGGCGATGTACGGCGCGAGCGACGCGCCGAAGATGCCCGCCATGTTGAACGCCAGCGAGCTGCCGGTGTAGCGGACGGACGTCGGAAAGAGCTCCGAGAGCACGGTGCCGAGCGGTCCGTACGTCAGCCCCATGAGGCCGAGTCCCACCGCGAGCGTGAGCACCGCGCCCGTCGTCCCCGCGACGAAGAGCGGCGCCATCACCAGCCCGAAGAGCGCGATCGCCACCGTCACCGCGATGAGGACGCGGCGGCGCCCCCGCTCCGCCCACGCCGCCGATATCGGGATCGTGGCCGCGAGGCAGCCGACGCCGACGAGCTGGATGCGCAGGAACCCTTCGCGCGTGAAGCCGAGCGCGCTGGTGCCCCACGACAGCGTGAACACGGTCATCAGATAGAAGATGACGAACGTCGCCAGCGACAGGAGCGTGCCGGCGACGAGCGTGCCCGGGTAGTCGCGAAACACCACGAGCATCGGCACTCTGACCCGATCCTGGCGGTTCAGCGCGCTGAAGACCGGCGTCTCGCTGATCGTCAATCGCACGTAGAGGCCCACCAGCACGAGCACCGCGCTCGCCAGGAACGGGATCCGCCAGCCGAAGTCGGCAAACGATTCCTCGCCCAGCATGGCCGACAGCCCGAGGAACACGGTTGTCGACAGGAAGAAGCCGAGCGGCGCGCCGAGCTGCGGGAACATCCCGTACCAGGCTCGCTTGCCGGGCGGCGCGTTCTCGATGGCCAGGAGCACCGCGCCGCCCCACTCGCCGCCGAGGCCCAGCCCCTGCCCGAATCGGCAGAGAGCCAACAGAACCGGCGCCGCCAGCCCGATCGACGCGTAGGTCGGCAGCAGCCCGATCGCGACGGTCGACACGCCCATCGTCATCAGCGCGGCGATCAGGGTCGTCTTGCGGCCGACACGATCGCCGAAATGCCCGAAGAAGGCTGAACCGATCGGGCGGGCCAGAAAGGCGATGCCGAACGTCGCGAGTGACGCCAGGGTCGCCGTGGCAGGGTCGGACGAGGGAAAGAACAGCGCCGGGAACACCAGCACTGCCGCCGTGCCGTAGATGTAGAAGTCGAAGAACTCGATCGTCGTCCCCACCAGGCTCGCAAAGAGAACCTGGCGGGGCGTATTGTTCATCACGGCGCGTTGATGATCTGCTCCAACACCTCGATGATGGGGCGCGCGCGCGAAAGCGGATCCTCCCGTTCGAGCAGGCGCTGGCGGTCCAGCCGGTCCATCGGGAGATGCTGCGCGAGCTGATCGACGATCTGCGCGTCCGTGACTCCAGGCGGCGGCCGCTCGACGCCGAACCGGTCGGACAGCGCCATCAACAGCGTGTCTATCCGCTGCCGTTCCTTGCTGAGGGCAGCTGTGTCCTGAGCGTTCATGTCCTCGGGCACCGCCACGACGCGCGCCAGGCGGTACGGCCGGCTGCTGTCTTCGCCGGTGACACGAAACTTGGCCATCCCGCGGAGCACGATGTTGTACTCGCCGCCGGGCAGCTCTTCATACGCCGTGATGAGGCCGGCACACCCGATCGGAAAAATCGGCGGCCGGCCTTCGTACTCCGCTTCGTGGCCCGGCTGCAGCATCACCATCCCGATGATGCGGTCGCCTTTCAGCGCATCCGCCACCATCGCGCGATACCGCGGCTCGAAGATGTAGAACGGATACGAGGCGTTCGGAAACAGGGTCGCGTCCTGCAGCGGGAAGATCGGAATCGCCGCCGGCAGTTCGCCACCCGTGCCCGGTGACTGCGCGGCAACGATGCCTGGAGCGCACAGCAGAACCGCGAGCCACGCGCCGCAGGCGAGCCTCAGGGTTTTCATACGGCCCATCAGCGCAGCACTACTCGGGGATCGGCACACGAAGCATCAGCGCGCCCAGGCGATCCGCGGTCGGACCCGGCGTGAAGTTCGTGTGACAGAGCGCACACTCCGACCTGAAGTTGCTGAGTGGGATGGAGCGGCGATAGTACAATTGCCCCGCACCCGCTCCACGCTGGTATAGGCCTGCCCTGCCGTCATGGCCAGATCCAATGCCGTCTCTTCGAACGCGCGTCGCCCGGGTAGTCGTTGTCGCTCAGCGGCGACAGCGTTCCGACAAGGCGCATGTCGTCGTTGCGATCGTTGAAGATCAGGCCGATCGAGGCGCTGCCTTCAGCGACGTTGTCCGGCGTGGTCTCATCGAATTCCTGCGTGAGCGCCGCGAACAGTGTGGCCAGCATGAGGTCGCTGGTGCGCTGCGCGAACGCGACGGCTTCGGACGAGGGCGGCGCCGGATCGGCCAGCACCCTCGCGCTGAGAGTCGCGACAAACACGGCAATCAAGGCCACCGAGAAAACGCGGAAGTTACGCATGCCACCCTCCTGTAAGCGTCGTGATCCTCAGTTCCGCCGCCGCCCCTGGTCGTGCGGAACAGCGACCACGACCTGTCCGTCACACGAGCCGCCCGCCCCGTCCGACGCCGTGAAGCGGACGGTATAGATCCGTCCATCGCGGCTGGTTCCGCTGCGAGCAGCACGCAGTTTCGCCTGGCTTGTACCGACCCCACTCATATCACCGGGCGGCGCGGACTCGTTCACAGAGATGCTGGTGACGCGTATCGCGACGGTTTCTCCGTCGGGATCGGTGATACCAAGGATGGCGACGTCAACCATGCGGCCGTTCGGCGGCCAGATGTCAGCGACGCTCGGCCGCGCCATCGAGCATACCGGCGGGCTGTTGTCGCCGTCGAGCACCGTGATCATCGACGTTGCCGATGCGGTCAGGCCGCCGCTGTCGCGAACGGTGAACATCACCGGGTAGCTCCCCGGCGTGTCGGGCGTCCAGGCGAAGACTCCAGTCGCCGGAGAGAACGTGGCGCCCGCCGGCAAGCCTGACGCTTCCACGTCGAGATCGACGGCCGCCGTTTCGACATCGGCGCCCACCACCGTGAGGCCGAGCGGCGAGCCGACCGGCCCCGTGAGATCGGTGACCCCGGCGATCGTTGGCGCATCATTCACCGGCGTGACGGTCAGGCCGACGGTGGCGACGTTGCTGTTGAGCGCGCCGTCGTCGGCCCTGAAGCTGAACGAGTCGGGGCCAGAGTAGTCGGGCGCTGGATGATACGTGATGCTGTTGGCCGACTGCGTCAGTGATCCATGGTCGGGCGCGTCGACGATCAGGTACGAGAGCGCGGCGGAGTCTGTATCGCTCGCGAGCAGCAGGACAGTCACGTCCGTATCTTCCTGAGTCGACGCGCTGCCGTCCTCAGCCACGGGCGCGTCGTTGACGGCCGTGACCGTCAGCATGACAGCGGCCATGTCGGTTCCGCCGTCTCCATCGCTCACCTGATACGAGAAGCTGTCCGGGCCGGCGTAGTTCACGGCCGGTGTATAGGTGAACGACCCATCGGCGTTCAACGACAGATCGCCGTGATCCGGCGCGTCGAGGAGCGTCGCGCTCTCGGACGGTCCATCCACGTCGTCGTCGTTCGCGAGCACACCAGGCCCTGGAACGACGAGCGGCGTGTCCTCAGGCGTCTCATAGCTGTCATTGTCCGCCACGGGCGCATCGTTCACCGGCGTCACGATCATCGTGGCCGTTTCAGTGGTGCTGTCGCTCGTGCCGTCGTTGACCTTGAACGTGAAGGTGTCGACGCCATGGAAGTCCGGATCCGGCGTGTACGTGATGTCGCTGCCGGCCGGACCGAGCATGCCGTGCTGCGGGACATCCACGATGTGGTAGGTCAGCGACGGCGAGTCCACGTCGCTGGCGGGCAGGTGCACGTCGACCGGCGTGTCTTCCTCCGTCACTTTCGCCGTCCCGCTTGCGAGCGGCGCATCATCGACCGGAGTGACAGTCAACGACACCACGG
>Ga0209640_10004843_pt1 | contig 11771 bp, 7 predicted proteins | sample RifCSP10_1_FD_184018 | JGI IMG/M metagenome (GOLD analysis project Ga0209640, IMG submission 184018) | Soil microbial communities from Rifle, Colorado - Rifle CSP2_sed 10_1 (SPAdes) (version 2) | ecosystem: Environmental > Terrestrial > Deep subsurface > Rock core/Sediment | place: Rifle... | reverse complement strand
CGGCCACCGCGCGGTGGGTGATGCGGCCGTCCTGCACGTTCAGCCCGTTGCGCAGATGCTCGTCCTCGGCCAGCGCCCGCAAGCCCTTGTCGGCAAGCGCCAGCACGAACGGCCGCGTGGCGTTGTTGAGCGCGAAGGTGGAGGTGCGCGGCACCGCGCCCGGCATGTTGGCCACGCAGTAGTGTACCACGCCGTCGACCGTGAAGGTCGGCTCGGAATGCGTGGTCGGGCGCGAGGTTTCCGCGTTGCCGCCCTGGTCGATCGCGACATCGACGATGACCGAGCCGGGCTTCATCGCCTTGACGGTCGCCGCGGAAATGAGCTTCGGCGCGGCGGCGCCCGGCACAAGCGCTGCGGCGATCACCAGATCGGCCCGCCGGCACATAGTTTCGACCGTGTCGGGCGTCGAAATCAGCGTGCGCACGCTCGGGCCGAACCGCGCTGCCACCGGCCGCAGCAGATCGGGATTGGGCGCGATCACCGTCACCACCGCCCCCATGCCCGAGGCGATCAGCGCGGCGTTGCCGCCGACCGTTCCCGCCCCGATCACCAGCACGTCGGCCGGCGCCACGCCGGGAACGCCGCCGAGCAGGATGCCGCGCCCGCCATGCGGCCGCTCGAGGTATTGCGCGCCGACCTGCGCCGCCATACGTCCGGCGACCTCCGACATCGGGGTGAGCAGCGGCAGCCTGCCCTCCCGGTCGGTGACCGTTTCGTAGGCGATGGCGGCGACGCCCGCGTCCATCAGGTCTTTGGCCTGCTCGGGATCGGGGGCGAGATGCAGGTAGGTGAACAGCAACTGCCCGCGCTTGAGCCTCTGCCGCTCGCCCGCAAGCGGCTCCTTGACCTTCACGATCAGTTCGGCCCGCTCGAAGATCGCACCGGCGCCCGCCGCGATCTCGGCCCCCGCCTTGCGGTAGTCGTCGTCGGAAAAGCCGGCGCCGACACCGGCCTGCGTCTCGACCACGACCTTGTGGCCGTGCGCGGCAAGCTCGGCGACCGTGGATGGCACCAGCCCCACCCGGTATTCGTTGTCCTTGATTTCCTTCGGCACACCGACGCGCATGGCGGATTCCGCGGTTTCGAGCGATGACGAGAATCTTGCAATGTCTATCTAATGCTTGCAGCGGCCGTTTCGATATTGATTATGGTCAAACCACCGGCAGGATGCCGCTATGGCAATTGCCGTCAATGGGTGAACGGTCATGCGCGCGATGGTGCTGACGCGCCCGGGTGAACCCCTGCGCATGCCGGAGCTTGCGGAGCGCGCGCCGGGAGCGGGCGAGATCGGGCTGCGCGTCACGGCTTGCGGCGTCTGCCGCACCGATCTGCACGTGGTCGACGGCGAATTGCCGGACCCCAAGCTGCCGCTCAGTCCCGGCCTATCCGCTGCAACGCGCCAACGAAGCGCTCGACGACTTGCCCGCGGGACGGCTGAGCGGGGCGGCCGTGCTGATGCCATAGCGGTTGCGGAACCGCTCACCATCGTCATTCCGGCCGAGCCAACGGGTCCGCGCAGAGTGCGGCCCGATGACAGGCTCCGCGAGTGCCGCAATCCATAACCGCGGCGCTGACTGTTGCGGAAATACAGTGACCATGGATTCGCCAGGATCGCGCCCATCCAAGTCGGCTATAGCCGACTTGGACACTTTAAGTCCGATCTCGGGTAAACCCGAGATCGGGCGCGACCCGGAATGACGGTGGAAATTCTCAGCGAACCCGGTGCCGCTCGTTGGCGCGACCCACGCGCTCGCGCGGGCGCGGGGCCGAGGACTGCTCGGAGCCGCCGCCGAACAGGCGTTCGAAGAACGACGGCCCGCTGAACAAGCCGCCGCCGTCGCCGAAGGTGCCAGGGGGCATGCGCACCGGCGCAGCCGAACTGGCGCGGGCGCGCTCGATCGGAATGTCGGCCACCCGACGATCGGAACCCTTCATGACGGCCAATTGCCGCGCGTCGCGGCCGTAGACGTCGTCGCGGATGGCGAGCTTGCCGTGATCGTCGACAAACGCCGTCTGGTAGGTGAGGTGGACCGGGATCGTGGTCGGAAAATTGATATTGATCTCGGAGCCGCCAAACATCTTGCGCAGCCGATCCTCGGTGTAGCGCTCCTGCGGCAACGCCAGCGACAGCAGCACCTCGCCGTACTTCAGCGGGTTCTCCACCCGCATGCAGCCATGGCTGTAGGCGCGCGCCTCTTTCGCAAACAGATACTTGTCCGGGGTGTCATGCTGGTACACCAGGAACTTGTTGGGGAAGTTGAAGCGGATGCGGCCGAGCGCGTTCTTGTCGCCCGGCGGCTGCCAGATGCGCACGGTGCCATCGGGATTCTGCGAGACCTTGAGCCCGATCCGCTCCATCGCCTGCGGATCCTGCTGCAGCGCCGGCAGGTATTCGTTCTGGATGATCGAGGGCGGCACGTTCCAGGTCGGATTGACCGTGATGAACTTCATCTCCGCGCTGATCATCGGGGTCGGCAGGTTCGGTTTGCCGACCACAATTTTGGTCTTCCACACCAGCTTATCATCGCGGACGACGCGCAGGGTATAGTCCGGGATGTTCACCATCACGTAAGTCCGGCCGAGATCTCGTGGCAGCCAGCGCCAGCGCTCCATGTTGGCGATGACGACATCGACAGGATCAATGGACGGACGGCGCACGGCCTTTGGTTGGCCGTTCATGGCGCGCACGGTATTGGCACCCAGCATGCCGTCGACGGTGATATCGGCTTCTGTCTGGAACGTCTTCACCGCTTCCAACACCGCATCGTCATAAAGCGGGTTGCCCTTGTCGCCAGCGACGTCGAGACGCTTGCGAACGGCCACCACGCGCGGATCGGACATGCCGAGGCGAAGAATTTTGCCTTCCGGCACGTGCATGCGCATCGGTTCCGGTCGATTTTCCTCGGCCTTTGCCTTCTCCAGCGGAGCATTGCGCAACTCGGCGAGCTTGGCCTTGAGTGCCAGGTACTGCGGCTGAGGCGGATTGAAGCTGTCGAGCGCCGTGCGGGCGTTCTTGGCGTTCGCGATCCGGGTCAGCACGTTGGCCGGATCGGGCCTTGCGAGCTCGTAAACGATATCGGATGCGACGCGAGAGTAATGCACACGTCCTCCCATGGCGTGACGCGCGAAGGTCAGGACCGTGTCAGTCATGCGCATCTCTGCTTCGGCCAGGGCCTCGGGCGCGGCGCCGCTCTTGAATTCGGGGACCGGGTACTCGCTCGGCTCGAGCCCGTCGGCATCGACGCGGGAGAGGAAGGCCGCCGCCGCTTTGGCGCGCTCGTTCATCGCGCCGTCCGTGATCCACAGCGGAGCGAATTCGCGGCCGGCGTAAAACGTCTCGACCGCGCCGCGCTCCTTTTTGCCGCCGAGGATGCGGTCGAATTTTCCGGTGGTGAGTTGTTCGCGCAGCTTGTCGACGATGGCGGTATCGGCGATCGAGCGCGCGGTCGCCTTGGCGGCATCTTCCGCCGGCACCGCGCTCGTCACCTCGGTGGGAGCCGGCGTGGGCTTGCTGGTTTCGGTCGCGGCGGGCGCGGATTTCGTCGCCTCCGGCGCAGCCTGCGCCGGGGCGGTGGCGTCGGTCGTTGCTGGATCGGTGCTGGTGGCGGCAGCGACCGCCCTCGTCGACGCCGCGGCGGTCTCGGCAAAAACGCTGCTGCCATAAGACGTCAGCGTCAGCGCCACCGCGGTTGCCGCAAGCAACCGATCGAATCGTGCCTTCCGCATCGGACCCTCTCCGGACTCCCCCGGCTTGCAACCGGGGTCACCTGCATTTCAGCCTAAAAATCGTAAATATCAGGCTTGCAGGCTCATTGATACCGTGCGCGCGCGCTATTCAGTTCAATTTCGCCGCCAAAAGCGGCGGAATTGCTGGGTAATCCAAACAAATTTCATCGGTGTTGCGCAGTGGCACCACCGCTGCGCCGCCGCCCGCCCGGCAGGCCCGTCCGCTATTGCACCGAGGGGATGATCTTGAGTGCCGGCACAAGCTGGCCGAGCAGGGTGGGCGGCCAGGGAATGGACATAAAGTAGTCGAAGACGACATAAATGGCGATCACCAGCGCGGCCGCGTAGCTGAGGACCAGCGGCCAGCGCTCCGGCCCTTCGCGCCGCATGAACACGACGACGAATAAGCCCACGGTCGGAATGAGACCGATGACCGCCATCACTGCCATGAAGGCGAGCAGGTAGCCGAAGAACTGCACCGCCCGGTTGACGACGGTGCGCACCGGCAGATGCGCGGTGTCGGAGGTGAGATCCATGTGGATCGTCTGCTCGACCTCCTGCTGCGCCTGGTCGGCGAGGCTCGCCGACCGCGCGGCTGTGGGCTTGCGGCACATATCGTTGAACAGGCTGAGTCCGACCACGATCAGGCCGATCGTGCCGACGACCAGCGGCACGAGCTTGGCGCTGAAGTGCCAGGGCAGGGCCGCGATCACCATGCCGCCGATGATCGCGAGGTAGAACAGCGTGAACAGGTTGGAGGGGTGGAACGTCGGGGCCTGGAAGCTCCGGAGCATGTTGGCCACGCCGCCCTGGCGCCGGAGGTCGGCGATGAACGGCCTCACCAGCCCGATGATCGACATGGTCAGCAGTACGGCCACCACCGGGCGCCAGAGCCAGGAGTAGCCGTAGCGCTCGATCGAGATGAACATGTAGCGTTCGATGCTGTCGCCGAGCACGAGGCCGAGGACCATCGGCGGTCGCGGCCACTTGAATTGCTTCATCACCCAGCCGAACACGCCGAACAGCAGCAGCGTGAACAGGTCGCCCCAGCTGCGCGAGGCCTCGAACGCGCCGATGTAGACGACGCTCAGCACGGCGGGCAGGATCAGCGTGTAGCGCAGCGTGGCGAGCCGGGCGAATTGCGGGCTGAAGGCGTAGCACAGGCCGGCGCCAAGGACGTTGGCGAGCGCCACCGACCAGACCATGGCGTAGGTGATGTCGAGATTCTTGTGCAGCATATCCGGGCCTGGCACCAGCCCGTGGATCAGGAAGGCGCCGAGCAGGATCGCCATGGTGGCGCTGCCCGGCACGCCGAAGGCGACGGTCGGCACCAGCGCGCCGCCCTCCTTGGCGTTGTTGGAGCTTTCCGAGGCGATCACGCCGCGCACGTCGCCTTTGCCGAAGGTCAGGCGCGCGCCCTTTTCGGTCTTGAGGGCATGGCCGTAGGCCAGCCAATCGACCACCGAGGCGCTGATGCCGGGGATCGAGCCGATGCCGCCGCCGATCCAGGAGCAGCGCAGGATCAGCCACCAGTTGTCGAAGCAGTCCTTCACGCCCTGCCACTGGCCCTTGTAGATATTGTCCTTGTCGATTTCCTTTGAGATCGTGGTGCGGGCAATCAGCAGGTCGCACAACTCCGGCAGCGCGAACAGACCGAGCAGCACCGGCAAGAACGGCAGCCCGTCCCAGAGATAGAGGCTGTCGAGCGTCCAGCGCAGCGTGCCGGTCTGCGGGTCCGAGCCGATCATGGCGATCATGATGCCCAAGCAGCCGGCGGCAAGCCCGCGCAGCGGCGCGCTGCCGGACAGCACGGCCACCATCGATATTCCGAGCACGGAAAACGCCAATAGCTCCGGCGAGCCGAGATAGAGCATCACCGGTCGCAGGATCGGGATCGACACCGCCAAGAGCGCGGCGCCGAAAATTCCGCCCATCAGCGATGACATGTAGGCGGCGCTGAGCGCGCGGCCGGCTTCGCCGCGCTTGGCCATCGGGAAACCGTCCAACACCGTTGCCGCGGAGGCGGCACCTCCGGGCACGCCGAACAGGATCGCTGGGATCGGATCGCCGGTCGCGGTGGTGGCGCCGAGGCCGAGCAGCAGCGCGAAGGCGGAGTAGGGGTCCATCGCGAAGGTGAACGGCAGCAGCATCGCGGTACCGGCGAGGCCGCCGATGCCGGGCACGATGCCGAGCACCAGCCCCATCAGGCAGCCCAGCATCAGGAACATCAGCCGATGCGGCTCCATCAGTGTGACGAAAGCCTTGCCGGCCGCGCCGGCCATGAAGGCGGCTTCCGCTCCAAAGCCTTCCATTGTTCAGGCGCCTTCCGCGCTGGCCATGGCCGGTGCCGCCGCTAGATATGCGGCCCACAACAGGCCGGCGCCGGCGAACGTGATGCGCCGAACGCTAAACTTGATGAACATGAAACACCGTTCCCGCAGTCGTCGGCAGGCGGCGGCAGCCGTTTGTTATTCCCCCGCTGCCCACCCCGCGGCCGCGAGGTTTTCAGGCGGGGTTGCCGCTGTCAACTGTGGTCCATCGGCCCGGTGCGGCGGGGCGGTTCCCGAAGCCGGAGCGAAGCGCTAGAGCGGTTTCCGTTCCATTGGAATCGGAAACGCGCTCTAGATTCTTGCATTTGTCGCATTTTCTGCGGCGAACCGCTGCACACTTCGCCGGAAAATGCTCTAGGCTCCGCCCGCCGCCGTCCGGCCCCACGGCCGGCGGCGGTTTGCCGGCCGCCGGGACCAAGGCGGCGAGAGAAACCCTGTCGGTGAGGACCATGATCGACCTTTACGGATTGACCAGCCCGAACGTGCAGAAAATCTTCATCATGCTGGAGGAGACCGGGCTGCCCTACAATTTCAAGCCGGTGGATGTCTGGGCCAGCGAGCAGTACGCGGAGGCCTTCGGCAAGCTCAATCCCAACCGCAAGATCCCGGTGATCGTCGACCACGAGGGCCCGGGCGGGAAGCCCTACACCGTGTTCGAGTCCGGCGCGATCCTGATGTACCTCGCCGACAAGAGCGGAAAATTTCTCCCCAAGGACACCGCCAGGAAATACGATGCGCTGCAGTGGCTGATGATCCAGCTCACCGGCGTCGGCCCCGCCTTCGGCAACTTCACGCATTTCAACCTGTTCGCGCCCAAGCCCAACGACTATGCGCTCAGCCGCTACAAGACCGAACTGCTGCGGCTCTACGACCTGATCGACCAGCGGCTCGGCCAAACCAAATATCTCGGCGGCGACGAATACTCGATCGCCGACATCGCGACCTATCCCTGGACGCGCCAGCACGCGGCGCAGGGCGCCAAGATCGATGCGCTGCCGAACTTCAAGCGCTGGTTCGAGGAGATTTCCGCGCGGCCGGCGGTGAAGAAGGCCAACGACTTCGTCGCCACCATCAAGTCGAAGCGCGAGACCGCGACCGACGACCAGAAGGACCGCTTCTTCAACCGCGGCCGGTACGCCAGGGCGTAAGTTGACGAAGCGGTGCAACGCGCACTCTTCACCTCTCCCCGGTGGGGAGAGGTCGCTGAGCCGCCGTGAGGCGGCGAAGCGGGTGAGGGGGGACCGACGTTGCAGGATTGCAACTCCTGTTCCCCCTCACCCGGCTCGCTGCGCTCGCCGACCTCTCCCCAACGGGGAGAGGTGAAGAGAGCGTGCCGCGCGTGCGTGCACAACGACTTGGGGGGAAGACAATGCGAAGAACAACAAAGTGCCTCGCAATCCGATTGAGTGAGTTTTTGTTTGTCCTGCTGCTCGTAGCGGTGGCGCCGTTCGCCGCCGTCGCGCAGGACAGCTACCCGTCGCGACCGGTCAGCGTGATCGTTCCCTATTCCGCCGGCGGCTCGATCGACCTGGTCGCGCGCATCGTGGCGCAGGGGCTCACGGAGCGGCTGAAGCAGACCTTCGTGGTGGAGAACAAGCCGGGCGGCAACGGCACCATCGGCATCGGCGCCGTGGTCAAGGCCAAGCCCGACGGCTACACCCTGCAGATGGGCGCGGTCGGCGCCAACGTCACGCCCGCCGCCGTGCAGAAGAACTATCCGTTCGATCCGCAGCGCGACTATGTGCCGATCGCGATGGTGGCGGAATGGTCGGCCATCCTGGTGGTGAAGCAGGACCTGCCGGTCAATACGCTGGCCGAGTTCGTCGCCTACGCCAAGGCGCGGCCGGGCGCGCTCAACTGGGGCACCACCGGCTTCGGCAGCTTCGCCCATCTGATGGGCGAGGTGTTCATGCAGCAGACCGGCATCAGCATGCAGCACGTGCAGTACAAGGGCGGCTCGCAGGCGACCACCGACCTGATCGCCGGCGCGATCGACGCGCACATGATGAGCTCGGCGGTCGGCGCTGGCCAGGCCGCCAATCCGAAGCTAAAGATGCTGGCGGTGGCGAGCAGCCGGCGGCTGCATTCGATCCCCAAGGTGCCGACCATGGCGGAGGCGGGCGTGCATGGCGTCGATCAGACCGCCTGGCTCTGCCTGTTCGGCCCGGCCGGCTTGCCGCAGGCCGTGCGCGAACAGCTTGCGCGCGAGATCGTCGCCATCGCGCACGATCCGGGCTATGTGGTGAAGCTCCGCAACACCGGCTTCGAGCCGCTCGGCCTCGACGCCGCAACCACCGAGCGCATGTACCGCGACGAGCTCACGCGCTGGTCGGCCTTCATCAAGTCGCGCGGGCTGGCGGAGAAGGGGAAGTAGGATTTCAGCGGCTTTAGATTTTCCGTGGCGCCACATCCTCCGCTGTCGTCCCCGCGAAGGCGGGGACCCAGTAACCATCGCCCTATCGAGAGAGCCGGGACGACAAGCCGCAAGAATGCGGGGTGAGCTGAGCGCAGCGAAGCCCACGAGATGAATTTCGGACTCGGTCTAGAATTCAATTCGCGTGGGCAGGCTGCGCGCCTTCGCCTACACTATGCTTGCTGCTTCGGGCGCGAGCATCGCGCACTGATTCGCTTATTCGCAGCTTATGCACAGGACACGCACACACCGATTGCGTGAGTGCATTTAATTCTTTTGGGTGTTTCTGTGCAGACTATGATCTTCAGTACGGATTCGCAGAACTGCGGGAGCCGAGCGTATGCCCGGCCCCGCTGATCTTCTGGGGGTCGCACAGTGCCAGGGTTGGCCGTCCAAGCGTGCCCTGACGGGTGCAAGTCCCGTGACCTCCACCCCTCTCCCTTCCATAAGGAGAGACCACTACCATCGGCCCCCTTCCACAAGGGGCCTCCTTTCGCACTAGGGGCCAGCGGGCAAATCAAATCCCGCTGGCCTTTAGCGATTCTAGTAGGACAAAATGTCCTGCGAATCTTTAACGCCATTAAAAATTCGGTGTCACCGAAAAACTTCACGCCCTGTGAATGCCGACTTGCCGCACCGCTCAACTCGTCGACTTAGGTCCGACGAATTGCTGAGTATTACTCTTGACATTATTCCTATACTGGACTATATTCCTCTCGTCCTGTCCACCCGAGGGCGTTGTCATGAGACGTCATTTCAGCGGGGCGGGATGCGGCTCCTCCGGGCAGGGCTCGTAACCTTGCCCTGGGGCGGCCCGGGGCTCCGCCTGGGGGACACTACAGATCCCCCCGCCAGGAGCTGGCTGATCGGGACGCGAATGTCCCGGAAAGCGCGGCCCGGGATCGAAAAATGCCGCACGTGGAGCGCCGGAAGGCGTGCGCCCTTCGCCAAGGGCGTGACGCCGCAAGGCGTGAACTGATGGTAGCGCCTCTCGGCGCTCCACCCCTCGGGCTATGCCCCGAGGGAGAAAGAAGAGACGGCGACCGGGCGCCGATAAAAACCCCGGACGATGAAACATGCTCTCAAATAATCGGAGTCGACGATGAGCAGAGCGCGAGAGGCATACGCGCTTTTCCCTCCCCCTTGTGGGGAGGGTGCATAGCGAATGCCAATCGGCATTCGCGAACTTTACGCCGGACGCCCGGCGCGAAGCGCCGGGCTATGGCGGAGGCGATAGCCGAGCGAGGCCGGGTGGGGCGGCCTGTGACACGAAGAACCCCACCCCGCCCGCCTTCGCTGCGCTCAGGCGTGCGACCCTCCCCACAAGGGGGAGGGATAAGAGAGGGTCCAAACCGGCGACATAGGTAACAGAATAGACCGGTGACATGGGTAACAGGTCAACTGGTCGGCAAGGAGGACCTTGCCGATGGGATGGATGGAGACCTGTGCCGTGGATGAACGGATGCGATTTGTGATGGCGGTTGGGCTGCAAGACGAAGCGTTTGCGGCGGTGTGCCGGCGGTTCGGAGTGAGCCGCAAGACCGGCTACAAGTGGCTTGAGCGCTACGCGAACGAGGGCGTGGAAGGGCTGATCAACCGCTCGCGGGCGCCGCTCGATCATCCGCAGGCGGTGCCTGTGGCGATCGCCGAGCGTTGTCTGGACGTGCGCCGTGCGCATCCAACCTGGGGCCCAGTGAAGGTGCGGGCCTGGCTTGAGCGGCGCGCGCCCGCGACGCAATGGCCGGCCGTGAGCACGATCGGCGCGCTGTTCGAGCGCGAGGGCCTCACCGTCAAGCGCCGGCTGCGCCGCCGCAGTCCGCCGTCGAGCGTGCCGTTTGCCCATTGTGGAGCGGCCAACGATGTGTGGTGCATTGACTTCAAGGGTTGGTTCCTGACCGGCGACGGCAGCCATTGTGAGCCGCTGACGCTGAGTGATGCCGCAAGCCGCTATCTCCTGCGCTGCCAGGCGATGGCGCGCACCGATACCGATCATGTGTGGCCTGTGCTCGATGCCGCGTTCCGCGAGTTCGGCCTGCCGCATCGGCTGCGCTCCGACAACGGGCCGCCCTTTGCCTCGCGCGGCGCCGGCGGGCTGTCGAAGCTGTCGGTCAAGGTGATCAAGGCGGGCGTGACCCCTGAGCGGATTACGCCCGGCAAGCCGCAACAGAACGGCCGCCTGGAGCGGTTGCACCTGACGCTGTTGCAGGACATTGCCAACCCGCCGGCGAAAAGCTTGCGCGCGCAGATCGAACGCTTGCGTGCCTTCCAGCGTCTCTACAACGAAGAGCGCCCGCACGAAGCCCTCGGCAACGACACGCCGGCCGAGCACTACGTGGCCTCGCCGCGATGCTTCGACGGCGTGCTGCGCGCGCCGGAGTACGGCCCCGAGCACGCGGTGCGGCGGGTGCGCCACAGCGGCGAGATCAGATGGCGGGGTGACACGATCTACGTCAACGAGGCGTTGACCGGCGAGCCGATCGGCCTGCTCGAAGCCGCTGACGGCGACTGGATCGCAAGCTACGGCCCGATCGTGCTCGGCGTCATCGCCCATGGTAGCGACCGCCTGCGAAAACCGCGGCGACGAAAGGCCCGTGGACGTGTGGACGACGCTGTCGCGTCGCCCACAAGTCCACCGGCTCAGCAACAACAACAGACAACGTGAACGAAACAAGAAATGTGTTACCCATGTTGCCGGTCAGAACTGTTACCCATGTCCCCGGTTGCTCAGGTGGGGGGCGCTTTGCGCGCACGGCCAAGCCTCTACCCCGGCGCGCTACCGCGCACGCTCGACCAAGCTGACGCTTGAAATCACTCCGAAGGCATTTATGTCTTGAGCAAGGGTAACGCTTATGTTACCCACGTCCATGCTCGAAATCCGCTACTACGTGGCTGCGGGCGGCCGGCAGCCGTTCGCCGCGTGGTTTGCGGATTTGGAGCCGGCGGCGCGCGCCAAGGTCACGCGCGCCATCGCCCGGTTGGAGCAGGGCAATGTCTCCTACGTGAAATCCGTTGGCGAGGGCGTGCTCGAGTATCGGATCGATTTCGGGCCGGGCTACCGGGTCTATTTCGGGCGCGACGGCGAGGCATTGGTGATCCTGCTCACGGGCGGCACCAAGAAGCGCCAGCAGCGCGACATCGATGCAGCGCACGCCTGTTGGCAGGACTACAAGCAAGGCAAGCGCGGGCGGCGCTGAACGGAGAACTTAAGATGGCAAGAACCAAGAGCTTCAAGACGCTGGTGCAGAGCCACGTCAAGGCCGACAAGAAATTCGCCGAAGCCCTGCTGCGCGAAGGCATCGACT
>Ga0209640_10004841_pt1 | contig 11772 bp, 9 predicted proteins | sample RifCSP10_1_FD_184018 | JGI IMG/M metagenome (GOLD analysis project Ga0209640, IMG submission 184018) | Soil microbial communities from Rifle, Colorado - Rifle CSP2_sed 10_1 (SPAdes) (version 2) | ecosystem: Environmental > Terrestrial > Deep subsurface > Rock core/Sediment | place: Rifle... | reverse complement strand
TACTGGATCCTGGACATGCACGTTGACGGCTTCCGGTTTGAATAAGGAAAAGAGACCGATATCGACCTTGGGACTCTGACCCGCCGTCATGAATGACAGGGCCAGCAGTGAGGTCTGAAGTATCGGTAATAACATCGACTCTCAATTCTCGATGGCTTTAAGTGGAGCTGTCGTCAATCCGTTGTCGCTCGCTTCGGCGGCGGCGGCCTTTTCGGCTTCCTCGACTGCGAACATCTCGCCATACTGATCGCGATAGGGATCGATCAGAGCGCCGCCCTCTTCCTTGGTGAAGGTGAGTTTCGACGCCGCCGGATCGAAGTCGATCACGACCAGATCTCCCGTCGCGACCTGTTGAGTGGCAACCAGGTTCGATATCGGATACACGAGGAATCGCTCAATTGCCCGCTTCAGGTGGCGGGCCCCGTATTTGAAATCGATTCCTTCATCCAGCAGGAACTTCTTCGCCGGGTCGGTGCACCTGAAGACGAACTTCTCGCCTACTCCACGCATGATGCGGGTCTGCACCTGCCCGAGCTCGAGCTCGAGGATTTGCTTGAGGTGGTACTCCCTCAAGCTTCGGAAGACGACGACCTTGTCGATTCGATTCATGAATTCGGGCGAGAACTTCCGCTTGGCCGCTTCGGACGCGGCGCGGTAGATCTTGTGGTCAACCTCATCGCCGATCATCCCTCTGCCGCGCGCCGGCGCAAACCCAATCGAACCGGTTATCAGCTCGCTCATCTCCTTTGCGCCCAGGTTCGACGTCAGGAAGATCATGCAGCGCGAGAAGTCGACTTTTCGATTGTCGCCCAGAGTGAGTGTGGCTTTGTCGAGGATTCCAAGCAACAACTGCCAGAGCGCGTCCGACGCCTTCTCGATCTCGTCGAACAGCACGAAGGTGAGCTTGTCGCGCTCGGTGTGATACTTGTCGAGGTTTTCCTGCGTGAGCATCGGCGCGGTCTCGCGATGGCCGAGGTAGCCGGGCGGCGATCCGATGAGCTTGGCGATCTCGTGCGAGTGCTGGAACTCGGCGCAATCGACTTTCACGACTGCGTTGGTGTCTGAGAAGAGCACTTCGGCGGCGGCTTCAATGACGCGGGTTTTGCCCGAGCCGGTTGGTCCCAGAAACAGCATCGTGCCGATCGGCCTGCCGGGATTCTGCATTCCGGCTAGGAAAATCTGAAACAGTCCCGCGATCCGGCGCACGGCTCGCTCCTGGCCGACGATGAGCGCGGTCAGTTTGTTTTCGAACTCCTGCGCGCGGGGGCTTTTCAGTTCAGGATTGAGAGGGATTCCCCCGTGTGTGCTTTCCCGTGTCTCGTGCACTTTCGTTACTCCATGTTCAAACAGAAAGGCTCGCGGTTTGGGACTCACGTCTTCGATACTCTGAGCCTCTCCCGTTTCGCTAACAACCCATCGAACCCAAAGACCTAACAATGAAGATGCTACAAGTATCTTCGTGTGTCAGAGATTATATCTTGGCCTCGCGAGGGCCGCCACGCTCGCACGCAAACGGGGATGCGTAACTTACCGGGACTTTTATTCCAACCTCTCGTGTTTGTCAAGAACATAATTCCGCAGAGATTTATTCCGTAGCCGGGACCTGAGCATTTGTCATACGCGCGCGGCCGAGAGGCGACGCTCGAAGGCTATGCCGCGTGCCCACGCCGTTCTCGCTCTACGCTCTACCTACACCACGACTTCTGAGAGAGCACGCCGACGTGATAAGCTGCAATCCCGAGGGGCGTGGTGATCTACAACAGTGTCGCGGAGATCTTGGAGGCGATAGAGGGAACTCGGAGCCGAATCTACGAGCGGGTGGAGGGCTTGAGTGACGAGCAGGCAAAGTTCCGTCCGTCACCGGAGAAGTGGTCCGTCGCCGACCTGATCGAACACCTCGGCATGACCGAAGCATCCCTGGTCGTTCGCATAAGCCACGTGATCTCCGAGATCGAAGCGGCGACCGCGCAGCCCGGCGCAAGATTCCAAATGAAGCCCTTTTCACTTGACGAATTGACCGCGCGCGCGAGGAACGAAAAGTTCACCGCGCCCGAGAGGGTTCGGCCGCGCGGCAGATCGGTCGCAGAGTCGATTGGAGGGCTTCGACGTTCGCGGGAGAAGTTGCCAGCGCTGCGGCCGCGGATCGAAGCGCTCGATCTTTCGGAAGCGCGATTTCCACATCCGGCATTCGGCCCGCTCAACATCTATCAATGGCTTGCTTTCATCGGCCTCCACGAGGGCAGGCACCTTTCGCAAGCCGAGATGGTCGTGTCGTCGCCAGGGTTTCCTTCGTGACGGCCAACGGTACGGGGACCTGCATGCGTTGGTTACTAGCGATTCTCGTGAGCCTGCAACTTTCAGCGCCGGGCATGGAGGCGATTCCGACGTCGCCAACACAACCGGCGGTCGGCTTGCAATCTAGCCGCGCCAGTTGGTCGCCGCCGAAATCCTATTGCGGTTATGAACCCCGAGGCGACGCGAATGCCCGGGAAGACCACTTTAGGAGCTTGGTCAGAGCGCGCAACGCCATCACCAACGCCCAGCCTCGAGTCACCGATGTCGGGGACATAGCGGCCATCGAGGACAACGGCACGCTCGTGATCCCGCCTAACAAGTTCGATCTGGCGAAACGATCTCTCGTATTCACCCCGAGCGTGGAGGGATACGCGGTCGCCGGCGGGAATCTCGAGTTCAACGCGGACTTCGGGTCGAGGTTGAGCAACTTTGTCGGCGTCGATGGCATGCCTGGAAACGAGGATGACGGATACGAACGCGTACCGTTGCAAGGCGCAGAATTCCCATTCTACGGACAGCCGCGGGATGCGATCTTTGTCGGGACGAACGGGTACATAACGTTTGAAAAGGGTGACACGAGCCCACGGCCGTCTGCATCAGCGCTTACGACGGACTCGGCGCGCATTGCGCCGCTGTGGGCGGACCTCGACGCTAGCGAAAAAGGGAGTATCTACTACACCCGCACCAACGACCGCCACATCATCACGTGGAACACGGTTCCGCAGTTCGGACGCTCGGGGACCTCGACGTTCCAGGTTGTGCTCTACGATGACGGACGGATCGGCTTCATCTATGAGAAGGTCAAAGCGCGGACCGTCCTTGTGGGACTTTCGCCGGGCGGGTTCGAAGGCCCATTCCCGGCGCCCTTCTCTGTGGATTTCTCGATGCCCTCCGATGATCACTTCAACGGGACTTTCTACGAATTCTTCGCGAAAGAGAAGCGGCTCGACGTGCCGGCCGTCCTGCGGGCGTTCTATTCTGCGCACGGGGACGAGTTTGACACGGTTTACATCTGGACTGATTTCGACTTCGACAACGGAGAAGGGTTCGCTCATTTTTTCAACGTTCGAAACGACATCAAGGGGATCGGGCTGCCGCTGTTTGACCGGGGTCGTTTGTATGGAAGCGCCGCACGATTGTCTTCGCTTGCGACGATGGGGAATATCGAAAGTGACTGGCCGGATGATCCGCAGGCCAACGCTGCGGGGCTCATCTCGGCGGTCGGCATAGTCTGTCACGAGCAGGGACACCGGTGGCTGGCCTACGTTCATTTCGAGGACGGCCGCCGCACGAGAGACGACCTGTTGGGGCGGCAGAATTCACACTGGAGCTTCCTCGTCGATACGCGGACGAATTCGCAAGGCAGCTTGTCGTCGCTGATGGAAGGGAACGCCTGGCGTGACAATGGCAACGGCTCGTTCACGACCTCGGAATCGGCGGTCAATTACTTCACCGAGCTTGACCAGTACTTGATGGGCCTACGCGGCGCCGACGAGGTCAGCGAGATTTCGTATCTGGCAGTGGACGACGACGGTCTCACCCAACTACTGCGCGACAAGTCGCCTCAGTCAGGCATCACGATCGCCGCCCGCAAGAAGACGACTTCGGTCGCGAAGATAATTGCTCGCGAGGGGCCACGCGAGCCCGACGTTGCAAACTCCCCAAAGAGCTTCCGGATTGGGTTTGTTTTGCTCAGCGAGCAGGGGTCGTCTCCATCGAGTGCGACTATCGCGAAGCTCGACCGGTACCGGGGAGCGTTGGTTCGCTACTTCTCGGTCGCGACCGGCCGGCGCGGGTCGCTTGACAGCTCGTTGAGATGATCCGCCAAAAGAAAAACCCGCAGCCACGCTCGACACGTAACTGCGGCCCCGTTTGTTTGCACGACTCAAGCCCTTGCCTTGGCCCTTACGGGATACTTGGGCGAATCGGCAACTCGCCGGACGCGGCTGACGATCCGCAGCGCTACTCGCTGGCGGCCGAATAACATCGCTTCCTCGTAGGACGGGACATAGATATCCACGCGGCGGCCCTTGATCATTCCGCCCGTGTCTTTCACCGTATAAGTCCCTGTATATTTTCCCGCCCTTATGTGCACGACCGTTCCGATTGGCAGCACGCGAGGGTCTGCTGCGATGATCCCGGGGCGTGTGAACTCGCCCGACGCCGTGCGACCCTTGAGGGAGTATGCGGTCGCGTGAAACTCCTCGGAGCCGCTCTCGGTATCTTCATAAGTCAGCGACTCAGCGAGGCGCTTGTCGAGTTCAATGCTCTTCAATTGGACCTCCGGCGCGTCAGACGTTGACTTGGATTGGTCGCCGCTGCCGTGGCTTGAGCTGTCAGTGTCTGCCTTCTTTCCAGCGGCCTTCGAATCCTGCACCCGCCTCGCGCTGAAGTAAGATGGCCCACCCGCGGCGAGCGCTGAGTCCGTCCTTTCGTCAACTGCGTATCCAACGACCATGAGGGCTACGACGGAAACAACCGAGGAGAGATTAGCTATTCTCCTGTTCGCAAATCGATTCATTCATTCCTCCTGCTATCGGGTTAATAACTCATGCCGCCGGTCGGAGCGAGTCCCACCTCACTTCGTTTGTCGTGATCCTAAGGGCCGGGCGACACGCTTCCATGCGAGTCGGCATGGTATCACCCTGAGTTCTTATGATTCGTCGTCGGTCAAGCAGTTCCAGGCTTCGCATGCTCCAACTAATGTCGTTACTCGCAAGGCGCAAGAGCTTATGCGGACTTCTTGCGATTATCTTACAAAGCGCAAGTGTTGATAATCATCTGATCCCGATCCCGCGCTTAGCCGCCATTCGAGTGTGAACGCCGCGCCGGTCTGGTAACATCACGCCTGCCCATGAAGACTGAGATCAACGGAATCAACATTGACTACCGGGACGAGGGAGACGGACTCCCGATTGTCTTCATTCACGCCTTCCCTCTCAACCAAAGCATGTGGGACGAGCAGGTCGCGACGCTCAGTGCGGACTTCCGTACGATCACGCTGGACTTGCGCGGCTTCGGCAAGTCCGACGCACCGGAAGGGTCGTACTCGATGGACCAAATGGCAGCCGATGTTCACGGGCTGATGTCGGCGCTTTCGATCGAGAGTGCGGTGCTGGTTGGCCTGTCGATGGGCGGCTACATTTCGCTTGCCTTCCAGCGCAACTATCCGGAGTCAGTGCGTGCGATGGTATTGGCGAACACGCGCGCGGGGATCGACACCTCGGAGGGACGCGGCCGCCGAATGAAGTCCGCAGAGAAGGCCGAGCGGGAAGGCGTCAAGGCCATTGCTGATGATATGGTCGCGGCGTTTTATCCGGCGTCACGAGTCGGCACACGTCGTGAGGTTGTAGCGCGCGTGCGTTTGATGATCGAAGGCAATTCGCCTCGGGGAATCGCCGCGGCGCAACGCGGTATGGCGCAGCGCATGGACTCGACACCGGTCCTGCCGCGCCTCGCGTGCCCTGTGCTGCTGATCGCCGGCGCGGTCGATGAACTCACGCCTATCGAAGAAGCAGAAGTGCTGCGCTCCGGGATTCGGCGCTCCGGCTTGCGATTGATCGACAACGCGGGTCACCTGTCGAATCTCGACCAGCCGGAGGCATTCAACGCCGCAGTGCGCGAGTTTCTTGGCAGCCTCGAGTGGAGACCGTGACCGGTCCTTGTTGCGAGCTTTCGTTTCCGGTATCGACTCTCGTCATTTTCTTGTGGACAGCAAGTGAAGGTTGGCATAGAATCCGGTCGCATCTTCGGGGGTTCGGCCGGAGCGCAAACTCCAACGCCGGCTAATGGGCACGCTCCGACTCCGATCCCGATTTAGGCCGCCCAGATTCTGAGGAACGAACCGAAACGGTTCTCCACCATCAGAACACTTCTCGGAAACTTCGCACCGCCGGGCCGGTCGGAAGTTGCCGGCGGCGATCTTAGAATGTTCCACACAAAGGAGAATTCGGTTATGAAGAGATCACTTGCGCTGGGAATCCTCACGGTCGCCCTGGCCTTCGCTTGCAAGTCTAAGGACGGCCTCAGCGCGAACGGCAACAACAGCCTAAGCAAGAATGCCAATGAGAGTGCGGCTCTGATTGAAAAGGACGTAACAATCACCATTACCGACGACCCCGCGAATCCCGGCAAGTGCAAGATCGCGCTTCCGGTTCCGGATCCAGTGAAGCTCAAGAGGAATCAGGATAAGGTCAAGTGGTGCATTGTGTACAACTGCCGGGCAAAAGGGGCGACGGTAACGCTGGACAACTTCCAGAACACCGGTGATCCTGCGATCAAGAATCCGTTCGGCGATAACTCCGACGCGGACAACCGATTCGTCTTCTCCGGTCTGGATCCGGGGAAGAAGGACTGCGATAAGTCGAGCAAGCTCGCGACAGGAGCAATCGCACTCTACAAGTATCGGATCAGAGTTACGGGTCCCGGCGGTGAACTCCTGGGTGAGCTTGATCCGGGAGTCGAGATCGGCCCTTGATTGACGGCCCTTCTAAAGACCGCTCTCGCACTTAGGCGGAGCGAAAAGAACTTTGTACTCGTTTAACTCGCGAAGCACTTCGAGGTCGGGATCGCGCTGCGCATCCGCCCGGCTGTAGCCGTGACTCAGCGCGTCGCTGAGGTAGGCGACCGCCTCCGCGTGCCGCCCGCTCAGCGCGTTCACGACTGCCCGCTGATACTTAATAGTTGTATTGTGCGGTTCGAGCGCGATCGCGCGCTCGGCGGCGTCGTGCGCGTCGCGGCTGTTTTGGAGCTTCGCCTGATAAACGGCAAGCCGGCCGAGCATTTCAGCGTTGGTCGCATTGATGCTCAGGTTCTCGCGCAAGAGGTCTACCGCCAGCTTCAATTGCTCCTCCGCCTCTGCGTGCCTTCCGACCCGCGAGTAGGCGTCGCTCAGGTTCCGATGCAGGTTGTCATTCCGCGGGTTTAGATCTATGCCCGCGCGATAGGCGGTTATCGCGTCTTCATAGCGGCCGAGGTAGAAATAGCAAGTCCCGAGGTTCGAGTAGGACCTGTCGTTCTCGTATATCCCGATCGCCCGCTCGTGCATGCTGATCGCGTCCTCGTACCGGCCAAGAAGCAGGTACATGACGCCCAGAGTGTCGTAGCCTCTGTAGTTGTCCGGTTGAATCGAGACTACCCGGCGAAATTGCTCGGCCGCATCCTGATACCTGCCGAAGGTGTAGTAACAGATCCCCAGAAGATTGTAGTTGTCCCAGCAGCCGGGACGGATCTCGATCGCCTTCTCAAAGTAGGCAGTGGCGGCCGCCAGGTCGCCCTTCTGCATGAAGCATCGTCCCAGCCATCTATGAGCATCGTCGTTGAGCGGCTGAAGCTCGGTCGCGCGGTCGAATTCTTCGATGGCCCGGTCTATCCTGCCCGTCCCGTTATACACGATGCCCAGTGATATCCGAACCTGCGCCTGCAGGGGGTCGAGAACCAGAGCTCTGTCGCTTGCCGTAATGGCGCGCTCCACCCACTCGGCTTCGCGCGTGTCCTGGTACTTGAGCCAGTACGCTTCGCCCAATCCCGCTTGAGCCAATGCGAAGTCGTTATCCAGTCTCAGCGCTGCATCGAACATCTGAATCGCTGCGTCGATGTTCTCCCGAACGTCGCGCCGTTCGAGATGGACCCGGCCCTTCGAGTAGAGTTCGAACGCCTCGATGTTCGTTGTACCGGACCGGGCTAATATGTCGCGCACCTCCGTAGAGATGCCGACCTTCAGCGCCGCGGCGACGCCTTCGCAGACGGCGTCTTGCATGCTGAAAAGGTCTTCCTCGTCTCCGCGATACTGGTCGCCCCAGATCACGCGGCCGCTCTCGGCATCGGTCAGCCGGGCCATAACGCCAAGCATTCCGCCGGAGCGCATCACCTCCCCTTCGAGGACGATCGTCGCGCCCAACTCGCGCGCCAGCTCATGCGCTCCTTTTCCGCTGTCTCCCACCCGTCCCGCCCCTGCCGACTTCGACAATACCGACAGGCCCGGGATCTTCGCCAGGTCGGTCGTTATCGCGTAAGCAAGCCCGACGCCGATGAATGAACTCTCGTCCTGACCGCCGACGGCCTCGAGCGGCAACACTAGGATCGTGTGTGCAGACCTGGGTGCGCCGCCGTATGCCGGACGTGATTCGCCGGTCCGAGTGAGCCTATCGGAGAGATCGTCAGCCAGAGGCGGGAACTTGAGCGTTAGTTCGTCGGAATCGCCGAGCTGCCGCCCGAGCCGGTGCATGATTTCCTCGAGCTGCTCCATCAAATCGGTGACAGACGAAGGGCGATTCTTGGCGTCTTTCTCCAGGGCCTTGACCGCAAGGTCGGCTAGGCCGCGCGGCGTTCCGGAAGGCAGCGAGGCGATGTACTTGGGCTCGTCCTTGAGGATTGACGCGGCAAGGTCGAAGGAGTTGGATCCCGAAAACGGAAGGCGCCCCGTGAGCATTTCATAGAGGACGACGCCGAACGAGAAGATGTCTGTCCGCTCATCGAGCGGTCCGTCCTTCAACTGTTCGGGCGACATGTACTTAACTGTGCCGATCACGGCGCCCGCCTCTGTGAGGCTCGCCGGTGCGCTCGGATGTTCGAGATCGAGATTCATCTCGCGTATAGGTTTGGCCAGGCCGAAATCGAGCAGCTTAACCAGGCCGCGGTCATTGAGGATTATGTTCTCAGGCTTGATATCGCGATGGATTACGCCATGCGCGTGCGCGGCGCTGAGCGCGTCGCAAATCTGAATCGAGATATCAACAATCATACGGGGCGTCAGCGCCCGCGCGTCGATCAGCTCGCGGAGACTTCGGCCCGGTATGTATTCCATGACGATGTAAGACTGCTCGGCCGTCTCGCCTATCTCGTGAACTGTTACGATGTGGGGGTTGTTGATTTGCGATGCTAGACGGGCCTCGCGCAGGAATCGAATCTCTTCACTCGCCGAATGGCTGCGCTGCCGTTTCATCACTTTGATCGCAACCGTCCTGAGCAGCGTAAGGTCCTCAGCCTTGTATACGTCGCCCATTCCGCCGGCGCCGAGTTTTGCGATGATTTTGTATCTGGAATGAGGTCCGAGCACGATCTCCACACGCATTCGACGGCAAGTCACCGGGCCCAGGTCGTGGAATAGCGCCTCTCCCGATTGCGAATCCCGCTCATTATATCCTCAATTTCAGCCGTCGACCATTTGTTGTCTTGCTTGGCAAGGTCCATGGCTGCCGTTACACTCTAGCCCTGGATGAACTGGGGAATTCATGTACGAGTGGCAGGCGCAAGCAAGGCGGTTTCATATTAGCGAGGCGAGCCGGGAAGCCGAGTACCACGTCATCGAGGAGATGCAGAAGGAAGTTTGGGGTTTCAACGACCTCGATGCCATCCCGATGGCGCACTTGGTCGCGGCGCAGCACGCCGGTGGTATGGTGCTGTGCGCCTACGAGGGGACGAGAATGATCGGCTTCGCCTACGGCTTTCCTGCTCACGAAGGCGGCCGCAGCTCTATTCACTCCCACATGCTTGCCGTGATGCCGGACTGCCGGAACCTTCAGGTCGGATTCCATCTGAAGCTCGCCCAGCGAGAGCGCGCGCTAGAGAGTGGCCTCGACGAAATCACTTGGACATTCGACCCGCTCCAGAGCCTGAACGCTCATCTCAATGTCGGAAAACTAGGAGTGATCTCCGATCGCTACATAGTCAATTTCTACGGAGAGGCAACCTCGAGTCCGCTCCATCAGGGATTCGGTACGGACCGGCTTTGGGTGCGGTGGCTCCTTGAGAGCGAGAACGTGAGGCAGCGCCTCCGCGGTGGCGCCCGACGCGGCAGCCATGACGTTGCTGCTACACTCCGGGGACCGCATCTCGTTCTGGCTGATGGTGACCAACCGCGGCTTGGAGATCTCGACGGTGGAGTGCAAGCGGACCGCTGCTTCATAGGGATTCCCTACAACATAAACCTGTTGAAAGAACGCGACCGCGAGCTCGGCGCGGCGTGGCGCTCTATCACGCGCCGGGCGTTCCTCGCGGCACTTGACGCCGGATTCATGATTCAAGATTTTCTTGTCGCACGTGATCAAGAAACGGTTGGCGGCTTGTATGTGCTTGTCAAATAATTGTTATTGTTAATATGACAAATACGACTATCTGTTCTGCTGTTCAACGCATCAAATCGCTTTCCAATTCGCTATATTGCGTAATTCTTAGCAGCGGGGCCGTCCAGACGCGGCCTTCCCTGTTGGTGTTGGCCACGCTGTTGACGGTCGGATTGTGGACGGGCGGCGGGATAGGAGCCAAAGGGCCGGCGTCGTTGGAAGAGGAGGAGGTCGCGCTCGAACAGCGGATCACGAATTCTGATCAGGGCCTATTAAGGTTTGGGTGGCAATACCTCACGGACAATGCGATTGGTGTCGGCGTTGCGATCGACGCGACTCATATATATCTGCCGCTCGCACGGGGTCGCGTTGTATGCCTCGACCGAGAAGGCGGGTCATTAGTCTGGTCTACCGAGTTGGGCGGCATCATCAGTTCGGCGCCAGTCAGCGGCGACGGAGTTCTCTACGTCGCGACCAATGATGCCATCGGAGCCCAGGGCGAGCCGGGCGCGACGCTCCGGGCGCTGGACAAGCAGACCGGTCTGACTATCTGGACGCACCGGTACAGTCGCAGTTTCTCATCGCCCGTTGAACTGGGCAACCACCGGATGTATGCAGGGAGTTCCGACGGCAGATTCTACGCTCTGGCCCCTGATAGCGGTGAAGTGCAGTGGCGAGTCGAGACGCAGGGTGTCGTAAGAGGCCGTGCGATGTCCACCCCCCGCGAGGTCTGTTTTGGCAGCGACGACGGCGCTCTTCGGTGCGTCGAGCCTCAGCGCGGCGAGATGGTATGGAAGTACCAAACTTCGGGGAGCATTGTCGGGGCGCCCACCTCGGACAGCCGGGCGATCTATTTCGGGTCCGGCGATGGCTATGTCTACTCAGTCGACCTGAAAACTCGGAGACTTCGATGGCGATCTCGCGCGGGGGCAGGAATCGAAACCTCACCCGCCCTGACTGAGGGCCGTCTGCTGGTGGCTTCTCTCGACAACTTTGTCTACGCGCTGTCGCCCGCTACGGGCGACCGTCTTTGGAAGCGGCGGTTTCCGGGACGAATTGCCGGCGAACCGATGCTCGATTCGGCAATCGCTTTGGTCGCGCAGCTCCGCGGTGATTACGTCGCCATACTGTCGTGTTCGGACGGCAGCCCGGTAAACTACTTTCGTCTAGCGGCGGGATTTGAGATTGTCGCAGGCCCGGTTTTGTCCAACGACCTGCTTGCGGTTCCCACGAACAAGGGACTTGTAGTTACGCGACTTGATCGAATTGGGAATCGCGATCTGGATTAGGCCGTCGAGCATCGCGATCCGGGGGGTTAGCCCGGATTTCTCACAAATAGATGAATGGGAACTCCCTTTCCGAGCGTATCAGTTGTTATGAAGAAACTTAGCGCAGGAAAGGGAGTTCAAGTGAA
>Ga0209640_10004837_pt1 | contig 11775 bp, 10 predicted proteins | sample RifCSP10_1_FD_184018 | JGI IMG/M metagenome (GOLD analysis project Ga0209640, IMG submission 184018) | Soil microbial communities from Rifle, Colorado - Rifle CSP2_sed 10_1 (SPAdes) (version 2) | ecosystem: Environmental > Terrestrial > Deep subsurface > Rock core/Sediment | place: Rifle... | reverse complement strand
GCATTGGCAGTCTGATTCTCGGTCAAAGTAATCCCGTTCCCTTGCATCCCCCCGATTGCTGGTCCTGCCGTAGACGCACTCGGCACCATCGCCACCGTCGGCGGCATACTACTCGGCTGAGTCGGCGCACCGGCCGCCGCTGGACTCACGGCCTTCCTCCCCTCGGCATAATCCCTGACTCGGATGGATTCTGCTACCTGTCGAGCCATACCCTCGGTCACCAATTCAATGGCTTCCCGAACAATTGGTTCCAACCCTTTCACGTCGCAGGACTCTTCCGTGACTTCCACTTCACCCCGACCGGCGCTCTGCAGCTTCTTGCTGAAGAGGTGAGTGCCATCCTCGGCAAGGAACGCCACCTCAAAACCCAGCGTGACTGTGACAGGATAGTTTTTTTTGACCTGGCGTGGGATCGCGAGATCGATCTGTTTCAGCCCCAACCCCACTTCAATGATCCCATCGGAGGCGTTTGTCTGCCCGACCCCAGTTTGGGTCGTGACGCCTGTGAAGACCCGCCCAAATTTCTTCTGTACGGCCTCAACGAGCGGGCCGGCAATTGAAAGCGATGCCGGCTGCCCACAGGCATTCTGGTAGGGAACAGCCGCGGTGGTGAGGCTGGGTGAGAACCATAGCGCCGGCGTCAGCGGGATCACCGGAGTGCCGGGCAGTCCCTCACTGCGCTTGAACCAGGAACAGCCGGCGTACAACAGCGCGAGCGTCAAGATCACGCAGATGGCCACATGCTGCCGCGGTCTGGAACGTTGGACTCGCACTAGACAAGACCCTCGCACATTATGGTTATACCGAAATCGCGGCAGCGAGCACAACCGCCGCGATGAATTGACAGGCCTTAGACCCTACGCTAAGGTCTCGCCCATGCTGACGCCCTCTGTGTCCTCTCCCTCAGCACCGTCGGGCATTCCCTGGTCCGCACTCGCGCGGCTGATTCGGCTGCATAACCAAACCGGGACGTACTTGTTGTTGCTTCCGACTCTGTGGGCTCTTGTGCTGGCCGTACGAGGCTTCCCGCCGCCCCATCTCCTCGCCATCTTCATTGGCGGATCGTTCTTGATGCGGAGTGCAGGCGTCATCCTCAACGATCTGGCCGATCGACCGTTCGATCAGCAGGTCAGCCGCACCAAGACTCGCCCGCTGGCCTCCGGCGAATTGCCTCTCCGCCACGCCCTCACGCTGCTCGGCCTGCTGTTGCTCATGGCCGGGAGCCTCGTGTTGCTTCTCAACCCTCTCGTCTTCTGGCTCGCCCCCATCGCCGTCTTACTCGCGGCCCTGTACCCTTTCTCAAAACGGTGGATCCATATACCCCAAATCATGCTGGGTCTAGCCTTCGGATGGGGGACGGTCATGGCCTGGGCTGCAGTGCGGGGACAGCTTGATGCACCTGTTTGGTGTCTCTTCGGAGCGACGGCTGCCTGGGCAGTCGCCTACGATACGATTTATGCCATCCAGGACCGTGACGACGATCTGCGCATCGGGGTGAAATCCGCGGCCCTATTCTTCGGGACGTTCATCCATCTTGGAGTCGGAACAGCCTTTAGTGCCATGCTGGTCCTCCTGAGTGCGGCGGGGTGGATGGCTCAGATTGGATGGGCCTATTATGTGATGTTGCTGGGAGTGGGATTGTTTTTCTCAGTCCAGATCGGGCACTTGCGAAGACCAGTTGATCCCTCCCAAGCGTTCGCCATGTTTCAAGCACAGGTCTGGGTCGGCGTGGCCGTACTTGCTGGACTGCTGGCAGGGTTTCTGACCTAGTAGGCTGCTGAAAAAGTCCGCCAGCTTTGTTCTCGCGTCGCTTAGAGGCTCAACGTACGGCAGGGGACTGGCTCCGGCATTGCCGGACTTCGGCGAGCTCAGCCGAGCCGTGCCTGTCACGCTATTTAAACAGGGACAGTCGCCGGTCGGAAGGGCGACAGTCCCTTTCGCTTGCTGCGGCCGCGCTGGACGGCCTTTTTGAGCAGCCTGTTTGAGCAGGATGCCGGGGTTCAGCTCGCCGGCTTATCCGTCGGCGGCTCAGCTTTCGGGGCACGCAAGGTCTCTAAATACGCCGTCACGGCCTTGGCATCCGCATCGCTCAATCCCAACGCTGGCATGCGCGTTCCCGAGTTCATGGCTTGCGGGTTTTTCATCCAGCGATAAATCCACGTGCCGTTGAGACGGAACCCCGCTCGATCCAGCGCCGGACCGACCTTGCCGCCTTCCTCGCCGATGCTGTGGCAGCCATTACAGCCGTACTTTTCCGAGTAGAGTTTTTTCCCGACTTCTGCCAACTGGGCCGCTTGAGCAGGAGTCATCGTGAGATCCGGCCTGGGAACACTGACGCCTTTGCCGGGCCTCATTGAGAAATTGTTCAGCGCAACCTGGGCGGCATCGAGTTCCTTCTTGGCCTGGGCCATGGCCGTCTGTTCTTTGGCGTAGGAGGATTCATCGACGTCGACGTCCTTCTTGAGCGCTTCGCTCTTCTTTTCCGCTTCCTCGCTCGCCTTCTGTTCCGCTGCCTCGTAGGCCTTGTTGGCCTGCTCGAATTTGTCTTGCGCGGTTTTCAACGCTTCGGCCAGCTTTTTTTTCTGTTCCTCGACCTTGAACTCCAGTTTCATGCCGTGCAACGTGCGGACATAACCGACGATGGCCCAAATTTCATCTTCGGACAGGGTGTACTTGAAGGTCGGCATCGTCGGCACGGCAAACTCGTCTTCTCCGATCTCGTCGCCGTCGGGGCTCGTGTCCTTCATGTCGCGCGACACGGTGTTGAAGATATCTTCATCCTTGAACGTGCTCATCTCGGATTTATTTGACAGATCTTTCGGCTTGGGATCCGGCATCGATGACCAATTGAAACCCTCGTCCTGCCGGCCGCTCTCGCCGTGACAGTGCATGCAGTAGTGGGCATAGAGTTCATGCCCTTTCTTCTCCTGCTCGTTCGCACAGCCCCCGGCGACCAAGGCCAACACTCCCACCAGGCCAGCCACCGTTCCCATGCCTTGCCGCCTTGCCGCCTTCATGCTGACTGCCCTTTCTTGAGTTTGCGGATCAGGACGAACTGAAATCCCAACGCCAGCCCAATAGCCAGCGCCGCGTACAGATAGGCGGAATAGTCCGGCTGCGGCTCGGCGCGGAAATACCACCAGGACGACACCGCCTTCTGCGAGCCCTTTTCTTTCAGCTCTCCGCTGGCAGGGTCCTTTTTCCCGTCCCACACGGCAAAGGCAATGTTGATGAACTCGCCGGGGTTGAACTGCGCATCGTTTTCCGCATCCCCGGTGGCCAGGGCACGGGAGAAGACCACCTTCCACTTGCCGTCTTGATACACGCCCTTGCCCTTGACATCCTGCTGGTCCTGCACCTTGAGCGTCCCAAACCCCTTTGCATTCATGTCGAGGGCTTTGCTGTCTTTATTCTTCCAGAACCAGATATTGACCGAACCGCCTTCCACCTGCGCCATCGGCTGGCCGTGCGCGAAATGCGCCTTCTTGTCCCCGACCATGAACTCGATGGCTGCGGCGTCGTCCGGATCCTGCGTCGGGTCGTCATATTCCAGGAGAATCGCCACCTGCTTGCCGTCATGCAGGCCTCGGACCTTCACATCCTTCGCCGTCACTTCCAAAATTCGGGTGGCCCAGTGCACCTGCGGCGACAGAGGAAATTGCGCGGCCACGGACGAATTCCATGCGGCGGCCGCGGGATCATCGGGCACCGAGCTCACCAGCACCGCCCGCACAGCCACGCTTTCCTGGGCCCAGGCTGCGCCAGACGCAACCGCGCATGCAACGAGCACCGCACCAGCCGTGCCCCCTACGCTCCACATTTTCCTCCGATTCTTCATCATCTCTCTTCTCCAAGAGAGGCAGTCCAACTGCCTCCTCATCCCCCCTACTCCCATGTCCGGGGCTTATGACCGGCTCCGTCATATTCGCCCATGATGATCTTCCAAATCTGTTCGTCTTTGAGTTCAACTTCCCAGCGCGGCATGGCCGATTTCCAGGGCATCCCTTCAACCGACAGTCCAACCCCGCCTGTCTTGATCCTCCAGAACACATACGACTCCTGCAGCTGGGCGATGGTGCCCGGGTCTACGAAATTCGCCGGGGGAGGATTAAAGCCCCGCGCGGCCGGGCCCTTGCCGTCGAAGTTCCCGTGACAGGGGGAACAGAGCGCCGCAAATAGCCCCTTGCCGGTCATGACGTTCTCCGGCGTGTTCGGCACCGGGTTCGACAGACCCACGAACTCGCCGGGCGGAGCCGGATGGATCGTTCGGTTTTCCGCCGGGGGCTGGTCGCTTGGCGCCGTGCTGGAATAGGTTTGCCAGCCAACCAGCAAGGGGAACAGCCCCAGGACCACCCATCGGGCCGCCCGCCAGGACCCCGTCCGAAGCTGGTCGCCTCGCAGAAAGTCAACGATTGGACCCTTAAACGCTTGCAGCACATCTTCATAGACCGAGACATACATCAGCAACCCGATCGAGGTCATCGTCATGTACATAAAGATGACGCTTGACGGCAGCGGCGGCTTGATGAAAAATTTGAGGAACAGATAGATCCCCATCCAGACGATGGCCATCTGGGCCTGTACCGGAATCCGCCTTCTTTTAGCTTGGGACTTTTCGATCTTCGCTTCCATGAATAACCTCATGAATAACTTCCCGATCGGTTCCAATAACCCGGTCGGCAAGCCGGTAAAACACCTTGGCTCCCTTTCTGTAGAACCAATCGGTGTCAAGAAGGATAACCCTCATTTCCACTGGATGTAGTCCGGATAATATAAGGAGACAGAAAGCCAACACGGCAAACGACAGCAACTGGAATATATCCAGAACATGGGCCGCTGTGTATGGCTGATAATCGACTGGAAAGGGAAGGATGCTATAAAGGGGGCCAGGCAATAGGCCTATAAAGATGCATAAAAATGCGGCAATCCCCATGGCAAGGAGCATATTCAGGGGAGGCTCCTTTGTCCTTATGCCGGAGTCGTGGGAAAAAAACGCATGATAGGGAATTTTGATGCCTGCATGGTGGAGGACACCTGCCGAGGCAAACAGCAAAACAAACCATAGAATAGCCATCCCATCCTGAGTGGCTGCGCTCATGATCATGGATTTACTCACAAAACCGTTAAATAAGGGAAATCCGGAGATCGATGCGGCGCCTATGATACAAAATAGGGTCGTCAGCGGCATGGTCTTGTATAATCCACCCAGATCCGTGACGTTGATCTTTCCTGTCTGATGCATCACGGCGCCCATAGACATGAAAAGGAGGGACTTAAACAAAACATTGTTAATGACATGGGCAACGGTACCATTTAAGGACAGGGCTGTTCCTATTCCGATGCCCACGACCATGAATCCGGTTTGATTGATAATGCTATAGCTGAGAACTCTCCTCAGGTTATTTTCAATAGCGGCATAAAAGATGGGGAATACCGTCATCGCCGCTCCGATCCATATCAAGATCTCTGTGCCTGCAAAGGATCTTGCGAGAGCATAGACGGCTACCTTGGTGGATAATACGCTCAAAAAGACTGTCCCTGTGATCGTGGCCTCAGGATAGGCATCAGGAAGCCATGCATGGAGGACGGGAAAGGCGCAACTGATGCCAAACCCAATCAATATCAGATAGGATGCTAATCCAGTTAATCCGATCGTTCCAAACGCGATCGAACCCGTCTGATGCAGATGGATGAGGAACCCCGTGAGAAGGCAAAGACCTCCAAAGAGATGTACCAGAAGATATCTCAATCCTGCTCCATAAGATGCCTCTGTCCTTCCCGTCCAGATAATGTACGTTGATGCGATCGTCATCATCTCCAAGAAGACGAAAAAAGACAGAAGATCTCCGGCAAAGGTTGCGCCCAGAGCGCATCCCATGGCAACGAAGGCTGCCACATGCTGCCCATCCTCTTTTAGATGAAGGGCAAAAAGGGTTCCTATAAAGGAGATGATCGTGAAGATGTATCCAAAGGCCCTACTCAGCCGGTCAACCCTGCCGAAGATGAGATCGTAATCCATGAAACCGACGGTCCAGTGGATGCCTTCAGGGATACTCATAACGCTTACAAAGGCAAGCGCAGGCAGAAGTAACAGATAGACGGATTTGAGCCTCCCCTTAAGCAAGGGGACGAGGAATGCTCCGATGATCAATATGGCTGCCGGGGGGAGGCTCCTAATCATAATAATCCTCGTTTCTCTTCAACACCTTGCGCAGGACGTACTGTGAACCAAAGACGATCGTGACATAGGCGAGAAAGCCATATACCCCATAAAAGAAGGGATACCTTTCCCATGGGAAAAAAGGGTGTTTCGGGAGAATCAGGTCAGCAACCATGAGCACTGCAAGGAATAGATAAAAGCCCATCACGATTTTTTTTACATTCTTGGGGTTATCAAAAACAGGGTCTTCTTTCATTGAAACTCCGTTCTCTTTAGGAATTTATAAGGTGGCCCCCATAATGATAACGAGGTACAAGACCGCCATGAAAAAAACGACATAAAAAATTCTTCTATATCCAGGTTCAGGCTCATGCCTGAGTTCTGTTTTCCCTTCCTTCTCTTGGTTCATCTCACCTCTCCCACAATCATCCTTGCAAGATCGAGGAAAATCGATGGCATAAAGAATGAGACCAGTATTCCTATAGCCGTAAACACCAATGGCACGACCATAACGGTCGGGGCCTCTTGCCTTTCAGCTTTCTCGCCCGGCGGTAAATCCTTGAAAAATGCCGCATGCACGATGGGGATAAAATAACACGCGTTCAGGATTGTGCTTGTGGCGAGGACGGCAATGACGGGGTACTGTCCTGCCTCTATTGAGCCAAGGGCCAAATACCACTTGCTTATGAAACCTCCAAGGGGGGGAATGGCTATTAGGGAAAGAGCGCCTATGGTAAAGGCTGCCATTGTGAAAGGCATCCGTTTGGCCATGCCATTCAGTTCACTCACTTTAGTCTTATGTGATGCAACATAGATCGAGCCTGCGCACAAGAACAGTGTAATCTTTCCAAGGGCATGATTGGCAATGTGTATGATCCCGCCGGCCATGCCGCCGGGGGTCAAGAGGGCCCCACCTAAAACCATATACGAGAGTTGGCTGATTGTGGAATAGGCCAGGAGCGCTTTGAGGTTATCCCTTGTCAAGGCATAGATCGAGGCCATGATAATGGTGAAGGAAGCGATGAAGGCCGTCATGACTCCTAGGTCCAACTCCTTCATCAACTCCACACCAAAGACATGAAACATGATTCGTAGGACACAGAATATCCCCGTGTTCACAACCGCAACCGCGTGAAGCAGCGCGCTCACCGGCGTGGGAGCGACCATGGCAGCAGGCAGCCAGGCATGAAAAGGCATGATCGCCGCCTTACCGATACCAACTAAAAACAGAAAATAGGTGAGGGTGAGGAGGGTTTGGTTTGCTTCAGAGGGGAACATACCGTTTGGTTTAAAATCGAAGGTGCCGGAAAGCGCGTAGGCCAAAAAGGATGCGAGCAAAAGGGCTTTCGACGTCATCATGAGATAAAAGACATACTTGTTCCCCTTGTCAAACGCCTCCTCGGTCTCTTTATGTGCCACCAAGGGATAGGTAGCGATGCTGATAAGCTCGTAAAAGAGGTACAGGGTCACCAAATTGGACGAAAAGGCCACCCCTATCGTGGCCGACATGGTGATCGCAAAACAGAAATAGTAGCGGGTCTGCGCATGCTCCTGGAGAGATCGCATGTAGCCGATGGAGTAAAAGGTGGTCAGGATCCACAAAAAAGAGGCGGTGGCGGCAAATAAAAGCCCCAGGGCATCTACCCGAAACGCAATAATGGGTATCCCAGGAGCAAGAGACAAGAGGGTATAGCGGAATGTATTTCCGTCAAGGACTGCGGGGATCATGGTGAGAACGATAAGAAACTTCAGGATCGCCGCCACCACCGAACATCCCTCACGGATATTGGGCGACCGGCGGGTTACCACGATGAGCGCGGCCCCAAGGAGAGAAACGGCCACGGCTAAGAAGGGTTTGATGGATTCAATTTCCATTAGGAAGCTCCTGTCGAAACGCTAGTCGCCATAAAGGCCTTCAGTTCCTCGGGCTGTATCGTGACTTCACCCCCCAAGCTCTGAACAAACGCAATGACGGCCAACAACTCGGGCTCAGAAAGACCGACAGGGGGTTTGTTGATGTGCGGCATCCTGGCCGGGTATTGCTTCGGCGGCCCCTCATGCCGGTAGTCGAGGTAGATGTACGCCTCAGGCTGGGTCAGGCTCTCGTACATGAATTCCCTCGTGAGCTTGGCCCCCATCCCCTTCAAATCCGGGCAGCGGGCCGATTCGCTGGGCCCGATGGAATGGCACAGCGCGCACTGGCCCTTGCTAAAGAAGAGTTTTTGTCCCACCTTGATCAGATCGCCCTGGGTCTTGATCTGCGACGAGTCGAACTCTTCGTGCTTGGGTGGAATAGAGGCCATCTGTGGAACCTGAAAGGCCAGAAGGGTGAAAGCGATCAAGAACCCGCAGGCGGTCGCCGCGGCCTTTCGAAAGAAATTGGGCCGTTTCGAAACCTGCGGAGCCGGTCCAGCGGGCCTGTCGAGAAGGGAGCTAACCCACATGAGAAAAGACGCCGGAAAGAAGTACTGTATGGAGAAGGCAGGGCGCCGTATCGCGCTGGAGACCATCCAAAAGACAAAGGCTACCAGGGAGAGGACGATAAAGGTGCTCAGCGCCATAAAAGCGCCGGCGTGTCCTAGGGCTGGGCTATAAGCATGGGGGGAGGTGTCCTCCAATACCCCGTAGATATGCCAGTGGACCCGCGAGGACGAGCGCGCATAACCCATCAGGCTCATCGTCAGGATCACGACAACCGCATTCAGAATCAGGATGTGCTGGCTACGGACCGGCATCCTCCCCCAGTGCAACGGACCTATCTTCGCGTTTCGCATGGAGAGGACCACGATGATCGTGACCAGAATAAAGACGCCCAGTACTGTCAGGACCTGCGAAACGGATAGCACGTAGACCCGGACGATGGCCGGCACAAAGTAGCCGTAGACTCCCGCCCAGATGATGTAGATGCCAGCGGCGACGATTATGACGTATTGTGCAAGGCGTGCCCCCTTGGCCCAGCTGACGGTCTCCACCTTATTTGCACGCTGGTACATGAGAAAGCTCGCAAAGGTAATCAGAAGCATCAGGTTTACGGCCGTCATCTTGGCCGACATGACCCCGAAGACGCCCAGGATGGGATGATGGGTTCCGCCCATCGCACGGGCTTCTTGAAGACTCGCCACCAAGCTGTGGGGCGTCAGCCATATCCCAAAACAGATTAAAAGCAATACGAGCATCCACAGGATGGGCTTCTTGTACCGCTCGGCCCCTTCCACTCGGTAGGCCAGTCCCAGCCAGAAATAGTAGTTACTTCCCAGGAACAGGGCACCGATCAGGACCGCCTGAAGGATGAACAGCCAGGAGAGGAACCCGCCCATCAGCGTAATCCCCATCTGCTGGTTGTACCGATAGACTTCCATCATCAGCCAGTAACCCGCGAAGGGAAGCGGGAGCAACCCAAAGATGCCGATAAAGTTGCCCACATATCCCATCCAGTCATAATGGTCCCGCTCCTCCTGCGACTCGGCACCGAGATACTTGACGGCGGCGTACGCTCCGCAGATGAATCCTCCTAAAACCACATTCGCAATGAATCGGTGAACATTCAATGGCACCCAAGTCGGGTTCTGCACCGCGGCAAAGGCCTTCTCCCAGGCACCCATACCCTCTGGTAGAACCACCGGGCTGGCCTGAAAACTCACCCAGGCATTCGGCACGATCATGATTAATAATGCGAAGAGATTGAGCAGAAAACCCAAGAACAGGTGTAAACCCTTGCGCTCCTTCATGGTCTCAAACCCAGACCAGTACAGGTAGAGGGTGGTCGTCGACGCAATAAACAGCAGCACATAGATATAGTAGGTGGGCAGAAAGATACTCGCGAAGTAACTCATCACCTTGGGATAGAAGGCGAGGAGGACAAAAAGCAGGGTGGCCCCCAACATGGCGGTAATTTCAAAAGCGGCCGTGAGCAGGTTCGTGAATTCCTTGGCCATCCTCTCGTAGCGTGGGTCCTTCGTTCGGACCCCAATGATCTCGCAGATCCAGGCGAAGATCGGCACGCCTAGCACAAATCCGCCCAATATCAGGTGGACCTGAGCAACAATCCAGACGAGGTTCCGGCTGCCGATATAGGGAATGTCACGATACTCGGTCGGACCCGCCGCGGCTCCCGCCGCGGCCATGCCGACCGAAGGGAGGGCCAGGCAGCCCGCCACCAGCAACAGGCCCGTGAGCCATCCGCCATGACCACTGACGGTCTGGAGAATCCGCTGAATCGATCCGCCCTGTTGTCGCATGACACTCACCTCATCATCTCGCGGATTAGAGTTTCTTCACACCGGAGGGAGCTGTATCCTTGCCGCCTTGGGCTTTCCCCCTGCCCTTGTCCTTCTTGGCGTCTGCTTGAGCCTTCTGTTGTTCGAGCGCCTCGAGTTGCGCCGATAGCTGCGCCATACGTTGTTCGTTTTTATTCAAGGCATCGACCGGTTTGAATGGCGGCTGAGCTTTCACTTCCGGTTTTTCACAACATTCGTGCGGATGAGGCGTCGTCACAGGGAGGGCAGCCCAGAAGAGCAGCGACAAGACAACCCCTGCCCCCGTCAGCGCCGTCAGCATCAACCCCTGATCGGCCGGCACCCGCATGAGGTCCCAGCGGGTAATCAGCCCTTGATAAGTTTCCGATGCTGGTTGGGCGGCTTCTGCCGCACGGCGAATCATCCGGCCAGCCAAGGAAACTCCGACCAGTAACAACACAATCAGGACCGCTGAAGCGACAGATCCCCATAGAGTGAGCTCGATGCTGATCCTTTCCGCGACTGGAATATCCTTGAACATCTCCATCTCCATCAGCGAGTGTGCCATGGATATCGCGGCCGAGGTCACGGTACTGACAATGAGCCAGAGAATCGGCAGAAAGAGGGCGCCGACCAACGCTGACTTCCACCACAAGGTGAGCCCCAGACCATCAGGCGGTTCCTTTCTGAGCTTTTCAAGGAAGAACGTCCGGCCGACGACACCGAGCGCCCAGATATCGATGGGAATAGAAATGAGGAAGAGGAGCGGAATCCCGATGCCTTCACCAAGGTGCGACTCTAATCCCATCGTCACGATCGGTAATGCGAAGATCGTGACCGGACTGGCGAGCAGCATTAGAAATGCCAGGCCCAGCCTGCCCTCAAACTGCATCAGGCCCATCGCAAGGGCCAGCACGGCAAATGCCAGTTTGATGGGAAGTCCGGTCCAACAGGCCGGCCAAAGGACGCCGAGTCCTATTTTCGTCGGAGACATGGACTCACGTTCGTCGGCCATAGTCAGTTCATGCGGCTGAGAGGCACCGGACTTAATCCAGGAACTCTCGGTTGATAATCGCGGAGACCGTGAACAGGAGCATCGTCACCATCAGGACGATCCACCCGATCAGGGCAATCGGCCGCTTGAAAATGTTTCGCTCAGGATTTTTGTCGATAAAGGGCAGCGCCACGAGCAATACCATAAACGCGACGGGCAAAGCAACGGCGCCCAAGAATTGCCCGAACTCCCCGGAAAAGATCTTCAACCGCAGCAATTGGAAGTAGAACAGGAAGTACCATTCCGGCTCCGGATGGTAGTCGCCCGGATCGGGGGTCGCCTCTTCCAACAACACGACCGGCTCCCAGAAGGTCAAGACGCAGATG
>Ga0209640_10004836_pt1 | contig 11775 bp, 13 predicted proteins | sample RifCSP10_1_FD_184018 | JGI IMG/M metagenome (GOLD analysis project Ga0209640, IMG submission 184018) | Soil microbial communities from Rifle, Colorado - Rifle CSP2_sed 10_1 (SPAdes) (version 2) | ecosystem: Environmental > Terrestrial > Deep subsurface > Rock core/Sediment | place: Rifle... | reverse complement strand
CTTCTCCAGCGTTGTTACTATTGGCTTGTCGTACTTTTTAGAATTACTTAACAAGTCAAGCGTTTTCCGGGCCTGCTCTTTTTGCCCATCATTCAGGTAAAAAATGGCTGAGCGGTATTGGTCGCCGACATCCGGTCCTTGCCTGTTGAGCTGAGTCGGGTCGTGGATTCTAAAGAAGTGCTTTAACAGCGTTTCATAGCTAACCTTTTTGGGGTCGAAAGTAATCTTGGTGGCTTCGGCATGGCCGGTTGTATGGCTGCAAACCTGCTCATACGATGGATTGTCGACCTTTCCACCGATGTATCCAACCTCTGTTTCAACTATCCCGGGAACCTGATCAAAATAATATTGCACTCCCCAAAAACAGCCGGCAGCCAAAATGGCAGTCTGTTTATCGTCAGCAGCCATAATAATTAGCCTAACCGATATCCCTTCTGCGGAATGATGCCCAAGACAAAATTCCCAGAGTCACGATGATAATCACAAATAACCACGCCCAACCCCAGTCATATGAACCATTGAGCACTTCTCCCGGCCGGTAATAGTGATATGGCAGGAACTTGTCCGGCCACTTTAGCCAATCCGCCAATGAGGTTAGCGAAGAGACAATATAACTGCCAAGACCGATAAAGGCCGCTATGCCAACACCGGCTAATCTGCCCCGTTGGCCAACAGAGCTCATATAAAAGGCGATGCAACCGATTGATAGTACGAACAGCAGGCAGAGCAAGGTCGCCAAAGCAATGTCAGCCAGCGGGACCTCAATGCCTACCAACCGGCTCAGAATCAGAATATCGATCAGCGCCACGCCGCCGACTATCGCTAATATTATTAAGCCGCTCAGGGCTTTGGCGGTCAGAAGCCGGGCGCGCGATATTGGCCGTGACAGCAAAAGCTCTAATGTGCCTTCGTTTTCTTCCTTGGCCAGCAAGCTATTGCCGAGATTAATTGTCAACACGCTCAGGATTAGAGGCAGCAACAAATAAAAGACCCGGGCGCTCAAAAATCCTCTAGGCGACAGGATGTCAGATTGGTCGGTTATGAAAGCTCTGGCGGTTTTAGGAATATTTTCCAACGCCTGATTAAGCTCGGCCGCCTGGTCTCTGACAGCCGGATAAAACCCCAAACTTAAAGCCAAAAAGGCCGTTATACCGACACACCACCAGAAAACCGACCAACGGCGCTGCCACAGCGTCCATCGGATAATTGGAATCACTTTTTGCCTCCCCTGCCCCTGTAAAAAGACAGAAATTCTTCTTCGAGGGCTGATTCACGGCGGTCCAAACTGTTTACTTTATGGCCGGTCAAGATAGCGAACAGCGGCGTTAAATCGCCCCTTATTCTAACTGTTACATAACGGCTCGTATGGGTAAATACCTTAGCTCCTCTGATTCGCTTAAGTTCGGTCAGCGGCGCGTCCTTAGCAAAGGAAATATCATATGCTTGAGTCGATTCCTTGGAAAAATCGCCGATTGTTTGCTCGGCTATGAGCTTGCCCTCGCGGATAAAACCGATGCGGTCGCACATTTTTTGGACCTCGCTTAAGTTGTGACTGCTGATAAAAAAAGTCGCGCCGCGGGCTTTGGTTTGGCGTACCAGCTCATAAAACGCTTCTTGCATGAGTGGGTCAAGACCGCCTGTTGGCTCGTCCAGAATCAGCACCTGTGGCTCGTGCATAAAAGCCTGGATGATACCGAGTTTTTGGCGATTACCTTTGGAAAGTGCGCCGATTTTGCCTCTGGCGGAAAACTCAAACAAACGGATGAGCTGCCTTTGGTAACCTGGGCGTTTCGGCGGCTGCAGCTGGGACATATATTCCAAGAATTGGTAGCCGGTCATTTTGTTATAAAAAGCTATTTCACCCGATAGATAGCCCACTCTAGATTTGATTTCGACCGAATCGTTGACACTGTCCAAATCAAGTATTTTAGTTTCTCCAAGCGTCGGTTGGATGAAGTTCATAAGCAGTCGTATGGTGGTAGTCTTACCGGCGCCGTTTGGCCCCAAGAAGCCGTAAACTTCACCGTTTTTGATGTCAAAATCAAGCCCGCGGACGGCATAATTCTTAGTACCGCTGTATTGCTTGCTCAGATTATAAGCGGCTATCGCCACATCACGCGCCATTGACTATTTCTCCAGTTTGAGCCGCTTGATTAACCAGTCACGTGGTAGAATCGACAAAAACCAGCCGGCCCGCGGGCCTGATTTTTGGCCGATTAAAGCTCTGTACAGAGGTTCAAAAACTTGTTCCGGAAACATGCGGCGCGACTCCTTGAGTTCATAAATCGCCTTGTGGAACCACTCGCCATCGGCCGTCGCCGGAGCTTGGGTAATTTTTTGACTCAACGAGATGAGATAATCTTTTTCGGCTTGCGAAAAATCCGCTGGATTCAGTTGCTTGAGCAATGCAAATTTAATTTCCGCCGGCGCCCATTTGGCCAGCCAGCTGTCAATGAATTTCAGCTCTCTGCTTATAATGTCGCGCTGGGCCTCGACTGCAGTTTGATATTCGGTACGGGCCAGTACTTCGAGTGTCTTATCGCTATCCTTTAGCGCCGCCTGATAGCTGGCTACCAAGTGTGAAAAAGGCACTGAACTGACAGTCGTGTCATGACCGACACTGCAGATTTCAATCAGCTGTTTATCATCATCGGTCTTATCTTTTTTGGCCAAAAGCTCGGCGTAATCGTCTATTAGTTTGGTAACGCCGTGGGCCTGGTCAAAGAACAACTGCTTAGGCGGCGGGTAACGAAGCGTGAAGTAACGGATGGCTTCGGCCGGTAATACTTTGGTCATCTCAGATATGGCGATTATGTTACCGCTGCTTTTGCTCATCTTCTTGGTCTCGCCGGTCAGATTGATGAAGTTATACGGTAGCGGTATCGGCGGCGCGGCTCCGAAAACTTGTTCGATAATCGCCGCGCCGGTGTCATAGCTTCCACCTTTGGTGGCGTGGTCACGGCCGAATGGTTCGACGTCAACTTTTAGCAACCGCCAGCGCGCCGGCCAATCCACCCGCCAGTTGAGTTTAACCTGGCCTTGGGCGTAGCTTATGGACACCTCTTTATCTGCCGGATCCAGATAAGTAACTACTTTGGAAGCCGTATCTATAGAGACGAAGCGGCGACTTTTAAGATACTCCCCTTCCATGACCTGGATAGGAGCCCAGTCTTTTTCCAATTTGCGGCCGGAGACTTGCTCGATAATACGACGGATATCATCAACCGCTAGCAAAGCTTTTTCAACGAGTCCGGTCATGGCGCCGGAACGGTACTTTTGGTGACTACGAACCACTTCCATATCAATGTGCAACTCTTTGGCGGCCCCTAAAAAGTCTCCCAGAAAGAAGTCAGCATAACTCTGGTTTGAACTATCGGGTGCCGGTATGTCGCAATATGGACGGCCTAAATATTGCTCATATTCGGCCGGTACATTGGCCGGCACTTTGCGCAGCGGATCCAAATCGTCGACATAATGGACGTGTTTAGCCATGCGGCCGCGTCGCCGAAGTTCTAATAATATGGCATCACAAATCAGTACTTCGCGCAGAGTGCCAACGTGATACACCCCTGAGGGCGATACGCCCGACTCTATTAGAATTTCTCCTCCCGGATGAGCCGCCACAACCTTATCAACGACTTTATTAAGCCACTGCATATCTAGGTTATAGGTTAGAGGTTATAGGTTAGAGTGTAAAGACCACAGGAGACCTAGTTTTTTCAGTGATGCAGTACAAGGAAGCGGTGAAGCACGGACTGAGCTGTATTTAACATACAGTGAAGTAGTACTGCAGCCGCTGACAATGTAATGCGCACTGAGAAAAGCTAGGATATGGATGTAATTTTGTAGTTGATGCTGGGTGAGTTTTTCAATAGAACTTTATCACCGACTTTTTTACCCATTAACAGTTTGCCCAAGGGAGATTCATCGCTGATTTTGCCGCGCAATGGATCGGCTTCCATAGTGCCAACGACCTGGAATTGCTGAGTCTTGCCGCTGGCGGACTTTAGCTTGACGCTGCTGCCAAGCGTAACAGCATTATGAGTTTTCGGCTTCTTAATAATCTGGGTGCTGCGCAGTACCTGCTCGACCTCCGAAATGCGAGTCTCTAAACGGTCTTGCTCTTCGCGAGCAGACTGGTATTCGGCATTCTCAGACAAGTCGCCCAGTTCGCGGGCCTGCTTAATACGTTCGGCTATTTCTGCACGCATGCCAACCAACTCAGTGTGCTCGTGTTTGAGCTCATCAACGCCGTCCTGAGTTAGTTTGAAGAGTTTTTTCATAATCGGAACTACAGAACCTTTCTTTAGGGCTTCTAGCTAATCCCAACCTTTTTTGTGTTGGGAATTATATCAATTTTGAAGCTGTTTTTCCAGTGTTTGTGCCAGGGCTTGAGCGGGGACTATTTGCGGTTCTTTAGAAGTGCGGAGTTTGAGTTCGGCGCTGGCGCTAATGAGTGTTTTTTCGCTTATCACCACCCGAACTGGTATGCCCATAAGGTCGGCGTCAGCGAACATTTCACCGGCGCTCGCATCCCGGTCATCATATATTACTCCAACCCCGGCACGTGTCAACTGCTCGTAAGCCGAATCGGCGGCTTCGACTACTGTTGGACTACTGCCCAGACGGATTAAATAGACCTTAAAGGGGGCTATACTGACCGGCCAGACCAGACCTTTATCATCGGCAAAGTGCTCGGCTAGCAGTCCCATCAGCCGGCTGATACCTATGCCGTAACACCCCATGATAATCGACTGTTTATGGCCATTTTCATCAGTGAAGTAAAGCCCTAGCGCATCGGAGTATTTGCTGCCAAGCGGAAATATATTGCCCACCTCCACGGCCTGCTCCTCGCTTAAATCAGACTTGTTCAGCCCGAGTTTGGCTTGTACCTCATCGCTGTATACTTCCTTGTTTACGGCGATTTTTTTAGCTTTGTCTACGTAAATGGTATCTTCGCCGATGTGGCTAAGTACCTGGAACTCGTCGCTGAACTGGCTAAATACGCCGCCGCTGGCAAATGTCCTAAAGGTTATGCTTTCGCTAAATCCCAACCGGGAGAAAACTTTGAAATAAGCGCCGGCAATCTTCTCGTAGAACTCATCGTGCTCCTGTTGGCTGCGGCTGTAGGAATATAGATCCTTCATCAGAAATTCCCTTCCCCGCAGTAGGCCGCTCTTAGCCCGCAGCTCGTTCCGGAACTTAGTCTGAATCTGATAAGGGTACACTGGCAGGTCTTTGTATGAGCTTACGAAGTGCTTGAGCGCATTGGTTAACGGCTCTTCGTGCGTAAAACCGATGCCAACTTCGGTTCCGCTAACCAACCTACTTTTGAACCAGTTATCCACTTCCTTATCATCCCAGCGGTTGGTCGCTTCCCACAGCTCTTTATTCTGCAGTGTCGACATTAAAACTTCGTTACCGCCGATGGCATTCATTTCTTCACGGATAATCTGCTTGATGTTATCGAGAACCATTTTGCCAGGCGGCAAATAACTATAAACGCCGGCCATCTCCTTATGGATAAAGCCAGCGCGGATCAAAAGTCTTGCGTTGCGCGCTTCTTCATCGGCCGGAGTTTGGCGGCGTGTCTTGACGAATAATTGACTGCGTCTCATTGTCTTAAGATATAGTGTATCAGATTAAAACTAGGGTTTTGCGCTTGAGCAAAGCGCTAGGCGCCAGCGAGGAACGGATTGAATTGTATTTAACATACAGTGAAGGAGTACCGCAGCTGGCAACGCCACGATTTGCCAAGAGTCCAGCAGTGCAGCCGACTGCGCTGGCTGGCAGGCTAGGCGGCGCAAAAGTCTAGCGGAAGTGGATGCCAAAGGCGATGAGGTTATTAGCGGCATGAACCAGCATCGGCGCATAGAGCGCGCCTGTCCGTTCGCGCAGATAGACTAAAACTAGTGACAGTAAAAAGGTATTGATGCCGGCTATCCAAAGCGGCGCGCCGGAAGAACCAGTACCAAGATGAGCGACACCAAAAAAAACACTGGTTATCAGCATGGCATAAATAAAGCCCATCCGTGCTCGCAGGCCAGAATATAAGTAGCCCCGCATAAGGGTTTCTTCGCCGATTGGCGGCAGAAAAACCAAGGCCGTAAAGGCTAAAAGCGTATCGAGTGACGAATTCAGGGCATCAAACCCAACGTCCTGCAGCTCATCAGTATCAAGATCAGGTATGAAGATGCTTATAAGAACCGATGAGGTAATCAAAAGGGCGTAAAAAACGGCCGCTCCGCCAAGCGCTTTTGTAAAATCAGACCATCTTGGCAGCCGGCCTAGGCCGACAGCAGACAGTTTGAGCTGCCGCCATTTTTTAACAACTGCTATGGTTAGCCCAAAAACCAGCCCTTCGGCGACCAAAACGTAAAAGAATTGGACCGGCGCCGACTGATTTAAAATACTAGTGATAGAGGCATCGGGCTTAAAAATCGCCAGGCCCAGAGCCGCGATAATAGCGGCCGCAAACTGGCTGACGAAAAAAATAACAAACGTTATAAGAACCACTAACCACGGGTTACCAAGATCCTTATGACGTCGTTGACTAGAACGGAAAAATCCATGGGTCCTGCCGCTCCAGGCAACCCCCCTTCCGTGCTCGCCACTCACACTGGGTTCTTCTGCGGCTGCGGGCGGGCGGGTCCCTCCTTCCGCATCACCCAAGGCGTTTTTCCCTTCCTTCACAATCAGCTTCACTATAAAAACTGGCACGTTCAGATGAAGCGCTAGGCAGCGACGAGTTTTTAGAGAAAGCGGCGGACATCGACGATTGTTATTAGGACTAGCAGCCCCAAAATCAAGGCCATGCTGGTGCCGACAATCCGTTCCTCAACCCTTCGGCTAAGCGGCCGCTTGAGCAGCAGGCGTGAGAATAAAATTAAAGCCAGCCGGCCACCGTCTAGCGCCGGAACCGGTAAAGCGTTAATTAAAGCTAGCGTCAGTGAAATAATGGCGATAATCATCAATACGAACAGAATGCCCAGTGTGCCGCTGCCCCAAAGTATGGCGCCGATAGCTACTGGGCCGCCAATCTGTTCTGTGGCCCGTACGCTGCCATTAGAACGGGCTTGCTGATTACCGGTTAGCGCACCGGCAATAATCGACCCCAGACCGGAGAACGCACTCCCCAATCCCTTCAGGGTCAGTTCAAATAACTGCTTGGTAAAACCTAGGGCCACAACCGGTGCGCTCCAGCTGCTGCGTCTAATTTGCAGCTCGGTTGGCGAAACTCCGAGATTTCCCTTAGGGTTATCGGTATTGCGACTGGCTTCGACTTCAGCGGCGCTGCGCAGCGTCACATCACGGGCTACAGCCTGGTTATTGTGTTTGTATGTTAGTGTGACCGTCCGGCCAGCGAAATCCGCTGTAGCATTTTTAAGTTGTCGGGCGGACTTAGTCTGCCGAACATCGTTGCCGTTTTTGACCTCGGTAATTATGTCGCGCGGCGCCAATCCAATCTTCTCAGCCGGTGAGTTAGGCTGAATGTAGCTGGCTATTAAGTCCTGGTGAATCACTCTTGTGTCACTGGCCACGGTAAACTGGTCCTGGCCAACGGTTTCTTTAGTAATCAGTCGCGGCATACCCACCCAGGCCAGAACCGTTAATAGCAAAATTCCGGCGATTAGGTTCATAACCACGCCAGCCAAAATGATTTTGGTTTTGGCCGACAGCGGGGCCGCGCCGAAGCTACCACGGCGTCTATCTGAATCGCTTTCTCCTTTAAGCTTAACGAAGCCACCAATCGGCAGCCAGTTAAAACTAATCATCATGCCGGAGCGGAGTTTCCTACCCCAAGCCCGCGGCGGAAGGCCGAGACCGAACTCCTCGACTTTCACGCCATTTCGGCGGGCTATAAAATAGTGGCCCCACTCATGGATAATGACCAAGCCGGTAAACAAAAAAAGGCCTAAAACAAAGAGAAAAATCTGCATACCATAAAAGTATACCAGTCAGCGGTCAGCTAGACTGTCATAATCTCCTGTTCCTTGGCTTCGGCTAGTTCTTCGACTTCGTCTTTTTGTTTGGCTAACAGCTCATCTACTAGTTTTTTTAAACGTTCGAGTTCGTCGCGGCCGATTTTTTTATCCTTTTCGGCCTGTTCGGCCTTATTATGAGCCTCGTGGCGGGTATTGCGGGCCGATATCATACAGTCCTCGACTTTCTGGTGGAGTATTTTAACCATATCACGGCGGTTCTCAGTGGTCATCGGTGGCAGGTTAACTCTAACCACCCGGCCATCATCTGCCGGGCTTAATCCCAACGATTTATCGTTGCGGATGGCCTCGGCAATCGGCTGTAGATTATTGGGGTCGAAAGGGCTGATTTGCAACTGCTGCGGCTCTGGCACGACTATGGAAGCCACGCTTTTAATCGGCATCGGCTGGCCGTAAGCCTCGACTATGACATTATCAAGCATGCTTGGATGCGCCCGGCCGGTGCGCAATTTCTTAAGTTCATCCCTAAAATGCGCTGTGGCCTGGTCTAACTTGGTCTTCGTCTGGGAGACGATTTGGCTAGTATCCATATCCCTATTATAGATTAGGCCGATAGAATCCGCATTAATTTATTACTCACTTTGAAGGGGTTTCTCATAAGGCGGAGCAAGGCGTAGCCGCTTAGGTAAAGGCCATGACGGCCATGACCGGTATGACAGTCAGTAACAGCTTGGCCCAGAGTTCGAATGCCGAGCGGCGCCATATCCACCAGACTAGAAGAGCGGCAATCGGGCCGGAAACCAAAATAACGGCGCTGGCGCCGGTTATGCTGCTGAACCAGGCTTTTTCTTCGGCGGATACATTGCTCTGAACGAAAAGACCGGTGTCTTCAGGCGCGGCAAAACTGCGCATCCAGCTATAGCTACCGATGCTAGCAAAGATAACCAGGAAAACAACCAGCCAGGTTTCGGAAAAACGCAGATTCCATTGATGCCGGCCGATGACTTTTGGGGTTTTTGACATAGCGATAGCTATACTTAAGCACTAGCCTTTTGAATTATCAAGCGACGGTTGTGGATTGTTTTAGTTTTTCTCACCGAGCTCTAAGCGCGAAAAGCGCCTGATGATGATGTTCTCGTCCAGTTTGGCAATATGCCCTTTGACGTAGTTGCCGACAGTCGTTGAAGGGTCTTTACAAAACGGTTGCTCTAAAAGTTCTTTTTGGTCTTTGGGGTTCATAGAGCAAATGTGTAGGCAGATATCCTTAACAAGTTCTTTAAACTCATCGGTCTTAGCTACAAAATCGGTTTCGCAGTTAACCTCGACGACCACGCCGATGCGGCCATCGTGTGAGTAAGCGCCAATCAACCCAGACCTAGTCTCAAGCTCAGCCCGCTTTTCGGCCTTCGTCAACCCCTGAGCACGCATGGCGGCCAGAGCTTTATCAAAATCACCGCCAGCGGAATTTAGAGCCTTTTTGGCATCAGTAATACCAACCCCGGTCAGTTCACGAAGTCTTCTAATTGTTTCAATGCTTATATCAGCCATTACTTTGCCTCCTGTTGTGCTTCTTTGGTAGCTTTTTTCTCGGTTTTTGGAACCTCGGCGGTTTCTTCTTTGGTTGTAGCTTTCTCAGCCTTTCTTTTGGCCCTGCCTTGCCCTTCTTCGATAACCTGTTTGACGTAGTCCAGAATCAGGTCAATCGTCTTGGTGGCGTCGTCATTGCACGGAATCGGGTAATCGATCTGGGTTGGATCAACATTGCTGTCCGCCAAGGCGACCACTGGGATCGCCAGTTTTTTGGCTTCTCGAACGGCTAGATAATCCGTTAGAACATCGACTACGAAGATGGCGGCCGGTTTACCTGTCATGTCTTTGATGCCGCCGTAAAGGCGGTTCATCTCTTCAATTTCATCGGCAAAACGCTGGACTTCCAATTTGCTGTAACGGGCCGCCAAATCACCGCTGGCCATTCGGGCTTCTAAATCTTTAAGGTGCCTGATACGCCCGCCAATAGTTGCCTGGTTAGTCAGCATGCCGCCCAGCCAGCGGACGCTGACATACGGCATATTCACCGCCTCGGCAACCTCTTTAATCTTGTCTTTGGCTTGCCGTTTGGTACTGACTAAAAGAATCTGCTTGCCTGAAGCGGCGGCCTCGGTCAAAAAATCCAAGGCCTGCTCTAAGGCTTCAGCCGTCTTGGTCAGATCAATTATGTGGCTGCCGTCGCGTTTGCTATGGATGTAGGGAGCCATTTTAGGGTGCCAACGGCTGGTTTTATGGCCAAAATGAGCACCAGCTTTAAGCAGTGTTTTGACATCAATATTTACTTTAGTCAATCTTAATCCTTCCTCTTCGGAAGACTCTTACCCGATTAGGCCTGCGCGGCGTTAACCAAGAGGATTATTGAACCTTCCTGCCTGATATTAACCGTTTAATTGTAGCTTTGTTATATTTGTTTTGCAAGTGCAATATTTACAAAATGCTTCTTTTATGGTAAAATAGAGGGTTGTATGGCCAATGAATTCCCCTCTAAAGAGCTTGTTGGTTTAGTAGTCGAGAAGTTTTCCGACTCTGAGCCCTATTACCGGTTGGGTACCGTACCGCCGGTTTATGCTTATTATGGCGTCGGTGATGCTGCTTACGATACAATTGTTGAAACGGCTCAGGGCAAACAAATCACTTTAGGGGAATTAGCTCAAAACGTTCAAAAACTGCGTAAAGCGGCTGCTTTGGCCATTGAAAATTACGACCTGATTATGAAAATGCGTATCGAGACTGGCAATAAGCTTAACCTCAGAGACGTTGACCGGCCAGCCTAAAACAAATATAATTTTTTGGTTATGAAGAAGAATCTACACCCGACAAATTACCGGCCAGTGGTTTTTCAAGACCTCAATGACGGCACGTCTTTTTTAACACGCTCTACAGCCGAGTCCGGAGAAAACATCACTCTAAATGGTGTTGAATATCCGTTGCTGAAAGTTCACGTATCTTCAGCCTCCCACCCCTTCTTTACCGGTGAAGAGCGAATCGTTGATGTTGAAGGCCGGGTTGATAAATTCAAAGCCCGCCGCGAAGCAGCGGCCAAAGCCCAGGCCGAAAAAGCCGCCAAAGCGTCTAAACCAAAGCTTAAAAAACAGCCAAAGACCGAAGCCCAAAAACTCGGAAAATAGAACGGCCTTCGGCCTTATGAGAAACCTCGCATCGCGAGTTTCTCATCGCTGCCTGCCAAAATGGAATACATTTTGCCCAAGCTGCTCGTCCGGAGAAAAACTCTAGACCCTAAACCCTATTCCCTATACCCTATTAATAATATGGACAATGAGGAGAAGGAATTACGATTGGAGCTTGAGCGGCTGCAAAAAGAGCTGCAGTCGCCTGATGTATTTGGCCGCACAGATTACGCCCTTTTGGCTAAGCGCCAAGGCGAGCTGGCCAAGACATTGGAGCTTTTTGGTGAAAAACGCGTACTAGAAAGCCAACTAACTGAGGCTAGGAAGATGACTGAAGCCGGCGAGCCAGCACTGGCCGAGTTAGCTAAAAACGAGGCTACTCAACTACAGGAGAAGTTGTTAGACATCCAGCAGCAGCTATCTTCCCGGCTGCTGCCAAAGGACCCAAATGATGAAAGAGATTGCATAGTCGAAATCCGGGCGGCTGCCGGCGGCGATGAGGCGGCGCTTTTCGCCGGTGATTTGTATCGAATGTACGCCCGGTGGTCTGAAAGAAATGGCTATAAGCTCGAGCTTGATAGCGATAGCCCATCTGAGGCTGGAGGCTATAAAGAGATTATTTTTGAAGTCCACGGCACTGGCGCTTATGGCGAAAT
>Ga0209640_10004835_pt1 | contig 11777 bp, 10 predicted proteins | sample RifCSP10_1_FD_184018 | JGI IMG/M metagenome (GOLD analysis project Ga0209640, IMG submission 184018) | Soil microbial communities from Rifle, Colorado - Rifle CSP2_sed 10_1 (SPAdes) (version 2) | ecosystem: Environmental > Terrestrial > Deep subsurface > Rock core/Sediment | place: Rifle... | reverse complement strand
GCACCACAGCGAGAGCGATCTCGTCGACCACCAGCACCCCGAAGGTTCGATTGCGTCCCGGTCCGACCGCGCTCGATCGCCCGCTCTGGTTGATGAGGTCGCTGAGATCTCTGAAGGACAGGCGCAGTGCCGGCGCGAAGCCTGCGACCATCGCGGTAACGAGAACGCACGCGGCTGCGAAGACAAATATGTTCTGATCGATCGCTACGGTGTCGAGACGCGGCAAGTCCGCGGAGCCCAAGGCCCGCAAAACGCGAATCGCGATCATGGCGAGACCAAGACCCAAAGCACCGCCCAAACCACACAGGAGGAGACTCTCGGTCATGAGTTGGCGAAACACGCGTCCTCTCTGCGCGCCGAGCGCTTCTCGGAGAGCGATTTCGCTCGTGCGAACCACGCCGCGAGTGAAGAGCAGATTCGCGACGTTCAAGCAGGCGATCAGGAGAAGAATCAGCGTCGCCCCGGAAACGATGAGCAGAGTGGATCTGAAGTCCCCCACTACGTCCTCGAGCAGCGGCCGGGCGACGAACTCAAGCGGACGGTCGTCTCGCCTGAGCTCCAACCGGCCGGCGAGAACATCGAGCTCCGCCTGGAGCTCTGCGCCGGTGACGCCGGGCCTCGCGCGTACGTATCCGTCCATGTTGAAAAGACCCTCGGTGCCGGGGCCCGTATAGATCTTGGTCCACATTGCCGTGCCCACGGGATACTCGAATCCCTCGCCGGCGACGCCGATGACGTTGAGCTGCGATGCATTGACCAGAATGGGAGCCCCGACGATATTCGGATCGGACGCGAAAACGTCTCGCCAGGTCTGATAGCTCAGAACCGTCTTGTCGAAATCGTCTCCGGGCTCGAACCCACGGCCCAGAGTCAGCGGATCGGTGAAGACCTGGAAGAACTCCTCCGAGACGCGGTACTCGTTGATCGCGAAAGCCGTGCCCTCGCGGTTGACGACGGAAGATTCGAGCGAGTACCCATACACTGCGGCCTGGACTGACTCGTTGTCATCGGCCAGCGGATCGATGAGGACGCGCCCGACCGTCCCGCGGGTAAGTCCCTGCTCGTCGATGGTGCGCAGCCGGTAGATCTGGTCCGGATCGTTGTATTCGAGCGGGCGGAGCAGGACCGCGTCGACCACACTGAAGATCACAGTTATGGCCCCGATGCCGAGCGCCAGCGTCACAATCGTGGTCGCGCTGAATGTCGGATTTTTCCTGAACATCCGGCGCGCATAGCGGAGATCCTGAAGGACCTCGATCCATCGCAACGTCCACATGTCTCTACATGCCTCCCCCTTGGAGATCGGATTTCGAAACTCGCGCCGCGCTCCCCTTATCTCGAACCAAACCTTCAGCTGTAACGTCGAAGTGGCCGAGAATGATGCGGCGTTATTTCGCCAGTAGCCGATTACGGTCGATGCCTTCGTCCGATAGTTAACATTACCTCTATCGACCGGCTGTTTACGAGCGGCTTCGAGTCATTCGGACGGATTCGTGGCGAGAGTCTCCAATCGAGCCCGATTCCGGCCGCTCAGAAATTCTGTGCGGCGAACGTCCTGAATCGGGCTCATCCGAGCCGGTCAGGTACTATCATGTTAATGATCGTGCGACAGGCTGGGGACGACCCGTTGCGGCCACCCATGGGATTCGGCCGTCGACGTGGCAGAGTAGAATCCCCGAACAACAACCGCCGCGCTGCGCGCTCGAGTAAGACGATGACGATTGCCCCGGGTACGCGCTTCGGTTCCTACGAGATCGCCGCACTGATTGGCGTGGGCGGCATGGGCGAGGTGTACCGCGCGCGTGATACGAGCCTGAAGCGCGACGTCGCGCTCAAGGTGCTGCACGGAGAGTTCCTCACCGATGCGAATCGCCTCGCGCGTTTGCAGCGCGAGGCAGAGATTCTCGCTTCGCTCAATCACGCCAACGTGGCTCATATCTATGGGCTCGAGCGCTGCGAGGGACGCACGGTGCTCGTCATGGAGCTCATCGACGGCATCACGCTCGCCGAGCGCATCGCTCAGGGACCGCTCTCGCCGAACGAGGCGCTCGGCATCGTGCTCCAGATCGCCGCTGCGCTCGAGGCCGCGCACGAGCACGGCATCGTGCACCGGGACCTGAAGCCCACGAACGTCAAGCTGAACCGCGACGACAACGTCAAAGTGCTCGACTTCGGTATCGCGAAGGCGCGCGATCCGCGGGCGAGCGATGCGTCCGCGAAAGCGTTGACGACGCCCGCGATGACGGAAGCGGGATTCTTGCTCGGCACGGCCGCGTACATGGCGCCCGAGCAGGCGCGGGGCAAGGTTGTCGACACGCGCGCCGACATCTGGGCTTTCGGCTGCGTGCTCTATGAGCTCCTCGCCGGGCGTCCCGCGTTCCTCGGCGACGACGTGTCGACGACGCTCGCGCGCGTGCTCGAGCGCGAGCCGGACATGAGTGCGTTGCCGAAGAATGTCGCGCCCAACGTGCGGACGACGATCGAGCTGTGTCTCAAGAAGGATGTAAGAAAGCGCATCGCCGACATTCGCGATGTGCGGCTCGCGCTCGAAGGCACGTTCGAGAGTCGCGCTGCGAGTGTGCCGGGACCGCGTGCCGAGATGCTCTGGCGTCGCGCGCTGCCGATGGCGGCCGTGCTCGGCACGGTGACGGTAGCGGCAGCCTATTTGTGGCGTGCCCAGTCGACGGTTGCGCCGCCGCTCGCATTGCCGGTGACGCGCTTCGTCGTCACGCCGCCGGCGACGGCGCCGCTTACGAGCCTCGGTGGCTACGACGTCATCATCTCACCCGACGGTCAGCGGCTCGTGTACATCGGGCAAGAACCGACGGGCGGCGTCGCGCTCTATATCCGCGAGATCGACGGGCTCGAGGTGCGGCGCCTCCCGGGCACAGACCTTCCGACGGCCGAGGCCACGCAGAACCCGTTCTTTTCGCCCGACGGCGACTGGATCGGCTTCCGCGCTCCTGACCGGGGGCTGGTTCGCGTACTCCTGGACGGTGGCCTAGTGCGCAAGATCGCCGATGACCCCCAGCCGCTGTTCCTCGGGGCAGCGTGGGCGAGCGACGATACATTGATATATTCGTCGGGCCTCCAATTGCACCGCGTCTCGGCTTTAGGCGGCGGTGTCCCGCAGCCCCTTACCGTCGCGCTCGAAAGCGCTCCGGCGTCGTTGACCGCTCCGGTGCTGCTGCCTGGCGAGCGTGCCGTCCTCTTTGGCGACAACATCCCGGGACTTGAGCGCGTCGGGGTGCTCGATTTAACGACGGGCAAGCGGAAGATCCTCATCGAGGGCGGCCAGAACCCGGTGTACGCCGCCACCGGCCACCTCGTGTTCGCACGCGGTACGACGCTGATGGCCGCGCCATTCAACTTGGCGGAGCTCGCCGTCACGGGAGAGCCCGTGGCCGTGCTCCAAGGGGTGAGACACGCCAGCCCCAGCGTGGCAGCCGACTACGCGCTGTCCCCAACCGGAACGCTCGTCTACGTGCCGGCCACTGTGGAGGGTACGGGCGGCGCAAATCTCGTCTGGGTCGACCGCGACGGTGTTGCGAGCGAAGCCTTCAGCGATGTCGTGCCCAATCCGCGCGATCCCCGCTTGTCGCCCGACGGCCGGCGGCTCTTGCTCGTGACGGGACCGGTTGGCGACGCGGAGCTATGGCTCTACGATCTGGGTGGCCGACCGCGGACTCCGCTGTCTCTCCGGGTCAACAGTGTGTCGGCCGTTTGGAGCCCCGATGGGACAGAGGTTGCCTACGGTCGTTTCAGCGGAGACGCTGCCGGCACGATTTTGACGAAGCGGTCGGACGACAGCGCGCCCGAGGCACGAGAGCTGCACCGCGGCGTGCTAAGGGGGTCACCGAAGCACTGGTCGGCGGTGGATGAGCTGGTGTTCGTCGACGCGTTCCAGGCCGACATCCTCGCGATCCCCGTTGCCGGCGCGGGCCAAACTCGCGACGTGGTCGTGACCGAAGACGCCGAATACGATCCGGCGTTGTCGCCGAACGGCCGCTGGCTCGCGTATGCTTCGAACCGCACGGGCCAGACCGAAGTATGGGTCAAAGGCTATCCCGACGGCCCTCCCGTGCGCGTGTCGAGCAACGGCGGTTACGAGCCGCGGTGGTCGCTCGATGGGCGCGAGCTCTTCTATCTCCAGGGACGCGCGATGATGGCTATCGGCGTCGAGACCGAAAACGAGTTTTCGTTCGGCCCGCCCGTCGAGCTGTTCACAGGTCCCTATTACCTCGACCCGGCCTCCTTTAGTGCGTCCTACGACATCGCGAGCGACGGGCGTTTTCTCATGATCCAGCCGCAACCGAATGCCGGCGACGACGCTGCAAATCAGTCGAGCATCGTCGTCGTGCAGAACTGGTTCGAGGAGCTCAAGCGTCGCGTGCCAGCGCAGCGATGACCGATCGGGACGTCTCGAGTTGGCCGGTGAACGCCGGACGACGGGTGCCGAGATCGCGACTTTTTAACTGGGGAGAATGAGTCCAGCTGCGGCCACACGCGGCCCGGTCGCGGTACGATTGGCTCCATCGATGGCATGTTCCCTCGACAGGAGAGGCACATCAAGCGAGCCCGGCGCGAACCCGTAGTGCCCGATTTCTCGGGACCTAGATGCAGTCTCGCAAAGACGCAGCTGTCTCTGGCGTGTGAAACGCGTCCGCGACTAACGTATCGACAGTGGCGGGCGACGCTGGCGCAAACTTACCGCTTTTTGGCGTGACCGCGCCTACTTTGTCTCTCGCCCTTTCCGCAAGATTTCCGCGCGGCATGACAACGATACAAAGGCGATGATCGGCTTTCCTCGTCGAGAGAGATGCGCAGTACGCGGTCGGCGGATCGAAGGAGTCGCGGCAGGTGTTCTTGGGAGCATTGTTGTCTTCGGCCACGCAGCGGCACAGGACGCCGCGCGCTCCGTCTCGGGCACGGTTCTTCATCCCGTCGGGAGGGCCATTGCGGATGCGCCCGTTCGTCTGCGTGATACGAGAGGCGTGATCGACGAGCGGACTCGGAGCTCCGCATCGGGCAGGTACGAGTTCTCGGGTTTGCCGGACGGCGTCTACATCCTGACGGTCAACATGCCATGCTGCGAGTTCTTCCCATACAGCAGCGGAGAGCTGTCTCTCGCGGAGGCGCAGAGCTTCGTGTTCGACATCCTGCTGCTGTCGGGGGATCTGCACGTCGAAGGCGACGACCCGGCCCAGACGAACGCCGAAGTCCTGCGCCGGCAGAGGATCGCCGAATTGCCCGTGCCGCGGACGGCCGATGGGCGGCCAGACTTGTCCGGCGTCTGGTTGACAAGCGGCGATCCTTATCCGGAGCCAGTGCCTACACAGGCGTGGGCCCAGAATGTCACACGGGAGAGGGTGACGAACGGTTTCATCGATCACCCTCGTGCCCATTGTCTTCCCGGCTCGCCGCCCGTGCCGGGCACGAGCTCGAGCATCACGAAATTCGTCCAAACGCCGCAGCTGCTCGTGGTGCTCTTCGAGGAGGTACCGGGGTTTCGGCAGGTCTTTTTGGACGGCCGCAGTCACCCGGCGGGTCCCAACCCGAGCTGGATGGGCCATTCGATCGGTTGGTGGGAGAACGATACGTTGGTGATCGAGACCGTCGGCGCGCGGCTGGACGGAGGTCTATCCGCGTTCCGAGAAGCTACGCATGCGAGAGCGCTATCGACGCACCGACTACGCGCACCTCGAGGTGGAAGTGACGTTCGACGATCCGGAAGTGTTCGACGAAGCGTGGACCAGGGTCATGCGCTGGGACCTCGCGCCCCAGGAGGAGCTGATCGAGTATGTCTGCGAGAACAACCGCTATGCGCCGCCCAGACAGTAGCTCACGGCGTCGCTCTGCGCTCCGCGCTCTGCTGATCTCCGTTGCCGCGACGGGCTTGGCGGACCGTGCTCTCGCTCATCACTCGTTCGCGTCCGTCTTCGACCGGGAACGCCCGGTCGTGCTCACCGGAACTGTGAGCCGAGTCGAATGGATGAACCCGCATACATGGTTCTACATCGACGTCGAGAATGCCGACGGCGTTGCGGAACAATGGGCGCTCGAGCTCGGCAGCCCGAACAACTTGATCCGCCACGGCTGGACTCGCGACACGCTTAGGGTCGGTCAATCGGTCAAAGTCGCCGGCTACCGGGCTCGCGACGGCAGCTCGACGGCTGCGGTGAGCGAGGTGACGCTCGCGTCGGGCGAGCCCCTCTCGGGCGGGCAGCAGGGGTCCGAGTAGCTCACCGCCAGCCTTCGGACACATGCAGCGAGAATTGCGTCCGATAAGCCGTCGGGCTCGTGCCGACGAGCCGCCGGAAGTGTCGCCGGAAGGACTCGGGCGAGCCGAAGCCGGCTTTCTCGGCCACGCGCTTCAGCGGAATCTCGCCATCCTCCAGAAGGTCCTTGGCGATCGCGATTCGCTCTCTGACGATCCACTCCTGGGGCGAAAGTCCGACCGTGTCCTGGAACTGACGTTGCAGCGTGCGCACGCTCATCGATGCCTTGCGGGCCAGGATCGGCAAGCTACAGGCCGCGGTCGGATGAGCACGAAACCAGTCCATCAGCTTGGCGAGCCGGCCACGGTCGTCCGTGGACATCGGGCGGGGCAAGTACTGAGCTTGCCCGCCCTCTCTGTGCGGGGGGATCACCAAACGCTGGGCCACGGTATTCGCGACGCGCGGACCATAGTCGCGGCGCACAAGGTGCAAAAGCATGTCGAGACCGGCGGCGGAGCCCGCCGACGTGAGAATCTGACCTTCGTCGACATAGAGCACGTTTGGATCGACCGTGAGATCCGGATAGGCCCGTGCGAGCTTTTCCGCATAGCGCCAATGCGTCGTCACGCGTTTGCCCTTGAGCACTCCGGCAGCCGCGAGAACGAATACGCCGGAGCAGATCGAGCAAAGGCGAGCACCGCGCTCGAATGCGCGCTGCAGGTGTCTGATCAGCGCCGGCGGAGGCATCTCGTCGGCGCCGCGCCAGCCCGGAATCACGATCGTATCGGCCCGCTCGAGGCTCTTGAGGCCGTTCTGCACGACGACTTGGACGCCCCCCGCCGCGCGAATCGGCGTCCGCTCCTGGGCGCAGACCTCGAACCGATACCACGGCACGCCGAGCTCGGGCCGCTTCAAGGCGAAGAGCTCGGCCGTGCAGCCGAATTCGAACGTGCAAAGGCCATCGTAGGCTAAGGCGACGACGAGATGATCCCGGCTTCTCGGCATGGCGTGATATTACCGCTCATTGGCGGATGCGTCAGTGGCGCCGAGTCCTAAGCCGTACGAGGATGACGCCATGTGATCGGGAGAGGCCTGATGTCCAGTCGCGTTACTGCCATACCTGCCGCCGCGCCGGATCTGGCGGCCAGCCACTTCGAGTCGCATCTCAGGTTCGAGACCGATTGCTGGGATGTGCACGGGTCCATCGCCGATGGCTGCAAGGACTTCGTCCTGCTCGACGTTCGCAGCGCCGAAGCATTTGCGCGGGGCCACATCGCCGGCGCGATCAGTCTGCCGCATGCTTCGATCGATGAAGCCGCCTTGACGAGCTACCCCAAGAACGCCTTGTTCGTTGTCTATTGCGCGGGAGCTCACTGCAACGGCGCTCACCGGGCGGCGATCCGTCTCGGGAGATTGGGACGCAAGGTCAAGGTCATGATCGGCGGCATTACCGGATGGCTCGATGAAGGATTCACGCTCGAGCGTGCGGGAGCGCGAGATGCCGCCGATAGCGCGGGAGCCTAGCGCGAGCTCCTTCTTGGCGTTCCTTGTCCCGGCAGCGGCGGCAGGCGCTGCGCGACGGGCGAGGATTGGATGATCGACGTAGTCGTCATCGCGTGAGGGATGATCATGTCGATCATCCGTTCCATTTCCTCGACGGACTTGACGTGAGCGCGCGCCATGAAACAGTCCTCACCGGTGACACGGTCGCATTGGGTTATCTCGGGAATGCCCTGAATGATCTGCGCGACGCGCTGCATCTTTCCCGGCACCGGCCGGATGCGCAGCCACATGGCCAGCGGCCGCCCCAGCGCTTCCGGTGAGATGGCCGCATGGTAGCCAGTGATCACACCGGCCTCCTCAAGACGTTTCACGCGTTCGGCCACGCTCGGGGAGGACAGCTTGACGCGGCGCGCGAGCTCCGCGGTCGTGGTCCTGCCGTTCTCGCTGAGAAGGAGCAGAATCTGCTCGTCCGTCTCGTCCAGGGCCGGATTTTCGTATCTAAGGCGTCGCATACGATAGCCCCTTCCTAACGAAGACGTTCCTTTCCAATAGCCTTTCTATGCGCATTCACACGCAGAACCTAACCTCATAACGTGCCAGAATGCAACAGAGATCGGCTGCCGGAACTCATTCAGCCACTTACACCGGGTTGAACCATGCCGCCCAGGTCGTTCCGCCTCACGCCTGGTTCGGCGTCAGCGCCATCTTTCACTACCTCGGGCCGTCTTTCGCGGTGTTGCTCTTTCCGGTCGTCGGCGTCTTCGGCGTAGCCTGGTTTCGCGTCGCGTCGGCGGCGCTCGTTTTTGCCCCGTTCACGAGACCCTGGCGAACCATACGCGAGGCCGACAGGCGGACTCGCCGGTTGCTCATCGGTCTAGGCGCTTGTCTCGCGGTCATGAACACGTCCTTCTATCTCGCTCTCGACGCACTTCCGATGAGCCTGGTAGCGGCGATGGAGTTCGTCGGGACGATCGGTGTCGCGCTCTACGGACTCAGAACGAGGCGCAACATGATGGCGCTCGGTCTCGCGGTTGCCGGGGTATTCGTCCTGGTCGACGTCAGATGGTCCTCGGATCCTGCCGGTCTCTTCTGGGCCACCGTAAACGCCGTTCTCTTCGTCGCATACATCGTTCTGGGCCACAAGGCCGCAGAGGGCGGGGCCAGCGGAGGGGTAGCGCGCCTTGGGGCGGCGATGGCCATCGCGTTGGTGATCCTGATGCCGGTCGGCCTCGCGGAAGCCGTCCGGACTTTCGGCATGCCCCTCGTAGTTCTGGCAGGCATCGGCGTGGGGATATGTTCCTCCGTGATCCCCTATGTGTGCGATCAACTCGCCATGTCGCGGCTCCCACGGGCGTCATTCGCTCTGATGCTGGCACTGCTGCCTGCAACCGCGGCCGTCATTGCGGCCATCGTCCTGGCCCAAATCCCGACACCACAGGACCTTCTCGGAATCGCCCTTGTGATGTTTGGCATCACCGTTCATCGGCCGAGCCCGGGCTAACGCGTGCGCCTTCGAGTCCGACAACAGTCTTCGCGCGCAGGTTCCACCTCGGCACGCATGCCCTTTGGGAAGCACATCGGCTTCGGTCGCGGAGGTGACTTGGATGTCGAGATCGCCGGCGTCGTCGCCGATACGAGAAACGGGAGCTGTTCCATGCCCAATGGCGCTAGACAGGCGCTACCGCGATCAAACGCTATCGCGACAGCGTCCTCCCATGCCATTTTTCTTCTGCTCTGTATTCTCATGACGAATGTTGGAGGGGCCCAAGGTTTGGCCACACAGCACACCGCAGAGCGACTTACGATCGATGTGCCCGACCCCGTCCTCAGCGATCTCAGCGAACGCTTGGCACGTACACGGTGGCCCGACCAGCTACCCGGAACCGGTTGGACGTACGGGACGGATACTGCGTATCTTCGCGAGCTCGTCTCCTATTGGCGAAACGGTTTCGATTGGCACGCGCAGGAAGCAAGGCTCAACGAATTCGAGCACTACCGTGCGTGGGTCGGCGGCATGCGAATCCATTTCGTGCACACTCGCAGCAAAGACCCTGACGCGATTCCGCTACTACTTTTGCATGGCTGGCCAAGCTCGTTCGTTCAGATGCTCGACATCATTCCGCTGTTGGTCGATCCGGCAGCACATGGCCTGCCGTCCACACCGAGCTTCCACGTCGTAGCGGCGTCGTTACCGGGGTTTGGCTTCTCGGACATTCCGGCGCGACCCGGAGTCGGGTTTGCGACGAGCGCGGATCTCATGGCTGAGCTCATGCACGACGTGCTGAACTACTCGCAGTACGGTGTCAGGGGCAGCGACCTCGGCGGGAACATCGTGCGACAGATCGCGTTACGGCATCCAGATCAGGTGATCGGCGTGCACCTGACGGGCATGATCGGTACAGCCGGCGCGGAACCACCATTTACACTGGCGGAGCAGGCGTTCATCGAGGCGGATGCAGCGACGCAGCCGGAAAGGGCTTATGCGCGCCTGCAGATGTCGAAGCCCCAGACTCTCGCGCACGCGCTCAATGATTCGCCCACGGGTCTCGCTGCTTGGATCATAGAGAAGTTCAGGGCGTGGAGTGACAGCAACGGAGACATTGAGAGCCGTTTCACCAAGGACGAACTGCTCACGAACCTAATGATTTACTGGGTCACGGGCACGGCGCCTTCCTCCGTGCGCATGTACTTCGATTTCTCGCGCGAACCCCTCGCCACCGGGCGGATCGAGCGTCCGGTGGGAATGCTCATGTCGAACAAAGACCTGTTTCCTCCTGCCCCGCGCGAGTGGGGTGAGCGATTTTTTAACGTCGAGCGCTGGGTCGAGACAGATGTCGGCGGACATTTTCTCGAATGGGAGGAGCCAGAGCTCGTTGCGCGCGAGTTGCAGACGTTCTTCCGATCCATCACCTTTGAACGGTAACGGGCCTCGAAACCCGAAAGCGCGATGCCGCGCAGCGAGTATGTGGACACAGCGATGTCCTCGATTGTTTTGAACGGCAAGGTGCTTGCGGAGCAGATTGAAGCGCAACTGCGCGGGCGCGTCGTCGTTGCTTGAGCCTGCCGGATTTGGGCCTCTCATGCTGACGATTATCGCGATCGGCTACGCGTGGTGCCGTTGGGCTCCACCGCAATCGCGCAGCCCGGCGGGGCCTTGGTCCAGCAACTGGACACCGTTGCCGGCGCCGGCGTTCGCGAGAGACCAAGCAGTTCACCGCCGCCGCGATCCTTAAGCTTCGGGATGCGGGGAGCGTTTTGTGCGCGGAGTTTCGAGGACGAAAATTCGTGGAAGGCGGCGGCAATCGCGCTTGATGCTGACAGCGTAAGTGCCCACGTTGCCGCGTTCGACAAACTGCGCGGTATAGCCGGCCCTGGAGTCTGGGAGAAGATTGTCCTGCAGGCTAGCGAGGCTGCCCGATCGACCGTGACCATACAGGAAGACTACGACAGCATTGCCGGTGAAATAGGCTACGAGACTGCCTTTTCTAACCAGTGCAGTAACGTTTCAAGGGAGTGACCACGAAGCGTCCAATCTGGACAGCGATCACGCTTGATCGCCGGGCTGAATTCAGTGGCTTCTTAGGGCGCTAGAAGAAGTACCGAAAAACGATGGTAGCGTGTGTCCCTCTCGCCACAGTGCTGCTTCTGGTTGTGCTAAGGGGAAGCGTCACCCCCCCATTCGTAATCGTAGTACTCCCTTCCTGATCGACGTCTCTGTATTCCCAGCCGATCTCCGCGCCTATCACTACCCGGCTGATCGCATATTGAAATCCGACTGTCGGAGCGACCAAGTAGCCGTCGACTTCTGTTCGTGTTTGTCCCACAGGTAGTGCAGTGAAGGGATCCAAAAGCGCGGACGACGACTCATCGCTTAGATCAGCGAGTCGCGCACCGTAGTAGATCGAGAGATTATCGCCGGCCGTCGACAGACCGAAAACTCCGACGCCTATCGATCGGCCCTCCGCAGACACCGCGCGAGGTTCGATGTCCCGATCGTAATAGCCGAGAGACGGCTCAACAATGACGGACGAGAGCCTGATCGGGAAAAGAATCGTT